>JAESGG010000007.1_pt1 | contig 157336 bp, 118 predicted proteins | sample 9266231 | NCBI WGS metagenome assembly JAESGG01 (sample SAMN14515337, study PRJNA621664) | algae metagenome | isolation source: Aphanocapsa sp. GSE-SYN-MK-11-07L and co-occurring heterotrophs from wet... | place: USA: Grand Staircase Escalante National Monument, Utah | collected 2006-04-16 | reverse complement strand
GCGATTTGAAATTATTTATCAAACTCACCTACTCAACTTGCTTCGCTTCACTTTTGAGCCTTTCGACTCCACCGCGTTGCGAGGCGGCCATTTTAGTGATTTTCATCGTCGTGTCAAGCGATGTTTTCCATCATTTTTCACTTCATTTCAAAACCACCCCAGAGCTGCTTTCGCATCACCCCGTTGGCATGGCGCGCATTATAGGGAGTTTTAAATCCTGCACAACCCCTAAAATGACAATTTGATGATATTCGTGATCGTTCGCTCAGAAAAAAAGCAAAACGGGCAAAAAAGACACTTTTTATGAGTTAAGCCAGAGAAAAGACGAACTGACAGCCGCAGCTGTCAGTTCAATTAGCCAGAATTTAATCAGAAATCATATTTAGCGCTGAACTGAACACGATTTAAATCACCTTCAGCGCCAGATAATATTTCACGGGTGGCATGACGCACTTCGACACCAAACATAAGCTTACTTGCAGCCTGATAAATCAGGTTGACGGCGTAGCTGCTGGTTTTATCAGTGACAGTTAAGCCTGTCAGTTGGGCATCATTATCAATGTGCTGCGCAGAGTAAATCAGACTTGAGCGCCATTTATCAGCCCATGCATGTTTATAAGCCAGAGCATAACCTGTTACCTGTATTGCATCGAGTTTACCCTGAGCATCAAGTACTGCATCATTACTGGTGTTTAAACCAATGTATCGGCCCAAGCCTTCGCCGCTACTAATAGTAAAGCGAAGGTCGTCGGTAGCTGAGATATTGTATTTACCTGATAAAGACATCGCATACCCATTCGTACTGTCATCCATGCCACCTGACTCAATCGAAAGCTGGCGTGCCATCACAGCTAATGCCACGGACCCCCAGCTATCTGCATGATGATATTTTACTACAACATCAGGAACAGAGTTGTCATCAGTTACTATACGGGCGCCACCACCATTAGGAGTGACAGTTGTTTCTGGGTTTTCCAGTGCGACTTGCCAGCCACCATAGGTATAACGGATCTGAGCCTGGCGGTTAAATATGGCACCATCCGTACTACCCACAAAATCAAGACTGTCAGGTAAAGAGGCTACATCCATAAAGGTGGACCAGGTTTGCCCCATCAGCCAATTGTCATAGGTTAAAAACGCATGGCGAATTTCAGGGCTATAACCATTGGTGATACGTTCATCACCATCAGGCGTTGCCATCATGTCAAATTCAATTGTGCCGTTTATTTTTTTTCCATTATCAAGCGTAGTTGCTGTTTTAAAGAAGAAGCGGGATTGTCGGGCATGAGCGTCAAAAGTCGCAGACTCACCTTCACCACCAACAGGGGTAAGGCTGGGCACATAAAAATCACGACCGATACCTGTAGGGATCTGACCATCTGAGGTATCAGTCCACATCGTATCTAATTTAATATAACCACCGTAGGTAAATTCGGTATCACCAAAGGTGACTGCAGCCTGCGCCTGAGTGCAGATCCCGGCAAAGGTTAAAGCCACTAAGCTGGCAAGAGGTTTTTTCGTCAGCATTGTTTTCTCCTGGTCCAAGTTAAAATGTTGTTATTGTCTGTACCACAACTCAACTTTGGTTTGCTTTTGGCAAAGCGACAATTAGCCTTTAGTCGCAGATTGTTTTTTATTCAGCAACACCAAAGACGACAGCATCTGAATTGGCTAGACTAAGGTCTAATGTTGCTGACACCTTAAAAAAGGTAGAACGAACACAGCCATAACAGGTGGTGGTCGCTATTGGACTAAGCCATCGAGCCTACAAGACAGGGGAATATTAAACATGAGTCATGCCCAGCTTTATCCGGTACCAGAGCACACCAAAGCAAACACTTTGGTGACTAATGAGCAGTATCTGGCGATGTATGAAGAGTCAGTGAAACAACCTGAACAATTTTGGGCAACACATGGCAAGCGCATTAGCTGGTTTACACCTTTTACAAAAGTGAAGGACACCAGTTTCGATTTGGGTAATGTGCATGTGAATTGGTTTAGTGATGGCAGTTTAAATGCCAGCTATAACTGCCTGGATCGCCACTTACCAGCCAAAGCCAATCATGTAGCTTATTATTGGGAAGCAGATGAGCCTGGTGTACAAAAGGCTGTCACGTACCAGGAGCTCTACGACGAAGTTTGCCAACTGGCCAATGCCATGCGCACATTAGGTGTGGGCAAAGGCGATCGTGTGACTATCTACTTACCTATGATCCCAGCAGCTGTCGTGTCGCTGTTAGCATGCGCTCGTATAGGAGCTATTCATTCAGTCGTCTTTGCTGGCTTTTCACCAGACGCTTTAGGTAGCCGTATTCAGGATTGCGATTCAAAACTGGTGATTACCTCCGACCAAGCTGCACGTGGTAGTCGCCTCACTTATTTAAAAGACAATACCGATCAAGCCTTAGCACACTTAGGCGATGCGAATCCGGCCAAGCATGTCATTGTGGTTAAACATGTGGGTGAAAGCATAGATTTCCATCAAGGCCGCGATCTGTGGTATCACGAAATTCTGGCGAAAGAGCCGAAACATTGTGAGCCTGAAGTGATGAATGCTGAGGATCCATTGTTTATCCTTTATACCTCCGGCTCCACTGGCAAACCTAAAGGTGTGTTACATACCACTGGCGGCTACATGGTGTGGGCGTCCATGACACATCAATATGTATTTGACTACAAAGACGGAGACATTTACTGGTGTGCCGCGGACATCGGCTGGGTCACAGGCCATACCTATATAGTGTATGGTCCGCTGGCGAACGGCGCGACCAGCATTTTATTTGAAGGTGTCCCAACTTATCCGAGCGTTAAGCGTATTGCTCAGGTGGTCGACAAGTACAAAGTGAACATTTTGTATACAGCGCCAACCGCTATCCGCGCTTTAATGGCACATGGCACTGTGGCAGTCGATGGAGCCGATTTATCCTCGCTGACTATTTTGGGCAGTGTAGGCGAACCTATTAACCCTGAAGCCTGGAACTGGTATCACCAGAGTTATGGCAAAAGTAACTGCCCTATTGTCGATACCTGGTGGCAAACAGAAACAGGCGGTATTTTAATTACGCCATTGCCAGGTGCAACAGCCTTAAAACCAGGTTCTGCCACACGACCATTTTTTGGCGTAAAACCCGCTATTGTTACGAACGAAGGTGAGCTGGTCGATGGCGTAGCTGAAGGTAACTTAGTGATCCTCGATAGCTGGCCTGGCCAAATGCGTTCTGTGTTTGGTGATCATGAACGGTTTGAACAAACCTATTTCAGCACCTACAAAGGCATGTACTTTACCGGTGACGGCGCAAAACGCGATGAAGACGGTTACTACTGGCTAACAGGCCGTGTCGATGACGTGCTGAATATTTCTGGACACCGTTTAGGCACTGCCGAAATTGAAAGCTGCCTGGTGGCACATGATGCGATTGCCGAAGCTGCTGTGGTGGGCTATCCACACGACATTAAAGGTCAGGGCATTTATGTCTTTATTGCTCCTCGTGTGGGTGTAGAACCAAGTGATGAGCTGACAAAAGCAGTGCGTGATTGGGTACGTCGTGAGATCTCCCCTATTGCTGCACCGGATATTATCCAGTGGACACCCAGCTTACCAAAAACCCGTTCAGGCAAAATTATGCGCCGAATTCTGCGTAAAATTGCGGCCAATGAATACGATCAGTTAGGCGATATTTCTACTTTGGCAGACCCTTCCGTTGTAGAGAACTTGATCCAAAACAGATTAAACCGCTAATCTGTTGACAATAAGTTGCTAATGTTTAATTAATAGCAACAACACTTTAGCTGAACCCAGCCTCCGCTTTGTAGCAGAGGCTGGGTTAGGAGTTTATATGGCAAAGTTAATTGTCGCAGATGACCACCCATTATTTCGAAACGCGCTGATCCATGCGATCAGCAATACCTTTGTCACCAAAGCCACTATAGAAACCGACAGCTTTGAGGCAACCTGTGAAGCTTTGCTGGAACATCCTGATGCAGACTTATTGCTGCTGGATTTGCATATGCCCGGCAACTGCGGTTTTTTGGGGCTGATTCAACTGCGCAAGCAATACCCGACCCTGCCTATAGTGGTGATATCAGCCAGTGACGACGTCGACGTGATTAAACGCGTCATGGCGTTTGGTGCTTCAGCCTTTATTCCAAAATCGTCGCATCCGGCAGAAATTGGTAAAGCCTTAAGTGCAGTGATAGATGGTGAGCTTTGGGTGCCGCCTGCGATCCGCAGCCAGGTGATGAATCAACAGCAGCACCAACCCGATTTAGATCTCGCCAGTAAAGTCGCTGAACTGACACCACAGCAATACAAAGTCTTGTTTTATTTGACTGAGGGTTGGTTAAACAAACAAATTGCTTATGACTTACATATTTCCGAAGCAACGGTAAAGGCTCATATCACAGCTATTTTCCGCAAATTGGGAGTCACCAATAGAACACAGGTTGTGATTCAAGCCCAGCGCTTGCAGCTGGAAGCTCCGGCAGACAAAACGCTGGTCGCCAACTAATCAGAACAACAAGCCTGATTACTCAGGCTTGTCAGATTTTTGGGGCTGTTGAAACTCATCGATAAAGATTTGCCAGAACACTAAAAATAGCGCGGCAACCATAGGCCCTAATACAAAACCATTAATGCCCATCAAGGTAATGCCACCTAAAGTAGAAAACAGCACCAGATAATCCGGTAACTTGGTATCACGGCCCACCAATAATGGCCGCAATATATTGTCTGCTAAACCAATCACCAGAGCACCATAAGCCACAAGAATAGTCGCAATCACCCAATCGCCTGTCGCATACCAATACAATGACACTGGCAACCAGACCAATGCCGCGCCTACTGCAGGCAGTAAAGATAAAAATGCCATCACCACGCCCCATAAAATAGGCGCAGGTAAACCCAGTAACCAGAAAATTAAGCCGCCCAAAGCACCTTGTACTACCGCAACTACCAAATTACCTTTAATGGTCGCCCGGGTAACCTCAGCAAATTTAGCAAAAAGTATCCGTTCACGCTGATCGCCCAGAGGCAAAGCCTTGATCATTAACTCGACTAAACGAGGGCCTTCACGCAATAAGAAAAAGGTTAAGTAGAGCATCAGACATAAGCTGAGGATAAAGCCAAAGGTATTTTGTCCAATCGACAACGCCTCTTTGGCCAATAAACGACTGGCCTCAACAGCACCAGACGACAATTTTTCACGTAATCCATCCGTTTGAATACCGAAACGACTTAAAAACTCAGTCACCACAGGAAAGGCTTGTCGTATGGCTTCAATAAAACCGTCCGGATTAATTTCACCTTTTTCGATTTTGTCGTAAAAAGCTATACCTTCCTGAATAAAAGCAGCACCAATGGCCAACACGGGTAATATCACCATCAGCACACAGAGCAGTAAAGTTAACAAAGCAGCTCTGTTGGGTTTATTACCAATACGGCGCTTAATTTTGGTATGTACCGGATAAAAAATGACGGTGATGGCGCAAGCCCAGAAAATACAGCCCCAAAAAGGTTCCAGCACAAAACCAAAAGCCAGGGTGACAACAATCAACATGGCTAAAAAAACACGCTCTTCCAACTTGGCCAGCATTCAGCCCTCCTTTGCTCAGAATTTTAATCGTTGAGGCATTTAACCACAGCAGAGGCGAAGCGCCTAGAATATGCGTTACGAACGCTGATTTTTTAAATGGTTAATACCTGCCCGAAGTGCCGCCGGTTTAATTGGCTTAGCTAAAAACAGTAAACCAGCCGCTTTGGCTCTCTGGGCTAAATCGGGTTCTGGAGCTGCCGACACTAAAATACCTGGCACATTGCCCCAATACTGTTGCAATTGCTGATACAGCTCTAAACCATTGAGCCCTTGCCCCAACTGATAATCCAGAATGAGCAGATCAGGCTTACTCATGGTCTCAGCATGCTGCAGCAACTGTTCAGCGTACACATAACTTTTCACCTCCCCCAGTTGCCACTGCTGCAATAACACCCGTAGCGCAGCCAGATTGGAGCTGTCATCATCCACACAAAGAACCTGCCATTGCGGCAACACAGTACTCTGATTCTCCAGCATCGCTTTTTGCTCATCCGCAGATCGCTCAGCTGCAAGAGGCAAATACAAACTGAACACAGTCCCTTTGCCAACCACAGAACGGACCTCAAGCTGATGCCCCAGCAAACGAGCCATACGCTGCACGACGGCCAAACCTAATCCAACCCCTTGCTGACCGCGGGCTGTGCTATCAACCCGGTAAAAATCATCAAAAATACGTTTAAGCTCATGTTCTGCCACGCCGGGTCCGGTATCCCAAACCTGCATCAACAACCGATCGCCTCTCTTACGACAGGACACAAGCACCTGACCGGCAGGCGTGTATTTAATCGCATTACTTAAAATATTCTGCAGAATACGCCGCAGATAAGTGCCGTCCGTTTGCACTTGCCAGTCGCCGAAGTGAGTTCGTAGTCTGAGCTGTTTTTGCTCTGCCAACAATCTGAACTCATCAGATAACGGCTGTAAAATAGCAGTGACCGATAATGCCTGAGTTTTCGGCTGCAAACGGCCGTCATCCAGACGGGCAATATCCAACAAAGTGGCAATCAGCTCTTCAGTGGCTTTGAGGGAATTATCTAACTGATGAATAATCCTTTGCTGATCCGTCCCTGCATCCGCTCCCTGTAAAGCGGCAGTGAAAAGCCGGGCAGCATTGAGTGGTTGCAAAATATCGTGACTGGCAAGTGCCAAAAAGCGTGTCTTGGACGCGTTGGCGGCCTCTGCTTCAGCTTTTGCTTGCAGCAGTTGTAATTCAGTTGTACTGCGTCGTTCAACCTCCTCCACCAACTCCTGATTCATTTCACTTATTCTGTGAGTGCGCTCCTGTACCCGCTGTTCCAGATGTTGTTTGGCTTCCGCCAGTTGCTGCACTGCGCGTACATGTTCAGTGATATCGGTGAAACTGGTAACAAAACCCCCACCCGGAATTGGATTACCGCGCATTTCTATCACTGTACCATCCGGCCTGACCCGCTGAAAAACATGAGAGGTGCCATTTTGCATATGGGTAATACGTTTAGCGACATGCTCTTCAGGTGCCCCTTCGCCAAAAAGACCACGTTCCGCATTAAAGCGCACAATATCAGCGACAGGACGACCAATACGGATCATGCCGTCAGGGTAATCAAACATTTGCAGATAGGCTTTATTCCAGGCCACCAGTTTTAAATCTCTGTCGACTACACTGACGCCCTGACTTAAATGCTCCAGAGTTGAAAACAAAATTTTACGGGAAAATTGAATGGCCTGAGTGGTATCGTCAAACAAGGTGACGACATCCTCAAGCTCCAGCTGCCGGCCTTCAGTTGCCGCACTTACCACCGCCAAGGCAGAAGCTGCACCTATGACACCGGCGAGCTCTCGTTCAACAAAAGCTATCAGTTCAGGTCCTGCAATACTGTCCTGTGAGTCCAAATCAGGGAAACGACGTTGAAACTCAGCCATAGCCTCGTTACAACGCTGCGCGCCAATAAAACGTTCCAACAGCATAGTAATGTCTGTTCGCCGAACTCTGACCCGGCGCACTGGCGCCTCTTTGGGTTCAAGTGGCAAAGTGGGTTTTACAAAGGCCGCGGCCTGCAAACGATCTTTTAAATTCACTTTGACCGACAAGGAGAACAGCAGATAACAGCTCAGATTTAATCCTAAAGACCAGATCACACCATGACTTAAGGTATCCAGTTGCAGACCAAACAGAGATGTTGGTTTTAAGGCTTCAATGCCAAACAAACCTTGCTGCAATAGGGTTTGATCCAGCACGCCTACAGCAGCCAGCTGTGGCACCATCAGGCAAAAAAACCACAACATAAAACCAACAGCCACACCAGCATAGACACCAAAAGCATTGCCATGACGCCAATACAAGCCCCCCACTACCGCGGGCGCCAGTTGAATAGCCAGAGCAAAAGCTAATAAACCGGTTTCAGCCAGTTCATAATTACGCGCGAACAACGCGTAATAGCCATAAGAGAGCAGCATCACGGCTATAATCATGGTGCGGCGCACTAATAAAATCAGACCACTGTAGTCTTTAATGCGCTGACCATGACCGGGGCGGCGCAAAATGGCTGGCATCACCACGTCATTACTGATCATGGTACTTAGCGCCAGTGTGGAGATAATAATCATTGAAGTCGCAGCAGAAAATCCACCAATAAACACCAGCACGCTTAAGGTGTGCCAGCCTGATTTTTCTGGGATTAATAATACAAAACTATCCGCCAGATGCTCTTGCCCCGGAAATAAATGCATGCCAGCTAAAGCTATAGGGATCACGACCAGCGTCACTAACAGCAAATAACTGCTGTACCAGCGTTTAGCATGGCGTAAATGTCGGTGATCGACGTTCTCTACAAAAGCGACATGAAACTGGCGGGGAAGCAAAAAAATAGCTGTCATCGCCAGTACCGTTTTGATGGTAAAAGAAAACCAGCTGTTGTGATCTGTGCTGTATTGCAGGTGACTGGCATGTTCCGCAAACTGTATGACGCCGATAGTGTCAGGCAACAACAGCCAGTACGTCATAAAAGCCAGACACAGCAAAGCAAATAACTTCACCACAGATTCAAAGGCAATAGCCACCATTACACCGCGGTTTTGCTCGGTCAACTGTACTTTGCGGGTTCCAAACAAGATAGCGAACACCGTCATCGCCATAGCGCTGAACCAGGCTGTGTCCTGCCACCAGGGTAAAGAGTGATCAGATAAATCATGGCCAAGCAGTACCTGATAGGAACTGGCAACAGCTTTTAATTGCAAGGCTATGTATGGGATCACCACCACCAGGCACAACAACGCAGTAACTAAGGCGATATTTTTACGTTTGCCATAACGAGCGCTGATAAAGTCAGTAATAGAGGCCACGTTTTGTTTTTTTGCCACATACAACAGCTTAAACAAAAAGGGCTGAGCAAACAGAAAGACTAAAATTGGCCCAAGGTAAATTGGAATATAATCCCAGCCTTGTGTAACCGCAGTTCCTACCGCGCCATAATAAGTCCAGGACGTACAATACACAGCCAAAGCCAGGCTATATAACAAGCCACCATACTTTCGTAGTAGTTGATCACCGGCATGGCGTTCACCCCAGTTGGCAATAAAAAACAGTAAACCTACATACAACAAGGCCAATAAGGCGACTATCCAGGCTGACAAAGCATGCTCCCCTCTGATTTCTGACGTTACTTTTGGCATAAAGCTGCAGAAAGTCAATGATCTGGCTTTTGGGGTTCGACTAAAGTCGGGCTATCGCTTCCCACTCCTGCTGCTAGATTAAGCATGCAAGTCAACAGAATTTCTATAACAACCACAAAAAACAACAAGAGGAAGACAACGATGGCATTTCAAAGCAATGAATTAGCCAAAGCGTATTGGCGGGAGAACATCTCGCTGATGCTCAAACTGCTGGCGGTCTGGTTTGCAGTATCTTTCGCCGCTGGGATTTTATTTGTAGACCAACTGAATATGGTGCAGTTTTTTGGCTTTAAGCTCGGATTCTGGTTCGCGCAACAAGGCTCTATCTACACCTTCGTTCTGCTGATCTTTGTTTACGTCATCAAGATGAATGCACTTGATCGTAAATACGACGTCCACGAAGATTAAGGGGTAGATAATGGACTTACAGACGTTAACTTATATCGTAGTCGGTGCAACCTTTGCGTTGTATATCGGCATTGCTATTTGGGCCCGGGCGGGTTCAACGCAAGAGTTCTATGTCGCCGGTGGTGGCGTGTCGCCTTTAGCCAATGGTATGGCAACTGCCGCTGACTGGATGTCTGCCGCGTCATTTATCTCAATGGCCGGTTTAATTTCTTTTATGGGCTACGATGGTTCTGTTTATCTGATGGGCTGGACTGGTGGTTATGTATTGCTGGCTTTGTGCCTGGCCCCGTACCTGCGTAAGTTTGGTAAATTTACTGTGCCTGACTTTATTGGCGACCGGTATTACTCCCAAACAGCACGCACAGTGGCCGTTATTTGTGCCATTTTGATTTCCTTCACTTATGTGGCAGGTCAGATGCGTGGTGTAGGTGTAGTATTTTCCCGCTTCCTTGAAGTGGACATCACCACCGGCGTGATCATTGGTATGGCTGTGGTATTTTTCTATGCTGTATTAGGCGGTATGAAAGGTATTACCTACACGCAAGTAGCTCAGTATTGTGTACTGATTTTTGCTTACATGGTGCCAGCGGTCTTTATCTCTATTATGATCACAGGCCACGTGTTACCACAGACAGGCCTAGGTGCCACCTTACTGGATGGTTCCGGACTGCACCTGCTGGAGCGATTGGACGGACTTTCCGCTGAGTTAGGTTTTGCCGCTTATACCGAAGGAACTAAATCCACAGCTGACATCTTTGCTATTACTGCGGCCTTAATGGTAGGTACTGCAGGTTTACCTCACGTTATTGTACGTTTCTTCACAGTACCACGGGTAAAAGATGCTCGTATCTCTGCAGGATGGGCCTTAGTATTTATCATGATTCTGTACACAACAGCTCCTGCTATAGGTGCTTTTGCCCGCTACAACATGATTGATACCATCAACGGTCCTGATGCTCAGGGAACTTTAGTAAGTGAAGCTCCAACCTGGATCAAAAACTGGGAAAAAACAGGTCTGATTAAACACGAAGATAAGAATGGCGATGGTCGTATGTTCTACTCAGGTGATGAGCGCAACGAAATGACGATTGACCGTGACATCATGGTGTTGGCAAACCCGGAAATCGCTCAGTTACCGGATTGGGTTATTGCTTTAGTGGCCGCTGGTGGTATTGCAGCAGCGTTGTCCACCGCAGCTGGCTTGTTACTGGTAATCTCAACATCTATTTCGCACGATTTACTCAAACGAAATCTGATGCCAAGAATTACTGACAAGCAAGAATTGCTGGCCGCACGGGGAGCTGCAGCAGTCGCTATTATTATCGCCGGTTACTTAGGTATTAACCCACCGGGCTTTGTGGCAGAGGTTGTGGCTTTTGCCTTCGGCTTAGCCGCGGCGAGTTTCTTCCCCGCCATTATTCTTGGTATTTTCTACAAGAAAATGAATAAGGAAGGTGCTATCGCCGGTATGCTGGCAGGTGTGGTATTCACTGTGGGTTATATCCTGTACTTCAAGGGTATTTTTATCACCCCCTTTGCTGAAAACAAACCTGAAAACTGGTTGTTTGGTATCTCCCCTGAGGGTATAGGTACCGTAGGTATGGCAGTGAACTTTGTGGTTGCCTATGCTGTAAGCAAGTTCACCAAAGAAGTACCACAAGATGTCCAGGACATCGTAGAACAAATCCGCTATCCAAAAGGTGCAGGTGAAGCTCAGGCTCACTAACGCTATCTTTGTTGTAATGTGTAAGGCGTGGTGACACGCCTTACTATTTTCTAGTCAGGAAGGTTGTATGCAAGTTCAGGAAGTTGTTACTTTTTTGCAGCAAACGCCACCCTTTGATGATCTGGCACCGCACGTCCTTGAAACCCTGAGCAGAGAATTAACAGTGTTGTATCTTGCCACTGGCGAAGCACTGCAACCAGAACCCCAATTGATGCTGGTGCGTTCGGGCTTGTTTGCACTGCATACCGAACAACAACGTCTGACTCATTTACAAAGTGGCGACTTTTATGGCTATCAGCTATTGCTGACAGGTTTGGCTGACCCCGATACCATTCGCTGTGAAGAAGATGGACTGGTGTATTTTTTACCCCAAAACAGCTTTGATAAATTACGTCACCAGTACAAGAATTTTGATTTATTTTTCCAACGCTTATTTAGTCGCCGCTTGCATCTGTATCAGAGCAGCCAGCAGCAAAGCACTTCCACGTTAAAAGTTTCCGACTTAGTCACCAGACGCAAAGTATCGATTGAATGCTCAAACACAGTGCAGCAAGCCGCCCTGCTGATGACAGAACAGCGGGTTTCCTGTCTGTTAATTGAACAAGATGACAAACTGGTGGGCATACTGACTGACCGGGACTTACGCAGCCGTGTTTTGGCGAAAAATTTATCTGCCACCACCACAGTCAATGAAGTGATGACAAAAACACCACAAAGCATCGAACCAGACCGTTTTGCTTTTGAAGCCATACAGCAGATGAGCCAATACAATATTCACCACCTACCCGTGGAGCAGGATGGTAAAGCCATAGGTGTATTAACCACCACAGACTTAATCCGCAGCCAACAGGAACATCCGGTTTTTCTGATCAGTCACATTCACCGTCAGCATAAAGCCGAAGGCCTCAATGCCATTACTCCACAAGTGCAGCAACTGGCTATACAACTGGCTGAGCAGCACATTCCTTCTTATGAAGTCAGTAGCGTGCTTACCAGCATCATGGACGCTTTAGCACAGAGCTGGTTACACATAGCAGAACAACAACTGGGCCCTGCCCCTTGTGTTTATAGCTGGTTGGTGTTTGGCTCTCAAGCCAGACGAGATATGTTACCCAGTGCCGATCAGGACAATGCTCTGTTGCTGGAAAAAGAGCCTGTTGGAGCTGTCGCCGATTATTTTTCCGCGCTTTCAGATATTGTTTGCAATGGTTTAGCCTCCTCCGGTCAGGCGCTCTGTGACGGCCATATCATGGCATCCAACCCGGAGCTGCGGTTAAGTCTCAAAGGTTGGTCGGGCCGTTTTGCCAAATGGCTGAATACGCCAGACCCACAAGCCTTATTAAGTAGCAGTATCTTTTTTGATATGCGCCTTGTTCATGGCAGTAAAGGTTTATTTAATGTGCTGCATGAAGATGTGCTGGCACGGTGTAAAAATAACGAATTGTTTTTGTATCATTTGGCTAAAAATGCCACTGAACGCCAACCGCCCCTCGGTTTTTTTAAACACTTTTTATTGGAACAGGATGGTCGTCAGCGTAAAGGACTGGATCTGAAAAAACGCGGTATTAGCCTTATTACAGATTTAGTGCGGGTTTACGCTTTGTCCGCTGGTATCCAGGCAGTGAACACCAGGGAACGCCTGAAGCTGTTGTTGCAACACGCAGTGCTGACTCAGCGCCAGCAGCAAAACTTACAGGGGGCGTTTGATGTGTTGGCCAATTTACGCTGGCAATTGCAGTCACAGGATCTGAAACGTGGCCGGCATTTATCCAATTTATTGGATCCGTCTCAACTGAGCTTATTACAGCGCCATCAATTAAAAGACGCTTTTGCTGTGATCAGCGATGAGCAGCAAGTGCTCAGACAACGTTTTTGCCGGGAACTCTAAATGTGGAACTGGCTGAGAAAACCAGTGGCAGTGCATCAATGGGTACTGGACTACGAGAATGAGCACAGCCTGGACAGGCAAAGCCTGGCCAGTAAAGCCAACTATGTAGTACTTGATTTTGAAACCACTGGGCTGGATGCAAAAAAGCATCATATCGTCAGTGCGGGCTGGGTCAAAATTTCCGACGGCAGAATTCATCTAAACTCAGCTCAGTACCGACTGGTGAAAAGCCCGGCCTCAGTCGGCCAAAGTGCCGTGATCCATGGTTTGCATAATAACGAAGTGCAACAAGGTATAGAGCTGGAGGAGCTATTAAGCCTGTTGTTGCAGGAACTAAGAGGTGCCGTGCTGGTATCTCATCACAGCGCTTTGGAACTGAACTTCTTAAAACAAAGCTGCCAAAACTGCTTTGGTCGCTCTCCTGCCTTTAAAGCTGTCGACACCTTAAAACTTGAGCTTTACAAAATGCAGCTCAAAGGTGGGCCTGTGGCACAAAATTCGTTGAGTTTGTCCGCTTGTCTGGCCCGCTATCAATTGCCTGAAGTGACAGAGCATCATGCCTTATCTGATGCCTTTGGCTGCGCTCAGTTATTACTGGCACAGTTAAAAACCAGAGGGGCATCCTGTACTTTGGCTGAGCTTTTTCAACAAAGCCGCTAAAAGCTAGATGAACTATATAAGGACGGGTGACTAGAGATTCAGGAACCAAAGCAGGTTGCACGCCGCTTTAGGGGAATAAAAAACTAATCACCCGGTTTTACTTGCTGCGCAGGGCGATGTACATTCCATTGTCACAATAGCCAGCGCAGAATGTTACTTTGTACCACAAACAATTAAAAGTAAACATTATTTGATGAAAAAACAGCTTCATATAGCATCTAAATCTAGACAATCGCATCATTATTGCTTATTAATATGTTACCAAGTAACAATGAAATGCCTTTATTTATGCATAGTTTGTATTGCCTGCTCCTGTCGCTTTTGCTGCAAAGCCTGTTGTTGAGTTCAGCCTGGGCGCAACTTCCTGTATTGCCTTATCCAAAACAGCTGGAACTCAGACAGGGTAATTTTGTGTTTGATAAGCAGTTTAACGTGCAACTCCCTGCCGGACATCCTGAATTAAAAATCCTGGTTGAACGATTTATTCAGCAGAGCACTATCAATACAGCGTTAAATTTCGAAGCAGGTAACAGGGCACATCTGGTTATACAGCTCAATGCTGCAGACACAACAACAGCGCAGCAACAGGAAGCATACCAACTTGAAGTCAACAGCAATCACATTCTGCTGAGCGCCAAGCATGCCACTGGAGTATTGCGCGGCCTGCAAACTCTGCAGCAACTTATTCAGCGCCAGTCAGTACAGACTGTTATACCCAACCTGAGTATTGAAGATGAGCCGCGTTTTAGCTGGCGGGGGTTATTACTCGACCCGGCAAGGCGTTTTTTACCTTTAGCTGATATCAAACGTCAGTTGGATCTGATGGCAGCAGTCAAACTTAATGTGCTGCATCTGCATTTAACCGATGATCAGGGTTGGCGCTTTGAATCGAAAATTTTTCCTAAGCTGCATCAAACAGGCGGCGAAGACGGTTATTACACTCAGAATGAATTACGGGAACTGGTGTTGTACGCCAAAGAACGTGGCATTCGTGTGGTACCGGAAATTGATATGCCAGGCCATACTACGGCTTTAGGTCTGGCTTATCCGCAGTTGATGACAGCACCAGCACCCACTACCGCAGAAATTCATTGGGGTGTACATGCTGCGGTGTTAGATCCATCCAACGAGCAGGTGTATTCCTTTTTACAACAATTACTTGCTGAAGTAGCCCAGGTATTTCCTGATCCTTACTTTCATATAGGTGGCGATGAGGTACACCCCGACCGCTGGCTTGAAAATCCGGGTGTACAGGCTTTTATGCGACAGCAGCAGTTAGCGGATGCAGGAGCTTTGCAGGCTTATTTTAATCGCCGTGTCGAGCAACTTCTGAAACCTTTGGGTAAAACCATGATCGGCTGGGATGAAGTACTGGATGATCAGCTACCAAATTCAGTGGTGGTGCAATCCTGGCGTGGCACTGAATCTTTATTTCAGGCCGCAGAAGCGGGTCACCCCGCTATTTTATCCACTGGTTTTTATCTGGATCAGCCTCAAACTGCAGCTTACCATTATCGCAATGATCCTTTACCTGATGTGGTTATAGCACCACAAGCGAAAGAGCTTAAAAGCTGGTCTGGCTGGAATTTTCAATTCGAGCGTAAAAGAGGTGCAGCGGTGACAGGCACAGTGTATCTGGTGCAGTTAAAAGCCGGCACAGTTCGCGGTTTTATCCAATTCCCCGGAAAAGTGCTGATTGAAGCCAAAGCCCTGCACCAGCAGGGCAAGCATATCAATTTTCAGTTTGATAGCTGGATGGGACCTGTATTGGCAAGGTTACAGTTGTCACAAGCTGTACAGGGAGAATTCGTGGTGGGAAATGCTCCTTATCAGATCACAGGTCAGGCTTTAGCATCACAGGCAGCACTGCCCATTCAGTTTGCCAAAAACCTGAGTGACAAAGCGAAACAGCAGATTTTAGGTGGCGAAATCGCGTTATGGGGTGAGCTTATTACGCCGGATATTATCGATATTCGTTTATGGCCCAACGGTTTTGCAGTGGCAGAACGACTCTGGTCAGCACAAAGCCAAAAGGATGAGCAGGACTTCTATCAACGACTGGACCACGTGCAGCTGTGGGCACAGAACTTTATCGGTTTAAAAAGCCAGCAGCAACAAATTCAGGGCTTGAAGCAGCTATTGCCTGCAACTTATCTGGCGGACCTTCTTATCGTGGCCGAAACACTGGAGCCGGCGCATTATTATCATCGATTGCATGAAAAATCAGTGGCAGGACTTTATCATCAACAGGCACCGTTAAATGAACTGGTCGACTTTTTGCCAGCAGAACATCAAGTGATGCGACGCTTTGAACAGGATGTAGCTTTGTGGCTGGAGCAAAAAAAGCCAGAACAATTAAAGCGTTTGCAGCAACAATTACAGCGTTGGCAAAAAGCCGCGAAGGCATTATCTGGCGCACCTGACATAGCTGCCACCCCACTTTTTACTCAAACCGCACAGCTGTGTCAGGCGGGCTTAGCTGTATCGGCCAGCATTGCCGCTTCACAGAAACTCTCTTTAGCAGAACGCCAAAACATAGAGTTGCAACTTGATAAGGCAGAGGCTATTCAGCAGGAACTGATTATCGCTTTGCACAGATCCATTGCGGTTCTGCTTCAGGCATCACCCTAACAGGCTGCATTAGCCAAAAGGCGCAGCCACAATAGGCCAGATAGGACGGCTTAATTTTTTGTAGCCGTTACGTTTAGGGTCGCTTGGGTAAGGTGCACCTGCATCAACATAAATAATATGCGAAGCCAGAGGCGCAAAGCCCTGATAAAAGTGATTGGTGGATTTGATCAGCAACAGTTTGTACTGGCTTGGTTCAAGGCCTAGAGCTCTGAATAAACTAGGGTCAAAAGACTGGCATCTGTTGCTGTTCAGGATCACTTCAATGCCATCAAAACGGATCAGAGCACAATCGCCCATAGGCACCAGACTGTCGGCAAACTGCTGCTGTGCGTCTGCCTGCAGGCGCACTACTGTCACTAATTTATCTATCGGCTCGCCTGCAGTAGCACAGCTTTTACCACCAAACCTCAATTCAATTTCAGCCCCCTCGCCGGCAGCAAAACAGAGTTTGACCGCCATAGGATCCCAAATAGTCCCTACAGCCACCTGCTGTAACTGACGTTTGATCACCTGATGCAAAACTAAGGTGCCATCCCCAGCTACACCACCACCTGGATTATCCCAGACATCCGCCAGCACCACAGTGCCCGATAACTGCTGCGCCTGATCTAAAGCTGTGCTGACGTCATAAAACTGCGGTAAGGTCTGGCCGCGGTAAGAAAATAGCTCCAACCCTAACTGCTGTGCCAAAGCGGATCCTTGTTCAGCGTCATTATTGGTGATCACCAATAACTTAGAGCCCATATCCGGCACATCACCTGCCATAAACCCATGGATCACCGAAATAGATAAAGCCCGCTGATGTTGCTCCAGCATGCAAATTTTTTCGATAAAGGATTTCATCGGTTCATGGCTGGTAGGTAAAACATCAATCATACGGCAGTCAAAACAACTCATTACAGGCCGGATGTCGCCCCGCGCAGCAGCAACAGCCAATTGCACCAGTTCCCGTGCTCTGGCCATAAAATCCAGATGCGGAAACTCTTTGAAGGCGATCAGCAAGTCGGCCGAAGCTAAGCGTAATTCAGTTAAATGGCTATGCGGATCCAGGGTCGCACCAATAATGGCAGTGGGTCCCACTATAGCTCTTATTCTGCTTAATAAATCACCTTCACAGTCATCATAGCCCTGCGCTACCATAGCCCCATGCAAACCTAATAACACCACCTGCACCGGCATAGCGACGGAGAGCTGCTGCAAAATTTCATCGCGCAAATGCTCATAGGACAAACGATTTAACAAACCACCAGGTTCAGCCCAGGCGCAACTACCTTCTATTACTTCGACCGCTGCATTTAATTCGGCATATTCGCGGCAGGCAACCAAAGGCGCACTGCATAAGGTGGGTGTGGCAGGATGCTGGCCGGGTGGTGCGTAAAAGCTTTGATAGAAACTTACTAAATCAGTGTACATAGGGGAGAAGGTATTTGTTTCTGTCGCCAGCGACGCGGTAAAAATACGCATAATGCCTCTGTTGCTTCTTTATTGCTTAAATAGATTGCTTAACTAGTGCCCGGAAAGTTGCGGCTGGCTAATTGTTTCGGAAACCTTCGCCTGAACGGCATCAGGAGTTCCTTCCCGCTGCATGGTGATGATCTGCAAGGCTTGCTCCCTGCTGATATCAGATGGTTTGCTCAATAAGCTGACCATACATGCCAGGCTCAAAGAAACAGCCAAAGCTGGTAAACAAGGATTGCCCCAAAACATCAGCCAGGAAGGATGATTTAAAATAACGGCAGACGTCAGTAAGGCCCCCATCAACGCCGCTAAAGCCCCTTGCCAGGTCAGTCGCGGCCAGAAGCGTCCTAATAGCGCAATCACAAACATTCCAGACATTAAAGTGGCAATCATGCCCGTGATATAACGGATTAAATCGTTCGACATCAACGCCAGCAGTAATGCCAATACCGACACCAGCATCACTGCAATTCGGGAGTAAAAAATAGCTGACTTCGCTTCAGGCATGCTGCCCGTCACACTTTGATATAAGTCGCGGATCAGTACAGATACAGCAGCAATAGAATCCGAGGAGGCAGAAGATAAAGTGGCAGATAAACCTGCCAACAACACCAACATGGCAAAGACAACTGGCAATGTCATGACGGCTACTGTGGTAAAGGCAAACTGATGATTGGTTAAATCCGGAGCGAGTAGCCTCGCTGAAATACCAATCAAGGCAGGCAAAGCAGCAAAAGTCAGGTATAAAAGCCCGGCAAAGACAAAAGAGCGCCGCACACTTCGCACACTGCGCCCTGAATAAATACGCTGGCGAAACGAGGGGGTTGCCAACACACCGACCGCAACCACAGCAGACAATGAAATAGCAGGCAACAGCTCCATTTGCTTCAGTTGCCCGGATTGTTGCGCATCAGCCACACTTTGCCACACCAGATCCAAACCACCTACAGCCTCCACCGCAGAGTAGCTCATCAGCAAAAAGCCACTAAACAGCACTATCGCCATCAGGCTGTCAGTCCAGATCACAGCCTTGTAGCCACCTATCATTACGTAGAAAGTAAAAGCTAATGCTATCAATAGTTTGGCGTACAACATCTCTATGCCAGTGGCCCAGGATAAATACAATGCACCACCAATAATATGGGCGCCTAACCAACCTAAAGACGCCAGAAAAATCAGCACAGCGCTGCCATTTTTTACCCAAAGGTTAGCACCCACGTAATAACTCAGCTCTTCGCTCATGGTCATAAAACGCATACGGCGCAGCGGTGCAAACCACCAGGCTGTTAACAAAATACCAATGGCACCACCTATGCCATACAGCATGCCACTCCAGCCATGGGTGTAGGCAAAACCGACAGCCCCCATGCTGGTGCCAGTGCCAATCATAGTGGCTACTGTGGTACCAAAGGTCAGGCCGCCTGATACTTTACGCCCGGCCAGCAAAAAGTCTTCGCTGCTACTCTGGCGACGTGATACCAGATAACTGATACCAATCATGATCAGCAGATATAAAGCAAATCCCGCTAAAAAATATCTGCTGTCCATTTTAGCTCCTGTCTTTGCGATAGCAGGTTAAGTCCACTTCCACTTTGCAATCGACCACCAGATCAGTCACAGCGCAAACCCGGGCTGGCGGTGCATCAGCAAATACCTCGCGGAACACCTGATTAAAACTGCTGAAATAACGTGCGTCAGTCAGATAGACTTTTACATGCACCACATCAGATAGCTCGTAGCCTGCACTGTGCATAATGTCGATGCAGTTTTGTATAGCAAGCTTCGACTGCTCTACTATGCCGCCTTCCACCACTTCACCATCACGCATAGGAGTCTGGCCTGAAACATAAAGCCAACCGCCCGCTTCTACCGCTTTAGCAAAAGGTAAACGCTGGCCTCCTGTGCCCGTGCTTTCGTCAATACCGTATCGTTTAATACTCATCTTTTGTCCTGCTATTCATCACACTGTTAATCACCCAGAGGCTGACGTTCATCTCCACCACGGCTGCTGTCGAGTGACAATTTCACACGGCGTAATTTATCCCGTGATTTACGTTTGTTCAGCTTGGCCACTTCCGTTGCCAGCACATCAATAATGGCTAACATGGCGTAGCGTGACGCCGATGGTTTATAGATAAAATCTGTTTCAGGAGCTTGCAGCCCAAGCACTATGTCGGCGTTTTTGGCTAAGGCAGAGCCTGGTTTGGTAATGGCTATCACTTTGGCGCCGTACTGACGGGCAATAGCGGCTGAATCAATAATTTCGCCTGTGTTGCCTGTCAGCGAAATAGCCACCATCACGTCGCTAGGCTCCACAGCAGCTGCGACCATCCGGGTTAATAAACCATCCTGATAACTGCAAACTGGCATACCGAAGCGGAATAGACGGTATTGCAGCTCTTGTGAGCCAATAGAAGAGCCGCCGCCCATACCAATACAAAAAATCATCCGGGCGTTTTGTAAATAACTCACCGCCAGTTTAATGTCGGCTTCGACCAGCAATTTACGGCTTAAATCCAGCGTGTTTTTAATGGCCTCATACACGCCCTGAATGCCATCCAGGTCCGGCGTCTCTTCAACAAAACGTTGCCCTACCGCCAGTGACTGCGCCAATTTTACTTTCAGCTGGCGCACATCCTTACAATCCACAGTGCGGGCAAAACGAGTGACAGTGGCCTGACTCACCCCAGCCTGTTCTGATAACTTTGCAATACTCATTTCGGTCGCGGCTTTAACATTGTCGAGGATCAGCTGAGCCACCCGCTGCTCGGACTCACTCATTTCGACAAAACGTTCTGAAATCCGCGACAACACATCTATTTCGTAACTCATGGTTTTTCCTGACTCTTCTTCAACACTGGTTACTATGTAACAAGCAAAAAAGTAACACAAAATGATTAATTAAAGTTACTTTGTACCAAACGAAATCGAAAGTAAATATTAATATGGCGCTTTTACAGTAATTTACATGTAATGATATAGTTAAAACAGTACATAACTCACAGGTGAATGTTATGAAGTACCAAAGTCTCAGGCATAAATCAGCGACTCCGCTCCCCCATTCGAATGGCTTGAATTTGCTGATGCAGGACATTTGCCTGCCCGCAGCAGTGCTAAAACAGCAAGCCGTCCGGCACAACCTGAACTGGATGCAAAGTTTTGCCAACCAAAGCAAAGTGCTGCTGGCACCGCATGGAAAAACCAGTATGACGCCCTGGTTATTCCAGCAGCAATTGGCAGCAGGCGCATGGGGACTCACTGTTGCCACTGCTTATCAGGCGCAGATTGCGGCCAATGCCGGTGCCCGTCGTATTATTCTGGCCAATCAATTGGTGGGTAAAGCCAATATGGCACTGATAGCGAAGCTGCTGCAGGATGGTATAGAGGTTTTTGTTTGTGTCGATCATCCGGCGCAGGTACAAGCCTTATCGGATTTTTTTCAACCGCTGCAGCTGACTCTGGCACTATTGATTGAACTTGGGGTTACAGGCGGGCGTTGTGGTTGCCGTACCGATGCTGATGTGATGGCATTAGCACAGCAAATCAATACCTTACCTGCTGTGCAGCTGGCCGGTATCGAATTTTATGAAGGTGTGGTCAAAGGTGCAGAACCAGACCAAGGTGTTAGGCAGTTGGTAAGGCAAGCGACCAGCCTGATGCAAAGTCTGCTCAAGCAGCAACTATTGCAATATCCAACTGCATTGATCAGTGGCGCAGGCTCGGTCTGGTATGACGTGGTAGCAGAAGAGTTAGCAGCTGCGCACTTGCCACAACAGGTCCAACTGGTTTTAAGGCCAGGTTGTTATATCAGCCACGACGCGGGCATTTATCAGCAAGCACAACTGCAAGTGCAGGCCCGCAGCAGCTTAGCCTGCTCGCTTGGGGACGATTTACAAAATGCACTGGAACTGGCGGTTTATGTGCAGTCCTTGCCCGAGCCTGGCCTTGCGGTGTTGGGTTTTGGTAAAAGAGACGCCGCTTTTGACGCAGGTTTACCTCAGGCCACAGCCTTATACCGGCATGGTATGTTACTGACAGATCAGTTGCAAAACTGTGAAACCATCAAAGTGATGGACCAACATGCGTTCTGGCGCTACGACGTGGCTGTTCAGCCACAGATTGGTGACATGCTGCTTCTGAGCACTTCACACCCCTGCTTAACTTTTGATAAATGGCGTACTTTATGGGTGGTGGACGAGAGCTATAACTTGCTGCAGGAAGTGGATACGTTTTTTTAAAGGGAGTAAAGAATTATGGGGTCAGAGCCAATTTGCTGCGCAAATGTGGATCTGACCCCCTTTATTTTTAAGACAGGTATTAGATGGCGTTATCTGACAACACACCAGGCTTAAAGCTATCAACACTGATAGAAGCAAAGCGCAGTTCGTTCATACGAACCAGTTGCTTAGCTTCATCTGCGTTAATCACATTCAGTTCCAGTGCTTTGGCAATCAACTGCTCCATAGGAATTTTACGTGGCAGAGTCGCTTGTTTTTGTGCAGCGTAAATTTTCTTCATCACAGGCTGAGCTTCATGCACTGCAATAAAGGCTGATTCCATTAAACCTGTTGGGTCTTCATCGCCTTCACCAATAAAACATAAGTGAGTTAAGCGATCACGAATCACACCTGGTTTTAACAGCGCATCAGAAATGTCCTGAGTGACTGCATCGGCTGGCATTTTGTAGCCAATACCAAAAGGGAATACCAGAGTTTTTAGTAAACGTGCGACCACAGCACTTGGGAAGTTCTGGAAGAAACCAGAAAAGGCTTTACCAATTTCAAACAGGTTACGTTCGATGGAGTAACGTACGAAAGGTAAATCCGCCACCTGACGGCCATTGTCTTCATAAAACTTCAGCACAGCAGAAGCGATGTACAAGTGGCTTAATACGTCGCCTAAACGGGCCGACAGCATTTCTTTACGCTTTAAATCACCACCTAACATAAGCATGGAGAAATCTGCGCTTAACGCCAAAGCACGGCTCATGCGGCTTAACTGCTTGTAGTATTTTGCAGTTTCGCCAGACACAGGGCTTGAGTTAAAACGACCTAAAGTTAAACCCTGCCACAGCGCACCAAAAGTATTGCCTAACGCAAAACCTATGTGCTTCATCAGCAGGCTGTCGAATTGCTGTAAACCTTCTTCAGCATTTGGATTCGCCGCCGCTTCCAATTCTTGCAATACGTATGGATGGCAACGGGTTGCGCCTTGTCCAAAAATCATCAGGTTACGGGTTAAAATATTCGCACCTTCTACCGTGATAGAAATAGGAATACCCATATAACCGTGCGCCAGATAGTTTTTTGGGCCTACCTGAATAGCGCGGCCTGAGTGAATATCAAAAGCGTCGTTTAACAAAGTACGGGACATTTCTGTCATATGGTACTTGGCAATAGCTGTCACTACAGAAGGACTCAGGTTTAAATCGATAGCACCGGCTGTCATCACACGCATAGCTTCTAAGCTATAGGTATAAGCACCAATGCGGCCTAAACTTTCCTGTACACCTTCAAACTTACCTATAGCCATACCAAACTGCTGACGCACATAAGAGTAAGCGCCTGTCATACGAGTGGCTAAATGGCCTGTAGCTGTCGCCAAAGCTGGCAGAGAAATACCACGGCCTGCTGATAAACACTCCACCAGCATACGCCAGCCGCGACCTGCGTAGTCAGGGCCACCGATAATCCAGTCAATCGGAATAAATACATCTTTACCGTAGGTAGTACCGTTCATAAAGGCCATATTCATTGGGAAATGACGATCACCAATTTCAACACCTTCGTGACTGGTTGGGATCAAAGCACAAGTGATACCCAGCTCAGTTTTTTCACCTAACAAGTTTTCCGGATCATACAGCTTAAAAGCCAAGCCTAACACAGTAGCAACTGGGGCCAGCGTGATATAACGCTTATCCCAGTTCAGGCGGATACCTAAGACTTCTTTGCCCTCGAACTGGCCTTTACAAATCACGCCCGTATCCGGAATACCACCAGCATCAGATCCAGCTTCCGGGCCTGTTAAAGCAAAACAAGGTACTTCTTTACCAGCGGCTAAGCCTGGTAACCAACGGTCTTTTTGTTCCTGTGTACCGTAGTGCATCAGAAGCTCACCAGGGCCTAAAGAGTTAGGCACCATCACAGTCACAGCAGCAGTTAAGCTGCGGGTGGCAATGCGCGATACAATAGTCGAGTTGGCAATGGCAGAGAATTCACGGCCACCGTAGCTTTTTGGAATAATCATCGCAAAAAAGCCGTTGTCCTTGATGTATTGCCATACTTCAGGTGGTAAATCACGTTGTTCCTGCACAATTTTGTAGTCATCCAGCATCTTCAGCAGGGTGTCTACTTCATTGTCCATAAAAGCCTGTTCTTCAGCAGACAATTCAGCTTTTGGAATGGCATGCAGCTTTTTCCAATCTGGTTTGCCCTGAAACAAGTCACCATCCCACCAGACGTCCCCTGCTTCCATAGCTTCACGCTCTGTATCTGACAGCGGGGGTAAAATTTTCTTAAAGATGCCAAACACAGGTTTGGTGATCAGGTTACGCCGAATGTCTGCTACACCGAGCACAACAATCAACACAACCAACAGCAGGATCAAAATTGACATAATAAGGTCCTTGAGAGATTAGTGAGTTTGACTTGATAAAGTTAAAGGTGACGCTATACCGGCGGCTAAATAAGGAATAAGCCTGTGGATCACGCCTTCTATTTCTACATTTTCATTAAAATCTGCTGCCGCAATTTCCTGTAACGCCTGATTCGACGCCATGGTAAAGACCACAGTGCCAAGCGAAAAATGCAGACGCCAGAAGATTTCACTGGCTGGTAAATCAGGGCAAGCCTGCTGCACCAGCAATACAAACTTGTCCAGAGTGCGACCATAATGATGATTAAAAAACCAACGCAAATGCCCTTGCACATCGGTATAACCGCGGCCAAGCAACTGCAAAAACATCCGGGTACCGTGATGCTGTACTTTATTCAGTTCCAACAAAGGCTTAATGAACACAGACAGCACTGCCGTTAAGTCGTTTTGTTTCTGACTAGCCAATAGCTGACTGAATTCCTGATCCAAACGCGGCATCAGCACCGACAAATAACGCTGCAGCACCGACTGGATCAGCTCTTTTTTTGAACCAAAATGATAGTTCACCGCCGCCAGATTAACTTGCGCCATACTGGTGATTTGTCGCAATGAGGTATCAGCAAACCCTGTTGAAGCAAAAAGCTGCTCGGCTGCATCCAGAATTTTGTCCTGAGTTGTCGTTTTATTAACCATAGCCCTGACTAAATTAAAACACCTGTTTGAAATGTACGTTTGAAAAAAAACACTGTCAAGCGAGGAATGCATAAAACGCCCTATCTGGTCAGATGAGCAGCAAAAAAATACAACAAATCTACATTCCGCCTACATAACAACCACAACAAGTCCCGCTTAATGAGACATAAACATCAGGCTGAACGCTAGCAAAGCACGGCTCGCCTTAGTGCAGAAGAATCAGCACGGGACAAAATTTTGGGTTATGCAGTGAAATTCGAAGCTTTCTTTTGGCAGGAGGGATATTGCGGCGATTCAATGCATCGCCGCTCTGTTCTTGATGGGGGGTATAACAACAACTGACGTAGTTGCAAAAACGACATCAGCCAATACCAGCTGATGCCGTCATATCACAAAAGTTGAGCACACAAGGCGGCGAGTATATAGGCCAACACCCCGTAGCCAATAACCAATGCGGTGATCAATTTAGTACTGCCTGTTTCCGCTTTGAGTGTCGCCACTGTTGCTACACATTGCAAAGCCACCACATAAAACAACAGAATGCCCATACCAGCACCAAAAGTCAGACCGTCGGCCTGAATATTGGCGGCTAAACCAGCAATATTCTCATCAGCACCGTCTATACCGAACAATGTGCCTAAAGCGCCAACAAAAACTTCACGGGCCAGGAAAGACATCAGAATAGCCACACCGTAACGCCAATCCAGGCCAAGCGGAGTAAAAAGTGGTTCAATCCAATGACCAATGATGCCCAGATAAGAGTTCTGTAAACCACCTGAACCTGTTGGGAAATAACCCAGCAGCCAGATCGCCAGCGACACCATAAAAATAATCGGACCAGCACGATAAACAAACTGTTTCGCACTGCTCATCACCCTGTGGATCAGCGGTTTCCAGTGCGGCAAACGATAGGTTGGCAGTTCAAGAATAAATGGCATATCCGACTTTGTATCGTCGTTGAGTTTCGAACCTGACAGCACCAGACTCACCATTAACGCGGTTAAAATACCAAAGAAATACAAGCCAAAAAAAGCAGTACCTTGCAGATTGATCAGCCCACCGAGGTAAGTAGTATCAGGGATCAACACAGCCACCAGCAAAGCATAAACCGGCAAACGTGCAGAACAGGACATCAGCGGAATAGTCAGCATGGTGATAAGACGCTTGCGTGGTGATTCAATAGTACGGGCCGCCATAATGGCTGGAATAGCGCAGGCGTGGGCTGATAAAAAAGGAATAAAACTGCGGCCAGACAAACCAAAATAACTCAGTGGCCTGTGACAAATCAGTGCAGCACGAGCCAGATAACCGCTGTCTTCGAGCATTCCAATGATCAGGGTCAGCACCATAATTTGCGGCACAAACACCAGAAATGAACCCAAACCACCAAAAATTGCATCATTCAGAAAATCGGCCAGCATGCCTGGTCCGGTTAAATCCGTCACAAAAGTAGCGGTCAGGCCAATCAGGGTTTCTACCCCATCCATCAGCGGTGTGGCGAAGGTAAAAATGCTCTGAAATAACAAAAACATCACAAACAAAAATGCAATACCACCACTCAGGTTACTCAATAAAAAGGAGTCGATTGTATTCTGGTTTTTCAGTACCACTGTCGACTGCATACCGTATTTAGCAGCAAGCAAACGGCTTTGTTTCACCTGCTCGCTATAATCAAGCGGTGGCAGAGCTGCTGTCTCTGCGGCATTGACTGCAATAGTGGCCTGCTCAGCCAGTGCTAATACCGCTGTTTTAAATTCGGCAATACCTTGTAACGTCTTGGCGGAGATAGCAAAAACCGGCGCGCCCAGATCACGGCTCAGTTCGTCCATATCAATCTGGTGGCCAAAACGTGTCATTTCATCAATCATATTCAGCGCAAAAACCATAGGTTTGCCGTAACGATGCGCCATGGCCTGCATCTGCATACCAAACATCAGGCTGCTTTGCAGCCGGGTTGCATCCAGATTACAGATAATCAATGCAGTATCTTCGTCCAGCAGTGCCTGATTGATTTTTTCGACCGCAATTTCTTCATCGCGAGTCAGGGTACTCATTGAGTACGCGCCCGGAAAATCAACCAATTGATACTGCTCAAACTTGCCTGATTTAAGCTCTACGGTAACACCCGGAAAATTAGCAACTTTTTGGCGTAAGCCGGTCAATTGATTAAACAGCAAACTTTTACCAGAATTCGGTTTTCCAACCAAAATAATACGTTTCATAACAAAACCTGTGAATGAACTGGGCTCACGAGCGGAAAAACCGACGAAGCATGATTGATTAAACAGCAGCGGTTACAGCAGTTTGACCTGAATTTTTCTGGCGATTTTTTGCTCCAGTGAATACACACAATCAGCAATAGCAACCACCAATGTGCCTTCAAAGGGGCCGCGTCTTAAACAAAAAACATGGTGGCCATCATCCAGCCCCATCTCACGTAATCTGCCGCTGACAGACAGATCCATGCCTGCATCTATACCTGTCACCATAACGGTCTGGCCGCCACAAGCATCCCATAAAGTCATCATACGTAGCTCCTAACGGATAACAATACAAAGTATTCGCATTGTGACTTAAGTCTGTACTCTTTACAACGCCATACCAGATAGATGGCTGATTGCAGCAGCCGAAGTTAAGCAAAGGATATGACGCTTTTCACAGGTTCTTTCGCGGATAACCAGAGGGGGAGTTGTCAAAATTAAATGGAAAGAGCGCTAGGTATCAGCCCCCAGCTTCCGTATAATGAGAATAATTCTTGTTAGCAAGCTTATGACATCAGGTGAATTATGGCATTTAGAGTGGTTCTTGCGCTGGTCGCGCTTTTGGCATTTCCGACTTTAGCTTCGGATAAATTAATCCAATATATTGAATATATAGGCGCTGATTACAGTGCTGCAGTGGTCGATGGCAAGATTGTAAGCTCCGCTGAGTATGGCGAAATGCAGGAGTTTTCTTCGTTAATAGCAGAGGAAGTAACCACTGCACCACCAGAGTTACAGCAACAATCAGCCCAGTTAAAGCAGCTGATTGCTGATAAAGCAGCAGAAAAAGACATCCAGGCCTTAACAGCACTGATGCGTCAAAGCGTGATTGCAGCCATGCCTTCTATTCCAGTGCCTAAACAAAGCCCGGATTTAAAACGTGGTGAAGCTTTATTTGCCACCAACTGTGCCGCTTGTCATGGCGCAACAGCTATGGGTGATGGCCCTGCCGGTGCTCAGATGGACCCCAGCCCTACTAACTTCCATGAAGTAGAACGTTATCAGGCCCGCAGTGCTTATGGTTTATTTAATACGATAACCTTAGGTGTAGCAGATACAGGCATGGCGTCTTTTGCCCATTTAGATGAACAAAGCCGTTGGGACCTGGCGTTTTATGTTGGCCATATCGCAGGTCAAGGTTTGGATACCAGCAAAGTGCCGGACGCCATGATCGAAAGCGGCGCGGTAAAAGATTTATTAACTGCCACACCAAAAGATTTGATCAAACTTTACCCTGACTTTGGCGCTGAGCTGATGAGCCTGTTCCGAAGCACCCCGGAGCGCTTTTTCCAGGCACAGAGCAAAGATCCGCTGGTGATAGCTCAGCAAAAATTACAACTTTCTGCTGATTTGTATGCGCAAAACCCACAAGCAGCTTACGATCAGGCTGTTTCTGCTTATCTGGATGGTTTTGAACTGGTAGAAAACCCATTAGGCACAGTTAATGTGGAACTGCGTGACCAAATCGAACACAGCATGATGGGCCTGCGTCAATTACTGAAAGACCCAGCGCAAAAAGATGCGGTAGCACCTCGTATCGCTGAAATTCAAAGCTTGTTAAAACAAGCGCAGACTGAACTGTCAGAAACCCAATTGAGTGGCATCAATGTGTTTCTAGCGGCGCTGCTGATTTTGTTACGTGAAGGTTTAGAAGCTTTACTGGTGGTGGCTGCTATTTATAGTGTGGCAGTAAAAACTGATAAACCCGCTTTGCGTCACACAGTACATATCGGCTGGGTGGCCGCTTTGGCCTTGGGTGTTGTTACCTGGTTTGTTTCAAGTTATGTCATTGATATCTCGGGTGCTTCGCGTGAGCTGACTGAAGGTTACACCGCACTGATCGCAGCCGCTATTTTGTTCTACATGGGTTTCTGGATGCACAGCAAAACCAGCGCCAAAGAGTGGAGCCACTTTATTCAGAGCAAAGTGCAAAACGCAGTATCAGGCGGCGCTTATTTTGGTTTAGGTTTGGTGGTGTTTTTAGCGGTATACCGTGAAGCCTTTGAAACCATTCTGTTTTATCAGGCCTTGTGGTTACAGGGCGGTGAACAGGCACAGCAAAGCTTTGTTGCTGGCATAGCTGCAGCTCTGGTACTGCTGGCCATTTTAGGTGTGGCTGTATTTAAGTTTGCGCTGAAATTACCACTGAAAACTTTCTTTGGCAGCACTGCTTTGCTGATGCTGGTTCTGGCCATCGTCATGGCAGGCAAAGGCATAGCTGCACTGCAGGAAGCTGGTACTTTGTCGGTTAGTCAGTTAAACCTGCCGACCATCAGCTGGTTAGGTTTCTACCCTAATACTCAGGGTGTCATTCTACAGTCGGTTTTAGTGCTGATTGCTTTGGTGTATCTGGTTCGCAGCCGCAAAGGTTAAGCCTTACCGCTGAACGTAAAAAAGCCGCTTGAAGCGGCTTTTTATGCTTGTTTTTCTATTCTGTTTTTAGCAATTGCCCCAGCAACTCGCAGTCTGTTTTTTGTTGCTCTGCATACTCAATACAAGCCTGTACCAGTTCATCGGTAGCTTTAGGTAAATACTTCACGACGGCTTGTTCAAAGCGAAACGAACGTCTGTCGCCTCTGCTGTGCGATAAAGCCAGAGTACGGCCACAAGCCTCTGCATATTCGGCCAGCTCTTCACCCGGCGCTTTTTCAGCAAAACATACATCTTCAGGATCCACATCCACATTGGCGTGATGCAGTGAGCGCACCAGATAATGAGCACCATTCCAGTAATGTTCATCCAATACAAGGTCTGGACGACGCTGCATTAAGCGCTGGCAATCCACCGTTAAATGAGCGGCATTTAAACGGTTAATAGGGCTTAAATCCGGGAAAAAATACAAAGGTGCAGAATCACGTTGTTGTTTGGCTTCAATCAAGTGACACAACGCCAAATCATCCTCTGAACTAATGTCTTTTGGCCCCACCAGCAAATAATAGCGCTGCATATTTAATGAGCCGGTTCCTGCGCCCTGTCGGGTGACAATATCCAAAATATCGTCGCTGACATAAGGCCGGAAAGCGAACTCTACCTCTTTGTACAACTCCTCGCTTAAGCGGCTGAACTTCACAGGATCTTGTTTAAATGTCAGAGGGCGCGCTGATAAATCAGCTACTTTGGCAAGGGTGCTTTTGCGTAAAAAGTCTTCGCCTTTGGCAGAGCGTTTAATGGCTTTTTTCAGCACAGGTTTTAACACATGGTTTTTCGGAAAATCATCCAGCACTGAATATCTAAGCTCCGGCTCTTCTAAAATAGCCTGACATTGAGCGGCATAAGCAGTTAAAAAACAGCGCACTGCGGCAACAGCATCTTTTGCTGTTACCACCTGCAACCCTTCCAACGCGAGGCCTTCTTCATTGGCATAACGCTGTTGTTTTACCCCCTGACAATAATCCGCAGCCAATAAAATACTGACCGCAAAACGGCTCCAATCCCAAACCGCATGACCAACACAAGCATCGTCAAAGTCATTAGGGGCAAAAATGACTCTGTCACCGGACGAACCTTCTTCGGTAAAAAAGCCAAAGTTAGATAAATGACAATCCCCTATCACAGTCGTTAGCGGGATTTTTGTGGTGAGTAACGCAGGTAATTTCAATACAGAGTTTTTGATATCCGCATAAAACAGCCCTGAACTACCCCGTAAAAACCGGAATGGGTTCAGCGCCATTTTCTGATGCTTAGTCAGCAACGGATCGATGCCAGGTGCTACTGCATCTGTGCGTTTAAATTCCTGCTGTAACTGTTCACTACGTTGGTCTGAATGCAGCATACTCTTCCCTTTAAATTCATCTTTCCACTGAATATACGGCATAACAAGCTGGCTGCTAACGCAATTCGGCCTTTAATTTTGTAAGCAATAATTAGAACTCTAAAGTTTTGCCATGCACTCCACTTCCACTTTGGCTCCCAGTGCCAGACCACTGGCGGCAAAAGCGCTTCTGGCAGGTAAAGGTGCTTTAAAGTACTGAATATAAACCTTATTGGCCGCAGGCCATTCTTGGATATCTGCCAGCATTAAAGTGCATTTAAACACCGCATCAAAACCAAGCTGATGCTCTTGTAATACAGAACCAATATTCTGCATTGTTTGGTGCATCTGGCTTTCTATGGTCTGCCCGTTCAGCACCATAGTGCCCGGGAAATTGCCCAACTGACCCGACAAATACAATACACCGCTGACAACACGGGCGCTGCTAAACGGCAAACGGTTGTCATCACCCCGATAGACAAACTGACCATTTTTAATCACGTGGCTGATTTGACGGCTATTGCTGATACTTTTTGTCGGATCAGCGGACAGGATCATCAGGTTGGCCTTTTTCCCAACGTCTATGCTGCCAACCTGATCCGCTATGCCAATAGCTTCTGCGCCATGCAAAGTAGCAGCCTGAATAGCCTCCAGTGGCGTCAGCCCTGCTTGCTCTACCAACAACTGCATTTCCTGATGCACCATAGGGTAATTCAGCCCTGCTTTATCCGATAAATAATCTGTGCCCGCCACAATTTTAATGCCTTGCTGATCCGCCAGTCTGGTGAATAACACACCATGCTGATAAATAGTGGCCGCATTCAAATTACGTTGTTGCAGCTGATGGAAAATAGTTAAAGTGGCATCCAACATGGTGCCTTGCTGCTGCATTTGCTCGAGCAACGGCAGGTAATTAGCGGTATCAAAGGAAGCTTTTTTTACTGCCGCGGACACAGGTAAATCCTTGCGGCGCCAGTTTTCATAGGGCGAAATGACAGTAGCTGCTAAATCAGGTGCATGCGAAATCACTTCAACCCCAGCTTGCACCGCGTCTGCAGGTTTAGCTGGTCCTACATAAGCGTGTGCCCAGACTTTCACCCCATGTTTTTTCGCAGCAGCAGAAAGCTTCGGCATTAAATCAGCTGGTACTTTGGCGTAAATTTTAATGCCGGTGGCCCCAGTACCTAAAGTGCGCAGCATTAATGCATCAAAGTCGGTCTGCGCATTGACTGAACGCATCCAGTCTGTATCCCCAGGGGTTTTGCCTCGGGCCGACGCTACAGTGCGCGGATCGCTGAAAAACTCAGGCCCGCCAATAATCACCGAATAATAAATATCAGGCGACTGAATTAAATCCAGTTCGGCCTGCCGTTTTAAGCCCGTCAGCACCCGCACATCACCGCCCATATCCCGTACTGTAGTCACACCACCTCTTAACAAAGCGCTGAGTCTTTGTTGTGTGACAGCCGCATTGTCGCCTCCTTCAGGTTCAGTGGCATGATGCACATGAGCATCAATAAGTCCCGGCAGCAAATACAAACCTTTCATATCAAGTACTGTACTGTCAGCCGGACGTTTTTGACTGCCGGTTGCATACACAGCGCTGATGCGGTCGCCATCAATCGCAACGGTTTGCCCGGCTTTAAGCTGTAAGTTTTTTACATCCAGCAGCGTGATATTTTCTAGTAACAGGGTCTGGGCTGACGCAGCACAGCTCAGGACTATAAAGAGCAGTGCTACAGGACGGGAGAGCTGAATTGCCATTTTTTTCTCTTCTAAGTGACTGTTCTTATTTGGTTATCTTAGTTATACCTAAGCAACAGCAAAGCAACCAGCCAGATAGCGAGAGCCTGACGTTAAAAATCTGCATCTGAACGCATTTATTAACATTGTCACTATTACCTATACTGTAGTTCGCAACAGTGGGAAAAGGCAGGACGGCAGCCCGGCCTCTTTAAGAAACAAGCTTACCTCTCCAGCACAATCCGATAACGGGCTTTGCCACTTTCTAAATGCGCTATAGCTTCGTTAATTTGATCAAACTTAAAAGTCTCAACAACTGGCTTAATGTCATGTTGCACGGCAAAATCCAGCATTTTTTTAATAGTTGCCGGGCTGCCAACAGGTGAACCAGAGACAGAGCGCTGCGCCATAATCAGGCTGAATACGTTCAGATCTAGAGGTTCTAACGTAGCACCAACAAAATGCAACCTGCCTTTAGGCTTAAGAGTAGACAGGTACAAGTTCCAGTCTAATTTCACATTGACTGTCGTTAAAATAAAATCAAAACGCCCTGCAGCCGCTGCTATTTCGTCGGCATTTCTGGAATTAATACAATGATGAGCGCCTAACTCTTTGGCTTCTGCCGTTTTACTTTCGCTCGAGGTAAAAGCTGTCACTTCACAACCAAAAGCCCGTAAAAATTGCAACGCTATATGGCCTAAGCCACCTATGCCTATCACCGCCACTTTGTCGGTCGCTTTGACATCAAACTGCAGCATAGGATTAAACACCGTAATACCACCACAAAACAAAGGTCCTGCGCTTTTTGCGTCCATGCCTTCAGGTAAGGCCACGACGCTGGCTGCATTAGCACGAACTTTATCGGCAAACCCACCGTGACGACCGACAATAGTGCCTTGTGCTGTTGCACATAAATTATGATCGCCGCTGCCACAACTGCTGCACACCTGACAATAACCGGAGTGCCAGCCCAACCCAACCACCTGGCCTTGCTTCAAATGGCTGACATCAGCCCCAACAGCCGCAATACGCCCAACCACTTCATGACCAGCCACTAAAGGATAAGCAGTCATCCCCCACTCGTTATTGATCATGGATAAATCTGAGTGGCAAATACCACAATAGTCCACATCAATTTCTACATCCTGACGCCCCAGCGGGCCCGGCTCGAACTCAATCACCGACAAAGGTGCGTGAGGCTTCAGTGCTGCATAGGCTTTGACCATAAAATTCTCTCCCGACTGATGAATAACTAACTGACTAAAAATAAATTACGCCAAGAGTATTGGCGAAGATCAGTAAATTGGCAGCGTATCCAGCGTATTTTTCTGCCTTTTCAGCAACTTTCAGTGGTTCTCTTCGCTAAGGCAAAGATAAGCACCGTCTGTTGAGCGTTTTTTATACAGCAAGGACTGTATCTTCCAATCGATTCAGGTATAATCCGCGCACTTTTTTTCCGGCCCTTTTACTTTGCAGGATTTACATGACAGTCGAAACCTTTGACCCATCACAAACCACCACACTGGAAACGCCAGTGAAAAGCCTGACGGCTCAGGCGCAAGCCAATGGTTCAGGCGCAAAAATCGGGTTTGTAAGCTTAGGTTGCCCAAAAAACCTGGTGGACTCAGAGCGTATTCTGACTCAGTTAAAAACTGAGGGTTATCAAATAGTTCCAAGCTACGACGATGCAGCTTTGGTCATCGTTAACACCTGCGGTTTTATCGACAGCGCAGTGCAGGAATCCTTAGATACCATAGGCGAGGCTTTAGCTGAAAACGGCAAAGTGATAGTGACTGGCTGTTTAGGTGCGCGTGAAGACGAAATCCGTGAAGTGCATCCAAATGTATTAGGTATCACAGGCCCACACGCTTATGAAAACGTGTTAAAGCAGGTGCACGACTTTGTGCCTAAGCCAAAATACGACCCTTTTATGCAATTAGTGCCGGACCATGGCATTAAGTTAACGCCTAAACATTACGCTTACTTAAAAATATCTGAAGGCTGTAACCACCGTTGCACCTTCTGCATTATTCCTTCGATGCGTGGCGACTTAGTCAGCCGCCCTATTGGTGAAGTGCTGGATGAAGCGGCGCGTTTACAAAAAGCCGGCGTCAAAGAGCTGCTGATTATTTCTCAGGACACCAGCGCTTATGGTGTGGATGTAAAACACCGCACAGGCTTCTGGAATGGCCAGCCGGTCAAAACGTCAATGCAGTCTTTGTGTGAAGCTTTAGCCGATTTAGGCATTTGGGTTCGTCTGCATTATGTTTATCCGTACCCGCATGTGGATGATGTGATCCCATTGATGGCGCAAGGTAAGTTATTGCCGTACCTGGATATTCCGTTCCAGCATGCCAGCCCGCGTATTTTAAAACTGATGAAACGCCCAGGTCAGTCTGACCGTGTATTAGAGCGCATCAAAAAATGGCGTGAAATTTGTCCTGAACTGACCATTCGTTCTACTTTTATCGTCGGTTTCCCTGGCGAAACTGAAGAAGAATTCCAGGAATTATTAAACTGGTTAGAAGAAGCTCAGTTAGACCGTGTAGGCTGCTTTAAATACAGCCCGGTCGAAGGCGCAAAAGCCAACGACTTGCCAGACCAAATTGCTGAAGAAGTTAAAGAAGAGCGCTACCACCGCTTTATGGAAACTCAACAGCGTATCAGTGCAGCACGTTTGCAGAGCAAAATTGGCCGCACTATCAAAGTGTTAATTGACGAAGTGGACGATGAAGGCGCTATTGGCCGCAGCTTCGCTGATGCTCCGGAAATTGACGGTGCTGTGTACTTAAACGGTGAAACCTCATTAAAGCCAGGCGATCTGGTGGATGTAGTAGTTGAAGAAGCCGACGAATACGATTTATGGGGCAGCTTAGTCGAATAGTCGCAGCTGTAGCCTTTTGCAAAAAAGACCGCCATCAGGCGGTTTTTTTATTCGCCACCATCCCTGGAGCTCTCCGGCCTGTGGGCAGAGCCACAGGCGTTCAGCTGTGCATTGTTAAAAATCGTTCCTGACGTTTTTTTTATATAGATGAAAGGGGTGTCCTATCCAAACACAATGCGGTTGCGCCCTTCCGCCTTAGCCCGATACAACGCATGATCAGCTTCCGCCAATAACTCTTTTAACTCCCGCATTGCACCAACACAACTGGCACCACCTACGCTGACAGTTAATTTTACCGGTCTGGCCTCGATTTCCCAGGCATGATGCGCAATACGCTCACACAAACGCTGGCCAATTGAAGCGGCCTGCTCTGCACTGGTGTTGGGCATTAATACGGCAAACTCTTCCCCACCTAAACGCCCGATTAAATCTGAAGTACGCAGCCCTACTTTGAGTAAATCTGCCACTTTTTTCAGCGCCAAATCACCTATTGCATGACCCCACTTGTCGTTAATTTGTTTAAAGTGATCCAGGTCAATCATCAGCACCACCACGCTGTGTTGCTGACATTGGCTTTGTAATAAGGTCAGATTGGCTCTTTTCAGGAATTCACGGCGGTTTAACAGCTGAGTTAAATCATCCAGCTCTGTTAGTCTGAGCAGCTGATTTTCGGTATGGGAGAACGACAACAACGGCAGCATCAACCCAGTGCCAATGGTTAATAACACATGGCCAAGTAATACACCCTGCAAACTGACTAAGTTAAAGGCTCTGTACTCTTCGCCAATTAACGGCAGCACTAACACCACCTGCAGCAGCATTAAAGCCGCATGCACGGCAAAAAACAATTGCAACACGTACACCGGAAAGACTGGTTTTAAACGGGCTTTTTTCAGCAGCACTATGGCGTAAATAAATATCACCGCGATGCTGAACGAGGTTAACGCAGTGGAGGCATTGTTCACCTGATGCAACATGCTCAAAGGCAGCACGTACAACGTCAGTAACAACACCGCTTGTTGCCTGGAACGGGCGCTGAGCTGCCCTCGTAAAAACAAGACTAAACCTGTCACTACTAAAGCCGGAGACAATAACAACAACAGATCAGCAAGCAGGTAGGTGATCAGCGGCTGATCAATATAAGCTCTGGCACTGGCGGCACAACCACCTGCCACAAAAACAAAACAAGCAATGGACCACAGCAGAAAACTTTTATCATGGCGACGTAACAGATACACCATAGCCAGATAACAACCAATAATCAGATTAACCAGCAAGGTTAACAGCATCAGCGTAGGTAAATGCAATTCAAATCCATGAAAATTAATGACTAATTACTCCGTTGTCTCATTCCTTTGGCAGTATAGCCCGTGGAGTTTCAGTTATACAAACAACTTATAGCTCTGTTTTATGCCCGTGAACCTTCATTACTCAGTTGTATTTCCTCTTCAATCGAGGGTAATCGGGGCACTGGCAATACCCCATCGAGTTCAATCAGTCGCTCACTCAACTGCGCCACTCTTTGTGTCAGGCCAAAAATAATCTTGTCTTTAATGGCTGACCGCACCCTGTCCGGTAACCGCAGGAAGCTGTCGCTGTCTATCTTCATCAGCACCATATCGGTTTCAGCAATCACTGTCGCGCTGCGAGGCTCGTTACAAATAAAGCCGACTTCACCGACAAATTGGCTTGGCATTAATTGCCCAATTTGATGTTGCCGGTGATAAACCAGCGCCTGCCCAGATAAAATGATATAAAAAAATGGCTCGTAGCCGCCTTCTTTAATCAACGCCTGGCCCTTACTGTATAACTCAAAGGCTTTAGGCATTTGCAATATCAGTTCTCTGTCAGCTGGCTGCAGATCTTTAAACAACGGGATCCTGGCCAGAATTTCCATCAATCGCAATTTATTGGTGTAGCTCATGCGTTACTCCTTGCTGTTTTCCCTTTGCTTCATCGCAGAAGATAACCCCTGATAGCGCTGCGGCGCATCCCGGCTCTCCCGTTCCAATTGACGCTGTAACTCTTCCCTGCTTTGTTTGAGCAACTGAATGTAATTCTTTTCATCTTGTTGTTCACGAACCAGCTGCATTTTATCAAGCAATTGATAATTGGCCGCTCTGAACCGGTCAGCCAGTTCTTTGGCTTCATAATGCCCCATGCCCAAGACTGACAACACATCACGGCCCTGGCGTAACGAAGCTTCAAAAAGCTCACGTTCTATATGCTCCACCCCTAACTGGCGCAACTGATACATATGCGCGACATCTTTAGCCCGCGCCATCAGAGTTAAATGCGGAAAATGCTGTTTAGCACTCGAAACTATGGCATTGATGGCCTGCACGTCATCCACCGCAATCACCAGAACTTTGGCTTCTGCGGCTCCGGCAGCTTCCAGCACGTCCATCCGGCTGGCATCGCCGTAATACACTTTAAACCCAAATTTGGTCATGGTTTGAATAGTGTCAGAATCGTGATCCAGTACTGTTGGCACTATGCCGTTGGACAGTAACAAACGGCCTAAAATTTGTCCGTAACGACCAAAACCAGCAATAATCACCGGGCTGTCGCTGCTTTGCACATCAGTGTTTTGCACTGGTTGTTGTTTTTGTTGGCGAGCCGCCCAGGCATCCTGTAATTTCATCAGCAAAGGAGATACAGCAATAGACAAGGCGATCAGCAAGTTCAACATAGCGCCTTCAGTGCCGGTTAACAGCGCCCCGGCCGTGGCCAAAGCCGCTAACACAAAAGCAAACTCACTGCCCTGGCCCAACAACACCGCATAACTAAAACGTTCAGGCCCTGCAATTTTTAACACACAAGCCACGCCATACAATAACAACAGCTTTAAACCGACAAATAACAGCAGCAACAGGCTGATCAGTTGCCATTCTTCCCGGAGTAACTGCATATTGATGCTGGCACCAATAGTGATAAAAAACAGCCCTAAAAACAGCCCCTTAAAAGGTTCTAAGTCGGCTTCTAACTGATGACGAAACTCTGAGCTTGCCAGCAGCACACCGGCAATAAAAGCCCCTAAGCCAGCAGATACGCCAACAGCTGTCATCAGTTCCATCACGCCAATGACCAGCAACAAAGCCAAACCAACAAACAACTCGCGGGAACCATGATGCGCCACCCAGTGCAGCAGATATCCAATCAAATAACGACCAGTTAAAACCACGGCCACTACAGCAGCCAAAGCTGGCAGAGCCTTAAACTCTGCAGTATCGGCTGAAGGTGCTATTAAACTGACGCCAATCAACAGTGGAATAGCCACCATATCCTGCAATAACAAGGCACCAAAAACCGACTGGCCGGTATGAGTGCCCATTAAATTGCGATCTTTCATCAACTGTATTGCCACAGCTGTGGATGACAGCGCTAAAGCCAGGCCAATAAAGACTGACAAGGCATAAGATAAACCCAGTAAAAAAGTGGCGACGGCTATGCCTACAGCACAGACAAGCACCTGCAAAGATCCAAATAAAAACACCCTGTGTCGCATGGCCCAGAGTTTTTTCGCATCCAGCTCCAACCCTATGCTGAATAACATCAACACCACGCCTAACTCGGCCAGCAGCTTGATATCATCAGTGTTGCTGGCAACAGCTAAACCTGCAGGACCCAGCGCAATACCAGCCAATAAATAGCCCAGCACCACACCTAAACCAAAACGTTTGGCTAAAGGCACCACCAGCACCATAGCGGCCAGATAAATCATCAGGTACGTAAGCACATTAAGATGCATAAGGTGCCCCATGATGTTCACTGGCTACAGACAGTTGCTCAAGCCCCTGGCGGAACAATTCAGCGGCCTGAGTGGCGGTCACTGCATCTGTCAGTTCTGGCAACATCAAAGGTTGCTGCCACTCCATACCGCAAGACAATGCCAGCTGGCGCAAAGGAGTAAACATCGTCTGCTGATAACAAGGATCCAGCTCGTGCTGACTGGTTACAGCGTTGGTCACCAGCCAGAGTTTTTTGCCTTTGAGCGACATCACAGGCACAGCAGCTGCATCTTTGCCATAAGCCCAACCATACTGAAACACTTTATGCAGGTACTGCACTAACAAAGCCGGCGGTAAGCCCCATTGCATAGGGTAATGCAAAATAACGGCGCTGCTGTGTTGCAGCATCTTTTGCTCCAGCGCTACATCAATGTAGAAATCCGGATACAACTGATACAACTCGCGTAATTCAAGCCCAGGCCAATGCTGTACTGCATTAAGCATCATTTGTTCCAGCCTGGCATGGTGGGCATAAGGGTGGGCGTATAACAAACTAATCATAACTGGCTGATTGTCCTTTAAAAGCAGTGACTACAGTGTTTATGAATGACCAGGCTCTGGCAAGGTGGAAGATGAAATAAAGCGGAATAAATGCAGCACAAAAGCCTGGAGCAATAACCGAAGCGCTATCTCAGAAATAAAATACTTGCCATTGCTCAAATCTTGCACTACAAGTTAATCTTGTAGTACAATATTTATATGCAGTACATAGATTCAAGGAGTTCAAAGTGGAGCCTTCAGAACAAAAATGGGATGTGCAGTTTCGCAAAGGTTCGCTGGAAATGGCGATCCTGGCGCTGCTGCATCAACAACCACTATTTGGGCTGCAAATTCTGCACAAGTTGCATGAGTTTGAAAGTCTGCAGATCACAGATGGCACCTTATACCCCTTACTTGACAGGTTAAAACGCGAAGGCGTGATTGATAGTTTCTGGTTGCAGGAAGGCGAAGAAAGGCCACGTAAATACTACAAATTGTCAGCTTTTGGCATCGACAAACTCACTGCCTTAAAAGCTCGCTGGCAACAATCCGTCGACGATATTTATGCCTTGTTTGAACAAAGTGGCTTGGCGACAAAAACACGCTGATCACAAAAACGCACTGACAACCCGGAAAGGAACACGCAATGGCACGAAGTGAATTAATACATAACTATCTGGCTGAACTTCAAATTTACCTGTCACGAGTCAGTGAAGTGCAAGCACAGGAAGTGGTTCAGGAAATAGAAAGCCATATTTACGATACCTTGGCAATGCAACAAGGAGCAGAAGACTCCGCCGTAGAAGCTATTCTGGCGCGACTTGGCACAGCACGGGAACTGGCTGCTGGTTACATAGACCACATCACTATAGGCGTTGCACCGCCCAAAGGTTTAAAACCACTGTCCCGAGTCAGAAAAGGCATCAGTAAAAGCCTTTATTATTTGATCTGCACCTTAGGCTACGGCTGTGGTGCCGCCCTAGTGCTGGTGGCGCTACTTAAGTTATTGCTGCCATCAAGTTTCGGAGTTTGGGTTGCAGAGCATGGCAATAGCCTGGTGATAGCTTTTAGTCAGCTTGAGCCTCAGGCGAACGAGATCCCGGCATTATGGCTTATCCCTGTGGCTTCTCTCTTTGGTGCCGGGCTACTGTATCTGACCCGCCAAATCGCCCGCATCTTAAAAATGCACCTGTGAAACATCAACCACAAGGAGCTTGTGATGTCTCTTATTCTGACCAATTTAAAACATTTCGCAGTCACCTTTTTATTATTGTTGGTAACGCTAGTCTGCTTTGGTTTGTTTATAGGCGCTGATGCACATTTGTTTGAAGACAAACTAGCCTATCAGCTTGATGGTGAAGTTCATGTATTTTTTCAGGATAACCAGACTGTTGCGCTCCGTATTAAAGGTGACAATGACAATGGTTTTACTGTTGAACGGCAAGCACTTTCTACTATGGGTGACCGTAACATTGAGGTGCAGTTTCCGGAGGACAATAGCAGTTTTACTGTAGAGATCAGTGAAGATATCCAAACACCTGATGCCATCTATACCGATGGCGAACCTACAGTTGCACTCTCTGATATCGAAAGTGGCTTTGGTGCATTCCGGCAGTTTTTAGTCAGCCACGGCATTGCAGATAAGCAGCTAAACTGGACCTTTGGCAAAGGCCATCTGGTATTGGTTGGCGACTTTGTTGATAGAGGTGCCTCTACTACACAAGTGTTATGGGGTATCTATAAACTGGAGCAATCTGCGAGACTATCGGGTGGACAAGTACATTTTGTGATTGGCAACCACGAAATTAAAAACTTACAGGGTAATTTCCAGTCGGCCAACGAAAAATACTTTTATATCGCCGGTATTCTTGGCAAACAGCAGTTTCAGTTATTTGATGATAATGCGCTTCTGGGCCGCTGGTTGGCATCAAAGAACGTGCTGGAAATAATTAATGGTGTAGCTTTTGTGCATGGTGGACTTCACCCGGATATCGCTAAATATCAGCCGTCGGTGGATGAAATCAATCAGATTGTACGCAGCGGTTACAGAACTCTTTATTACACCCCAGTCACAGTCACTAAAGAATCTTTCCTGCAATCGAGCACCACAGGGCCGGCCTGGTACAGAGGGTATTTTAAAGATAATTTATCACAAGCTGAGGTTGAACAAGGTTTAAAAGCTGTCAATGCCAACGCTGTTGTGGTGGGGCATACCTTACAAGGCGAAGTGAAAGCGCTGTACAACCATAAGGTATTTGCCATCGACGTCAGACACCCCAAAGATTATCTGACCAGCTTCCCACTGCGCACCAGTGAGGGATTATTGATTAAAGACGGTCAGTATTTCCGCTTATCTGAAGATGGCAGCAGCGAAGCATTGTAAAAGATAAGTAGGATGCAATCGCCGTAGGCAATGATCGACGGTGCATAAGCTTCGTTAACAATACCTACACAACGCCCATAAAAATCTCATAGTCATCAGGCCCTTGCATATAACCCGGTACTTTCTGGCTGGAAAGCCGCTGGCCAGTTAGCGCAGTTTGTACCAGCAACTTGTTGTAAAAGCTGGCATTTGGGTCGGCCAGATACTCAGCGCAGTCAAACCAACGGGCCTGCAGAATTTCACGGGGATCAGGTTTAGGTTCGGTTTCTTCAGCGGTTAAACGGCACACCATGTACAAATTGGAAGCACCAAACTGGCCCTGATGATGGTGGCGTAACCCCAAAAAAGTATCAAAACTGGCAGCAACACCAGTTTCCTCCAACACTTCTCGAATTGCCGCATCGACCAAATGCTCTTTTGCATCGACCATACCCCCTGGCAATTTAAAGTACCCAGGGCGGCGGCCTTCTAAGGGTTTTTCCTGCACCAGTAATACTTTGCCAGAAGCGGATAACACCACAGCGCCCACCCCAATGCTATGGGTTGCAGCTAAAGGTAAATAACTGTCGGCTTGCAGCTTTTTACACAACATTAATTGATCAGCAGTGCAGTGATGAAAGGCAAAACCAAGTTCAACAGCGACGGAAATCAGCTCTGAACGCGAAGCCGGTAACTCAAGCCAAATTAAAGAGTAATGATGACGCCATGCCTCCACAGATGCTGCTAAACGCCCGGCAAATTCGGCTACCGTGTCAGGCAGTTGTTCCGGCCTTATAAAGCAACCGTTGTATGGATTTACTATGGCATCAAATAACTTCATTTGGAGAGACACTCTACATTAACCCTGAGACAAAACGGGCGGGTACAAGCCCCGCCCTTACAGCTAACATGCACAAACATTTTATCTGAACAACACTTTTTCCTTTTGGAACCAGCTGACACAAAAGGCCAACATGGCTCCTGCGATCACTACTGTCGAACCAAAAATAGCCAACAGCATACCTATGTCCATAGTGCCTTTAATCAGCTCTTTAATGGCAAGTGCAACGTTGGCGATAGGTAACATAGCCATTGCCCAGGTCAGCTCCACGCCAGGCATTAAAGCCACAATGAGCGGCATAAAGACGATCATGCTCAAAGGGCCAATATAGTTTTGTGCTTCTTTAAAGCTGCGGGCATAGATGGATAATGACAGGAGTAAAGATGCAAAAATGGCAGACAATGGGATCAGCATCATCAGGATCAGTAACAGATCGGCAACGCCTAAAGTAGACATAGTTTTAGCCACTATATCGACACCCATTAAAGAGCCAATCACATAACCCCAGCCACCAAAGCTACTGACAGTAATAAGTGCAGAGGCTAAGCCTGTGGTCAGTACAGTCAGAAACTTTCCTAACACAATAGAGGTTCTGCTGATCGGGCATATTAATAAGGTTTCTAAAGTACCGCGCTCTTTTTCACCTGCACCTATATCAACAGCCGGATAAGAGCAGCCGATCAAGCACAAAGGGATCAGGATGTAAGCGACAAAACCGCCAATTTTTTCACCTAAATTTTCGCGGCTTTCGGCGGTATTTACTTTTTCCAGCTTGACTGGCTGCAACAATGCATCCACTTTTTCGGCACTTACACCTAAGCTATCCAGCTTGGCCAGTTGCAGCTTTTTGCTGTAATCGCGTAGCAACTGATTGAAGTATTTATCAATCATATCAAGCTGGGACGACATATTGTAAATCACAGTCCATTGGCTTTGTGTCAGATTAGTTACATCGGCACTAAAGTCGTCGGCAATGATAATAGCCAAATCAAATTTATCGTCGCGAATAGCTTGTTTCAGTGCTTCCGGTTCGGTCAGATCAGACTCTACCTTTTTGAAATTTTTGTGATAAAACAAAGCTTCTGTTAATTCAGGCGCTTTATCTGCATTGATAATGACGTAGCGGTGCTCTTCTGCTTCTGCATTCTTCGCTACGTTCGCTACCACTAATCCCATAATGCCAAACAGCACAGGGAAAACCAGAATCGGCAGTAAAATGACAAAAAACATGGTTTTTTTATCGCGGACTAACTCGGTCAGTTCTTTAAGGTAAACTTGCCACATTTAGTTGTACTCCCTGTTGTGCCCTGCCGGATTAATCACATTCATAAATGACTGGCGTAAATCACCGTCAGCACTTAACGCTTTAAATGCATCAAAGCTGTCGGAAAACGCGCTGATGCCTTTGTCTATCACCACAACCCGATCACACAAAGACGCCACTTCATCCAAATGGTGGGTAGAAAAAATAACAGGTGTGCCCTGCTGTTTTAACGAGCGGATAAAATCCAGTACCGTCTGGGTGGTCATAATATCCAGGCCGGTAGTAGGTTCGTCTAATATAACCACTTTGGGTGAATGCACCACAGCGCGGGCTATCGCGGTTTTTTGCTTCATACCACTGGACATGGCATCGGCTTTACGGTTGGCAAAATCGTGCATATTCAGCAAGGTGAATAGTTCTTCAATCCGTTGTTTTAATGCGGTTTCGCTCATCCCATGCAAACGGGCAAAATAAGCAATGTTTTCATAAGCAGTGAGGCGGCCATATAAGCCAGTGCTGCTGGATAAAAAACCGATTTTTTTACGGGCCTGCACAGGTTGCTTTAACACATCCACGCCTTCAATCAACACAGAACCAGAATCCGGCTGTAAGGCGGTCGATAAAATACGTAAAGTAGTGGTTTTACCTGCACCATTCGGGCCCAATAAACCTAATACTTCGCCGGAGCCACAATCAAAGCTGACGTTGCGTACCGAATGGAAAGCTTCTTTGCTATAGCGCACATCTTGTTTTTCACTGTCCGACAACTTTTGGCCACGACTAATGGCAAAAGATTTAGCCAGCGCGTCGATTTTTATCATTGAGAGTTCCCTTTGTTATTCTTCTGTTAAGTCGTATGCCGTTTCGGTCTGAAATAACTGGTATCAGCATAAAAGGCCAGATCCTGAGCCTGTTGATGCCAGCCCGGTACTCCCAGTAATGGCAGTGGACTAAGCTGTTGATTATCAAGCAGCAGCTCTGCTTGCACAAGCTGAGCTGCTAATAAGTTATCAACAAAATCGTAACCTTCTGTGTCTGGGCAGGTCAAGCCTGAGGGCAATTCAATACACCATAATTTTGCCGTTAAACCAATAAAAGGCTTGGTTGCCATTTCATAGTTCGCATGACCAAAAATAATAGGATTTAGCTCTGCCCATAGATTTTTATGCTGATAAAAAGCGTCGGTCCATTGATGATCACGTAATAAATCCAACAAAAAACGCTGCGAAGGCTGGATACAAAGCAACACGCCACATTCATCCAGTAAGGTGAGCTTATGCCGTATCTTGCTGCGTTCTTTAGTGCCAAACTGTTGAATTTGTGCCATATGCAGCTGATTCATCACCAGCTTGCTTTTGGGGAATAAACACCAAATCAAGGCGCCAAATAAGTCATGCCAGTTGTCTGCACGCATAGGTATTTGCCGGGTTTGCGAAATAAAGTCTTCGTAATAACGACCATCAGCATCCAGTACTGTGCTGTCAACAAAGCACCAGTCCTGTAGTTCAGTGTGCTGATGCAACCAGGCTGTCAGCAGCTCTGGCGACGGGAAATGGCGTTGTTGTGCTAACGGAAATTGTGCAGCCAAAGCGCTGAATACACCGGGCTGTAAAAATAGCTCTGGTTGCCATGCTGTGGGTGCCATGAATCTGGAGTTTACGCTGCTTTTTTGCATGAATAAGAAAAAACCGTCTGTTGTGCTGAAACCATACTTTGTCAATTACCTGCAAAAAACCTCTTGCAATTTTCCTGTAAGCTGGCAAATTCAAAGGGTACGTATAGACGTACATACTGCCAAAATGAAATGTATCCGTCGTAGTTGACGCCGCAGCTTTGTTGCCTGCGTTCGCCGCCCCAACCACATAGTCCTTCTATGTCCATGGGGACCCGTTCGCTGGTCACCGCACTGCAACGCCAACTACTTAGGGTACCGATCTGGATTAATTAATTAGAGGTTACTCATCATGTGTTCGATATTTGGGGTGCTTGACATCAAGACTGATGTTAAAGCCTTGCGCCAGCAGGCGCTACAGTTATCTAAATTATTACGCCACCGTGGACCAGATTGGTCAGGCGTATGGAACAACGACCATGCCATTTTAGTGCATGAACGTCTGGCTATCGTAGATACTGAAAATGGCGCCCAGCCCCTGATTAATCCAAATCGAAATCACATTCTGGCAGTGAATGGTGAGATTTATAATCACAAGAATTTAGAGAAAAACTTAACAGTGGACTATCAGTTCCAGACCAAATCGGACTGCGAAGTGATTTTGCCTTTGTATTTACAACACGGTGTTGATTTTATCGATCAGCTGCAAGGTATGTTTGCCTTTATTCTGTATGACGCAGAACAAAACCGTTACCTGATTGCCCGTGACCATATTGGTATTATTCCGCTGTACTACGGTTACGACGAACATGGTCAGCTGTATGTAGCGTCTGAACTAAAAGCTCTGGTGCCTGTATGTAAGCAAATGCAGGAATTCCCGCCAGGCCATTACTTTGACAGCAAAGTGGGCAAACTGGTGCAGTACTACCAACGCGACTGGCAAAGTTTTGATGCAGTCAAAGACAATCCGGCTGACTTGGGCGAATTACGCGCAGCACTTGAGCAAAGCGTAAAAAGCCATTTAATGTCCGACGTGCCTTATGGCGTGTTGTTATCCGGTGGTCTGGATTCGTCATTAATTTCCGCTATTACTCAGCAATTTGCCCGTAATCGTGTGGAAGATGATGGTCAGTCCGAAGCCTGGTGGCCTCGCCTGCACTCTTTTGCTGTAGGTTTACAAGGTTCACCCGACCTAGTGGCTGCACGTAAAGTGGCTGACAGCATTGGTACAGTGCACCATGAAGTGCTGTTTACAGTGCAGGAAGGTTTAGATTCTTTGCGTGATGTGATCTACTTCCTGGAAACTTATGACGTAACCACTATTCGTGCTTCAACACCAATGTACTTAATGGCGCGTAAAATCAAAGCCATGGGTATTAAAATGGTGTTGTCAGGCGAAGGCTCTGATGAAATCTTTGGTGGTTATTTGTATTTCCACAAAGCGCCGAACGCTAAAGAGTTCCACGAAGAAACCTTACGCAAACTGGACAGGTTGCATATGTTCGACTGTAACCGCGCCAACAAAGCTATGTCAGCCTGGGGTATTGAAGCTCGTGTGCCTTTCCTCGACAAGCACTTTATGGATGTCGCAATGCGCTTAAATCCTGAAGCAAAAATGTGTGGCAAAGGCAAAATGGAGAAACACATTTTGCGTCAGGCCTTTGATGGCTTGTTAACGCACGAAATTTTGTGGCGCCAGAAAGAGCAGTTCTCAGACGGCGTTGGCTACAGCTGGATTGACAGCTTAAAAGCTCATGCGGAAAAAGAAGTCACGGATCAACAAATGGCAACAGCGGCTTTCCGCTTCCCGGTCAATACTCCGGATAGCAAAGAAGCCTATTACTATCGGGTGATCTTTGAAGAGCATTTCCCACACACAGGCGCAATTTCCTGTGTACCAGGTGGTAAGTCGGTCGCTTGTTCTACTCCTGAAGCTTTGGCATGGGATGCGAAAATGGCACAAATGACAGACCCATCAGGGCGTGCTGTGCGGGACGTTCACGAACAAGGCTACTAAAATACCCTGCGTACGAATTACTTTGGGTATTCACTCTGAGTTTGAATGACTTGAGCATTAGTGCTTGATACAGATGAAAAAGCCACAGATTGGTACTGCCTTTCTGTGGCTTTTCTTTTCATCCTCTGCTATTCCTCAATTGATTGTATTTTTTTTCGGCGAATAATGCGTTTTTATCGGGTTTCTCTGGCGAAATAGTCCGGTAGATCGTATGTTAGGCGCCATCTGAATATGCCCTGAATTATGGATCTAAGACTGTGATCAATTTATCCAAATCCTTGTTCACTGTAGTGCTGCTTGCCAGCTTCAGTGGGGATCTGAATGCAGAAACGGCTCTGACAGGTCAATGGCTGACCGACTTAGAAAAGCAAACTTTACTCGACCCACAAACTTCAGGCGTCACTTTCCGAAAAGGTGAGCTGGTGGTCGTGGGCGATCAAAGTGCACACGAAAGCACCCGTATGAAACTGTTTCGTATCGACCCGGCTACGGCAACAGCTATTACTCAACCCATTCAAATTACTGTGGCAGACAGCTTAAAAAACAGCTGCTTTTACAACTATTTAGCCGATAAGCCCGATTTAGAAGCGTTAACATGGGACAGACTGGACGACACCACTTTAATTACGGTAACCGAAGATGCGTCGGCTTATAAATTAAGTAACGAATGTTCAAAAAAGTTTAATCAATCTAATTCAACAGCTTACCCTACTCTGCTGTTAAAAATTCAGGTCGACAGTGCCTTAACCCGTGCTGAAATAGTAGCAGTGCGGCCGGTGCAATTTCCGCTTGAGGCCAAAGTAGGTAATTTCCCCAATGACGGCATTGAAGGCCTGGCTGTTGATGATCATCAGAATTTATATCTGGCGCTCGAACAAGACATTGCCAACAAACCTAAGTTATTTAAAACCAGGTTAACTCAGGATTTCTGGCTGCGCGATAACTTTGTCAAAGTCATAGACGCCAACCTGACCCTGCCCGTGCTGGATGACAACGATCATCCAATTAATGGTATCGAGTTTTTGCCAAGCCCGATTTTAGGCCACCCTGGTTATTTAGTGGCCGTGGCGCGTAATGACGACGAGTTATGGGTATTCGATTTAACCAACCGTATTCCGCCATTTGTGCAAAAACTGAGCTTTTATGTCAGTACAGACGACAGCGGCCTCTGCCCCGCCTATGACAAGCTGGTACAAACTGCACTGGAAGCCGTAACTATTCATAACGGCACTGTGTATTTAATTAACGACCCGTGGAAACAGCACTACGGCGACAACATTCAGTGCGGCACTCATACTGATAAATTTAAACGCATGTCGCCACTGCTGTTTAAAATGCCGGTTGACCCACGCTGGTACACTCCATACCGGCCTAAAACTCAAACCGCCTTACCTGCGATCAGTGGTTTAGCAGCTTTGGACCAAAATCATTATTTGGCGGTGCAGGACAAAAAAATTCAACGCCAGGGTGATCGCTTAACCTTAATTCAGGTCAATCAGGATCAACAACTGACAGCACAAAGCTTATTTGTTACCAATTGGCCAGCCGGTCAGGCTTCTAACGATTTAGAAGCAGTGTGTGCCCTGCCAGGCCTTAATAATGAGTTTTTGATTGCAGAAAGTGGTACCTGGCAAGGTGCTTTTGGCCGACTGTTTCATATCAAAGTATTCCCTACTTATGCGCAGGTACTCAACACCTTTGAATTACCTGTTGAACGTGACAGCAGCCCGGAGCAGGACGGCGATAACTTTGAAGGTTTAGCTTGTGCCAAAAAAGATGTGAACCGTTATCTGGTGATTTTAGGCGAGCGCGGCACAGCCACAGCAGCGGGATTTTTACAATGGGGTGAACTGGATATGGCTGCAGTTAACATTCAGTGGAACAGCCAGAAAATTCAGGTGACAGGCCCAACACAACTTAAAAACCGTAACTACAACAGAGTGATCGCAGATTTGCATTTAGAGGCCGACGTACTTTGGGCCAGCGCAGTGCTCGATAGTTCAGACAACGGCCCTTTCAGCAGTGCGGTTTATCCACTTGCATTGGTAAACCCAACAGCAAAACAGCCCATCAGCTTAATGGCTGAACGGCCAGTGCTATGGCAAATCGACGGTTTTAAAGTAGAAGCCTTAGCCAGCCCAAGCCCGTTGATCCCAGGTGCAGCCCTGATGATGGGCACAGACGATGAAAATTATCACGGCCAGTTCCGGCCTTTAGCGACAACAGAGCAAAGCCCTTATGGCAACCCAAGCCCCACATCAGCCACAACAAAATAATCCGCTGCATGGATTTACCCTGCAGCAAATTCTGGAGTTGCTTGTTGAGCACTACAGCGGCTTTACGCCTTTAGCAAAGCAAATACCGCTCAAATGCTTCAGTTCCAACCCCAGCATCAAATCCAGCCTGACGTTTTTACGCAAAACCCCCTGGGCCAGAACCCAGGTAGAAGAGCTGTTTATCAAGCTGAAACTCTATCAAAAGAGCTAGCTGCAAAGCTGGCTTTTTTTCTGTCCTCTGATCGCCACTTGAACTGTTATAAATCTATACAAATTTAACGTCTAACAAATTCTGAATTAATCAGCAGACAGCATAGCTGAATGTTGTCGGCCAGATTTTATCTGTTTCAAAACATTTTGTTGAAATAGAGATACATAAACGCTAGTTTGATAGGTGTATAATAGCAAACGTAAGTAGAGAAACTTCAACTAACTGACACAATGTAACAGTACTATCGAAGCACATTGTGTCGGTTGATTACGTTCTGGATTTACTACAACTGCTCGAAGCTAATGCAAATGGAAGCATGGCTAAAGATGTCACACACTACGTGTTATATGCAAAGTAAGGAAACCTATGAAACGCAGCTATAACTTTTCTGGCCATAAAAGCCTGAACTCTGTTCAATTCACTTACGTTCAAAGTTAGCAAGGCACTGAGTGCCTGCACCATGATCTACTGCAGATTTTACCTGGGTTTGGTGAATTCAGCAGTGATGCATCGTACAAATGACTACCTATATTTCAACACCACAACAGGAGACATGTATGTCTTTTATATCAGGGAAGATAAGAGTCCCGAAAAAACCAAGAAACATATTGGCCTTGGCCATTATAGTCAGCTTGCTCACAGCGTGCGGCGGCGGATCAGATAGTGATGGCGGCTCAAATAGTCAGCCACAGAACCGAGCACCATCAGCAAATGCGGGTTCTGATCAGTCCGTTAATGAAAACACAAACGTAACATTGATTGGTTCTGGTACTGATCCTGACGGTAGCATTTCATCTTATCGCTGGATTCAAACAGGTGGCCCATCAGTTACATTACAAAGCGCCAGTAGCTCCACGGCCTCATTTCAGGCACCTCAAGTTGCGACTAGCGAACAATTAACCTTTGAACTCACGGTAACCGACAATGACGGAGCTTCGGCTGCGGATAGGGTTCAAATCACTGTTCTTAACGTTAACCAACCACCATCCGCAAATGCAGGCGTAGATCAATCCGTTGTAGAAAATACAAACGTAACATTAAGTGGTTCTGGTACGGACCCTGACGGCAGCACCCTGTCTTATAGATGGACTCAAACCAGCGGATCATCAGTTACGTTACAAAGCGCTGAGAGTGCAACAACTTCATTTCAGTCCCCAACAGTAGCCGCAGATGAACAATTAAGTTTTGAACTCACGGTAACCGACAGCGATGGTGCATCAGCTACTGACTCAGTGCTGATAACCGTTGCAAAAGTGAACCTGCCTCCATCCGCAAACGCAGGTGAGAGCAGAGAAGCTCTCGAGTCAACACTTGTAACTTTAGATGGTGGGGCCAGCACTGATCCTGATGGCTCTATCAGCTCATATCATTGGGTACAAATTAGTAACGGAGCTCCGGTTGTTACGATAAACAACGCGACATCCAATAATGCGAGTGTTGAGTTACCTGCTTTAGCAAACGATGTTGAATTCGAGTTCAGGTTGACCGTAACCGACAACGATGGAGAGTCAGCTCAAGATGATGTAACTATCACGGGTCGACCTAAACCTCAGATAGCCATAGGTAACGTATCTGGGAATACAGCTGCCTTAAATGCAGTTGCTGAGTTTTCAGTTCAGTTGACCAGTAAACCTACATTTGATGTCAAGATCCCTTTATCGTCCAGTGATCAGTCCGAAGGTGTTACAGAACAATCTGAATTGACTTTTACACCAGACAACTGGCAGCAAGCTCAGGTTGTGGTAGTTAGAGGAGCAAATAGGAATGTCCAAAATGGGGAACAGGACTATCAAATTATAGTGGGAGCAGCAGTATCTTCGGATCCGTTTTATAACGGTGTGAAAGCGGATGACGTTAATCTTAAAGGTATTGCACTGGAAGTGTCCCAACCAGCGACTTTAAACCAACTCATTGCGGGCATTGAATCCACATTCCAACCACAAATTAAGTATACCGGTAATAACCAGCTATCTTTCTCGTTAACAGAATCACCTACGGGAATGAACATTGATCTCAGCTCAGGCTTAATAAGCTGGACCCCCCAAGAGGCTGACGAAAGTAAAAGTTATACAGTTGCAGTAGCTGTGAATGACGGTAATAAATTTGCTACAACGGAATTTCAAGTATCTGTTATAGCACCAGCTCCTTTGGTGACTGAAGTTAGTGGTAGCACACTCAGCGTTGTGGATAGCTCGACGACACTGAATGGGATGACTATCACAACATTGTCAGACGTAGCTGAAGCGACAGCTGCAAGTACTTACGCCACTTCTGCCAGTGCGGCTGCTATCCCCACATTTGAACTTACTAAGTTACCGGTATCCAGTGTCCCTGAAATACCAGCTTCGATCATTCCTTTAACGGATGTCCTTGTTGTAAGAGGTACAGTCGAGGGGACGATTGAAATTCGTTTTCCAATCGCAAATCGACCAGCAAATGTTTTATTCGGTGATATACGCCTTTATGCATATACCAAAGCCCACCATGTTGAAGGTCAATTTTGGTCACCTGTTTCAATTAAAATTGATTATGAAGGTACAGTAACAGCCCCTGTCATAGTCATTAAATTGGGCGGATTAGAAGGGATGGCCTTTATTGGCTATGAGGCTCAACAACCGTCAAGTAGTCCAGCTCAAAGTTCATCTAGAGCTGGCAAAATTAATCAAAGAGCAGTGATTGCAGCTAATACGTCGGCTGATTCTATAACCTGTGAGCAGCGGTTTATTTTTGAAGAACCACAAGATGAGTACATATGCCGCAGCACTGAAGATGAAGATGTCAGTATATCCATCTCAGGTTTTGGGAATGGAAATATGCGCTGGGGTGGCGCATCGGGTGGCGTCACGAAAACAGAAATTGTCGCTTGGTTAATTGATGCTCAAGAAAAGTTTTCGAGCTTTTCGGTTGGGTATGACAAATCATTGAAAGTTGAAATTCACAACATGAGCCACATAGGAAGAGGTATCTTAGGCTATGTGACGACAAGCAACTCTGAACAGAGAAAAACTCTTCATTTGACTGATGATAACTCTAGAGCAGTCTCAACAATGAAAGGCACCACTGTTCACGAGTATTTTCATCATGCTCAAGGTCATCCTGATACAAAAATCGCTGATAAATCTCTGTCGATTGATCTCCCTAATTCCAATTGGCTTATAGAGGGCACTGCTCGTTGGTTTGAAGACGAACTTTATGACTCGTTAGATACTTATGAAAGTAAAGAAGGCAATTTTGGATACAGAATTGCTGAAGTAGGCATCAATGCTAACTCAGGTGACGGAATAAGTAGACCCTATCAGCGCTTTAGCTTTTTTAAACAGTTAACCACATCTTGCGCTAATTTTACGAGTAACTTCAAATCTGCCCTAAACAGAGATTTTGCAGTTGATGGATCTGGAATAAAAAACCTCTCAGAACATTTTGATGATTGGTCATGTAACTTTGGATCTCATCTTGGCGCCGATAAATCCTCTTCATTGGAAGCTGCCCTGACCTATTACAACTACGCGACTCAGCATAAAAATGATTTATCACTACTCGACCCGAATGAGCCAAATAATAGATTTAGATTTGATAGACCCAATTATCAATTCAATCAGACATGGCTTAGTTCAATAACAGAATGGTTAAGTCGTACTGATAATACCGTGCATAAACTGAATGGAGTATCCAACATCCCAGCAGCTGGCGCCTATTCATTTAAAGTACCTTCGATTTCAGGTGAACTGCCAGAAGGAAAAGTTGCTGAATTGGTGATTGAATCCAATAGAGAAGTGATTGCCTCTATCACTAGTGACGATAGTGGTTTTTCAGGTAGTAATACCATCGGAGCTCACCCACACTTTTGGTTTTCAACGCTCAACCAGACAAGCTATGTCTACGATGCCAACGGTTCTGTGCCTGAGTTGTTCGTGACTCTAGTGAATCCAAGTTTAGACAACAGTGCGAATGTAGAGGTCTATTTTAAGATTCGCGATGAGTTGGATGTCGATACCATCATTACAAGCCATGCGACAGGAGATCAAGTATCTAATCGTGTGATAACTATTGTGGGTAATATCCCTGAAGAAGCGCGCGACTCAACGAGCAAGGTAACAGTAACAGCCAATGGCCTGGCAATCGACACCACGCTTAATTCAGATGGTTCATTTGCAGCAGATGTCGTGGTTTCCGTCGGTGATAACCTCATCAAGGCTCAAGGTTATAGTGGAGCTACTCCTATAACGAATGAAGAAGTGATTACTATACAGGGCGTAGAAAGTACTTTAAGTGGCAGGAATGCGCTTATTGCATCGCGAGTTGTATTTGTTTTACGTTGGGATACCAACGCAACAGATTTAGACATTTATAGTACAGACAAAAACGGTGGCACAATTTGGTATTCAGATAGAACCAAAGGACCAGGTAATTTGGATTACGATAATACCAGAGGCTTCGGGCCTGAAGTTGTTTCGTACCGAGAAGTGAACGAAGACGTTTTTGTAAATGGTACTTTTGATATCGATGTGCATTATTTCTCCGGTTCTCCTCCGACAAACTACACACTAGATGTTGTTTTGAACGAAACTGAGGGTGGTAACAGACGATCATTGAAGTTTGAATCCATTGTTGCGCATACGCAGTCAAATAGCTCTCAAGATGGAGCTAACGGTTCGGGAAATTCAAGATTTAATGATGTCCTGGCAGTGTCTTGCAGCAATCAAAGGGTTTGTAGCTTGTCAGGGTTTGATAACAGCAAACTTGTCCAAGCAGGAAGCTCTACAATACAAACTGGAGATGCAACCCAATCAGTTAGAGCCGCCTCAACAAATTTAAAGAGAGTTCAGGTTGCAGAGCCAATTATTGATACTAATAGAGTATCGGCTTACAAGCAGTGCATGGCTGAATATGAGCGTTCAATAAACAAGGCAGGTAATAGCGGTTGGAGCTGCGCTAGTGATGGAGCTAAACGTTGGCATTAATCGCGTAACACTCTATTAAACACAGGTGCCTACGTTGAGTAGCTTCGCTATTTAGCGTGAGCATCTGGTTGGCGCAGTATTACTCCGCCACTTTTGATGTGTAGTAACTAACAATTCAGTTTAATGCCAGCCAGATCAAACTGACTGGCATTTTTTTGTGTAGATATTTTCCCACTTTTATTGACGTACTTTGCCTAGGTAAAACATCAGCTCCCAGAGCCAGTTCTGACATAGCTCAGCTATGAAAAGTGCTCAATACCATCTTGTTAACTAGATAATCTCTGGTCTTTTATGCCGAATAGGATCTTGTGTATAAGAGCTGTTTATCAAGCTGAAACTCTATCAAAAGAGCTAGCTGCAACAGGAAGAAACTTATAGCCAATGCGTTTTTCCCGCATTGGCATAAAACGGCGTTAAAACGGTTTGGTGATAATAAAATCATCAAAATATGCACAGACTGCTTTGTACTTTTTGTCCTTTGTTCTCGGAGCCCACTCGGGTGAAGCACCCCCATGAAAGGTATTAAACATCAGTTTACTGATTAAGGTCTGGTCGTTTATTATTCCGCGAAAACGAATGTTTTCATGCCGGATCACCTCGACACCATCGACTACTGTAATCATTTTTCCATCAGCCTTATTGGCAGCAGTGTTTAAGCTAAGCTGGATCTGTACCTGATGATAGTGGTTCAGCTTAAAACGGAAATGTTCCGCTTTTTTACTGTCACCAAACTTTCCTTTCATATCCTGATGATAGACATAAGATCGCAGGCCGCCATCGCGTTCAAACATCAGGCGTGCGCTCCAGCTCGACGAGCTGATTTTATTCCCACCATCCACGTGCTGTTCTGGCCCAAAGCCATGTAACTTGCCACCCAGCACAAAATCAAAATTCTTACAAAACTTGACTGCAAAGCTCAAATTGTACCGCAATCCTGGCTGCGGCAACCGGGCTGTGGCCGTGATCCTATGACTGCCCTCTTGGTAGCCCTGATAGGTGATCTGTATCGCATCAGAGCCGCGCATCCCTGCTTTCTTTGCAAGCCTGACATACTTTTTATTGAGCAGTGCTCTTCCCAATGGGGACAGATCACGATCAAAGCGTTCCGCAAATACCTGAACATCATTCCCCGGCTTAGAGTGCCCCGCTGCACTCAGTACGCTACCGATCTGAAGTACCACTATCGTCACAAATATAAGCATTTTCATTACAAACTCCTACCTGTTAGGCGAAGTTACCTACAGGGGGTAGTCCGACCTGTGCCCCCCTGATTAGTTCACTCAATCTGACACCAGAGAAACGGCAAAAAGGGGCAAATCTTGCACTTTGCCCCGGCATCTGCATTGACGAACTGTTTTAGCCTGTTGTTATTGCTATAAAATTTTGGTTTTGTTTTTTCTCAAATTTATAGAAATTAAATCCATACATTGTTTGGGATCTGGGTATAAAACAGCGTCAGCTGTTCTTGCCTTTATTCGATGTGGTTTGCTTGATTGAGCGATATGACTCATTTGATGAAATTAAGTGATGATAAGTACGCCCAGATCAAAGGTGCTATAGCAAGTCACCTTAAATAGTCAGGCCCCCACCCCGGAGCCAATGCATGCGTTGGTCTTCAACGTCTTCCTCCACAAACGTAGATCTACAAGCTCTGACACTTCAGTTTGCTTTACAAAATTGTTTTCTTAGCCATATTTTAAAACAGGGAATCACACAAACTTAAAAGGAAGATCATCATGCAAATCACAGCTTCTATTGGCGTTCGTTTCTCTGGATTTCTGGTTTTGGCAACAGCAACTTTACTCAGCATGCCCTCTGTAGCTCAGGTGACACCATCGGATGTCCGGGATTTAGTTGGCGCGCGTGCCGCCGGAGCTGAGTCAGAACTTGCATCACGGGGTTATGTCATTGTAGGGGGCCATACTGGCAAACACAGCAAATCTGTGTATTGGTGGAATGACCGGCGCGGTGTTTGTCTTGCTGTCGATACCAAAGAAGGACGTTATGACTCTGTAGTGACTGCGCCAGCCGCTGATTGCAGACAAGGAAACAGCACCAGCTATAAACCTGCTGAATTTGGCTATGGGCAGCCACAGAATAACTATCAGGAGCATATAGCTTTGATCTGCTACGGCGAGGGTGACCGCTTGACATCACAGTCGAAATCGGGTTTTGAGTGGGACGATAAAAAGAAAAAATATGTGCCTAAATCCGGTTTTGAGTTAACCCATGAGGAGTACAACACGTCAGTCACAATCGAAATAGATGGTAATCGTGGCCGGGTACGACCAGCCAAAAACATGCTGCCTCTCATCCATTCAAAAGGTTCGGACGGTTGGTACGATATTCAAAACCTGTCTGTTTCGCGTGACATGATCCGTGGCGAATTTAAGCTAAATGGCGCGAATAGCCCCAAAGTCACTATCGACAGACGGGCTGGTCGTATTGTATTTGACGGTATGACCAAATTTAGCGGAAGCTGTACCCCACTTGATGCTGACAGAAAGTTCTGAGCCAGAGCTCTGTCAACACTACCAGCAAGAGCAGGCCACGCCCTTGCGGGTCATAATGTGCACTGCATGCTCCGACTATGTCGGATAACACATTAGATCACTTTACTGACAACAAAATTATCAAAATAGGCACATTCCGCTTTGTAACTCCCATTTTCAGACTTGGGAGCCCATTCTGGTGTGGCTCCACCATGAAAGGTAATGAATAACATTTTGTGGATTAATGATGCGGCTGTATCTTTGCCCCGAAAACGGATTTTGTCATGGTAAATCACTTCAGCCCCATCCACAGAGACCACGACTTTGCCGTCAGCTAAATGAACGTCAGTATTTAAACTGACCAGCATTTTCACCTGATGGTATATACCAGGGATAAAGCGGAAATTCTGTGCAACTTTGCTATCGCCAAACTTACCTTTCATGTCCTGATGATACACATAGGTTCTAAGCCTTCCTTCAGGTCCGAACATCAGGCGGGCACTCCAACCTTCCGCAGTGATAGGGTCGCCTCCGGTTACAGGGCTTTCTGGTCCCAAACCATGCAATTTGCCCCCCATCACAAAATCAAAATTGTCACAAAATTTCACCGCAAAACTCATTTGGTATTGCCGCGCAGCCTCAGGCAGATTAGCAGCGGCATAAACTCTGTGGCTGCCTTGCTCAAAGCCTTGATACGTAGCCTTAATAGCATTCGAACCATACATCCCTTCGTTTTCAACCAGGGCTGCGTAGCGCTTATTTGCTAACAATTGCCCAAACTGAGATAACTTAGCGTCGAAGTTCTCCACAAAAACTTCCGGATCTTTGGCATTTTCGGCCCCCGCATCATCGCCGCCACACCCAACAAGAAAAAGCGCTGTTGTGATCAATACTGTTGTTTTCATTACATCTTCACCTATTGCCCGGTTCATTCTCAAGCATAAGGTTCCAGACAGTTCCCTACTCATTCTCAATCGGACAGACACTGCATGGTGCAGCGATACTATCCGATCACGTGACTCACAGGCTTGTCTGACTCCGGTTGCTGGCTTTAGTTTAAAAAGACAGCACCTTTTGCATAGGTTTGATAAAGCGGGCTTACGACGCTGTTGATACGTAACGCTTTTTCGTTCAGCCAGCATGCAGGGCAAGCCTGCTTAAACCGGCCCCAGAACGGTCACAGTGCTGCATTGCTGACTTATCAGACGTTGTAACAACTCCTGCTCAGATAACAACGGCTGGTCATCAGCAACATCGAATGACTCCAGCCCAATAATTTGGTTACGGCCTTTTGCTTTTGCCTGATACAGCAAGTGATCCGCCAGTTTCAAGGCCGTTTCCCAATGGATGTGTTGTTTTCCGCTTTGTTTCACTGGCAGGCTGATATAACCGCCACTCAGCGTGACTCTGTTCGGCAAAAGTTCTGTATGCAGCGGCTGGCTGGCGATTTCCTGCAGAATACGTTTAGCCAGTTCAGGCAGCGTATCGGGATGGCTGTGCTGCAGCACCAGCAAAAACTCTTCTCCTCCCCAGCGGATCACTAAATCATCAGTACGGCATAAGGCTTTTAGTTTTTGTGCCACAGCAATCAGGATTTCATCACCGGCAGCATGACCAAAGCCATCATTAATCTGCTTAAAATGATCAATATCCAGCAGGAAAATGGCTTGCTCCCCTGTGGTTTTGCGACGCACTGCAGGCGTAGCGTCAGCTATAGAATCGGCCATATAGTGCTGCACTGCCCTGCGGTTCAACAGCCCTGTCAGCGGATCATGCACAGATTGTTGCTGCAGAATTTGGTTGTTTTTACTCAGCAACTGATTCACTTTGCGACTGCTGACATAAGCAAAAAACAGCAAGGCTGCAATCACCAGCACCAGTAACACAGCCAGCAGGATCAAGCGCTGCGTCAGGGTACGGTTATCCAGCTCCTGCCGCTGTAACTCAGTTTGCTGTTCCAGTAGTTTAATTTGTAAGGCATTTTCCTGAGCCTGATACTTAATCTGCAACTCACTGAATACTTTATCCCGCTCCGACTGGAAAAATTCATCTTTTAGGCGCTGCTGTTCTTTTAATGCCTGCGCCTGCAACTGATACCGCCCGGCCACGGCATATGCATCAGCCAGAAGTCCCTGGATTTGTGCCACCTGACTGGCTGGGGCAAAAGTGCTGAATTGTTCGGCGGCGCGACGCATTTCGACAAGCCCGGTGTCAAAATCCCCCCGCATCACTTTGATATAACCCAGGTTAAAATCAATCACTGTGCCTTCAGTACTGTTATTGATTGAGCTGGCTATGGCCCTGGCCTGAGTCAAATACTGTTCGGCCCGCTGGTAGTTTTTTAGCAGCAATAATCCGGCTCCGGCATTATTGTATCCCGCCAGTTCAACGCGTTTATTGCCCTGTTCCTTACCCAATTTGGCCGCTTGTATAAAGTCTTCGGAACTTTGTGCAGAAAGACCATGCAGCTCCCTCGCCGCATAAGCCCGGTTCAGATAGAGCTCTGGTAACCGCTTGGGTAAATTGTATTTACTGGCCTCAGCAATGGTTTTATCCAACAACTCCAGCGCCACTTTAAAATTCTGCAACGACAACTGAACTCTGGAAATATGCAGATTTAAAAATTGGCGGCGACTATGGGTGGCTGCATCATCAGTATCACCAACGGCGGTATGCGCCTTGAGTAAATGCTCCAGTGCAGACTCAAATTTCCGGTTCGCCTGCAATACTCTGCCAATCACGTTATGGCAGTAATACCCTATGCGTGGATTTTCAACTGCTGCTAATTTATGCTCAATAGCAGCAATAAGCTGTAGGCTTTTATCGACTTGATTGGTGTTTAAATAAATATCCGCTTTTACGGCCAGCAATTCAGCGGTAGCTGCCGGCGAGGACTGAATGGTTGGCATCGCCAAAACAGAGTCGGTCAATTCCAATGCTGCATCAACCTTGTGCTCATCGAACGCCATAGACAGACTTTGGTAACCTTTTACTCTGGCGTAACTCTCGGCAGGAACAGACTCAGTTAATGCATCAACAATACTGCGAAGCTTGATTTTGTCTTGCGGGTAATCGGCTACGCCTGCAAGCTGATCCAGTTTCTGTTCAAGAGCTGGGTCCCTTTGCTGAGCTGAAGCATAGCTAAGGCTGATACCGGCAAACAAAAACATAAGTAAAACCAGAGGTCTAAAAAAGAAGTGCTGCAGCGTGCCTGTTTTCAATGTCATTAATTCCGCGTCGGGTTTCCCACAAATTCGGGATTTATACTATCAGTTTTTTCAGTATTGATAAGTGCCCAATCTGATTTTAAGTGTGCGGAATTGTGATAAAGCTGATCATTTTTCGTGGTTTTGTGGTCAGTAACTTTTACTTCGATCTGTAGTAGCAGAATGCGTTGCAGTCAGGTTTAATAACACCATCCAAGACTCAGATCAGGGTTTTGGAAGGATACGCAGCCTAATGGAAAATACATGCTTTTAGCCACCAGTGAATACATAGCAAAAAATGCAGCGGGTCAGTCAGTGCCTTTTGTATTGAGCCTGCACGCGCCTGAACCTGATCCCCTGTCTGAACAGGGCGATCATCGCTGCAAGGTTGAAATTCAGGGCATTGCATTCGAAAAGTATGCCTACGGTGTCGATTCCCTGCAGGCTTTATCTCTGGCGGTTGAAACCCTGAGACTGACGCTTAGCTCCTTGCAGTCCTATGGCTGGAGTTTTTATTTTTCACAGTATCCGGATGCGCGCTTTGATCTGTTGTCTGCTTACTTTCCGCGATCAGACGCACAGCTCTAATGTCTTACATATCAGATAAGGTATAACGAAGGCCGAAACAAACTCCATCATAAAAGGACCAGCAGTTTGGAGATATACACCATAGAAATCACCCTTCCCTTTAAAGCCAAAACGCCATGGCGGCGTGTGATTGAAGTGGAAGACAACACGCCCTTTTTTGAGTTGCATTACTTTATTCAGACGATGGTGAAGTTTGATAATGATCACTTGTATGAGTTTCATATCGCCAAAACCCCAGGCAGAAATACGCAACGTATTGATGATGGAAAAATGCTAAATGAGGTGTATCCGCTGGTGGGTAGCAAGGTGTTTTATTTGTTTGATTTCGGTGATTACTGGTTATTTCAGTTCAAAAAACTACGCAAAAAAGCTGAAAAACAACCCAGGGTAAAATACCCGCGAGTGGTTGAGTCTGAGGGCCGAAACCCAAGACAGTACTAAGTAACCTGAACTCGGGATAAGTAAAGACATAAAAAAGCCCGGCGAAGTTTATTTGCGCCGGGCCTTTTTTATAAGTATTACAAGGACTTCAGGAAGGTAAGCAATGCTTCGCGCTCAGCGGTAGGCAGGTTCACAAAGCGGTTTTTGATCACTTCTGCTTCGCCACCGTGCCATAAAATAGCTTCGGTTAAAGTACGGGCGCGACCATCATGTAAATAACCAGCCGGAGTGCCTCCAGCCACAAACTGGGTATAGCCTATGCCCCACAGCGCCGGTGTTCTCCACATGCTGCCGCTGGCAAGGCCTTCAGTGAAGTTATCCGCAAGGCCTGGGCCCATATCATGCAGCAGCATATCGGTGTAAGGTTTAATCGTCTGATTGCGCACTTCATCAAATTCAGAGCGGGCGCTGGTTTTCACTTCACTGACGTGGCAGGTGACACAGCGAATATCTTTAAAGACTTTCTCGCCAGCCGCTATTTTGGCAGGGTCGACATCCAGATAAGTCAAAGGCGATACCCCTTTAGGGAAACCACTAACCACACTACGCTGCGCTGGTACAGCTAACAAATGCAGGTACTGCGTCATGGCGGTCACGGCTTCATCTGGTAAACCTGGCTCTGCTGTGGCAGGGTCGCACTGTTGTGGGCCCGCCAGACAAGCCAGTTTAGGATAAACAGAAGAAGTCACTGCCATATCCAGCAGAGCAGCATTGGTCACCTGATGACGCAAGCTGACTTTGCCTGCTTTCCAGCCGTAGCGGCCTAACCGCACTTCTCCGGTTTCAGGGTCGTACGCATAATTCGCAGTACCTAATACACCGTCGGCATCAGGTGTGGTTCGAACTCTGGATAAAATAGTTTCATCCGAAATCGCTTCCAGTAAACCCATACCAATCAATGGCTGGGCCTGGCGTATAGAATGCACTTCAGGTTCTGGCCCTTCAAAGGCAATAGTGGCTTTACGCAGTTCAACTTGTGTGCCGTCGGCCAGGCTGACAGTACTGGTGACAAAATCAGCAACCCAGGCACCATTGCCCCAATTTTGCATAGCACCGGTCGTGACAGAGCGGCCATTCATTTGCAGCGCCTGACCGTAAATCGGGTGAGGCAGGTACTGGCCATTCGCATCAGTGCCGGTTGCACCGACCCGCACAGCCATGGTGTCCAGTCGTTGGTTGCGCACTGTAGGCGCCACACTGCGGCCATTATTTACATGGCAGTTAAAACAGGAGGACTGGTTAAAACGTGGGCCTTGCAGTTGGCGACCCGCGTCATTGCGATCATTACCATCTTCGTTATGAACGCCTGTCCATAAGTTGGTATGCAGCCAACGCCGCCCTTCCATAAAACGCTGCATATTCTGCATACCAATAGTGTTATGCGGCTGCTGAAACATAAACGTTGGATTGTCGGCATAATCATAAGAAACAGAGCCAAGACCGCCCTGCAGCGCGCTTTCTGGCAAAGGTTCGTTCATCAGGCGAGGCTGTACACCGTACCAGGGCCTTAAGCCTTTGCCCATCACATAAGTCAGCTCGTTGGTGTAATAACGAAATGCTCCGCTATCACCTATAGCGTCCATCGCTTCGCGGGTAGAGAAAAACGAACCTGTGAACTCAATCACATCGCCCTTTTTCAGCACACGGGAGTCCACATAACTGCCATTAGGTACCAGAACGCCATCCGCATTGGCAGAAAGTGCTCTGTGGCCCGGATAGCGGTCAAACACTACACTGCACCCGTCATTCGCGCCAATGACACCGTTATAACCGCTGTCCGGGCGCAACAAAACGCCATTGGCTGGTTTGGCGATCACAGGGCAAGCAGCACCTGGATCCTGGTAAGTCGAGTCATCCAGTAAATCACCAGGACTCATCCAGCCAAAACCTGTGACACCAGGCTCATCAAAACGGCGGACAAAAGAGTGGCCTCCACCTTTTTGGGCTTGCTGGTAATATTGGTTCACCACAATACGGGGTTCAGTCACACCGGCAACATTACTGTTATCAATAAACTCCACACCCCAGGTACGGTTTTTAAAGTAGTTGGCAATAAAATTCAAATGCGCACCAGGACCTTTATCCAAAGGTTTACCTGCTGCATCTACGGTGTCATTGGCGCCAAAACCAATTTCATTCCAGTCTTCGCCACGCTCACGGGCATGACGGGAGCGCCCGACCATGCCAAAGCGGGTGACTAAGGTGCCATCTGCCAGAGTAAAGCTAACAGTTTCTATAGGTTCTGCCGGAGCAGGCAATGGCACGCGACCAGCGCCACTTAGGGGATAAGACAAAGCAGAAGTGCTCAGCACTGGCATGGAGCTATCGCTGCCCGGTGTTCTGAATTCAACTTCAAATAATGAATAGCCATACTGGGTACTGCGGGTGATACCCTGAAAACGCAGATAACGAGCATTGGTATCCAGATTCAGAAACTCTTCGGTTTTGCCTTCTGAACCCACCACATAACGCAGCTGATACCAGTTTTGCGCGTCATCCGACACATAAATAGCGTACTCTTTGGCATGAGCATTTTCCCAATAGAGTTTCATCGTGCCTAAGGCGGTTTTGACACCAAAGTCAAACTGTAACCAGGCGTTGTCTGCATCGGCCACATCATCACCCCAGGCACTTTCCCAGCGGCTGGTCAGATCACCATCTATGGCTTTTGCCGCAGTGTTATTTCCATTCTCGTCGCCGGAAGAACTGGCAGTGACAGCAAGGACAGGCTGACTGACCTGAGTTTTGTCGTAACTGGTGTCAATGCGCAGTGCCGCAGGCGGCGCAGGTAGAGAAGGCCCACCAACTTTAGGCAGTGGTGCGGTTTTCGCATCAGGTGCAGCTTCAAGTTCTGGTTCTGGTAACTCAACCGGGGGAGGCGTGACGACAGGCGGCGGAATCACTACCGGCGGTGGAATAACCACTGGTGGAGGAATAACCACGGGAGGCGGCGTTATTACAGGAGGAGCTCCTGAGCCCGAATCATCAGGTACAACACTGCTGTCTCCGCCACCGCCACAAGCTACAACGGCTAACGCCAGTACAGGCACCATCAGCCAACTCTTCAGCTTTAACCTGTTTGCATTTGATAACACAACAGAACAAGGGCTCATACCAATCACTCCAAAATTACACCTGACAGAATGTTACTGAATTGTATTTCAGTGAAAAAATACGCCGATTTATTATCAAAGCGACTGCATGTGGTTAAATCATGAGGCAATAACAGGTTCTCTTGTGTAATTAATTGTTCATTGCTCGCCCTTCAACACTTGTGCATCTTACCAGTTGAATTCGCTATCAGGCTTCGTGGTCATACCATTGCTGAAAAAGCAGGTTGTTATTGCACACGCAAAAAAGGATGCATGTTCTGCATCCTTTTCATTTTCCATCTATTGAAATACCGGACTGATTAGCCGGGCAATTCAAACCAGAGTGCTCTGACAGGTTCTGCTCCTGCTTTGGCGGTTAACTCAGTCAACTGAGTCAGCTTGATACCATCACCCGGTTTGAGCAGTTGTTCCGCGACTGTCAGCTCACCATTGATCAGATGCAGGTAATAAGCCCTGCCCTGCTTGACTGGCATCACGTGCTGCTCATCACTCAATAAAATCAGCTGCGACAAGCTGGCGTCCTGCTTTATCCTTAACGTACCGTTGCGACCATCTGGCGTGATCACTTCAGTTAGTCCCGGCAATTGACCAAAGTTCTTTTGCTGATAACCCGGTGCGCCATTCAACTGATTTGGCTGGATCCAAATTTGCAGAAACTTTAGCCGTTCAGTGCTGCTGGCATTGTATTCACTGTGTGAAATGCCTTTACCTGCACTCATCAACTGAAATTCGCCCGCAGGCAGAATTTCCTCATTGCCGGCTGAGTCTTTGTGGGCAATTTTGCCTTCCAGCACATAGCTGATAATTTCCATATTTTTATGACTATGGGTTGGAAAACCAGCCCCGGCAGAAACCTCGTCGTCATTAATCACCCGAAGCTCTGAAAAGCCCATTTGTTTTGGGTTGTAGTAATCACCAAAAGAAAAGGTATGTTGGCTTTTTAACCAACCGAAGTGCGCTCTGCCACGTTCACCTGAACGGATAATTTCAAACATTTTGTATTCCCTCTGCATCTGATTAATCTTTAATAAGCTCACTATAGAACGAAAAAGATGTGGCAAAAAACGGAGAAAACTGACAATTAAGTTCAATTATTTTGAATAAAGTAAAACCTATTAAGATCCGTGCTACGCAGAGAAAGGGGAGCTTTGAATTCGCTTGGAGTGATGCCTGAAAATATCCCTGACAGAGTCACTCAGACTGTACCTGAAGCCTTTACACCCTAAACTAACCCATTGTATCCTGAGCCAGGAAGTGGAATCCTTTGTTTTTATTCCAGTTTGGGAGCAATCATTATTAGCAGGTATCTCACTAAAGAATACAAACTGATGGCTATCATTTTTATTTCCATAACATTTGCAGTGTTTATAGTGAAATGGGCAAGAGATGATGAACCTGAGTTCAGACCTCTTCTACAAGATATGAGGTTGGTTGATGCAGTTGAAATTGCAGATGTACTGGACCAAAACTCTATCGAATATTTTGCTGACGTTGAAAGCCATATGCTGTACGTGAACCAGAAACAGTCTGTACAGGCACGTATTGAGCTGGCTAAACTTGGAGTTGTAATAGAGTACCCCAAAGTAGTAAAAGAGCCTGACTTACACAGGGCATATTTAGAATTAAGCCGAAGCCTGGAGGAGGAAAACAATAACAAACCAGTGCATCAGCAATCTTGGTTTTTAAGGCTCATCCGCCTGGTAATGGGGACTCTGGTGCTGATTGTATTAATAATTACGGTCATACGCCCTGCTCTCGCGGCTATTGTTCTAACTGAGGAAGAAAAATGATCTTGGTTTTAAAATTGAGTCTCAGCAATGAGCTCTAACAGTTGGGACTACCCTGCGCCGTTGAGCTCAATCAATGCCTGAATGTTGCTGTCGATATAGCTGAAATCAAACGTTTGATCTCTCAAGCCTTTGTATTGGCCGTTTAACGTTACCGACACTATTCGCATCAGTCTTTCTTCCTTGTTTTAACTTTGGCCCGCTCGACTTTGATTTTGGCCAGTAACGCCTCGGCGCTGTTGTCGCCGCTGATAAGGTCGGGGTTGGCGATGCGCCAATCCGCCGTCAGCTCACCGCGGAATGCTTTGGCAAGGATGGATTGGGTCAGGTTATTGACCCTGCTTAGAGCGGCTTGCGCGGCTTGTTCGATGCGGTCGGCAAAGGCGAAGAGCTCTTTGACTCGGTGAACGATTTCGGTTTGTTCCGTCTGAGGTGGTACAGGAACAGGACATTTCGCGAAATCAATAATTGATAGATGCTGTATCGCCATCCCCTGAGCTTTATCCTTGACAAATTTCTGAGTAAATTCACTGTTTGCTAGGTATTCTAGGTAGTCTTTATTCATTGAAGTTGACCTTAGCCAGCAAACAGCGACACTCTGATTAATACAAAATTGCTCGTCGGTTCTAACTAAAGCAGCTCTGCCAATACTGCCATCTTTGGTAATCAATAGATCGCCATTTAAAGGCCTGTCTTTATCCGAAAGACTTTCAAATGCGGATTCGGTTGTTAATCCTGCATGGCTGACATTGACATCAAAGTGCTGAACATCTTTTGCTGTTAGTAATTTTATCCCTGCATCTGACTTTGGCATTGGTTTTGTAAAACCGTATGTGATCCATTCGGAAACCTTACCCCAAGTAGAAAATGCCCAACTGTCAGGCAAATCAAATATGTAATCAGAATCTATCGCACTTTCAATCGATGACTTTTTTTTCTGTAATGATGGGACACTGTTTAATAGGAATGACTTATTTTTTGCATCAGTATCAATGACTTCTTTTGCGCTTCCTATCCCATGCTTCCCTCGCCACTCCTCGGTTAATTTGCCGCTGACGGCGGCGGCGAGGACGGATTGGCGGAAGCTTTTTAGGATTTCGGGGACGCGCTCGAGGCGAGCGTTGGTGTTGTCGACCTGTACCAGCAGGGTGTCGAGTTTATCGGCGATTACTTTTTGTTCGGCTAATGGGGGTAAACCAACAGGATATTTTTCCAAATGTTCTTTATTTACACCTGACTGACCTGCAGTCCTGTCTGATGCGGCTTCGACATAGTTGTATATATCTCGGTTTTGCAGATAGAAATACAGATATCGATTATCCATTACACCTGCAACTGGCTCAGCTTTCATCAGAGCGACGTTATAAGCTCCTTCCAACCCTTTTAGGATTTGGAAAATTGGTGGACCATAACGCCCAATCATCACATCGTCAGGTTTAACAAATCGTCTAGCTTTATCTTTTGGAATGAAAACCTTATGTTGATCCGATTTATAATCTCGAATTTGTATAAGCCGAACAAAACCTTCTTTGGGTTCAAAGGAAAACTCACTTTTTGGCGGTTGACTACCACCAATAACATTGATGGCTTCACTTAGCTCTGTAAATACCCAGTCCCTTGGAATCCTGATCGTGTGTGGGTAGGAGCTTTCAACGAAAACCTCTTTAAAATCCATCACACCGCCCCTTCCAAAGCCTTCAACAACGCATCCAACTCACTCAGCGCCGCTTCCAACTCTTCTTTCGCCTCACGCGCCAATACATCTGGCTCGGGTAAATTTGCGGCATCCACGCTGTCTTTATCTTTCAGCCAGCTGATATCGAGCGAGTCGCCTTTATGCTCTCTAATCCACTCGCGGCTAAATTTACGCCAGCGGCTATGGGCTAAACGCTCGTCGACGCCTTGATTTTCATCAGTCGCGGCTACTTCTACCCGTTCGGCGTCAAAGCTGTATTCGCCCTCCTGGCGAGGGCTTTGGCCGTTCGCATCGTCGCCGTAAACTTTTTCAAAAGCGCCTAAATGTGGGTCGGCACCAAAACAGTCGCTTGTGAACCCTAAGCTGGCGTTACCAAAGGGCGTGCGTTTACCAAAACTGGGCATATTGGTGCGAAGATCGTACACCCAGACGTTCTCAGTGCAGTTTTCCGTTTGGTATTTGTCTTTCGGGCTGCCTTTGGTAAAAAACAGCACGTTGGTTTTCACACCTTGGGCGTAAAAAATACCGGTCGGCAGACGTAAAATGGTGTGCAGGTTGCATTTGTGCATTAAATCGCGGCGCACCTCGGTGCCCACGCCAGCTTCAAATAACACGTTGTCGGGCAGTACCACGGCGGCGCGGCCACCAGGCCTTAAGTTACGGTAGATATGCTGCAAAAACGCCAGCTGTTTGTTGCTGGTTTTATAGGTTAAGTCGTCACGAGTATTGCTGGCTTCGCCACCTTTGCTGGTGCCAAATGGCGGGTTGGCCAGAATAATATCGGCGGCATTCAGGCTTTTGCCGGCTTCGCCCAAGGCGTTGCCTAAATGCACCACACCATCGTCGTCACCTTCCATGCCATGCAGCAGACAGTTCATTAATGCTAAACGGCGGGTGCCGGGCACTAACTCCACGCCGACAAAGGCCTGGTTTCGCTGAAAAATTTGCTCTGGCATTTTTAAAGCATATAAATCGTCGGTATGCTGCTTCACATAGGCATCGGCAGCAATTAAAAAACCGGCGGTGCCCGCGGCCGGGTCTTGCACCACTTCACCGGCTTGTGGTTTTAAGCAGCGCACCATGCTGTTTATTAATGCACGTGGCGTGAAGTATTGGCCAGCACCGGATTTGGTTTCACCAGCGTTTTTCTCCAGTAAGCCCTCGTATAAATCGCCAAGGCCGTCTTTGGCTGCACTAAACCAGTCGATTTGATCCAGGGTTTTAATCATTTGCTCTAAATGGCGCGGCTCTCGCAAGCGGGTTTGGGCGTCGGCGTAAATAGCGCTAATCAGCTGGTCTTCATGGACCTGAACTTCGATAGTTTTACCTGGCTCTTTTGGATCTGCTTCCAGCCGCTTGCCAGTCGATAACGCTAACAAAATAGATTTGTAGCTATTTAGAAGGTTAATACCGGATTTGCTGTTTAAATCTGTCCAGCGGCAGCCTTCGGGAAGTGGGTGTTTTTTTAAGGTGCCGGCTTCGGTGTTTTCATGCACCATTTTGATAAACAGCAACAGGACTAATTCAGTGACGTAATCGCTATAGTTAATGCCGTCGTCACGTAGCACGTCACAGAGGTTCCAGAGTTTTTGGACTATATCGTTGTTGTTCATGTTGTACTCAAATGATAAAAAATTAATGACCTTGCAGCAGATCGCGCACTGCAGCAATCGAGGTATTTTGGGTGGCTGCCAGCACTGGCTGGGTAAATAACAGAGCGTAGGATTCAGATCTGGTGTGAGGACCAGCTAAACGTGGATGTAAACGCTGCTTTAAATTCTGACTGCTTTCATCTGCCTGCACCCGTTCACCTAACACATCTAACAGCGCGCCTTCTAAACACTGCGGTCGCCATAAAATAATCTGGTAACCTGCAGCTCTGGCCTTATGTTCATCGGCGGCCTTTGGAGGAATATCGGAATCAAGCACTAAGTAGCGCCGGTTGTAATCCTCACTCTGATAAGCACGGCTGGCATGGGTAATGATATTGCCGGGCGAACCACCATCACCCGCCTTGACTGTCACTTTACGGCCACTATTGCGCTGATGAAACAGGCTTTTGACATGGTCAATAAAGGCTTTGTCATCACTGCCTTCGCCAACAATCAACAAGGTGGTGAGGCTGACATGGCGTTGCTTCCTTGGCATGTCTGCTCCTACAGTTCTGGCACTGCGCCAAGGGCACCGGCCATATACTTGGCGTAGAGGTTGTCGTCAGCGCGCAGGCCGACAATTTCATCCGCCCGCCAGGCTTCGCTGCACTGACCGTTTTTTTCGACCAAATAAATCTGATGCTTTTGTAACAGGTTGAGCACTTCTGGCGTGTGACAGGTAAAAATCAGTTGTGCTTGCTTTGGGTTGGTGTGTTCAAAACGGAACCAGTCCAGCAGGATCGGAACCAGATGTGGGTGCAAATCGTTATCCAGCTCATCTATCACTGCGATACCACCATGGTGCAGCGTTTTTAGAATGGGTTCGAGTAAGACAAAAGCTGATTGTGTGCCACTGGACTCTTCAAAAAAGGGTAGTTCAAAGCTGCTGCCTTCCGTTGTTTGGTGCAAACCAAAAGGCACGTGAATTGTGCCTTCCTTACCTGTTTCATCACGGCTTATTAATTGTTTAATGTCAACATTACTTAACCCTAAATCAAACTGGCACATGGCCTCTGCCATCGGCTGTAACAGCTCAGGCGCTTTAGCAAATCGTTCGGCCGCACGGATGAGAGCGCCATGCTGAAAATGCCTGCGGCCAGTACTCGCCACATTGGTTTCAATATGCTGAAAATAGGTCACAAAGTCTTTGGCTTCTGTCACGTCAAAGTTATGTGCGGCACTGATGATGGAGGCATTGCTGCGAATTTTTTCTGCTTGCGGCCTGGCAAAACCAAAGCCTTTTTGTTTAACACTGTAACCATCTTCCGTTTTTTCGCGTTTGATCAAATAGCTAAACTGATTACTGGTTTTTTCAAACAAGGCCTCGACTTGAACTTCCCCTTCGAGAAGTTCTAACTGATACCGATAGCTTTTGCCGAGATGAACAAAATCCAGCTCTAGCCGGGTTGGTAAGTGCTCAAATAAACGATGCGGCGCATAGGGAATACTTTCATCCGGCGCAGTCTGCAAAAAGGAGTCGGCAATAAACCAGCTTAAAAACGACAATGGCTTTAATAACTGTGTTTTGCCGGAGCCATTGGCACCAATAATGGCTATTGCTTTATTAAACCTGTCGCCATCAAACTGAATATCATAGCCTGAGGGCGTAGGCTTTTTACCCAGCGTAAAGTCGATGCTCGTATCTTCTGCGAAGCTGTAGAAGTTACTGACGGTTAGTTTTTTAAGCATATAAAGCTCTTTTAAACAAATATTTGTGCATTTTGCGCTTTTACATTAACGCACACAAGTGTTAATCTCGCTTAATCAGCTCACATTTTGCCAAATACCATCGCTTAATTCTGTCAATACAGTCTCAAGCTGGTTATCCAGTACCACATTGAGTCGTTTTGCCCCGCCGTCGTTGGCAAAGCAGTTATTGACGAAATCGCGGTCGACCACCACTTCATGCACCAGCTGTTTGGCAAGGCGCTCTAACCACTTGCGCTGGTTCGGGTTAAAGTTGTGTTGTTTGTAAAGCCCCTGCATGGCATTGGCCACCCGTTGTTCAAAAGGGATCAAAGGTTCACCGAGCGCTGCACGGCGAATATGGCCAATGATACTTGCAGCAATGTCTTCTTTAGTTTGTCCGCGTACTGCAGTTCGCAGATTAGCTTCTGAAAACCCTGCGTTATCGAGCATTAACTTCACTTCTTTTAATTGCTCACGGGTTAGGTCGCGTGGGTGGTTTACCACTACAGCCAGAGCGACAGATTGGTTGAGGTGTGCTTTGACAAACTGCTCAAAGCTTTCTAAGTAATCTTCCGGTTTTTTGTACTTACCGTAGTTCTGCTCATGCACGATCAGTTCGTCATAGTGGTCGGATAATACCGGCTGATACACCGAGCCAACTAAACTGCTAATTTCATTGAGCTGATTTAACAGTCCGCTATGCTGTTGGATAAATTTGGCTGCCTGAGTCGGTCCCATTTGGCGCAAATGGGTATGCAGTTTTTTCGGCTCAACGCCCCACAGGTTTTGTAGCTCACTGAGCTTTTCTTTCAGAGCAGGCTTTTTGTCGGCTTTGTTCTGAGCTTTACGCAGCACCCGCATTAGTTTCTGGCTTAGCTGACTAAGAACAACGTCGGCATGGCTTTCGCCTTTTTGCTCACCTGGGCTTGCCAAAGCCTGCTGCAGCTTCTCTGGGGTGGTCAGCTCTTCGACTAATTGCTCAATGGTGATATTGGGATCTTTCACCAGAGGCTTCATAGTACTCATATCTTGCAGCGCGGCATAAATATCCACAGGATCGTAAATACGGAATACGGTTTTGCCGATTTCATCACAGCGTCGTGTCGCGCGACCAATCATTTGCTCATACAAAATGCGCGATTTCACGCGGCGCATAAACACCAGGTTGCAGATTTTTGGCACGTCGATACCGGTCGTCAGTAGATCAACTGTGATGGCAATATTGGGGGGCCGCTCGTTTTTATACTGACGAATAAGCTGTTCTACTTTATCGCTTTTGCCGGTGATTTTGGCTACTGCCGCCTGATTGTAGTCCCCGTTGTACATGCCTTTAAAGGCGTCATCTAACAGGCGTTTGACCATATCAGCGTGTAAATCGGTGGCGCAAAAAATCATGGTTTTTTCGTCGCCAAAAGGGTCTAGCTCTATGGCCAGTTGGTTACAAATCACTCGGTTAAAGTTTTCATTGATCACCCGGCGGTTAAAGGCTTCAACCTCAAAGTTGAGTTCGTCTTCGAGATCGGCCGCTTCAATTTCGCCGGTTTGGGTGTTAATCGCCTGAACTTTTGCGCCCTTTTCAAACTTAATACCGTTCTGAGTGAGTAAAGTTTCAAAGCGGATCGGCGGCTCGTGGTCAATCAGCCAGTCGTCAGCAACGGCTTCACGATACGAATAGGTGTATACGGGTTTACCAAAGATATCGCTGGTATGTTTAGCTGGTGTTGCAGTTAGCGCCACTTTAAAAGCATCGAAGTAATCTAAGACACGGCGGTAGCTGGAAAGATATTGTGCGGCATCACGGGTTGCGAGTTCACCGTCAGTCATTTCCTGATCGAGCGTGTAACCACGGTGCGCTTCGTCGATGATGATGCAATCGAACTGATCCAATGCTGGCGGGTTATCGCTCATAAAGATGCGCTTAACCATGGCTTGCACTGTAGCCACCTGCACGCGGGTTTCGGCTTCGGCGGCTATATCGCCTAGTTCAGCGATATTGTAAATCTTTGATAGCGTGTGGTTTTGCTCCAGCGGCGCCTCATTAAAATTATCTAACGCTTGTTGCCCTAGCGCCGTACGGTCTACCAAAAACAAAATTCGTTTAAAGCGTTCTGCTTTTAAAAATCTATACATCAGGCCAATGATCGTTCGGGTTTTGCCGGTGCCGGTTGCCATCGCAAGCAATGCCGTACGACGATTTTGCGCCAACACAGCTTCCACGGCCTCGATGGCTTTTTGCTGATAGGGACGTACTTTTAAATACCCAAAGGGTTCTTGTTTCAGCAGCTTTTCAGCCTCATCTTTACTGCGCTTGAGTAAATCGAGCAAACCATCAGGGGTGTGAAAGCTTTGCAACGCCCGCTTCAGGTGACTCGGTGCGCGAACATCGCGAAACCAGGTGCCGGATTGCTCGGCCAGTTGCGGCACATAGGGGCGACCATTGCAGGAATAGACAAAAGGGATCTGGTAGTGGCCATTGTGTTTGTGGTTATCGTGACTATCTGACCAAGCACTGGTCAAGCCCGCCAGTTGCCAAGCGCCGGTGAGTGGCGCTGTCACTTGAAAGCCTTTACTGTAGCGTTCGGCCTGGTCAATTTTACCCGCCACATTGACGTTTTCTTTTTTTGCTTCCACGACCGCAATGGGTATCAAACCGCAAAATAACGCGTAATCAGCACGGCCCGCCTGGCCATTGAATTTGGTCGGCCACTCGGCGATGGCTTTGTTTTTACCTTTTTCCGGCCGGCAACCTTTGTGGTAGGTGAGTTCCTGAGTATCGACTTCCCAACCCGCGGCTTTGAGCTGCTGGTCAATCAGAATACGGGTGAGCTCTTCATTTAATGTGATGTATTGGCTGGCGGCCTGAGTTTTTTGCTTGGCCGCACTTTGTTGTTTGGCCACCACATCATCCGTTTGAGATGCAAGCTGTTGCTGCAGCAGTAATATTTTGCTTTCATAGTCATGCTGCTGTTGTTTTAATGCGGCTTCATGCGAGGCAGCTTGCTGCGCGTAGCTTTTTGCTTCTTGATCCATTGCCAAGGCTAAGGCTTCATACTCGGCTTTTTCTTGCGCGACCAGCTGATTTAGTTGCTGACTGCTACCCAGTTGCACGTTAGCCTGGCCAAGTTCTGCTCTGAGCTTTTCAATATCCAGTTGTAACTGGCGTAGTTGGCTACTGGGATCTGTGGGGGCAATAAAAGGACCAGCTTTAAACTGCGTCCCTGCACTGCCAAACGCTTGATGGAACCAAATCGCTAAGGCTCTTGCCACTTTTAATCCATCCAGCGCTTCCCGGTGCTGGGTTTTAAACTGATGTGTGGCTTTGTTGCCTTCGATACGAAGAACATGAAACAGCTCGCGCACTTGTGGTTCAAACCCTAGTTCGCGGTTTAATTTATAGAGTAAATCGGCTTGAGAAGTTTGCTCATCAAAAATCACGCCCGAACGCGCAGCGACCTCCTGTGCTATGGCTTCGGCAAATTGGCGCAATTTAATCAGCGTAGTATTCGGATCAGCACTAAAGGCACGTTCAGCACTTTGCGCTAACTGCAAAAACAGCGGATCGTACTCACTTAAAAAGGCAAAATTAGACTGGTTAGCGCTAGAAGCTGGCTGCGTCATAGTCCCTCGTCGCAAGCTGATGATTTATATTTGATTATTAAGACAAGTTTGTACCATTAGTCTGATCCTTTGACAACACGGCATCAGGCATATTAAGTATGAGTTTGCTTAGTTTGGCATGGTCGAAGAATTTTGAAGGCTGTCTGATAGATCAGGAATTAAGCGCGTTTTATGAGTTTTGAAAGTATACATTTTAGTCTCAGAATTTTCGGGACTAGTCATTTGCTAACTTTAGCAATGCCCAATACACCTCTGCGCTTTAAACCGCATAATCAGCTGCATCGAATAACCTAAGTGCTCAAATTTTTTTCTTTGCTCATTTTTTGCTAATTTTCTTTTCGACAATAGGTTAAACCATTATGCTTTTCAGCCATTGATTGCATCAGACACCCCACTCATGGCTTCGAAAAAACCACAAGCTACTAACTCTATTCAACTAATTTTTACAATGCTACAGTGGTGTTGATTGAATTCCATCATTGGTAAAAGGAAATCCCATGACCACCATTATTACCTTAGTGATTGCCGCCGTTGTGCTGTTTTTTATTGTCAGTATTTATAACCAACTGGTGAAACTGAAAAACCGTTTTCAAAATGCGTTTGCTCAAATTGAAGTGCAGTTAAAACGCCGCTACGACTTAATTCCTAATCTGGTCGAAACCGCCAAAGCCTATATGTCGCATGAACGCGAAACGCTGGAAGCTGTGATTGCAGCGCGCAACAGTGCCATGACTCAATTAACAGCAGCTGCAGCCCAGCCTGGCGATGCAGCCGCAATCAGCCAACTGGCCGGTGCTGAATCTGCGCTGCAAGGTGCTATGACTAAATTCAGCATGGTGATGGAAGCCTACCCTGATTTAAAAGCCAATCAGAATATGATGCAGCTGACCGAAGAGCTGACCAGCACTGAAAACAAAGTGGCATTTGCCCGTCAGGCCTTTAACGACGCTGTGACTGAATACAACAGCTACAAACAAAGCTTCCCGCCTGTGGTTTTTGCCGGTTTATTTGGCCATCAGCAAGATGCCAAGCTGCTGGAGTTTGCGGATAGCGCAGCCATCCAAGCCGCACCTAAAGTGAGCTTTTAACGCTTCGTCCTTGAAGCTACAGCTTTGTTCGTTTCACTTTTTCACCTCGTCCAACCTGGACCTGGAGTCACGGGCAGGGCTGACCCCTGCCCCTACGCTGTCTTAGCCCGGCAGTGTCATTCACATTGGGTATAACAATATGGCTGTTGATTTTTTTGCCGCTCAGGACAAAGCACGTAGCAATACCAAATTGCTGGTGGTGTTATTCAGCCTGGCCGTGTTTTGTCTTATTGTGTTGACCAACCTTTTGTTGCTGGTGACCTTGGGGTTTATGGAACCAGAACACTACCAGTTACTGCTTCATCCACAAGACCCCAACTGGCTAAATCAACTGCCGTGGTCGATGATGGGCTGGGTCAGTTTAGCTGTGTTTGTGGTGATAGCTGCCGTGGTCAGTATTAAACAGGCAGAGTTAAGTCAGGGTGGTCAGGTGATTGCCAAAGCGTTAGGCGGCAGCCGCCTTGATCACGCTATTGCTGATACAAAACAGCGGCAACTGCTGAATGTAGTGGAAGAAATGGCCATAGCTTCAGGTGTGCCGGTACCACCAGTGTATGTAATGCCTGAATCCTCTATCAATGCTTTTGCTGCTGGTTATTCACCGGCCGATGCGGTGATAGGTATCACTCAGGGCAGCCTTAACCTTTTGAACCGAGATCAGCTGCAAGGTGTGATAGCGCATGAGTTCAGCCATATTTTAAACGGCGATATGCGAATGAATATCCGCCTGATTGCTTTGCTGCATGGCATTGAATTTATTGGTCATGCCGGTTATTTTTTGCTTCGAAGCGGCAGCCGCAGAACAGCTGTGGTGATCAGCAGCTCCAAGTCAAAAGACAATGGCGGTGGTATTTTGGGATTGGCTCTGGGCCTGATGGTCTTGGGTTATTTAGGCACCTTTTTTGGCAGCCTGATAAAAGCAGCGGTCAGCCGCCAACGTGAATTTTTAGCGGATGCCAGTGCAGTACAGTTTACCCGCAACCCCGCAGGTATAGCTGGCGCACTCAAAGCCATAGGGGGTGCTCATTCAGGGAGTAAGGTAAAAAACCCGAATGCCGATGAAATGAGTCACTTATTTTTTGGTGAAGCCATCAGCCGCTGGAGCAGTTTATTTGCGACACATCCGCCCTTAAAAGAACGGATAAAACGTATCGACCCCAGCTGGGCTGGTACTTTCCCAACTGAAGCAGAATTGATACGCCAAAGTACAGCTCCCGCAGCAGAGACAACAGGCCGAAAACCACAACACCAACTGGCAGGAGCAGAGGTAGCAGCAACTTTGCTTGCAGCCCTGCCAGCGCTGCTGTTGCATAGCAGCCGTCATGCTGCTTCAGCTCCGGCTCTGTGCTGTGCTTGTCTGGTGCAGCCGGACTATCTGGCAAAACAGTGGGATCTGATTAAAAACCTGGGCCAGGCTGGATTGTTGCACAATGTGGACAAATTGTATGACGAAGTCAGTAAACTTGCTCCGGTGCAAAAATTGCAACTGGTACAACTGGCGGTTCCTGGTTTAAAGCAATTAACTAAACAGCAATTTGAAGATTTTCAGCAGCTGTGCGAAGCGCTGAGTCAAGCCGATGGTGAAGAAGATTTGCTGGAATGGACTGTACTCAGCTGGCTGCAACATTGTGTTGGCAGCCAGTTTGACCCTATGTTGCTGCACAAAAAAGACATTGGCAGTCAGCTTAGCGCTATTGAACCTGCAGCTCTGGCCTTATTGGCTGTGTGCGCCGATCAGGCGCAGCATCAGCAGTTGCAACAGCAAGCCTGGCAAGCTGGCCTTCAGGCGCTGGCGTTCGATACCACTACAGTAAAACCAAGCATCAGCTTTGAGCAATTAAAACACTATTTGCCAGAGCTGATGCACAGTGCACCACAAGTTAAAAAGCAGTTATGGCAGATGTTAAAAGCTGCTGTGCGAGCTGATGAACAGGTGAATGAACAGGAAGAAATGCTGCTGCGTGCTTTAGCCTTACTACTGGAAGTACCTGTTAGCCCCGATGAATTCAATCATTAACTGATCAGGAACAAACCGCAGTCAGATCATCTGACTGCGGACCAGAGCCTCAAACTGCGCTGCAGGCAAAGGCTTGCTGCATAAATAGCCCTGATAATAATCGCAACCTTGTTGTTGCAAATAATCCAGCTGATTTTGCTGCTCCACACCTTCAGCCAAAGCTTCTAACCCCAGAATATGCGCCATCGAAATAATAGCTGTAACTATGGCCTGACTTTCACTGTTGTTGGCTACATCGTCGATAAAGCTCTTATCAATTTTCAGCACATCCAACTGATAACGCTGCAAATAGGCGAAAGACGAATAACCTGTGCCAAAATCGTCAATCGCCAGATTGACCCCCATCTTATGTAAATCAGACAACACCAGTTCGGCTTGTTGTTCCCGCGACATAATGGCACTTTCGGTCAGCTCCAGCTCCAAAAACTCAGCCGGAAAACCAGTGTCCCGAAGTACCTGCGCAGTTTGTGCACCAATATCCCCATGGCTAAACTGATGTGAGGATAAATTCACCGCCAGTTTTAAATCAGGTAAACCAGCAGCACGCCACAGCGCACCCTGACGACAGGTTTCAGCTAATACCCAATCGCCGATAGCGCCAATCAGCCCTGTATCTTCGGCTATCGGAATAAAACGCCCCGGAGCTATCAGCCCTTCCACTGGATCGTTCCAGCGCACCAGCGCTTCTGCCCCGACAATACGGCCGGTTTTGATATCCGTTTGTGGCTGGTAATAGACTAAAAACTGCTGCAGCGCTAAAGCACCACGCAAACGGGCTTCCAAGTCGATACGCTGACGGGCGTACAGAGTTAAGTCATCCGAATAATAAGCAAAACGGCCACGGCCCTGCTCCTTCGCTCTGTACAAAGCCGCATCTGCATTGCTGAGCAGGGTTTCACCTTCTGTACCGTGATCGGGATAAATAGAAATGCCAATACTGGCACCAATCCGCACTTCAGCATTGTTACTCAACAGCCAGGGCTGACTCATATCATTAATCAATTCAGTGGCAAAACGGGCCGCGTCTTCACTTTGATGCAACTGCTCAAGCAGAATGATAAATTCATCGCCGCCAAAACGGGCTACAGTATCAATGTCTCTTAAACGCTGCTTCAGCGAAGCCGCTACCAGTTTTAGCAATTCATCACCTGCGGGATGACCAAAGCTGTCGTTAATGTACTTAAAGCGGTCTAAATCCATCATAAGTACAGCAAACTGATGCTGATCACGTTTCGCCAAATCCACCGCATTTTGTAACCTTGAACTCATCAACAGACGGTTAGGCAAGTCCGTTAATACATCATGATGCGCCAGATAGGCCAACTCCTGCTCCGAGGCTTTGAGTTGAGTAATATCTGCAAATACAGCGACATAGTGGCTGATTTGCTGGCTGGCATCGAGAATGGTATTGATGCTGAGCAATTCAGGATAAATTTCACCGTTTTTGCGTCTGTTCCAGACTTCCCCTTGCCAGTGGCCTTGTTCACTTAGTTGTTGCCACATCAACTGATAAAAGCCTGGCTCATGCCGGCCTGAACTGAACATCGCAGGCGTGTTGCCCAGAACCTCTGCTTCTTCATACCCCAACATCTGTAATAACGACTGATTCACCTGAATAATACGATTGGAGGCGTCGGTCACCATAATCCCTTCGCGGGTACTTTCAAATACTGCAGCAGCCTGTTGCAATGAGGATTCAAACTGTTGGCGTTTTACTGCATTACCTAAAGCGGTAGCCAGCATTTTTAACGCATCCAGCTCCACCTGATTCCACTCCCGACAGGAGTGATGTTGCTCCACACCAAGCAATCCCCACCAGACACCATCAACCATCACTGGCACCAGGGCTATCGCCTGGATCCGAAAACGTTTCAGTACAGGCTGCAACATACTGTCCATATCCCTGGCAAGACCTGCTACCAGCGAGCCTTTCACCAGTTGCTGAATAGCCGGATACCAGCGGGATACTTTGTTATTCAGCTCCTTAAAAGTTCGGACATGTTCTTTTTGATCCCGTCGCCACTGCGTTAACAAAGTACCGGTCACCAGCTCGTGCTGCATGCTGTTCTGGTACAAATAAATAGCATCCACAGCTAAGGCACGACTGACAGACGGCATCATACTTCTTAGCAATTGTTGCCAGTCGCTGTGCTGCAAAAAACGCGCAGCCATATCCGCCAGATTGGACATCACCAAAGCCCGCTGCTTCAATTCACGACGAAAGGCCACTTCAGCACTGATGTCATCGACTGTGACTAAAGCACCAGATAGCTGATCTTGCTCAAATAAAGGCTCTGCATTTACTTTTAACCAACGTTGTACGTTAGATTTCTCTATTCCCATCACCACATCGCGGACGGGCAAGCCTGTGCGTAGTACTTCATTACTGGGGTAAAGTTCTGCCGGAAACTCGGAACCATCTTCATAAATGGTGTTCCAGTGTTCGGCTTGAGGGATCTTACCTTGCATCTCAGCCAGACTGCTATTGAGCATCTGTTCAGCCGCAGGGTTGGCATCGACAATAGCTCCGGTGTTGTCATGCAAAACCAGGCCCTCCGACATGGTATTAAATAAGGTTTTGAGCTTATCGTTACTGGCTTCCTGCTCAAGCCTTGCCCGCCTGAGTTCGGTAATATCAACCATGGCACCGATAATTTGTTGCTTATCGTCCATCAAGGACGGCAATAACCGCAAGTCATCACGGATATAACGAATGTTGCCCGACGCATCAAAAAACCTGTATTCGTGGCGGTAGTGTCCATGTAACAAGGTTTGTTCTATCGCGCTGCTGGCCAGAGGCTCGTCATCAGGATGAACTCCATTTTCCCACCAGTGCGCTTGTAATGACTGTTCAACACTGTAACCAAAAACACGTTCAATATTGCTGCTGACCCAGCTGGTTGTGCAGCTGATACCGTCCAGTTCTATCCGGTGCAATACAGTTGAACTGGCAGTTAAGATGGTATCCAGTTGCTGAGTGTTTTGCAGTTGCTGCTGATGGCTGCGACTTAAATCAGCATACAACTGGCGCTTTTCAGTCACATCGTCAAAGGTTGCCAACAGCAGATCCGCCTGCCCTTCCTGACTGAATCGTTGCATCATCAATTTGATGGTTAACACACGGCCTGAACTGTGTCTCAGTTGAATATCAGACTCTATCGAGTTTTGTTCTTTAGAGACAAAACTGGTGGCCATAAACTGTTCGGGACTTTGCGCCAGATCGCGCAACGACAACGCAAGCAATTCAGATTCGGAGTACCCCAGCAAAGACTGTAGTTTTTTATTCACCCGGATAAAGGGTTGGTGTGTACGGGATAAAATAGCCATACCGGAAAACGGCAACTCAAAAAAGGCCTGAACGGTTTTATCCTGCTCTGTTTGTTTGGCAGCTAAAGCCAGTTGGTGTGACTGAATAAGCTCTCGCCAGTAAAGCAAAGCCCCCAGTACCAACAACATCAGTAAAGTGCCGGAGCTGACTGACAACCACAGCAACAAGGTATCCAAAGGTAGCAGCACTTCTGCTACATCAATTTTGCTGACCAGCATCCAATTGGTTTGTCGTATCGGCGTATAAGCTCCCAATACTGGCTGTCCGCGATAATCCAGTGCTTCTGCGGTATTAAATTGCCGTTGACGCAGCGCTTTGGCCGCAAGCAAAGGACCATCTATATCCGTATCGTAGAGCAAAGCATGTTGTGGGTGACGCAGTGGATTTAAAAACACCACTTCGCGACTCTTGCGCTGCACCAGCAACACTTCGGCTGTAGGACTGGATACCGGCCAGTTCTGGATAGCAGGAAACAAAAAGGTACTGGTGTCGACACTAAACACCAGTTGATAAATCTGTTGATCTATCGCGATCTGCAGATACCAGCTCAACTGACAGTAGCGGTCGGTTCTTTCAGTATCGCATTGCGCTGAAGGCTGTGGCAGGTTCTGCCCTCCCGACAACGCATCAAATTTCAGCGCTGCACCCAACACCAGATGCCGCTGCCCCTGAGGATCAAACAGCTGAATGGAGCTAAAGGAATGTTCAGCAATCATAGAAGCCAGACGATTACGCACATCGGCCTGCTGAGTTATGTCTCCCAGTTCCAGATATTGTTTCAATTTTTGCCGGAACGAGCTGTCACGCGTTAAGGCATTGATGTCGTATTGTCGTTCGGCCAACCAGAGTTCAAGTTGCTGTTTTTTTATGTCCGTGACGGTGCGCAAATCCTTCATTGCTTCAGCTTTGAGCTGATTGCCATGCACCCATTTGGTGATGGCCGCCATAGCAGGGATCGCCAGTAAAAAAGCCAGGATAAGTACTATAACCCGCAGCTGTTTATAACGCACCGTCACTTCAGAATCAAAAAACTGCTGTTTACGCCAGGTGGCAAGCAACAGGTAAATGAAGCAACCACTGAGACAAACAAAGGCGACACCTTTGACTGTACCTAGCAACGAAATAGTTTGAGGATCACTCACTGTTAAATGCAATAGATGGTCAGAGCCAAAAATCCATAACAACGCAAAACTGCAATACAGCAGCACTATACGAATAGCAGTTAAAGGGTAAGCAGGTTTGGCCATGTGTATCCGTGTCAGTTTATTTTTAGTCTATTCAGCGAGTAACGTCTGTCTCTGTACTTTTGGTAAGGATTGAATGACCAAAAATCTGGACTGATCTATTTGCCGTTTGATTTCCTGCTCTGGCACAGTGTTGTTTAAACGCAATGTATTCCAGTGCTTTTTATTCATATGGTAACCAGGACGGATCGCAGGGAAAATATCACGTAATGCCAGAGCTTCATCCGGATCACATTTTAAATTCAGCCGCCCTTCGCCTTGGTCTGTGCCAAGGATAGCAAAGATTTTCCCTTTTACTTTATAGACATAGAAATCAGGACCAAAAGGAAAGTCTTCTTCAGTGCCCATCAATTCAAGGCAGTAGTCACGTACATCAGAAAATTGCATACGCTTTATCCGGCTCTTTGCAGAAAAACTGGTTTAAAAACAAAGAAGGCTGCAAATGCAGCCTTCTGCGACACATTATTTGCGGGTATGTAACTTCATCCAGTCAAAGACTTCGTTGTACCAACGCTCGGCATTACGTGGTTTTAAAATCCAGTGGTTTTCATCCGGGAAAATCACCAGTTTAGATTCAATACCTTTGCGTTGCAGCGTGGTAAAAGCGCCTAAACCTTGGGCATAAGGCACACGGTAGTCTTTTAAGCCATGGATCACCAGCATAGGTGTTTTCCAGTTATCCACTAAAGCTGACGGATTAAACTTCTGATAATCGCCCTCTTTGTTCCAGACCGGTCCGCCCATATCATGCTCTGGGAACCATAATTCTTCGGTGCTGCCGTAGAAGCTTGGCATATCAAATAAACCGGCATGGTTGACTAAACATTTAAAGCCTTCAGGCCAGTTACCGGCAATCCAGTTCATCATGTAACCGCCGTACGACGCACCTAAAGCACAGGCGTTATTACCATCCAGCCATTTTTCTTTTTCGGTGATAAAAGCGAAGCCTTTTTGTAAATCAACCAATGGCTTACCACCCCAGTCTCTGGCAATAGAGTCGGTAAATGCCTGACCATAGCCGGTAGAGCCGTGGAAGTCGATCATCACCACGCCATACCCCTGAGCTGCCCATAACTGCGCATTCCAGCGGTAGTTAAACATATTGCCAAAGCTGCCTTGTGGACCACCGTGCACAATAAAGGCGATCGGGTATTTCTGGCCTTCTTTGTAATTCACTGGTTTCATCCAGTAGCCATGCACTGTTTCGTCATTGGCTCCGGGGAAATTAAACTGAGCAAATTCAGCAAACTGAATATCAGCCAAAGCCTCTTTGTTGATTTGAGTTAAGGCCGTTGGCGCACCGGTTTCAGCAGTGATCTGATAAATATCTGTAGGTTTGTCCAGACTGTGATTGGTAAAAATCAGTTTGTTGCCAGCGACATTTAAGTCATTGGCGGTGCCGTCTGCATAGACTTTACTGATATCACCAAAGCTGGTGTTAATAGAGAAAATACCATGCTGGCCAGTGTCCTGCGCTGTCACATAAATGGTTCTGTTGTCCGCACCAAATTTATAGTCGCTGATGGATCTGTCCCACTCTGGTGCCAGTTCTTTGCGCTGACCAGTGACCATATCCAATAAAATCAAACCAAAACGGTCGGCTTCGTACACTGGTTTTTTCATGGCTAAATAGGCCATAAAACGACCATCGCTGGAAAACGACGGTTTGGCATCCCATGCCGCATTGTCACGGGTTAAGTTAATTTTTTCACCGCCTTTGACCGACACCTGGAAAATATCAAAGTTGGTATGCCAGGCCTGATCAACGCCAGGAATTTTGGCGCTGAATACCAGATTTTTGCCATCAGGGGTAAAAGATACCTCCTTTATTCCGGCAATATCTGTATTCCATTCCGGCAATAAGTCTTTGGCATCTGTCACTTTTTTAGCGGTTAAATCGGCAACATACAAATGACTTCTGAATTCATCCGCCCAGGTATCCCAGTGCCGCACCATCAGCTGGTCATACACCATGGCGCTGTCTTGTTGACCGGCTTTGACTTGTTTGGCTTCGACTGTGCAGGATAAGGTTTCGCAGCCTGGCTTGGCAGCCATTTGCAGTACAATTTTGCTGCTGTCTGCTGAGACTAAAAAACCATCTACATCTAAAGGTAAATCGGTGATTTGCTGCGCTTCACCACCAGCGACAGGCAAACGCCAGACCTGTGAGCTGCCTGAGCGGCCGGCGATAAAATACAAAGCGCTGCCATCGTTGCTCCAGGCTACTGAGTGTTCTTTGTCATCGTTAAAGGTTAAACGACTGACTTTATTGTTTTGCTGTAAGTCGACTAAATACAAATCGGCACTGAGATCCGCAGGAGCAAGGCCACCATTTTTCTGGCCATAAACCAGATAACGGCCGTCAGGGGATACGACTACATCGTAGACTTTATTTAATTTATTTAAGTGTTCAATAGTCAGCGGGGTTTTTGCAACTGCTGCACCGCTTAACAAAGCCGCGGTGAGAAAGATCCAGGCTTTCATAATGTCTCCCAGTAGAAAAACGCCCTGAGGGTCAGGGCGTTGTTAATCATTTTTAGTTATTGGCAAGTTCAGCTATCTTCACTTTCCAAATAGCAGGTCCTTGTTTATGCACGTTATTTCCCTGACTGTCAACCGCCACAGTCACTGGCATGTCCTCTACGTCAAACTCGTAAATGGCTTCCATACCTAAGTCGGCAAAAGCGACAACACGGGACTTTTTAATAGCTTTGGAGACTAAATACGCCGCACCGCCAACTGCCATTAAGTAAACTGCTTTGTGCTCTTTAATGCTTTCAACGGTTTTGTCGCCACGCTCAGACTTACCTATCATGCCAAGCAGACCGGTTTGGCCTAACATCATGTCGGTGAACTTATCCATACGGGTCGCTGTGGTAGGGCCAGCTGGGCCTACCACTTCAGAACCCACTGCATCCACAGGACCGACGTAATAAATAAAGCGGTTTTTAAAATCAACGCCTTCAGGCAGCGCTTCGCCTTTGGCCAACATATCAGCAATACGTTTATGCGCAGCATCACGGCCGGTCAGCATTTTGCCTGACAGCAATACAGTTTCGCCGGCTTTCCAGTCCAGTACATCAGCAGGAGTGACAGTATCTAAATTCACGCGGCGTACATTGTTGCCAAGCTCCCATGTCACTTCTGGCCAGTCTTCCAGTTTTGGTGGCGTTAATACAGCAGGACCTGAACCATCTAAATGGAAATGGACGTGACGAGTGGCAGCACAGTTAGGGATCATCACTACGGGTTTTGATGCCGCGTGCGTAGCTACAGATTTGATTTTCACATCAACAACTGTGGTTAAACCACCTAAGCCCTGAGCACCAATGCCCAGTTTGTTGACCTTGTCATACAACTCAACACGCAGTTTTTCGTCGGCTGTTTCTGCGCCTTTTTCCAGCAAGTCCTGAATATCCACAGGTTCCATCAGTGCTTCTTTAGCCAGTACTGCTGCTTTTTCTGCAGTACCACCAATACCTATGCCCAACATGCCCGGCGGACACCAGCCAGCGCCCATTTTTGGTAAGGTTTCCAGCACCCATTCAACCACTGAGTCTGATGGGTTGAGCATGACCATTTTGGTTTTGTTTTCGCTGCCGCCGCCTTTGGCCGCTATAGCCACTTCAACATGATGGCCTGCAATCATATCGATATGCACTACTGAAGGTGTATTGTCCTGAGTATTTTTACGGGCACCTGCAGGATCAGCCACAATAGAAGCGCGCAGCGGGTTATGTGGGTTCAGATAAGCACGGCGTGTACCTTCATCCACCATTTGCTGCACTGTCATATCGGTTTTATCCCATTTGACATCCATACCAATTTTAACAAAACAGGTGACAATACCAGTGTCCTGACAAATTGGGCGGTTGCCTTCAGCCGACATACGGGAGTTGATCAGAATTTGGGCTATGGCGTCTTTAGCGGCCTGGTTTTGTTCTTTGTGATAGGCCTTTTCCAGGGCCTGGACAAAATCCAGCGGATGATAAAAAGAGATGTACTGCAACGCATCTTCGATGCTGTCGATAAAGTCTTGCTGGCGAATGACGGTCATATTGTGCCCTTCCATTATTCCCCGTCGTTCTTGAAGCTGCAGCTTTGTTGACTGCGCTCTTCGCCCCAGTCACATAGTGGCCTATGCTCCCGGGGACTCACTCGCTTGTCGTCGCGCTGCAACTCCAATTACTTAGGGTAATATAAGTTCTATGATTGTGAATTTTCCTGTTGGCTGTTCTGCATCCAAACCAAAAGGCTTTTCCTGTGTTCAGGTTAACTAATGTCAGTTGGGCTGATATGATACAGCGCAACAGATCCAGCGGCTAGTCAACAAGCGTATTTTTGCCGGAATTAGCCCGTTTTATGAGACGACTTATGTCACAGTATTTAAAGTTAGATGCCAAAACGCCGCATCTGCTGGAGTATTTTTCTGCTATAGCCGCAGAGCCATGGGCCATGTTGCTGGACTCAGCCGCCAGCCACCACGTCAATAGTCGTTTTGATATTCTGGTGGCTCGCCCTGTCGCGACCCTGGTCTATCAGCAAGGTCAGTTAACGCAAACAGAACAAGGCCAAAGCCAACTGCTGCAAATGGACCCTTTTGGTGCATTGCAGCAACTGACCAGCCGTTATTTTCCGGATAAACCAAAGTTATCAGATAACCCTGATTTACCTTTTGTCGGTGGTGCTTTAGGTTATTTTTCTTACGATTTAGGCACCGTCATTGAACCTGTGCCACAAGCCGCAGATACAGGAGCTTTGTTGCCTGATATGGCGGTTGGTATTTATCTGTGGGCGCTGATTCTGGATAAACAACAGCAGCAACTTTGGTATGCAGATTACCGCGGTGATGCAGCAAGCCACTGGCCACAAACCAGCGAGCTTTTTACTGCAACAGCACAGACCAGAGCTTTTGAATTAACCTCTGACTGGCAGGCCAATATGGACAAGGCCAGTTACAGCAAAAAGTTTGATCAGGTACAAAGTTATCTGCAAAGTGGTGATTGTTATCAGATTAATTTAGCCCAGCGTTTTGCAGCCGGTTACAGTGGTGATGAATGGCAGGCTTATTTAACCTTGCGCAGTAAAAATGCGGCACCATTTTCCGCTTTTTTGCGTTTGCCACAAGGCGCGGTGTTAAGTTTATCACCAGAGCGGTTTTTACAACTGAAAGCTGGCCAGGTAGAAACTAAACCAATAAAAGGCACCAGACCGCGTTTTGCTGATGCACAACTTGATAAGCAAAGTGCAGAAGAGCTGCAAGCAGCCCCAAAAGACAGAGCTGAAAATGTGATGATTGTGGATTTACTGCGAAATGATTTGGGCAAACATTGTGTACCAGGCACAGTCAAAGTACCGGCTTTGTTTGCTATTGAATCTTTCCCTGCAGTACATCATCTGGTCAGTACTATTACCGGCACTTTAAGCCCTAATGCCGATGCATGTGATTTATTGCGCGGCGCTTTTCCGGGTGGATCTATCACAGGTGCCCCTAAAGTGCGGGCTATGCAAATTATTGCCGAATTAGAACCCAACAGCCGCTCTGTGTATTGTGGTGCTGTGGGTTACATTAACAGCAGCGGCGATATGGATACCAATATTGCCATCCGTACTTTGGTGATGGCGCAAGGCAAAGCCTTTTGCTGGGCTGGTGGTGGCATAGTGGCTGATTCAGAAGTGAATGCTGAATACGAAGAAACCTTTCATAAGGTGAATAAGATTTTGCCATTGCTGACTCAGGTAAGTCGCTCTGCATCAACGGACTAACAGCATGAACCGGCAGCAGTTTTTACAACGTTTTTTCCTCCAGCCAGCCAAGCAGTCTGTGTTGCTGCAGATGGAGAAAAGTAAAGCTGCAGCTGTGTTATTGGTGATACGGCAACACGAAGACGAACTGCAGTTATTGCTGACCAAACGCAGCTCTGACTTACGCCATCATCCGGGCCAAATAAGCTTCCCTGGCGGCAAAATTGAAGCCCATGAACAAAGCCATCAGGCAGCGCTACGCGAAACCCATGAAGAAACCGGTATAGCGCCAAAACAGCTACAACTGATTGGGCAATTGCCCAGTTATGCCACTGGCACAGGTTTTTTAATTCAACCCTGGATCGCCTTTTTAACCGAAGAAGTCGAGCTGCAATTGCAGTTGTCTGAAGTAGAATCGGCGTTTTGGCTGCCTTTGCCTTTTGTATTTGATCCACAAAACACCCACAGCGAGTATTTTTCGATGCATGGTCAGTCTCACTTAATGCATTTTATGCCTTACGGCCCACATCTGATTTGGGGCGCAACAGCAGCTATCTTGTATTCGCTAAAACAGCAGCTGCATTTTTAATAATGGTAGGGGCTGGTACAAAGCCCCACCTCGGTGTCATTAGACGGGCGGGTACAAGACCCGCCTCTACGGTGACTGTAATCAAAACGGCACAGCACCGCATACAGTTTCTGCTGTAATAAGCACCGACCAGTTACCAGGTGAGTTACGAAATTAATTCGCTTCCGTTAGAATGGCGCCCAATTCTTATAACTAAAAGCAGAATCCGAATGATTATTAGCGCTTTTGATATGTTTAGCATTGGTATTGGCCCATCCAGTTCTCACACCGTAGGCCCGATGCGTGCTGCAAAAAAATTCTGTGAAAACCTGCAAGCCATGGGTTTATTTGATCAAGTGACCAGTGTCAAAGCTGAGCTGTTTGGTTCTTTAGGCCAAACCGGTATTGGTCACGGCACGGGTAAAGCGGTGATTTTAGGTTTATCCGGCTTTTTACCAGAAAACATTGATCCCGATGCTATCCCTGGTTTATTAAAGAAAGTGGATGAAAGCCAGACTATACAGCTGGATCAACAACGCTCTGTCGCTTTCCCACGCGAAGGCGCTATTGTATTTCATCGCCGTAAAACCTTAAAAGAGCATTCCAACGGCATGGAACTGATAGCTTTCGCTGGTCATGAAGTGCTGTTCAGCGAAATTTACTTCTCTATTGGTGGTGGTTTTATTGTCAAAGCCGAAGACTTTGCCAAAGAAAAAGAAGCCGCCAGCCAGTTTGCCGCCGATAATCCACCGCCTTTCCCTTTTGAAAGTGGCGCAGAGCTGATGAAGCTGTGTAAAGAAAACGGTTTATCCATCGCAGGTTTAATGATGGAAAACGAAAAAGTATTACGCAGCGAGCAACAAATTCAGGACGAGCTGGGTAAAATCTGGTCGACTATGTACGACTGTGTGCAACGTGGTATTCGTACCGAAGGTATTTTACCTGGTGGCTTAAAAGTAAAACGCCGTGCTCCTGCTCTGCATAAACGATTAATGGCAGAAAAAAGCTCAGATCCTCTGCAAGTGATGGACTGGGTGAATTTGTTTGCTTTGGCAGTGAACGAAGAAAATGCCGCCGGTGGCCGCGTGGTCACAGCACCAACCAACGGTGCCGCCGGTATTATTCCTGCAGTCTTAATGTATTACGACAAATACATTCAGCCTGTTACGCCTGATATCTACTGCCGTTATCTGTTAACAGCGGCCGCTATTGGTATTTTGTATAAAAAGAATGCCTCTATCTCAGGTGCTGAAGTAGGTTGTCAGGGCGAAGTGGGCGTAGCATGTTCTATGGCTGCAGGTGCTTTAACCGAGATTTTAGGTGGATCTGTTGATCATGTGGAAAACGCCGCCGAAATTGGTATGGAGCACAACTTAGGTTTAACTTGTGACCCTGTGGGTGGTTTGGTCCAGGTGCCTTGTATTGAGCGTAACGCCATGGGCTCTATTAAAGCCATCAACGCGTCCCGTTTAGCTCTGCGTGGCACAGGCGAGCATAAGGTATCACTGGATAAAGTGATTAAAACCATGTGGGATACAGGCCGTGATATGCAAAGTAAATACAAAGAAACGTCGCGCGGTGGGTTAGCAGTCAACATCATCGAATGTTAAATCCCCTGAGTTCTTGAAGCCTCAGCTTCGTTGGCTGCATGCTCCATAAAAAAACCGCCTGTCGGCGGTTTTTTGTCTGAGTCATATCATTTCTGCAGTGGTAACTCATCCACCGGATAGGCTGTATCTTCAGGCTTTTTGCTTTTGAATAAGCCTAAAAAGTCATCGAGAATCACATACAAGGCTGGGATTAAAATCAAGGTGATCACAGTTGCAAACAAAATTCCGTAGGCCAAAGATACAGCCATAGGCACTACAATTTGTGCTTGCAGGCTTTTTTCCAGCACTATAGGCGCCAACCCTAAGAAAGTAGTTAAGGACGTTAGCATAATAGGCCTGAAACGTCTGGTACCAGCCCCCACAACAGCTTCTTTTAGTGGCATCCCATTGCGACGTGATTCATTAACAAAATCCACCATCACCAAAGAGTCATTGACGACCACACCAGCCAGCGCAATCAAGCCAAACAAAGACATGATGCTAACACTTAACCCCAGCAGCATATGGCCTAAAATGGCACCAATTAAACCAAAAGGGATCACCGACATAATGATCAGTGGCTGAGTGTAGGACTTCAAAGGGATCGCCAGCAGTGCATAAATAACAAACAACGCCAGCAGGAAACCCATGGCTAAGTCAGTCATTGCATCAGCTTCTTCCAGACTTGCCCCTTCCAGCGCAGTTTCAATACCATATTTTTGCGCAAGTTTCGGCAGCACTTTCTCCTGCAACTCTTTGGTGATTTTCATGGGTTCAGCTAAAGCTTTATCCACTGAAGCACTGATAGTGACAGAACGTTCGCCATCCACCCTGTTGATGGCCGAATAACTTGGTTGCGCTTTGTATTCAGCCACCTGAGAAAACGGTACTTCGGCGCCTGTCGCAGTGCGGATTTTCATATTCTCCAGATTACCAACTGAGCGACGCTCTTCTTTTGGATAACGCACCATCACTTTCACTTCTTCGCCATCACGCTGAATACGCTGCGCTTCAGCACCGTAAAAACCATGACGCACCTGTGTGGCTAAATCCGATAACGTAATACCCAACGCCTCCGCCTGAGGTTTAATTTTCAGCACTATTTCGTCGTTACCGCCGCTAATACTGTCTTCGAGATCATAAACGCCCTGATACTCCAGCATGGCCGTTTTAAGCTCTTCAGTGGCTAAACGTAATTGATCAAGCTCTTTGCTTTTGAGCTGAAACGAAATATCACCACCACCACCGCCACTGGTCGAGGAAAAAATCTGCAGTGTTTTTACACCGGCAATTTCTGGTATTTGCTCACGCCACAAACGCACAAATTCATTGGCGTCTATAGTACGACCCTCACTTTTTTCCAGCTCAATAACAAACTGGCCACTGGTATCAGACTGAGTAAAGGTCAGGCGGTGTTTCATTAAACCTTCTTCACCTTTGGCCACGATCTGTTGATTGGTTTTCACCAGTGCCGCTTCCAATTGTTGCATTGCCTGCACTGTAGCCTTACCGGATGAACCTTCCATCATGGTTAAATTAGCGTTGATAAAGTCGCTTGGAATATTAGGGAAAAACACCCAACGCACATGACCACCGGCCATTAACCCTATCATCAGCACCATCATGGCAAAAAAGCTGGTGGCGGTGATATAGCGATATTCAATACACCATTCTATGGCGCGCTTATAGCGGCCAAAGACAAACCGATCGGTGGCGCCTGACACTTTAAGACGGACAAATTTTAAGCCGTTGCTACAGGCCCGGCCCATGCCGTAAAACAGGCCTTTACGCTGTTGGTCCCAAGGCTTGCTGTCCATCGCTATTAAGTGAGCAGGTAAAATAAACTTGGATTCAACCATAGAAAAAACAAGGCATAAAATGACCACCCAGGCTATTGATTCCCAGATAGGCCCTTGCGGCCCCCCCACCATCAACATAGGAATAAAGGCAGCAATAGTGGTCATTACACCAAAAGTAGCTGGCATAGCGACGCGCTGCGCACCGCGGATCACAGTTTCGGCAGACTTACCGTACTTCTCAATTTCTGTGTAAGCGCTCTCTCCTATGATAATAGCGTCATCGACCAGTATCCCCAGTACCAGAATAAAACCAAACAAACTGATCATATTGATAGAGACATCAAACATCGACAAAGGCATCAGCGCTATAGTGCCAAGGAAACACACCGGAATACCCACCATCACCCAAAAGGCGACACGAAACTCCAGGAACAAGGTTAAACTGATAAGCACCAGCAAAGCGCCCATCAACATATTGTCTGTCATCAGGTCCAGCCTGCCTTGCAGGTAATAACTGGAATCTCCCCAATAATCTATGTTCATGCTGTCAGGTAAATCTGTCTTTTTCTTCACGACATAGTCTTTGACCGCAGCAGCGATTTTTAAGGTGTTATCTTCACCTACAGCATCAACCTTTATCGAGACTGAAGGCTTGCCATTAAACGTAGAGTACGATTCCATTTCGACAAAACCATCTTTAATTTTGGCAATGTCGCCCAGTAGCAAACGGGTACCATCTGCTCTGTTAATCAGCACTATGTCGGCAAAGTCCTGTTGACGATACGCCTGGCCTTTGGCACGCAATAAGATATTGCCGTTGTCGGCTTTAATGGACCCTCCAGGCAAATCGACTGAGCTGCCACGCACTGCGGCCACCATTTGATCAAAGGTCAGCCCGTATTCGCGCAGTTTGTGCTCAGACACTTCAATAGATACTTCGTAGCCTAAGGCTCCCACTACTTCTACTTTACTAACGCCAGGCAGCTTTTTCAGCTCATCCCGCACATCTTTGGCAAACTCTTTCAAGCCACGCTGATCGGTATCACCGTAGACAGACAACCACAAGACATTGCTCTGAAATTTGGTGTTATACACCACAGGCCGTTCAGTTTGCTCAGGAAAAGACGAGATGGAATCCACCTGCATCTTAATTTCATTCATTACTTCCTGAATGTCGTAACCTGACTGAATTTCAACACTGACAGTTGCCATCCCCTCTACAGCGGTAGAACGGATTTTTTTGATGCCGTTGAGGCTGCGCAGTGATTCTTCAATTTTGTCGACTATACCCTCTTCAACCTCTTGCGGCGCCGCACCTAAATAAGCCACCCGAATGGTCACTTGTTCCAGCTGGATTTCAGGGAAAGTTTGTTTTTTTATGGTGAATACACTGGCAATACCAGCGAGGAGTAAAATCACCATCAGTAAGTTAGATGCCACGCTGTTGCGGGCAAACCAGGCCAACCAGCCTTTATGGGTTTGATCCAGCTGCTGCATCAGCGTTTATCTCCTGACTCAGTAGCCGCTATTGCCGCTTTTTCCTTTTCTGCGTCATCCAGTACTGCATCGGCTGAAGTACGCAGCGCCATGCCTTCCAACGGGTTTGCGATGGCGGTTAACACCAATTGCTCACCCGACTCTAAACCTGCACTGATATAGGCATACTCTTCATCCATTCGTTGTACTGTGACAGAACGAATATGCAATTTATTGTCACTGCTAATCGTCAGCACTTTTTGATCTGGTTTTAATAAATGCCGCTCCACCAGCACCAGATTATTACCGGTTTTACCGTCGATACGAGCCTTGACAAAACGGCCAAAACGCAACGGCGCCTGACCATCGGTTTTCAAGCGATACGGATCTTTAATTTCTGCCACAGCATAAATAACGCGGTTTTCATCATCCAGCATACCTTCGGTACGCACCAGTCGGGCATTCCAGTTCAACTGCTGGCCCGCAACTTCGGCAGACAACAACACTTCCGGTTGTTGTTGCTCTGCTGGCGTTAAACCCGGCATATTTAAATAGCCCACGTCGTTATCTGACAGAGGCAGCCGTACTTCTGCCACATCAGTACCATAAATAGTACCCAAATCAAAACCACGGCTGATAAACTGGCCAATATTGGCGTTTTTGACTTTAACTATGCCATCGTAAGGTGCACGAATTTCTGTACGGATCAAATTACGGCGGGCATTTTCCAGTTCAGCTTCGGCTGAGCGCACATTGGCCAGTTCTTGTGCCAGCTGTGGACGGCGTAAGCCCAGTTCAGGTGCTTTGCCTGCACTAAATGAACTCCACTCTTCAGCGGCCACTTTGCCACGGGCTTTTTCTTCTTCTAATAATGCCTGAGCGCGAGCCAGATTCGCTTCAGACAGTTTTACCGCCGTCAGATAATCATATTGCTCAACCTGAATAAGTAAGTCGCCAGCGCGGAAAAAACCACCTTCAATAAAGTTATCCGCTACTTTAACAATCACGCCGTTCACTTCAGACGTCAGACTGGTCACTACTTTAGGTTGAACAGAGCCTTGCGACCAGACCTGATAGGTCAGGTTTTGTGGGCTGACAGGTTTTACTTCAACGAATAGGTTTTTTCGTTCTTCTTTTTTTTGCTCCGGTGGTTTTTTGCCCGCCACAAAAGCTGAAGCGAGCACGACTGCCCCCACCACAATCAACACCGGTACCCCTGCTTTAACCCACTTGCCTGCCATTTTTAGTCCTTTGGTCACAAATTTATCTGATGTTATCTTACAGTTCGATACGCTGTAACAGTATCTGCAGTTGTTAGCTTTTTTATCTGTCGTATGTCGAATTTGCCCGTTATTTTTTATGCTTATTTGCTTTTATTTTTGCCAAAGCCAAGAGACAAAGGCCTTGCAGAAGATCTGACACCTGCAGATAGTCCAGCTAGCGCGAAAAAAACATGGTCTTTCGACATATTTGGTTACAACTTCCCCTTACATCAGCAGGTAAATAGCTAAATCATCTATATCCATTCCAGAAAGTTCTTTTGGTGACTGCCTTAGCTTAGTTAATGTGGAGAAGACCAAGATCAGGTTGTTTTTTAGACACTTTATTGTCATGACAAAGCAATACACTGTAGTTTTATGTATACCCAAAGTAATTCAGGAAGGAAGCGGCTATGAGTATTAGTAAACAGTATTTAAAAACCAAACCTGTATGCAAAGTGACCTTTACTTTTGCAGGCCATCAATACCCAGAAGCGCAAAGTGTGGCTTTGGCGGGAGACTTTAATAACTGGGATCCGGAAGCGGTGTTGATGAAAAAAACCAAAACGGGTGATTTCACCGCCAGCTTAAATCTGGATAAAGAAAAGCAGTATCAATTCAGATATGTAGTAGATGGCCAAACCTGGTTAAATGACGATGAAGCTGACGCCTATGCGCCGACTCAGGTCAGCTACGACCAAAATTCAGTCGTTCAGCTGTAAAAACGAATGGGGGGTCAGAGTCTCTGCCCCCCATTAACCGCTTAACGTTTTTCCAGTACCAGACAACCTACTGAGTAGCCCGCACCAAAAGAGCATAAAATGGCTTTTTCGCCCGATTGAATACCCTCTTTGTTTTTGTGAAATGCAATCACTGAACCGGCTGAAGCCGTATTGGCATAGGTATCCAACACCAGTGGAGCCTCTTCAGGCAAGGGGTCACGGCCTAAGATTTTCTTCGCAGCAAACAGGTTCATATTGATATTGGCCTGGTGCAACCATAAGCGTTTTAAATCATCAGGCTCAACTGCTAAACGCTGCATCTCATTTAAAATCACATCCGCCACTATTGGCAGTAATTCTTTAAATACTTTGCGGCCTTGTTGTTTGAAGAATGGCGCGTCCGGATCAGTTTCCGGATGGCAATGTTCGGTGTATCCGACATCACAACGAATGTTATTTGAAAACTCAGTTTTTAAGCTCATACCAAGAATGCGATAAGCATTGTCTGACGTAACAGTGTCTTCCGCTTCAATAATTGTGGCAGTGCAGACATCACCAAAAATAAAATGACTGTCACGGTTGGTGTAATTCACTTGTGGTGAGGCAAATTCAGGATTGACCACCAACACCACTTTGGCCATACCACCGCGAATGGCGTTCACCGCATTGCTGATGGCAAAAGTGGCAGATGAACAGGCCACATTCATATCAAAAGCATAACCTGTTGCACCTAAAGCCTGTTGCAGCTCGATAGATAAAGCGGGATAAGGGCGCTGCATATTGGACGCTGCACAAATGATCAGATCGATATCTGCCGCAGTTTTGCCGGCTTGTGCCATAGCTTCCTGCGCGGCCACTATAGCCATCTCAACCATTTCAGGGTGTTCGTCTTCGCCACGTTTAGGGAAAACCGGCATCATCACAGCCGGGTCTAAAATGCCTTCTTTGTGCAGTACATGACGCGATTTAATGCCTGAGGCTTTTTCAATAAACTCGCAACTGGAATACTCTAATGCGGCTAATTCACCGGCTTCAATGTCAGCAGCATATTGTTCGTTAAACAAATCGACATACTGATTAAAACTTGCGACTAACTCTTCGTTGGTGACAGTTTCGGTGGGTGTAAACAGGCCTGAGCCGCTGATCAGCACATTTTTCATTCAGAATACCTTTGTCATAAGTGCAACTTCTTTTCATGAGTTGCTGAATTGGTCGCTATTCTAGCTTAATTTCGCTGAAATCAGCCAGATTGTTACTGCTTATATAGAACTACTGTACTTGCAACCTTGTCTTGAATGGCCTGACGGTTTGGATCCCAAAGTATTTGCGCAAACCCGATCAGGCCAGTCGCAAGACCAGCGCCATAACCGCCTTGCCGGCTAAACGAAGCCCATAAGCTCAACGGCTGATTATCTAATTGCACCACCCGGATACGGGTCAGTAGTTTGCCTATGGTCTGACCGTTATTCCAGCTGATATAAAAGGTGAAATAAAGCATGGCCCAGCCAAAACCCAAACCAAAGTCGGCCAGTATACCTTTGACCCATTTGATCAGGCTGTAATCGGAGTTGTTTAGCTTATCCAGCACTGAATAAGTCTCTTCCTTGGCCGGCACTGTCACTGGAGCTGCTGCAACAGGTGCAGTCGTCACTGGCTCAGTAACCACTTGTGGTTCAACCACATATTTATCCAACAAAGCGCGTTTTTCTGCGCCTTTAAGTTGAGTGATATCCAACACCCCATCAAGCAAATCGCGCTGATGTTCAGTACTGACACCAGACTCTTGCAGCTCAAGCGCCAGCTCTTTTATTTTGTCTTCCACGCACTCATCATCACAGGCTTTGGTGGATAACTCTATCGACACTTTAGCCAGTTCAGCACCTGCATGCGGGGTTAAATTCATCTCAGAGGCTGAGCTTGAATCCTGCTTCTGTTCCTTCACCAGTTGAGGTGCCCAACTTAAAGTACCCAACATCGTTAAGGTTGCAAACACCATCAACAGCAGATGATTTCTGTTTTGGGTTTTGTATCTGTTCCAACATAAATACAGCATGGTGGGGAACACAAAAATCAAACTGGCAGATGCCAAACCACTGATAATCAAGCCGTCTATACCCATTGCAATTCCCCGGCGCAGGGGTTTGGCCAAAGGCTGACCTATCAGCTCATCAGCCACAGTAAAGGCATGGGGCGTGACTATTTGCCGAACTTCTTTTTTTGTCAGCTGATGCCCTGTTTCGTCGACAAAAGTGTCAGGCGCTACTTCTCTGATATCCTGATGATCCGGCTGTTCGTGCTGCATTAAATGTCCCGTAAATGCTTGATGAATAAACCACTTTAATCAGTTCGTCTGACCTTTTCAATGCCGCTTTGATAAATGCCGGATGGCGCCGCTTAAACCGTCCAGCGTCATGCCATACATCTGGTTTTGCATCAGTTTCTTTAGTATCTCAATGGAGTGATAATGACTCCACCAGGCTTGAGGTTGCGGGTTCAGCCAGACCGCGTTCGGAAAATGCGCCAACAAGCGTTTTAACCAAACCTCACCGGACTCCGGGTTAAAGTGCTCGACACTGCCTCCCGGATAGGTGATTTCATAAGGACCCATAGTAGCGTCCCCTACAAAAATGACTTTGTAGTCACTATGGTAGGTTTGTAAAAGCTGAGTGATAGATACCGCATCGGCACTGCGTCTTTGATGAGTGCGCCATACCTGCTCGTACGGGCAGTTATGAAAGTAAAAAAACTCCAGATGCTTAAATTCAGTGCGGGCGGCAGCAAATAGCTGCTCGCATTCATGGATATAATCATCCATAGAGCCGCCTATATCAAAAAACATCAGCACTTTGACGGCATTATGCCGCTCACTCTGAAACTTTAAATCCAGCCAGCCCGCTTGCTGAGCTGTGGCTTTAATAGTGCCGTTTAAATCCAGTTCAGTCGCTTGTCCGGTACGGGCAAAACGCCGCAATTGCCGCAATGCCAGCTGCATAGCTCTGTGATTAAGTTCTGCGTTTTGATCAAAATCTTTAAAATCACGTTGATCCCATACTTTGACCGCACGGCGCTGGCCACTACCCTGCTGGCCGACTCTGATGCCTTCAGGATGAAAACCATAAGCACCAAAAGGTGACGACCCGCCCGTGCCTATCCATTTATTACCGCCTGCGTGTTTTTCCTGCTGCTCTTTTAAACGCTGCTTAAATTGCTCCAGCAACTGCTCAAGCCCACCTAAAGAGGCCAGTTTGGCTTTATCCTCTTCACTCAACTGACGAATAAGCCCAGGCAGCAACCAGTGATCCGGAATAAGTGAGGCTAAATCCAGACTTTCAACGCCTTCAAAATACTCTGCAAAAGCACGGTCAAATTTGTCGTACTGGCTTTCATCTTTGACCAGACACAAACGCGACAAAAGATAAAAATCATCCAGGCTTGCAAAAATAAGGTGCTGCTGCAACGCCTTCAGTAAATCCAAAAGCTCAGTAATGCTGGATTTCAGACCATATTTTCGCAAGGTTAAAAAGAACGAAATCAGCATATCAACGGCCAGCGCGACGGGCCATAAAGGCCAGTTTTTCCAGCAAAGCCACATCCTGCTCGTTTTTTAATAAGGCACCATACAATGGCATTAAACCGCCTTGATGTTGTTTATCCTGCAATACCGACGGCGCTATTTGTTCAGCTAACAACAGTTTTAACCAATCAAGTAACTCAGAGGTCGACGGTTTTTTCTTTAAAGCGTCTACCGCTCTTAAGTCAAAAAACACCTCCAGTGCAGCCGTCAGTAAATCAGTCTGTAAAGTCGGGAAATGCGCCAACACAATTTGAGTTAAGGTATCTTTGTCCGGAAAACGTATGTAGTGGAAAAAGCAGCGACGTAAAAACGCGTCTGGCAGTTCCTTCTCGTTGTTAGAGGTGATCACCACTATTGGCCGCTGATTTGCACTGATACGCTCACCGGTTTCGTACACATCAAAAGACATACGATCTAGTTCATGCAGTAAATCGTTTGGAAACTCGATGTCGGCTTTGTCGATTTCATCAATCAGCAGCACAGGGCGTTTTTCTGCGGTAAAAGCAGTCCAGAGTTTGCCCGGTTTGATGTAGTTGCTGATGTTGGCCACCCGCTCACTGCCAAGCTGGCCATCACGCAAACGCGATACCGCATCGTATTCATACAAACCCTGCTGCGCTTTACTGGTGGATTTGATTTGCCAGTTAATCAAATCAGTGCCTAAACTTGCTGCCAGCTCTTCAGCTAAACGGGTTTTGCCAGTACCTGGCTCACCTTTGATCAATAAAGGTTTTTCTAAGGTGACTGCGGCGTTTACTGCCAACGCCAGCTCTGCCGATAAAATATAGTGTTCTGTGCTTTGAAAAATCATGCTGTACTGCTTTGTCGTTTTAAGTTGGGAATATCATATATCAAATCTTTTCTTTCGTTTTAACAAGGCCCGAGTATTCTTATAACCATTCATCAAACCCTGAAGGTTTTTTATTATGTCAAAGATCTATGAAGATAACTCACTCTCTATTGGTAACACGCCTCTGGTGCGCTTAAAGCGTGTCACTTCAGGTGCCAATGTATATGCAAAAATCGAATCCCGTAACCCGAGCTTTTCTGTGAAGTGCCGTTTAGGCGCAGCCTTGATTTGGGATGCAGAGAAAAAAGGTTTGTTAGGCCCTGGTAAAGAAATTATCGAACCTACTTCTGGTAATACTGGTATTGCTTTAGCTTTTGTTGCCGCCAGCCGTGGTTATGCGTTAACTCTGACCATGCCAGCCACTATGAGTTTAGAGCGCCGTAAGTTGCTGAAAGCTCTGGGGGCCAATTTAGTGCTGACTGAAGGCGCTAAAGGTATGAAAGGCGCTATCGAAAAAGCCAAAGAAATTCTGGCGTCAGATCCTGACAAATATGTGTTTTTACAACAGTTTGAAAACCCGGCTAACCCACAAATTCACTTTGACACTACAGGCCCGGAGATCTGGAATGACACAGATGGCAAGGTGGACATCTTCGTGGCTGGTGTAGGCACAGGCGGCACTATTACCGGTGTCAGCCGTTATATTAAACACGAGAGAAAACACCCGCTGATCAGTGTGGCGGTAGAACCTGTGGATTCACCTGTGATTACTCAGGCGCTGGCTGGTCAGGAAATTAAACCTGGTCCACACAAAATTCAGGGCATAGGTGCTGGTTTTATTCCTGGTAACCTGGATTTATCCATTATTGATGCGGTAGAAACGGTCAGCAACGACGAAGCCATTGCGATGGCGCACCGCCTGATGAAAGAAGAAGGTATTCTGGCCGGTATTTCCTCTGGTGCTGCCGTAGTTGCAGCGAAACGTTTAGCAGAGCTGCCAGAAAATGCCGGTAAAAACATTGTGGTGATTATTCCAAGTTCAACAGAACGTTATTTATCCAGCGCATTGTTTGCAGACTTCTTCACCGAAAGCGAATTGCAAGCTTAACCCGCATTCTTTTTATCGAAAAAACGGCTCTGTTGAGCCGTTTTTTTTCGCCTGATGTTCACCTTAACTGTTCAGATAAGTTTTGGTATCAATCACTTGTGCATAAGCAAAACTTAAAGCGGCCATATAAGCGGCGTGCACTTGAGCAGCCGGTACTTTGACACCATTAAACTCTAAATCCAACGTAGCGCAGGCATCGTGTAATACTGTGCAGTCATAATCATAATCTTTACCAGCGCGAGTCATCGCATCAATGCACATATGGCTCATGGCGCCTACTATCACCAGCTTTTCTATTCCGGCTTTTTGCAGGATTTCAGCTAAATTGGTGTCTTTAAAGCTGTTGATTTGTTGCTTTAATACCACAGGTTCTGAAGCGAGAGCCGCCACACTTTGGTGAATTTGTGCGCCCTCTGAACCCGGCCGGAAAAAAGGCGCGTCATCTGACGCAAATTCGTGACGTACATGCACCACTAAATCCCCTTGCTGGCGAAACTTCTCTAGTACTAAAGCAGCATTGGCTGCGGCTTGTTCAGTACCCACCAGTGGCCATTTGGCACCCGGATAGCTGCTGTAATAATCGTTTTGAAAGTCAATTAACACTAATGCTGTTTTGCTCATGATATCTCTCCGTTTTGTGTTTTAGTCAGGCTGTGGTTGATTTGAACTGCTTTGTTTGACGACAAACACAGTCTACGAAAAAACTTCTGCTAGACTGAATGTCTGAACCGACATATAGCAGGCACAAACTGACAAATGCGTACAGACATTCATATCGCTATTCTGAGTTACCCTGGAGCTATGTTAAGTGCTGTATTTGGTCTGAGTGAAATGCTCGGCATTTGCAACAAAATCTGTGCTGAACAAGGCAGGCCGGAGCATTTTGTCTTACACCAACTGACACCTGATACATTATTAACCGCCCCCACGCCGTTTTTTCAGGCCATTATTCTGCCACCTTGCATTGAGGGAGATTATTATCTGAAGCCCGACGCTTTGGTACTGCAGTGGTTAAAGCAGTCTCACAGCAACGGCAGCCTGCTCTGCTCCGCCTGTGCCGGTGCTTTTATTCTGGCGTCCACCGGCCTGATGCAACAAAGGCAAATGACCACCCACTGGGATTTGGCTGATCTGTTTAAAAAGCAGCATCCCAAGGTGACACTACAGATTGAAAAAAATCTGATTAATGATGGAGATATATTAAGTAGCGGCGGTTTAATGGCTTGGGTTGATTTAGGGCTGGAACTGATAGGCCAGCTGGCTTCTCCTGCACTTATTCATCCGGTTGGCGCTTATCTGATCATTGATACAGCGCGGCGTGAACAACGCTATTACCAACGCTTTAGTCCACAGATGGACCATGGCGATAAACAAATCGTTAAATTACAGCAGCATTTGCAGCAACACTATGCGCAAGCACTCAGCGCCAACGCTATGGCGTCTTTTTGTTTTTTAACTGAACGCACTTTTTTACGACGTTTTGTCAAAGCTACAGGCTTTAAACCTTCACTTTACCTGCAACGACTACGCATTCAAAAAGCCTGCGAATTATTGGAGCAGCCTTTAACACCAATAGGGCAAGTGCCTTTTCAGGTGGGGTATGAGGACGCCAGTGCATTTCGTAAAGCGTTTTTACAGATCACAGGACTAAGCCCCAGTGCTTTTCGCAACCGTTTTAGCCGAAGCTAAATACCTTATAGTTCAATGCATTAGTGTTGCTACATAGTGACAAAAATCTGTGCCTGATGCAGGGTTTTCTTTACTTTTGGCCGGAAAAAAATCACACTGTCACCTGAATTGTTTTTTTATGGATTGAGCTAATGCGGACCGGACTAATGCAAAAATTTTTCGTGCTGATCTTTTCACTGCTGTTGTTATCTTGCTCTGAAGATGCACCAAAAGTTAATGCGGATTTAGGTTCGCCCGAATTTGCTGCAGGTGAATTTTTTCATTCGTTGTACACCACCAAAGATTTAGAGCGGGCTAAAGCGCTGAGCACGGAGTCCTATGCCCGTATTCTGGATGCTTATGGCAATACCCGGGGAGTGGTGCGTACTTTGTACAATATGAGTTTTGATGAAGTAAATATCAGCATTGACCGCACAGGTAAAAATCTGCGCGAACAATACGGTAATCATGCAGAGATCACCATGTTGTTTGAAGGCAAAAGCAACGGCAATAAGAAGATAGAGCTGCGTATTGTCAAAATGGTAAAAGAAGATGGCCGCTGGCTGGTGGAAGGGGTGAAGCCTAATCCTTATTCACGAACTGAGGTCTGATAGCCTTCTTACTTGAAGCTGCAGCATCGTTGCCTTCGCGCTATCGCCCCAGTCACATAGGTGAACTATGCTCCTGGGGTCTCAATCACTTGTCGCCTCCCTGCAACTCCAATTAATTTGACTATGCCGAGAGTTAACGTTTAAAAAACTGTTGGATCACCTGCTGACAATCTGGCCCTTGCAATAAACGACTAAAATCAGCCAGCTCCAAAGCTATCGCCTGTTGTACTGCACTGCCACTTTTCATCAGTTTTTTACTGCTTTGCACCGCATCTGCCGGCAAAGCCGCCAGTTTTTTCGCCTTATTAAAAGCAAATTCAAGCACATCTTCTTTCGCCGCCAGTTGATTGACTATACCAATACGCCAGGCTTCATTGCCATCTATGGCTTCAGACAGCAGTAATAGACTGCTGGCGCGCTGATGGCCAATCAGCAAAGGCAACAACAGACTCGAACCGGCTTCAGGACATAATCCCAACTGAGTAAAAGGCAGTTGAAAACGACAATCAGCTGTGCTGTACACCAAATCACAATGCAGCAGCACTGTAGTGCCTATCCCTATAGCCAGACCAGCCACTGCGGCCACTACAGGTTTTGGAAACTTTGCCATTTCATACAAAAACATCACGGTTGGATGAGTGTCGTTCAGCTCACCACTTTGTAAAAAATCCGCTAAGTCATTGCCAGACGAAAAACATTCAGCAGAGCCTTGCAGCAATACTACTTTGACATCGTCATTTTGCGCTGCATGCTGAAGTTGTTGCACCAGCTGTTGGTACATCAGCTTGTTCAGTGCGTTTTTTTTATCTGGCCTATTCAGAGTCAGGGTTAACACCCCCTGCTCTGTTGCTACTTCAATACTCATCTGTTGTCCTGACTCTTTTTGTTTTAGTGACCAGCAGCTATGCCTTCACGACGCGGATCGGCAGCACCTTCTAAGTGATCTGTTTTAATTTCTATCGCATGAATACCGCTATTTAAATCTGCTAATTTCGGTTGGTAACCCAGTTCAAGCAATGCCGGAACCAGTTGGCTTAAGTTGGTATTCTGCTCCAGCACTAAGCCGTCATTTCTGTGGGTAAAACGTGGCAAGTTGGCCGCTTGTTGCACATCCATTTTCCAGTCAAGCACCGCCACCAGATTTTGCGCCACGTAATTAATAATACGGCTACCACCCGGCGAGCCTGTGATATAGAGCAGCTTGCCCTGCTCGTCAAACACCATCATAGGGGCCATCGAAGAACGTGGTCTTTTGTTTGGCTGCACTCGGTTCGCTACCCAGTAACCATCAATTTTCGCTTGCAGCGAAAAGTCTGTCAGTTGGTTATTCAGCAAATAACCATTCACAAATAGTCCTGAGCCAAAGGCATTTTCAATACTGGTGGTCATACTAACCGCATTGCCTTTACTGTCCACCACAGATAAGTGACTGGTATTGGCAAATTCAATGGCTTTACCCGAGGCCAGAGGTTCAGCCCCTTCAGGCTCACCCGCTTGAGCTGGCGCACCTTCAGATGAGGTCAGCAAGGTGGCACGTTGTTTCAGATAATCGGCCGCCAACAAACCTTGCACCGGCACTTTGACAAAGTCCGGATCGGCAGCAAAACGCTCACGATCAGCAAAAGCTAACTTACCTGCCTGACTGATTAAATGGATGGCTTCGACCGAATTAGGTTGGAGTTTGGCCATCGGCTGATGTGCCAACATGCCCATCATTTGTAATACCGCTAAACCACCTGAGCTTGGCGGAGCCATGCTGCAAATTTTAAACTGTCGGTATGGAATACAGAGCGGATCACGCTGTTTGGGCTTATAAGCAGTTAAATCAGCAAGGCTTATTTTGCCTGCGTTAATTGGAGCCTGTTGCACTGCGGCCACCAGAGCTTTGGCATTATCGCCCTGATAAAACGCCGAACTACCCTCTTTGGCAATTTTTTTCAGTAAAGCGGCATAGTCTGGATTTTTCCGAACAAAACCTGCTTTAAGCCACTGGCCTTCAGGTTTGAAGTACGCCTGACTGGCGCTGAACTTCTCAACACTTGGCGTCCAGCCGCCGCTCAATAAACCAGCCAAGCGGGGCGAGACGACAAAACCCTGCTCTGCAATTTGTATAGCAGGAGCAAAAAGTTCTGCCCAAGGCAATACCCCATGCCGCTGATGCGCCAGCTCCAGTGCCTTGATCACGCCTGGAACACCCACAGATTTACCGCCGACAAAGGCATCACGCCAGCTCATCACCTGTCCGTTTTGCACAAATAAGTCTGGTCCTGCGGCGGATGGCGCGGTTTCGCGGCCATCAATAGAGGTTAAGCTGGTTTTTTGTTTATCCCAGTGCAGCAAAAATAAACCACCACCTATGCCTGAGCTTTGTGGCTCCACCAGCCCCAGCACCAGTTGCATCGTGATAGCTGCATCGACAGCACTACCGCCTTTAGCAAGGATCTGCTCACCGGCTTTTACCGCCAAAGGGTTTGCCGCAGAAGCCATATAATGTTTGGCTGTGGCCAGTTGTTTTTGTTCTATACCAGTAGTGGCTTCAGGGTCGGTTATTGCGGCAAATACAGTGGAGCTACTGAACAGCAACGCAGCTGTCAGGACCCGAAGTGTGAACTTTGTAATGATCATTATTTTTCCTACCTACGACAGACCCTTACCTTACCTAGTCGGGCCAGTTGGATCAATGACTGATATCGCTTTTCACGCTAAAAGCCTTGACCTGAAGCGACGAATGCTTTTGCATAGCAGCAATTTGATTCTGTTGGTGATGATGTTGATGAATTTTCGCGCTTTTTCGTCTTTTCAGTGGGGCATGCTGGTTTTTGTGTTGTTGTTGGTGACACTGCATTTTCTGCCTGAGAGCCTTCGCTCTGGATTGGAATATCACAGAGCTGAACCAGAACAAGTCTGGCGCGCTGTCACCGGCCATTTGCTACACAGCAACCACTGGCATTTGGTGATGAATCTGGGCGCTTTGCTGTTGATGCTGATGCTGCATCAGTTGTATTACAGTCTGCACTCTTTTGCGCTTTTGCTAGTCTCTGGTTGCGTCGGTATTAGCGTACTGTTGTATCTGTTCAGCCCTGATATTCAGATCTATGTTGGTTTATCGGGTTGGTTGCATTGTTTTATTACCGCCGGTACTTTGCTTGATATCAAACACAAAATCCAGTCCGGCTGGCTTATTTTGCTGGGTGTGATTGCCAAAGTGGCCTACGAGCAATGGCAAGGGCCAGATGCAGAACTGGCCGCATTAATTGATGCCAATGTAGCCATAGATGCTCATTTGTATGGCGTGATCTGTGGTCTGCTGCTTGGGCTTGTGTTTGTCTATGTGACTAGCGCAAAGCCTGCAGAAAATCAGCTTCAGCGCTAAAACTCATCAGCTCACCACTTTGTGGATGAGTAAACTCCAATACAGCAGCATGCAGTAATAACCTGCTGCTTTGTTGCTGCTGTGCTGGGCTTGCATAAAATGGGTCGCCTAAAATCGCATGTCCTATGCTTTGCATATGTAAACGTAGCTGATGTGAGCGCCCTGTCACTGGCTCTAACTGCACCAAAGAGGCCTGGTGCTCAGGCAATAGCTTCAGCACCTTGTAGTGCGTGACAGAGGCTTTACCGTCCAGACTTATTTTATACAAAGGTCGGTTTTCCGGGTCTGCTGCTATGGCTTTATCCACAGTGCCTGCTGCAGGAGTCGGCACACCAGAGACGACAGCCTGATAAATTTTCTTGGTACCACGGCTTTGAAACTCTTTGCTGATAGTCGACAAGGCTTTTTTGGTTAAAGGCAACACCAGCAAACCCGAGGTATCGTAATCCAGCCGGTGTACCACAGCAGCAGAGGGAAACTCTTGCTGTACGCGGCTGATCAGGCAATCCTGATTCTCTGGATGGCGGCCTGGTACAGTGAGTAAATGCGCAGGTTTATTCACCACCAGCAGGAATTCGTCCTGATACACCAAAGTCCAGGCCTCTTTTGTAGCGGGTAAAATCGCCAAATCATCAATCGCAGTTTTCATGGCCTAAATAACTAGATACAAAGTTGCCGCTAGTATGCCAGAATTGCAGGTATAACTGCAGTAGCTATATCTGTACTGACCATTTGTACTAACTAATTGAACTAACTAAGAGTAAGTGGATGCAAAGGCCTTTTGTGTATAACCCACCAGCAGATCCCTTGTTGGATATTTTGTATCTGGATAAAGACATTCTGGTGGTGAATAAACCCAGTGGCTTATTAACCAATCCGGGCCGCAGTGAAGATATGCAAGACTGCTTATTAAGCCGGGTGCAGCAACAATTTCCGTTAGCTCAGTTGGTGCATCGTCTTGATATGAGTACGTCAGGTTTAGTGGTATTTGCCCTTCGCCGTAAAGCAGAAGCTGCGTTAAAACAGCAGTTTGCCTCACGCTCTGTAAAAAAAATCTATCGTGCCCGCGTCTGGGGTCAGATTGCCGAACAAGGTATGGTCAGCGCACCGTTAATTGCCGATAGTACTCAGCCTCCGCTGCAAAAAATCTGTCAGAAAACCGGCAAAGCTGCGCTTACTTATTTTCAGCGTTTAAGTTTTGATGGTCAAAGTAGTTTGGTTGAGCTTAGGCCTGTCACCGGACGTTCGCATCAATTGAGAGTGCATATGCAAAGCCTCGGGCATCCTATTTTAGGCGATGCCTTTTATGCCCATGATGAAGCTTATGCAGCAGCACCACGTTTATTGTTACAGGCCTTGTGTTTAGAAGTGTACCAGCCCTACTCGTCGCAGTTACTGCGCTTTGAACTTGAACCGGATTTTGAGTAGGGTCAGAGCAAAAGCTCTGACCCTGATCCTGTTATAACTCTTGTTCGAATAAACGGAAGATACGCTTGTACTCGTCCAGCCAGCTGCTTGGCTGACGGAAACCATGCGGCTCTACCGGATAAATAGCAGTTTCGAAGTTAGCGTTTTCATGTTCAATTAAACGCTGCACCACCCGCACTGTATCCTGGAAGAAGACGTTGTCATCCACCATAGGCGCATTAATCAGTAACTTGCCTTTTAAGCCTTCCGTGAAGTAAATCGGCGAGCTACGACGATAAGCGATAGGGTCTACATCAGGCGTGTTCAGAATATTTGAGGTATAGCCATGGTTATAATAAGCCCAGTCACCCACAGGACGCAGCGCAGCTCCGGCCTGGAATAAATCAGGTTCAGTGAACAGCGCCATAAAGGTCATAAAGCCACCGTAAGAGCCACCATAGGTTCCTACCCGTTTTTCATCGACATGCGCATTGGCTACCAGATATTTAACGCCATCCACTAAATCCTGAGTTTCTGGCGTGCCCATTTGGCGGTAAATCGCGGTACGCCAATCACGGCCGTAGCCTTTTGATGCACGGTAATCCATATCCAATACTACATAACCTTTTTGGATCAGCAGGTTATGGAACAGATACTCACGGAAATAACCAGACCAGCCTAAATCACTGTTTTGCAGATAACCGGCACCATGGTTAAAAATAACAGCGCGGCGTTTTTCGCCTTGTTGATAATCTTTTGGCAAATACAACTTAGCAAAAACCGGCTGTTTACCATGACTGGATGGCACAGCTATCACTTGTGGCGCAGCCAGATTTAACGCTGTCAGTTCAGCTGATACGGTATGTGTTAACCGGCTTACTTTCGCTTTTGGCTTATTGTCCATCAGGTATAACTCAGGAGGAGTCACGGAGTTGGACCAGGTTAGCAGCAGTTTATTTTCATCCGGTGATAACTGGTAATCCGCTGAGCCTTTTAAGGCGGTCATTTGCTCCAGCTGGCCAGAGCTTAAAGCCACACGGTAAATTTCGTAAATACCAGGGTGGCTGACGTTGCCTTTAAAATACAGGAACTGATCGTTTTTGCTTAAATGAGGATTGCTGACTTCAAAGGTACCAGCCGTCAGTTTTTTCGCTTCGCCTTTTAATGGCTTGACATACAAATGTGCATAACCTGACTCTTCAGACAGGTAATACAAGGTCTCTTTTTGGCTTAACCAGCCAAAGTCATTAAAGCTGTAATTGATCCAGGCATCGTCATGCAAACGGTGCTGACTAACCAAACGCTTTTTAGCAAAATCGACAGTCGCCAGCCAACGGTCTTTGTTGTCCCAGGCTTTGAGCATCACAGCAACCTGTGAACCTGAGTTATGCCATTGAATTGCCGACTGGTTCCAGCTCCAATCGTTAATCAGCTCAATAGCGCGAGGCGCCTTTTTCGACTGATAGGTTTTACCTTGAGCTTTCGCATTTTCAGCTTTTACGCCAGCCAATACATCTTCATCAAAACCAGGCAAAGAGTCGTATTTCAGCTCTGTGGCTTGTTGGGTTTTTACATCCACTAAAAACAACTGCTGTGACGTTGGCTTCTGATCGGCGACACGACGACGCACTTCTTCAGCAGCTATGTTGCCAGAAGCGGTGATGTAGTTCGGCATAATGTCAGTTTCATCGCGCCATTCGCTCTTATCCGCTAAAGCAACCAGTAGCATATCGCCTTTGGGTGACAAACTGGCCGAGGCTATACGCTTGGTTTTATCCAGATAGACAGCAGCTGTTGCCAATGCAGGGTTTTGCGCGGCAAGTAGCTCTTGTTGTTCAAATCGCTCTGTTTTGTTTTTATGCGTCAGGGCTACAAACTGAATCAGCTTGTGTTGTTCCTGCGCCATATAAGTGTCAGCCACTTTAGTTGCTGCAGGCTTATCGGCATTTTTTAAACTGACCAGTTCAGTCACAGCGCCACTATTCAAATCCAGTACCTGATAAGTCCAGCCAGAGCGGAACACCAGACGACCATCGGTTAAAAACTGCACTTCGTCATAACGGGTCGAGCTGCGGGTCACCTGGGTTAACTTGCCCTGATGTTTAACAAACACATTGCCTTCAAACAGATAAGCCAGCGATTTGCCATCCTGACTATAGACAGTCTGTGCTGATCCCATTAAATGCCAGTCGGCCATAGGCACAGCGGTTGCAACAGCGCCCTGCTCTGCCTTTAAGCTATACCAGTCACGAATTTCTGAGCCCTGACGTTTTTGCTGGAAATACAACTGACTGTTGTTATCTGCCCAGTAAGCACCTTCTGCCGGACGGCCTAACCAATCCGGATGCGCCATAATCTGCTCCATAGTAAAAGGCGCATGGGCTGCATTTTCCGGAGCTTTCACGCTGACAGCGTTCAGCTGATAGGTTTGAGGTTCAACTGCAACAGCAGAACCGATAAAACTTGCCGCGACAAAAGCCGCTACTAACCATGGTTTTGTTTTCATTGATGTTCTTTTTTAGTGGTGGTTGTAAGCTCTTTATACAAAGAAATCTGCAAAAGACCAAGAGCTCTGATCACTGCTTAGGTTTAACGGTTGCTGGCAGGCGATAAGCGGATAGGTTATGGAAAAAACAGCCTGCGAACTAGCTCCGCAGGCTTAATATCAACTGGCTTTTAGTTCAGTCTGAACCACCAGAATAGTGCGGCGCCAATTAAAACCAGCAACAAAATCAGCAGGCTGCCCCATGGCCGTTTTTTCTCAGCAAAAGGATCAGCCAAACTGCGTTTTGCTCCTGCTGGCAGACGGGCTAAGCCAGTTAAAGCAGCACCAAAAGGTACATTAATTTTCGCTCTGGTATTGACAGCCCAACCATTGGCATCCAGCAGCGGGCCCAGGTTACGTCGACGCAGGGTCAAAAATGCCATCAGCATTGAAGGTCCTGAAATAAGCAGCAACACCCCAACAATAACCAACGGAATTTGCCACCAGGCTAACGAAAAAAGCCCGGCCATCACTGCAGCCAGCGCAGTACCAATAGCACCTACCGCTAAACCTAAAGCGGCAAAAATACCGGCAAATTTAGCGATATCAAAACCAGCTGCGGCCGCTGTTGCCCCTGGAGTTGCAGCCGGAGTTGTCACAGTCGCTGTAGTGACTCCAGTGGTTGTTTTTGCCTCAATATCTTTATCACGCGAAGCTGCAAACTTTTGCAGTTGGGCTTCAATAAAAGCCGCCACTCTTTTGTAAGGAGACCAAAACGCCTGACCGATACTGACTGGCTGAACCACCACTTTGGTCACCATAGCACGCCAGTCGCGGCCTTGACGGTCGTAAAACACACCGTTTCTGCCTGGCACCATCAGCTCGTCCACATCGCCAGCTGTCAGGGCTGCCACTATCTGTAACGGAGCTTCGCCCTGGCGCTCACAGGTGCAGTACACCAGGTAACAGCCACTAAAAGGCGCCATGGTAGCGTGACGCGCCATATCTGAAACTTTGAGCACCAGCTCGCAGCTGCGTTGATCCAGATACAAGGTACCTATTTGGAAAATGGCTTTGTGTTTACGTTGGTAAAAATCACTTAACGACACAAAGTTACGCAGCAAAGTGACTAAATCGCGCTGATACCTGACCAGGCGTTCCACAGCATCAACATGATCGGCAAAAATGGAGGCGGCAATATCCTGAGCGATCAGAGCTTCCAGTCGTTCTTTGCCATCACCTGCGACAATAGCTTGTAAACGATCCAGCTCCAGTTGGTGCAGCTTGGTATCAGGTTTAGCTGCTTGCCACAAACGCCATGGTTCTAACTGTTCACAAATCTGCTGCCACTGCTCTGATGTTAAATGCGCGGCCTTGTGTTTGCCTTTGGCTCCCAATAAAGGCTCCAGCACTGCTTGTTTAAACTGTGCAATGGCATCAGCCCAGGCCGGATTGACTCCATCACCCAGCGGCAACGACTGTCCAGCCGCAATAGCAGCTAAAGGTAAAGCGGCCACATCCATATCGCTGCTACTGATGGCCTTATTACTTAAGACGTCATACACAGCAACTGCTGGATTGAGTGCATCTGTGGCACGATTGTCAAAAGCTGCCAGCTGACAACGCACAAAAAAATCATCTACCTTGGCTTTCACAGCATCAAATGCAGCGACAGCTTGTGCGGTTTTATCACCCAGAGGACTAAGCACCAGATCGGCAGAGCCCCCAGCGGCATGCCACTCCACCACAGCTGCGGCCTGCTGATAAAAGGCTTCCAGGCTGTCGCTGTGAATACCTTCGCCACCGCTGCGGTCCGGTTGGCTACCTTGAGTCTGAATAATTTCAGAAATCAGTTGTGCCAATTCAGTATCAGAGGTCAATTCAGCCATCACCACGCCGTCACCGTTAAAATGATGCGGAGAAAACAGCAGCGTCATATCAGCTAAATCGGCAACCTGTAGTGAGTCTGCTTCGGTTTTACCGGTAATTTCCAACACCCGAAGCGCCGCAGCCTTGAGGTTTGCCCCTTCAGCGTCTTGATCGCGAATAGCGGCTAGTGGTAAACCCGGTGCTTGAAACATAATTTCCGCGTCTTGCAAACGCTCGCAGCACCAGCGCACAGCGGCAAGAATTTCTGGCACGCGGATTTGACCGTCGCCATCTGCATCCAATAAGGCTGCGGTACGGTGATCAAATTCAAGGCCTGTGGTAGGACAGTTCAGCACAGTCCAGAGTTTTGGATCCAGTTCATGCAGATGCTGCAAATCTGCTGCAGAATCCAAAGCCACCTGATCAAAACCGCCGGACCGGAAAAAACGCCATTTATGTTGAGACTGAATAGTTGCCAAAGCTTGCTCTCCCTGAGGCATAAGTTTTACCTAGCATAATTCAGAGGCGCAGCAGATACCAAACCTTAACTACATAAAGTCTTTAAATAACAACAGAAAAGTTAAAATTGAAAAAAAAAGAGGCCACTTGATAAAGTGGCCAAAGCTTGCAGGAAGGAGGATGCCTTCGGAGAAAAACGCGGGTTTTGCTATCAGGCAGCTACAGCTGGCGCTAATTCAGCAATACGGGCTTTTGCAGCAGTTAAGGCTTTTTCTGCGCTTTCCGGGCCCATGTTCAGGCCTTCAGCATAGATATAGTTTAAATCTTTCAAACCGATGAAGTTCAGGAAAGCGCTGACAAACGGAGTTTGTGAATCTGCTGACGTGCCCTGATATAAACCACCACGGGTTGCAAAAATAAACACTGGCTTGTCTTGTAACAGACCTACAGGGCCTGTTTCAGTGTATTTAAAGGTGATGCCAGCACGAGCCAGGCGGTCAAAGTAAGCTTTTAATTGGCTTGGTACACCGAAGTTGTACATAGGTACACCAATAACAATGGCGTCTGCCTTTTGAATCTGAGCAATGGCGTCATCTGACAAAGCAGCTAAAGCTTTTTGTTCGTCAGAACGATCTGACTCTGGAGTCATCCAGGCGCCAATTTCAGTCATGGTTAAATGTGGAAAGCTGTCCTGAACCAGATCCAGAGTTTCGGTCGTGAAACCAGCCGGTAAAGAGGCTAAAAACTGTTGGTTTAACTGAGTCGATTGACCTTTGTCGCCGCTTAAAGAACTATTAATTACTAATACATGTGCCATGGTAGTTTCTCCTGTCGAGTTAGTAATGACAGAATAACGTTAACTTTTTAGATAATAAATCAGAATAAATCAAACAAACCTTTCTATTTTTTAAACCAATCCAAACCCTGAACTGCAGCGTAAATATTTCCATCTCACAAACGATACAGACAGGATTGGAATAATGTTGGATCCAACATCAGTTCAAAGGCATGATGTCAGCAATTATCAAAGGCTCGGTATTCAGGGATCTATGTCAGCTCAGCCAACAGACAATGCACAGTGGGAACAAGTTTTAACTTTTATCGCAGTGGACCGCGATAAACATGCTTATTCTCAATTGTTTAGTTATTTTGCACCACGCTTAAAAGCTTTTGGTCTAAAAATGTTCGGTAATGAGCAACAAGCCATGGAGATGGTGCAGGACACCATGCTCAATGTCTGGCAAAAAGCACGGTTGTTCGACGCCAGCCGCGGCTGTGCTTCTACCTGGATTTTTACCATAGCCCGTAACGTACGCTTTGATATGTTACGTAAAAAACAAAGTCGTAAAGACGAATTAAGTGCAGATGACCTGTTTTTCGATGGTGATTATCCGGAGCAGGAAGGCACAGACAGTAACGAATGGGATCTGTGGTTAATGGCAGAAAAAGTAGCGCCCCATTTTGCCAAACTGCCTGCGGCGCAACGTGATGTGATGGAAAAAGTGTATTTAGAAGAGAAATCGCACCAGGAAGTATCGGAAGAGCTGTCTATCCCGTTGGGTACAGTAAAATCCCGTATTCGTTTGGCGCTGGACAGATTAAGAGAGGCCATTGATGATCCACGCAGTTAAACACCACCCGGCGCTGGAATTGCTGGAACAGTATATTGAAGCCAGTCTGGCCCCTGAATTGAGTCTGGCGATAGCTGCGCATCTGGATCTGTGCCCACATTGTCAGCGCATAAAAATGGATTTGGAAGCCGAAGCCGGAACTGCTTTGGCAAGCTTACCTGAGGCGCAAACTGCTGAAACAGATTGGCAGCAAATGTTGGACTTTATTACGGCTCAGCCAGAAATTGCAGCAAAGATGGAAAAGCGCCAACCTTTTGCATTGCAGATTCAGAACAGCGAAATCTTATTACCAGCCTCACTAAAACCATTGCTGCAAAATAAGCTAAAGTGGTTCAATTTAGGTGGGATCAGCACAGCCAAGCTGGCTGGTGAAGATCAACACAATGTCTCTTTGCTTTATATCCGCAAAGACAGTGAAGTGCCGCAGCACACTCACCTGGGTCTGGAAATTACCTTAGTACTTAAAGGTAAAATTTATGATGAATCAGGGTGTTACGGTGAAGGTGATTTATTGATTAATACGCCGGACCACACACACACGCCACGCACCATGAGTGAAGATTGTTTGTGTTTGTCGGTTTTAACTGCACCGCTGAAGTTTAAAAAAGGCTTAACACGTCTATTAAACCCATTGCAGCATCTGTTTTACTAAACAGACGCAGACTGTTGGAGCGACCTTTATGGTCGCCCAGCTTTCCATCGATAGCTAATACGCAGAGTATTGGTTCAAGCTAGCAGTGCAACCCCGCCTTTGAGGTTAAACACCAACTCAAAACCAGCTCTGTTCAGCACCTTTGCTGCCAGCAAACTGCGATTACCTGAACGGCAGACCAGTAACAGAGGTTGAGCTGTTGCTGTTTGTTGATCAGCAACCTGCTGCACCAGTGCAGACAGAGGAACTTCTTTACAGACTAAGTCGGGTAAATACACAGACAAGGCGCCTGCAGCTTGTTCATGGGGTTCGCGTACATCCCAGATTTGTAAGTGTGGGTGCTGTTGTATCAACGCGGCGATCTGATGTTTATCAATCACAGCAGTCGCATCTGAGGCACAAACCTCAACTACACCACAAAAATGCCCTGCCTGCTGTTGCAGCCAGTCTGTCTGACGTTGTAATTCACTCAGCCATAGCTCTGGCGTATCTTCTGTATGGAGCACCTGCTGCAGCGCGTGCTGTTCCTGCAGCATTAGATCCCAGCGGGTGAAAAAACGCTGTGCATAATCATGACTGGATAACAATAAAGTCTGAGGTGTAAGTTGCTGACCTAAGGCTCGTAAACTGCGGCGAAACTCTTGACTATCACCACCGGGTAAATCAAGCCGCCCTGTGCCACCTGGCAGAATAAAATCACCAACAAAAGCGACTTTTTGCTGTTGCTGCTGTTTGACCAGAATAGTCACAGCTTCTGGACTATGACCCGGTGTGGCCAGCCTTTCCAGCCGATAAGCTCCCATTTGTAAGCTGATTTCCTGCGAAGGCCAACCCAACATATCCGTATGTGCAGAGTCCATTAAATCAGCCAATAAAGTGACAAGTTCAGGTCGTGCTGAAGGATGATCTTTATGCAGATGCGTATCCAGGATAGCCCGGACTTTAAACTGATGCCCTTGCACTAACTGTGCAATACGGCTGGCCAAAGGCAACACAGCGTCGATAATGATAACTTCCGACGTATCAGCTGACACCAATAAATAGCTGCATAAATCTTCATGCTTTAACTGCACTAAACCAGTCACAGGCTGAAGCTCTGTGCTGCTGGCGTCACTTAATACCAGACAACAAGAGTTCACCACAGCTTTTAGCGCCAAAATAGCCTGACAAGCCTGCTGACACTCATCCACAGTCATCGCAGGGCCAAAGGACAACCGGATGGCCCCCTGACTGCGCCACAACGGCAAGCCCATTGCATTGAGCACAAAACTGGTTGGAATTTTAGAGCTGCAGGCCGAGCCTGAGCTGACACGAATACCAGCAGCATCAAACAAATCCATAATATCTTTGCTGGCAAAACCCGGCACAGAAAAGTTGATGGTGGTAGGCACTATATAAGGTTGGTCGCTATTGAGTACTAAATCAGGAAAAACCTGACGCAAAGCAGATAGCAGTTGATCACGGTAAGTCCATAGTTGTTGCTCAGACTGAAATACCGAACCTTCCTTTAATCTCAATTGCCGGAAAATAGCCTGCAACGCTGCAATACCAGGTAAATTTTCTGTGCCTGAACGTAAACCACTCTCCTGCCCGCCCCCAGCCAGTAATGGCTGATAAGGAGTGCCTTTTCGTACATACAAAAAACCAATACCTTTTGGCGCATAGAGCTTATGACCACTAAAAGGTGCGTAGTCTATGGTCATTTGCTCAAGCTGCAATGGCATTTTGCCAAGCGCCTGTACGCAATCCACCATCCATAGCACTTTGGGAGCAACGCTACGGATCAGTTGCTGCAAAGCGGCTAAATCCTGCTTTACACCAGTTTCATTATTCGCCGCCATAGTACAAATCAGCAGGGTGTTCGGCAGTTCAGTACGGATAAAGTCAAAATCCAACAGGCCATGCTGATCGACAGGAATAGCTTTAATAGTCGCGCCCAACTGCAATACATGATTCCAATGCTCCAGACTCTGAGGCACGGCTTTATGCTCAGTGGCACCGTACAACAAGCTAAAGGCGGGACCAGTTTTTCCAGACAGGCGGGCATGCAACAAAGCGGAGAAAATAGAACTCTGAATACCTTCAGTGGCACCAGAGGTAAAGACGATATCACCAGAGCCTGCACCAATGAGCTGACGAGCCAATTGCCTGGTAGTTTCCAGCTCGACTTTGGCTTTAATACCTGTGCTGTGACTACTGCTCGGATTACCAAAACACTGCTGCATCGTATGTTGCACCGCATCAGCAGCACAAGCCAACACAGGAGTAGTAGCATTATTATCCAGATAAATTTCTTGTGGCCGGATGTCAGGCTTTTGCATTGCTCGCCTCATATAACTAAAGGTTATATTATATATGCCAATATAATAACCAGCCGCAACCGCTGTGACAAGGCTATGCTTTGTTAAATGGCTGCGAATACAAAAACATCTGGAATGTTTTTGGACTGCTTGAGCAGGCTCCGCAGGAGTTTTTTGCATGGATGCAAAAAACAAAAACCGCCTTTCGGCGGTTTCAGATTATTCGATTAAATCTTTTGGAATTTGTGAGCGTAAACCTGCCCAAATTTTTCCACTCTCTTTACCGTACTTACGCACAGCAAACACCACTTCGTCATGTTTACCAGCTTCAGCGTATTGCTTCAGCTGATTGTAATATTGACGTGCCAGTTCGCGGGCTTCAGGCGATGAGAAATAGAAACGGGCAATTTTGTTATACAGACCACGGAAACCGTTTAAAATCAGCACATAAATACGGTTAGATGAATGCAGCGCCATTTCATGGTTCAGGTTGTAGTCAAAAGCAGCAAAGGCTTCGGCTGTATCCGCTAAATCTTCAGCGCCTGCAAATGAGGCAATCACCTGGTCTTTATGAGTTTTGATGGCACCACGAATATAAATGGCGCTGATATTGGTGCGGGCTGACAGCAACTCGTCTACCAATTCCGGCATACGTTCTTCATCTAAACGTGCCAGCGTTTCCAGAATATTTAAGCCTGAAGTTTCCCAGAAATTATTTACTTTGGTGGGTTTGCCGTGCTGAATAGTCAACCAGCCATCACGGGCTAAACGTTGTAATACTTCACGCAAGGTTGTACGGGTGACCCCAATCAGCTCTGACAGTTCACGCTCAGCCGGCAGAATGGAACCTGGAGCAAATTTACCATTCCAGATGGATTCAACAATATATTCTTCTGCAAAACCAGCTGGGCTTTGCGCTTTAATTAAATTCATAGTCATGCGGAGGGGCCCGTTGTCATTATTATAATGTCAGATAAATGGCACTGATTGTACCAGAGACAAAGCAGTTAACAAGCTATGGATTAAAAATAGCTGTTCGACGTGCTGTGGGTTGTCTTTCAGCTGTTTTTGCCTTAGATTGACCGACTTATAGTTTTGTTTTATCAAACAAAGGGATCCGAATGTTATCCAGTCTGGCAAAATGGTCAAAACAACGATCGGCATGGCTCGTCTTAGCTCTGTCAGCCACGGTGTTGTTAGGTCTGGCGTTGTACTTTCAATATCAGATGAATTTACAGCCTTGCATGTTATGTGTTTACGCCAGAGCCGCATTAACAGGTGTGATTTTGGCAGCCCTGATAGCGTTGATCTCTCCAACCAACGGTTTATTGCGCTGGATAGCTTTATTCACTTTTGCGGCAAGTTCTGTCTGGGGTTTTATGATCACCCAGGAACACATAGGTGTAGAGGAACTGGTGCAATCCGGCGGCTTATATACCTGCAGTTTGTTTCCTGAGTTTCCACTGGGTTTGCCTTTAGATAAATGGTTTCCGGAAATCTTTAATCCAACAGGTATGTGTGGTGATATAGCCTGGCGCTTTATGGATCTGTCCATGCCAGTCTGGACTCGCGTTATTTTTGTGGTCTATACCCTGCTGTCACTGATGTTAATTTTCAGCCAATTTAAGAAGAAAAAGTACAATCCATACGACTAGCATCCACTTAAATTCGTCGCAACAACATTCCCGACAGTTGCGACGTACCGTCCTTCCCTGGACATAAAAAGGAGCCAACAGGCTCCTTTTTCATTTTAAAAACAACAGATTAGCTAATAATAGCTAACAGTTCTACATCAAAAACTAAAGTACTGAATGGAGCAATTTTGCCACCAGCGCCACGCTCACCGTAAGCTAGGTTGTGTGGGATAGTTAAACGTAATTTAGTGCCAACAGGCATCAGCTGCAGCGCTTCAGTCCAGCCAGCTATTACGCCTGATACAGGGAATTCAGCAGGCTGACCACGGTCATACGAGCTGTCAAACACAGTACCGTCAATTAAAGTGCCGTGGTAATGCGTACGCACTGTAGAAGCTTTGGTTGGCTTCTCGCCTTCACCTTGCACTAATACTTCGTACTGTAAACCAGAGGCAGTTACTGTCACGCCTGGTTTTTTCGCATTTTCAGCCAGGAAAGCATCACCAGCGCCAGCTAAAGCTTTGGCTTGTTCTTCCTGTTGTTCCTGCATACGCTGGCTAATCACCTGGAACGCAGCACCAATTTGCTGTTCAGATACTTCTGGCTCGTCACCCTGGAAAGCAGCAGCTAAACCTGCAGCTACAGCCAGAATGTCTAAACCGTCAAACGGATTGTCAGCCAGTTGCTGCCCCATTTGCAGACCGATGCCATAACTGGCGTGTTGCTCTAAGCTGGTAAATTTAGTAGACATAAAGTTCACTTGTAGTTTGGCGCACGAAGCGCGTTGTAGAAGCGCAAATCAAATTCGGCTTCAGTTTCAATCTGATGCAACATCAGATCACGAAAGTTGTTGTAGCTGCTGCCATAGACCTAAAACCAGGTTTTGGTCCTGCTCCGTCAGTTCACCACCTGCAATAGCCAGATCTAAACTTTGTTGTACAGAAGCCGCAAGTTCAGCACGCTCAAATTGTTGTTCTGTCAGTTCTAAACGGCCCACAGCTAAATCAAAATGGCCACGTAAATAACCACCGGCAAATAATTCATCATCACTGGCTTTTTGCACCATTGCATCTAAAAACTGTGCAACCTGCTGAATATAGGCCTGAACGTCCTGCATTTTTACTCCTCCAGACCTAGTCTGTACATCACATAATCGTTGTAACCGACCAGCACAGGGATCAGGCCCTGCAATTGCTGATCAAGGTTTGCATCACCGGTATCGGCCAATAAAGGCCGGCCTTCAAGCTGCTGTAATTTAGTTTTAGTGGCCACTAAACAAATATTAGCGCGGCCCACTGCGCGAATAACAGCAGGGCTTAACTGCTGATTGCCACGACCAAACACATGGCCCTGCCCGCCTATTAAGGTGATCACCAGCTTGCTTGGATAGTCCTGCACCAGTGTCAGCAACTCTGTGGCTGTGACATCGGACGCAATCAGCTTACCATTTTCAACTACATCCACGCCTAACAAGGTATTGGGTAAATCCAGTTCTTTCATCACGGCTGCGACAGTGGAGCCTGAGCCCATCACATAACGCACATCATCGTCCATGCTGCTGGCTATATAGGCCGCTAAATCATCCAGCACCAGCTCTTCAGACTCTTTACCGCCATTTTTCACACTTTGGATATAACGAAGCTCCGCTGGGATGCGCATTTCGCCAAAACGTTTGGCGCGCACTATGCCCTGACGAAAAGCCGTTTCGTCTATGTCCATCACTGCGGCTTCAGTTAAGGTAACCAACTCGCCTTTGACCAGCTGAGCTATGACTTTACCCGCAGCTGAAGGGCTGATGGCATAAACACCAGAGTGAATTTTACAACCCGCAGGTACACCAAGCACTGTCGAGCGCTCGCCGACCGCAGCACAGATATTACGGGCTGTGCCATCGCCACCGGCAAATAACAACAAATCTACGCCCTGCTCTGCCAGAACAGCAGCGGCTCGTTCTGTATCTTCTGCAGAGGTATGGCTGGATTCAGGTGTATAACAAATCTGAAAATGAAAGCCTAAAGATGCCAATAAATCAGCGCCCATAGCACCAGCAACCGTCAGTATTTGTAGCTGTTCTTTCAGAGGTAACAGCTGTTCTAAGGCTAAAGCAGTTTTATTCTGCGCCTGAGGCACAGCACCTAAAGCCAGAGCTTGTTCCACTACGCCATCACTGCCTTTGAGCGCAACAGCACCACCTACTCCGGCTACAGGATTGATTATTAAACCTAAACGAAACAGACTGGCCACAATACCCTCTACAGCGTAAAAAAAACGCCGCATTGTAGCCTTTTACGCCTGTAATGCCCAGCAGGAACTCTAAGGAATGCTAGAGCTTTTGCTGCTGGCGTAAAGTATTTGGCAAAGAAAATGCCATTAAAGTGGCACCTAAAGCTGCCACTGCAGCACTGACAAAAGTTAAGGTAGCGCCCGGTCCATCAGCCCATAATACGCCAGCACAATAGGCCCCTATAGCGCCGCCACCGCCGTACACTATGCCTGCATATAAAGCCTGCCCGCGACTACGCTGAGCTGGAGCGAAAAAGCTCTGAATAAACTGCATAGCGCAACTGTGAGCCAGGGCAAAACTGGCAGCGTGAAATAACATACTAAAAGCCAGCCAGTACCAGTGCTCTGCCAGATAAGCCACAATCAGCCAGCGTACTATGGTCAGGCCGTAACAAAAGGTCAGCAAAACACGGTAACTAAAACGGTTCAGTACTTTACCTGCATAAAAAAACGCAATAATTTCCGCGAGCACCGCCAGCGCTATCATCATGCCTGACGTCACACCGCTGTAGCCTAAATCGCGGCAGTACAAAATAAAGAAACCATAAAAAGGCGCAAAACTGATCTGCATTAAAAAAGTAGCGGCCATAAAACGTAAAAACACCGGATGCTTAAACAGAGTTCTAAAACGAATAGACTCCTGCCCTTCGGTGTTTTTTAGCGTAAAAGAGGGTAATAAAAACAAAGTACCGAGCAGTAATGCCAAAAACACTGTGGCACCCCAGGGCAAAAATTCGGAGCCAAAATACTGCAACAGCAAACCACCCAGCATCACAACCACTATGTAGCCCACGCTGCCAAAACTGCGAACCCGGCCATACACTGTACTGTCGTTATTCAGAAAATGAAAAGCACTGACTTCCAGCTGCGGCAAAATCGCAGTCCAGAACAAACTGAACAGCCCCAGGCCCAACACCAGAGGCCAATAGCCAAAATCGACGTAACTGCTCAGCCAGCCAATGGATGCCAGCACAGCGCCAAAGCGCATGACGCTGATTGGATCGCCTTTACGCTCCACCACCATAGCCCAAAGGCTTGGGCCAATAATACGAGCAGTGGTGACTATCGCCAGCAACAAACCTATGTCGTGAGAATTAAAACCGCGGCCATCGAGAAACATGGGCAGGTAAGGTACAAAAATGCCCAACACAGCAAAATACGCAAAGTAAGCAAGTCCCAGGGCTGGGGTGGTGGCAAGTTTCATCAGATTTCCACTACAAAATTAAAAGTACATCACCGCGATGTACAAAAACAAAACGCCGCATAAAGCGACGTTTCTATTCTATCTCAAAGCGTTACGGCTGCCTTGCAATATCTGGTGTCGTGACGATGACATCAGCATTTTGTGCTCTGTGACGCAGGAAATGATCCATCAGCACTATCGCCAGCATCGCCTCTGCAATAGGCACAGCACGAATACCGACACAAGGATCGTGACGACCTTTGGTGATCATCTCTGTCTCTTCACCGCTGGTGGTAATAGTTTGACCTGGAATGCTGATACTGGACGTTGGTTTTAACGCAATACTAACGTTAATGTCCTGACCGGAGCTAATGCCACCTAAAGTGCCGCCCGCATGGTTAGCACTAAAGCCAGCTAAGCGCAGCTCATCGCGATGGGTAGAACCACGTTGCTCGACCACAGCAAAACCATCACCAATTTCGACCGCTTTCACCGCATTGATACTCATCATGGCATGAGCTATATCCGCATCTATGCGGTCAAACACAGGCTCGCCCCAGCCCACAGGCACACCGGACGCCACAACATTAATACGGGCACCTACTGAATCACCGTCTTTTTTCAGTTGACGCATATACTCATCTAACTGTTCGAGTACATCGACATCAGGGCAGAAAAAGGCGTTTTGCTCGACCTGATCCCAATCGAGCTTTTGCGCTTTGATTGGGCCAAGCTGTGCCAGATAACCACGAATTTCAATACCAAACTTGGCTTTTAAATACTGTTTGGCAATAGCCCCCGCAGCCACACGAACTGCGGTTTCACGGGCTGACGAACGGCCACCACCACGGTAATCCCGAATACCAAATTTATGCCAGTAGGTGTAATCGGCGTGACCTGGCCGGAACAGGTCTTTAATAGCTGAATAATCTTGTGAACGCTGATCGGTATTTTCAATCAGCAAACCTATAGATGCGCCTGTGCTATAGCCTTCAAACACACCAGATAAAATTTTGACGATATCATCTTCGCGACGCGCTGTGGTGTAGCGTGAAGTGCCGGGTTTGCGTCTGTCCAGCTCAAGCTGAATTTGTTCCAGATCGAGCTTTAAACCGGGCGGCAAACCATCCACTATGCCACCAATGGCCGGGCCATGGCTTTCACCAAAGGTGGTCACTTTAAAGAGTTGGCCTATAGAATTACCCGACATCCTTCACCCCTGCATATCTTTGTATTTTCTGAAAATTAAACTTTTAAACTAGGCTTCTAAACTATCCTGATGCTTCACCAAATCAGCTTTGCTAATGGCAAATACACCTAAACCACCACGTTCGAATTCAAGCCATTGCAATGGCAAATCCGGATACAGTTCTTGCAGCGCGATCATACTGTTACCTACTTCACAAATCAGCCAGCCGCCGTCATTTAAATGTTCTGCGGCTTCAGACAATATGCGGCGGGTCAGCTCTAAACCATCATGGCCTGACGCTAAACCTAATTCCGGCTCGTGATGGTATTCATCCGGCAAGTCGGCCATATCCTCCGCATCAACATAAGGTGGATTGGTCACAATTAAATCGTAAGTCTGGCCTTTGATGGCGTTATAGCCATCCGACAACATAGGGAACACCTGATGCTCCAGCTCATGCTGTTCGATATTAAATATCGCAACATCCAGCGCATCTTCGCTGATATCCAGCGCATCTACTTCAGCATTCGGGAACTGTTTAGCGCAGGCAATAGCAATACAGCCAGAGCCTGTGCACAAATCTAAAATACGCGCCGGTTCATGCTCTTTAAACCAGGGCTCGAAGCTTCGGCTGATCAGCTCGCCTATAGGAGAACGTGGCACTAACACCCGCTCATCCACATAAAAGCTTAAGCCACAGAAAAAGGCTTGCTGAGTTAAATAAGCGGCCGGAATACGTTGTTCAATACGTTGCAGCAGCAAATCACAAAAAACTTTGGCTTCAGAGCTGGTCATACGCAGCGGCAACAGGTTTTCAGTAATACGCGCCATATCCAGACTATGAGCCAGCAACAAGGCTGCTTCATCCCATGGATTGTCAGTACCGTGGCCAAAATAGATGTGGGCTTTATTAAACTGACTGACAGACCAGCGTAACCAGTCATGGATGGAATGCAGCTCGCGGATGGCTTCGTCGATAATTTCCGCAGTCAGATGGCTGCTTTGATGCTCTGTCATTGTGTTTTACTCTAGTGATTGGTTAGACTTCGGGCATGCGAAAAAAAACACCAGTTCCAGATCTTCCAGAAGATGAAAAACAGCTGTTCCGTGACTCGGTAACAGGCGCACGCCCCTTGCAGCAGGACAAGATACCTTTTGCCCGCCAACCCGGCAAGGTCAGAATGGCGGCCACTTTAACAAATAGCAGTCCAGATAGCCATTTGTTTTACTTTTCAGACCAGTACGAAGGTTTTTTCAGCGAAAGCAGCACTTTGGCTTTTGTTCAGAGCGGCGATGACCCCACTTTAGCCAGGCAATTAAAACGTGGTGAATTCCGCCCTGCTGTTGTTTTGGATTTACATGGTTTAACCCAACAACAAGCCAAAACCGAATTGGCTGGTTTATTGGCTTATTGTGAGCAACAGCATTTTAACTGCGCTTGTGTGGTGCATGGCAAAGGTTTGGGTATTCTGGCAAAACGAGTACCAAATTGGCTGGTGCAACACCCAAATGTGCGGGCTTTTCATACAGCCCCAACAGAATGGGGCCGAGACGGTGCCTTACTTGTTTTACTTAAGACACCGATTTAACCCGCTGGATCAAGCCGGGACAAGCGTATTCCAATAACACACCTTTATGCTGATGATATTCAATGCAAGCCACGCCCGCAGTATCAAAAATAGGGGTTTGGCCACTGCGGGTAAAGGCTTCAACTAAAAAGCTCACCAACGGCATATGTGACACCAATAAAATTTTGGCCTGAGGATTTTCAGCGTATAACAGGTCGAGAAAATCAACCACCAGCTGTGCATTTCCTTCAGGGACCAGATCCGTATTCAGTTCAACAGCTTGAGTTGACAGCCGTTTTTGCACCAAAACTGCGGCGGTTTGCTGAGTCCTGCGATAAGGGCTGGAGAAAATCCGGTCAAATGCACTATAGTGGTGGTGCAGCCATTCAGCCATTTGACTGACTTCGGCCTGACCTGCTGCTGTTAATTGTCGTTCACTGTCGCTCAAGTACTGCGGTTCAGCTTCACCGTGCCGCATAATAACCAAATTAACCATTGTTGCTACCAGTTACAACTTCGCGACGCTCGCGAAAAGAGTGCGCTATGATAATGAAAGTTAATGCCGACAGTAACTGCTAATAAAGCATAAAATTGCGTTACTATATTCCTAATCGCTATGAAGAACCCTTGCCTTCCATATTCTCAGGGTTCCCGTCACGAGGCATAAATTGAAAAAAAACCAGTTAATGCAAAGCCCTAACGACAAGCGAGAGTACCTGGCACTGACTTTACCCAACGATCTGCCAGTACTCTTAGTGCATCAACAAGACGCAGAAAAAAGTGCAGCCGCGCTGACTGTGAATGTCGGACATTTTGACGATCCGGCTGAACGGCAGGGTTTAGCGCATTTTCTCGAACATATGCTGTTTTTAGGCACTGAAAACTACCCGAATGCCGGTGAGTACCAACATTTTATTAATCATCATGGTGGCAGCCATAATGCATGGACAGGTACAGAACACAGCAGTTTTTTCTTTGATATAGACACCGACTACTTTGAACAGGCGCTGGACAGGTTTGCTGATATGTTCCGCGCGCCATTGTTTCACGCTGATTATATTGAAAAAGAACGCCAGGCTATTGAGGCTGAATTTTCACTAAAATTAAAAGATGACAGCAGACGGATTTATCAGGTGCACAAAGAAACTGTCAATCCGGCCCACCCTTTTGCTAAGTTTTCGGTGGGTAATTTACTGACTTTGTGCGATACGCCAGAGCAAAGCCTGCAGCAGGCGGTGCAGCAGTTTTTCAACGCCCAATATGGCACCCGCCGCATGACTTTATGTCTGGTGTCTCCGCTGCCTTTACAGCAACTGGAACAGCTGGTGCATCAGTATTTTGATGCTTTGCCCAATCATGTCTGTGCCAAAGCCCCTTTATCAGAGCCATTGTATCTGGCCGAGCATCAGGCCTTGCAGCTGGATATAGAACCCCACAAATTCAGTCAGCGGCTGGTTGCCAGTTTTGCCTTACCCGACATCCAGCCCTGGTACAAATACAAGCTGATTTCCTTTTTGGCACATTTGTTAGGGGATGAAGGCTCTGGCTCTTTGCTCGCTTATATAAAAGACCATGGCTGGGTGAATCAGTTGAGTGCCGGGGGGGGCATAGATGGCAGCAACTATAAAGATTTCACTTTGTCTTTTGAGCTGACAGAACAAGGCGTGTTTGCCAAAGAACAGATTATTGAAGCCTTGTTTGGTCAGCTACAATTGCTGCGCCAGTCGCCGTTTCCAGAGCATTTATTTCTGGAGCGCCAGCGCTTAGTGCAATGGAGCTACTTGTATCAGGAGCCGAGCACAGCTCTGCAGGGTGCTTGCGATTTATCAGTTAACATGCAGCATTATCCGGTGGATGACTATGTGTATGGCGACTATCGCATGGATGTCCCACCAGAGCAGCTTTACCGTGAATTGTTGGGGCATTTCCGCCCGGACAATATGAGGGTTATGTTTATAGCGCCGGACATTCAGGCCAACCGCGAAGCACGCTGGTATCAAACGCCTTATAGCGTACAACCTTTAGACCAAAGCCAAATCAATAATTACTTGCATGCGAAGGTGCCTGAAGGCAACCATCTGCCGCAAAGCAATCCTTATCTGGTGACTCAACTGAATTTGCTGGCTGATACTGATCATATGGCCAAACCTGTATTAGTAGCCAAAGAAGCAGGCTTTAAATTGTGGTTTAAAGCCGACACTGACTTTAAAACACCCAAAGGCCATATTTTTGTGCAGTTGAATTTGCCGAATTGCATCAGTTCCGTCACTCAAATGGCCATTAGCCGGTTATGGCTGGAGTTGTTTCAGGATCAAATCAACGAAAGCTTTTATGCCGCCACTACAGCAGGTCTGACTTACCATTTGCATGTGCAGCATAATGGCATCAGTCTTCACAGCAGTGGTCTGGCAGGCAATCAAATTAAGTTAGTGGCAGATCTATTAGCTCAGATGGCAATTTGTCAGTTTGATGAGCAGCGTTTTGATGAGATTAAACGCCAACTGATTCGCCACTGGCAAAACCACAGTAAAAACAAACCTGTATCTAAGTTGTTCAGCCAGTTATCGTCGTTATTGCAACCTTTAAATCCGGATATCGACCAACTGGCGACAGCCTTACAGCAACAAAGTTACAACGATTTTCTTCAGTTTCATCAGCAGTTGTTAAAACAAGTGCATCTGGAAGCTTTTATGTTGGGCAATTGGCGCACATCGGATGCAGAGCAGTTAACTCAGTCGTTAAAACTCTGGCTGGCTGAACAGCAACAAGGTGAAGCTCTGCCCCGTCAGCGATACAATACTCAGGATATAGGCCCGGTATGGGTAAAAGTGGCAGTGGAACACAGCGATCAGGCGCTGGTGATTTATTTACCATCCAGACAAAAACGCCCTGTAGATATGGCGCTTTTTATGCTGGCCAACCATTTACTCTCACCCGAATACTTCCATGTGCTGCGCACAGAACAACAGCTGGGGTATCTGGTCGGCACTGGTTATGTGCCGATGAATCTGTTGCCTGGTATCGCCTTTTATATTCAAAGCCCATCGGCCTCATGCGCCGACTTATACAAAGCGACTTTGGCTTTTTACAAAAATTTCCTGTCTGAGCTTGAAGAACTGGACGACGCCGAATTTGTGCAGATGAAACAAGGCCTTGCGACACAAATTAAGGAACGCGACAGCAGCTTAGGTGCCAGAGCCAAACGGCTTTGGCTGGCGATTGGGCAAGGTGATCATCGGTTTGATTTAAACGAACAGATAGAAGTTGCGTTGGAACAACTGAGCCTGAGCGATTTTATCGCGTTCTTTTATCAATTGCTGGCACCGGATTACGACGCCATTTTCCTGGCTACAGGAGATAAACCGGATCACAGCCATTTAACTGAGCAAAACCCGTTCAATTTATTAGAGAAATTACCTTTATTATCGGAATGGCTTTGACAGTGTGGATAACATTGGTTACCGTGATTTGACATCCATTAAAAAAGTCTGACTGTGCGCCTGACTCCTGTTTTATCACTGATAGTAAGCTTGGTCATGCTTGTTCCTTTGCCTGTGTTTGCCACGGGCTGGGAGCAATTGCAGCCTTATGTGCTCACCATCATCTCCGCCCTTTCTATAGTCGCTCTGACGCTGGCGCATTTGAGCATAGTGCGGATGCGACGCTATCAATCCAAATTGGAACAAAGTGAAGAACGTTTGCGTTTGTCCTTATGGGGCAGCGGCGATGAATTATGGGACTGGGATATGCAGGCCGGTCAATTGTACCGATCCAGCTCCTGGCATCAACCTCTGGAAAAACCGGAAGACAGTCAACAGTTTCCGCCGAACCGCTCCGAAATCCATCCACAGGATGTAGAAAGAGTGACCAGTTCGCTGCAACAGCATATGCATGGCATGACCCCTATATTTGAAGCCAGTTATCGCATTAAAGCGGCCAACGGCCAATGGGTCTGGGTGCTGGATCGAGGTAAAGTGGTGCAGCTGAATGAACAAGGTCAGGCTATTCGCATGACTGGCACCTTAAAAAATATTCAACAATTAAAAGAAACCGAAGAGCGCTTAAGCTTATTTGCCCGCTGTCTGGACAATATCTCCGATGCAGTGATGGTGTGTGACACTAATTTTGCCTTATTAGAAGTCAATCCGGCTTTTGTCAGCATGACGGGCAAAAGCCGTGAATCTGTGTTGCATAGCGTGTTTGAGCTTTCCCTCTACCCTGCCCGCTTTTTACATGAAATCCGTCAGGCGTTATTAGAGCAAGGCTATTGGGCCGGAGAAATTGAAGATAAAAGACATAACGGTGAGCTGTTTCAGGCTGAATTGAGTTTTGATGTCATTAAAGACGAACTGGGGCAAGTGCAGCAGTTTGTTGGGGTGATCTCCGATATCAGCGAGCGGAAAAAACGCGAAGCTGAGCTTAATCGTCTGGCCGATACAGATACCTTAACCGGCTTACCAAACAGAGCTCGTTTTTCCAGTCACTTAACGCAGCTGGTACGTGAGCAGGTAGAGCACGCACTTCTGGTATTCGATTTAGACAACTTCAAAAAAATTAATGACTCTCTGGGACATGAACTCGGCGACACCTTGTTATGCAAACTGTCCGAACGTTTAAGCCATTTCACCCGTTTTAAAGCCAAGTTATACCGTTTAGGCGGTGACGAGTTTGCAGTGGTGCTGGAAAATACCAATGATATCCACAGCATCACCAGCTTGGGCAAAGACCTGCTAAAGCAAATTAACCTGCCATTTTTTATTGAACAACACGAATTGGCCATCACCAGCAGTATTGGCATAGTGCTGTATCCGGAAGATGGCCACGACCCGCAGGCGCTGCTGAGAAACGCAGATACAGCCATGTATCATGCCAAACACGAAGGCGCCAACCGTTACCTGTTTTTTAATGACTCCATGAACAAGCTGGCGGTTAAACGTTTGCAGGTGGAAAACCTGATCCGCCATGGCTTAAAAGAAGATTATTTTACGGTGTTCTATCAGCCAAAGATGGACATAGTTACAGGCCAATTGGTGGGTATGGAAGCTTTGGTGCGATTTATCACACCGAAAAAAGGCTTAATCAGTCCGGCCTCTTTTATTCCGGTGGCGGAAGAAACAGGCCAAATTCTTGAAATTGGTGAAGTGGTTTTGCAAAAAACCTGCGAAGACGTCAAACGCTGGATAGATATGGGCCTGTTTCATGGCCGTGTTGCCGTCAACTTATCCGCCAAGCAGTTTATGCTGCCGTTTTTATGTGAGCAGATAGACGACATACTGCAGCGCTCTGAACTGCCCTCTTATCACCTGGAGCTGGAAATTACCGAAGGCACAGTGATGCAATCGCCCACTCTGGCGATAGATACAATGAAGAAGCTACGAGCCCGGGGTATTCATCTGGCGATGGATGACTTTGGTACTGGCTACTCTTCTTTAGCTTATTTAAAACAGTTTCCGCTCAATACACTGAAAATCGACAAAGCCTTCATCGATGATATGAATACAGCCCGTGGTCGCAATATGGTAGACACTATAGTCACCATAGCGCACAACCTGAACCTGACAGTGGTCGCAGAAGGGGTGGAGCAAGCTGAGCAGTTACAACAGCTGAAACAGCTGCGCTGTGAGATTATTCAGGGTTATTTCTACAGTAAGCCCTTGTCAGCCCATGATTTTGGTTTGTTCTTAAAACAACAGAAACAACAAAAACCAAAACTGACGGCAGTGCCTGGCTAAAAAAGCTTTGGTCTTTAGGCTGGGCAGCATGACTACCACAAAACAAAAAAGGGCTAGCTCAGCTCCAATACCAGGTACTGGAGCTGCACTAACCCTTTTTCAGCGTATTACTTCTAATCTGCGTCGTTATCTACAAACGAGAAGTCTTCGCCACCATCTGCAATACGCTTCTTACCGAACACGGTATGAAATTTGCGTTTTTCCTGCAAACGTTGCTTGTACTTCAACCAAACCTTTTCATACTGGCTGGCGGCTTCCTGTTCGCCTTTGCAAACAGCGATAAAACGTTGTTCTTCTTCATTGACTGGCTGGCGTGAGCCTGCTTCCAGTTCCTGCATGGCATTGCCATGTTTTTCCAGCAGATTACCCTCTGCCAGAGTAAAGCGCCCGGACCTGGTGAATCCCTTAGGGAAATTCTGGTCATCGAAAAAGCGACGATTAGCGACAAAACTTTGCTGCATCACTTTTTTCCTCTAATTTTGTTGTATCTACAGCTATCCGAATCAAACTGTGCGCAGTATGGTAAACAAAATCAGACTCGTCAAACAAAAATTTTGCTTTGTCAAAAGAAATGATTTTGGAATGCCACAGAAGCCGCATTTTGTTCAGAAAACAATCGCAACTGGTTGACGAATAAACCTTTTAATCCGTCCGAATTGCAAATTTTGATACGTCGGGGATTAGAAGCAAGATCAGTGCTAAAAGAAATTAGAAAAACGACCAAAGGCACGGCGTAAGGTTAATCTTTTATGATTGTGAAACAGAGGAAGCACTAAAGGTCCTAAACAGAAAGCCGCCAAAGCCCAGCGTTTAGCGGCCATACCGGCACGTAAAGCCGCAATATAGACACTGACACTGCTCAGACATAAAAGACTCAGGATAAAAACCACACTGAACTCCTGCTTAGTAACTCTGCTTAAAAAACCGCCGCACTATACCAGACAGATAACTTCTTGACTGCGAAAAACACCGACAAATGCGACGAAAGTCTGAGGCATGGTGCAAAAAAAGAAAAAACGGCGCACATCACAGATGCAGCGCCGCTATTTTACAGCTTTAGAGTTTTGGCTTTAGATTAAGAAGCTGGTGTAGCTGGCAACAACGACAAAATAAAAGCGTATTCGTCGGCAATTTCAATCATGCGTGAGAAACGCCCTGATTTGCCGCCATGACCCGCTTCCATATTGGTGCGGAACAATAAAGGCTGCTGATCGGTTTTGACGGTACGCAGCTTAGCCACCCATTTCGCCGGTTCAAAATACTGCACCTGCGAGTCATGCAAGCCGGTAGTGACTAACATGGCTGGATAGGCCTGCTTTTTCACCTGATCATAAGGTGAATACGACAACATGTAGTCGTAATAGGCTTTTTGTTTTGGATTACCCCACTCGTCAAACTCATTAGTGGTCAGCGGAATAGACTCGTCCAGCATAGTGGTGACTACATCAACAAAAGGCACATGAGCCACCAGGCCACGGTATTTATCCGGAGCCATATTGGCAATAGCGCCCATTAGCAAGCCACCTGCACTGCCGCCCATCGCAAAGACTTTATCTTTCGCAGCGTATTTTTGTGCCACCAGATAATCAGTCACGTCGATAAAGTCAGTGAAGGTATTGACCTTTTTCAGCAGCTTGCCGTTTTCATACCAGCTGCGGCCCATTTCCTGACCACCGCGAATATGAGCTATAGCATACACAAAACCACGGTCCACTAAAGACAAGACAGTGCTACGGAAAGAGGGTGAACTGGAGATACCATAAGAGCCATAGGCGTATTGATACAAAGGTGCAGTGCCGTCTTTTTTCAGACCTTTTTTATACAGCAGGCTGACCGGAATTTGAGTACCATCTTTGGCCTTGGCCCAAACCCGTTCTGTCTGGTAATTGTTTTTATCAAAACCACCTAAGACTTCCTGTTGTTTCAATAAACGCTTTTCACCTGTTTTCATATGCATTTCATAAACGGAAGGTGGAGTCGTCAAGGAGGTATAGCTGTAACGCAGCCACAGACTGTTTTGCTCTGGGTTATTGTCGGCTTTTGCTACATAAGCGGCTTCATCGGATTCTACATACTGTGCTTTGCTTAAATCAGACCATGGCATCAGACGCACTCTGTCCAGGCCATTGCTGCGCTCGTTGATCACCAGATAGTCGGTAAAGAGCTGGAACGACTCGATAAACACATCGGGGTTATGCGCAAGCAAGGGTTGCCAGCGACTGCGATCCCCAATCTGGTCGTCCTTCACCGTCATCAGGCGATAGTTTGGCGCATCCCAGTCGGTCATAATCACCCAGCGGTTATCTATATGTTCCACTTCGTATTTAAAATCGCGTTGACGTGGGGCTATCGCCGTAAATTTGCCTGTTTTATCGTCAGATTTCAGCACCAGCATTTCATTGGATACTGTGCTGCCAAGCCAAATCACGACGAACTTATCATCAGCACTGTTGCCGACGCCCATGTAAAAACTGCTGTCTTTTTCTTCGTACAGCACTTCATCTTTCGCCACAGCCTGACCCAGGGTATGACGACGAACTTTGGTGCCTAATAAAGTTTGCGGGTCTTTTTCAATATAAAACAGCTGACTGTTATCCGCCGACCAGGCGATAGAGGCTTCAGCGCCTGTGATGGTTGTCGTTAGGTCTTTACCAGTGCGCAGATCCCGTACTTTGATACTGTAGTTACGACGACCTGTTGTATCTTCTGCATAAGCCAGCAACTGTTGATCAGGACTCACCTGATAGTTGGCTATTTGATAGAAATCTTTGCCCTCTGCCATGCTGTTCACATCCAGCATCACTTGCTCGGCACCACCTGCTTTGGGCTTACGCGCATAAATAGGATACTCTTTGCCTTGCTCGTAGCGGGTGTAGTAAGAATAATCTCCTTTCATTACTGGCACTGTACTGTCATCTTGCTTCACCCGGCCAATAATTTCATCGGCCAGACTTTTACTCAAACTTTTGTACTGCTCGGCATACTGCTGGTAATACTGATTTTCAGCATTCAGGTACGCCAATACGTCAGGCGCCTGCCTTTTATCGTCCCGCAACCAATAATAGGGGTCTTGCCTGTCGCCATGTTCTGACTTCACGATATAAGGTTTTACTGGCGCTACAGGAGCAGATGAAGGCATTGCTGCCATAAGATGCAGGCTGGTAAGCATAGCAACTCCATAACCAAGGATTCGGACCGGATTGGGCATGTTTCTCTCTCTTTTTTGTGCTTGGATTAATTGTTAAAAAACAACAAAACGTTAACACAACCAGCATTTCACAACCACAGCAGGAGCTCAGTTATGCGACGAATAAGATGTAACAAAAAAAGACGCTGTCAGAAGCTAAAATGAGAGAGGCAAAAAAATAACAAAAAAGGCCCCTAACCAACAGGAGCCTTTTTAATATCAAAAGATAACTTAATAAAAAGTGGTGTTTTGTTCTGCTTTTTCCAGCAAGAGCTTGCTTGGGGCAAAACGAGCGCCAAAACGGCTCTCAAAGCTACGCAGATGCGCAACCAGGGTAGCAGCCCCCATCTGGTCTATATAACGGAACGGGCCACCTAAAAACGGCGGGAAGCCTATACCGAAGATGGCGCCTATGTCACCGTCACGAGCACTGCTGATAATGCCTTCTTCTAAGCAACGTACTGCTTCGTTCAGCATTTGTACCACGCAGCGCTGCGCTATTTGATCGCCGCTCAGTTTAGCCGCCGGGTTTAAACCCAGTACGGTATAAACGGAAGCATCGACCTGCTTTTTGCCTTTGGCTTTGGCGCCGTACAGGTAAAAACCTTTTTCGGTTTTACGACCTTTACGGCCATCCGCCAGTAAGCGGTCAAATGCAGCTGGTGCAGTAAAACGCTCACCCAATTCATTCAGCAGAATGGGCGATATTTTAGCGCCTACGTCTATACCCACTTCATCCAGTAAGGTAATAGGACCGACAGGGAAACCAAACTTCACCAGCGCTTTATCCAGCGCTTCAACAGGTTCGCCTTCAAGCAGTATATTGGCCGCTTCATTCATATAAAGCGCCAGAATACGGTTGACGTAAAAACCTGCGCCATCTTTCACTACGATCGGCGTTTTACCTTGCTTACGGGCAAAAGCTACAGTAGTCGCAATGGTTTCAGCCGAGGTTTTGTCATGGGCTATCACTTCGACCAGCGGCATTTTGTCCACAGGAGAGAAGTAATGCAGACCAATCACATTTTCAGGACGAGCCGCTTTGGCCGCGATCTGACCTATAGGCAATGAACTGGTATTACTGGCAAAGACCGTATGTTCTGAACAATTGGCTTCGATATCAGCGACCATCTGCTGTTTTAAATTTAAATCTTCAAACACAGCTTCGACCACTAAGTCCACATCGTGGAAACCGCTGTAATCAGTCGTGCCTGTCAGTAAAGACATTTGTTTTTGCACTTCAGTCTTAGTGACAAAACGTTTACGCAGCTTTTTCTCCAGCAGGCTATAGCTGTATTTCATCGCATTGGAAATACCTTGCTGACTGATGTCTTTAATCCGCACTGGCACACCAGCTTTAGTGGCTGTGACGTTGGCGATACCACCGCCCATCAAACCACCACCTAAAATAGCTGCTTTGCGCACTTTACGTGGCACCACATCCCCTGCCCCAGTTTCTTTTTTCATCTGAGTAGTGGCAAAAAACAAGGAACGTAAGGCTTTGGACTCGCTGGTCATGCAGAGCTCACCAAAAGCTTTAGCTTCCACATCCAGGCCTTTATTAAAACCACCGTCCACACCAGCTTTAATGGCTTTGAGGATCTTCAGCGGCGCTGGGTAATTGCCATGAGTCTTGGCTAACGTTTGTTTTTCAGCCTGGCTAAATACAATAGCCCGGCCAAAAGGTGTTTTTTCCAGCACTTTACCAACAAAGTTCAGTTTGACTTCACGAGCTGCCGGTTTGCCTTTTAGCGCCAATTGTACAGCGGCGTCCAGCAGAATACTTTTCGGGACCACAGCGTCGACTAAACCGATTTTTTTCGCCTGAGCGGCACGCAACTGCTTGCCGGTTAAAATCATATCCAAAGCTTTTTGAATACCAACCAGACGAGGCAAACGCTGAGTACCACCGCTGCCAGGCAATAAGCCCAGCTGCACTTCAGGTAAACCCAATACAGTTTTGTTGTCTGTTGTCGCAACTCGGGCATGACAGGCTAAAGCCAGCTCTAAACCACCGCCTAAACAAGGGCCATGAATAGCTGCTACTAACGGAATAGATAAAGCTTCAAGCTGGTTAAACACCAGTTGGCCCATGCGGCCTATGTCTTCGGCTTGCTGCGCTGTAGTGCAGCCATCCAGCATAGAAATATCAGCACCAGCGATAAAGGAATCAGGTTTGCCACTGATAATAACTAAACCTTTAATGTCTTTATTGTTTTTAATTTCGCTGAGCAAAGATTTAATTTCATCAGCAAACGCAGCTTTGAGCACATTCATGCTCTCGCCTGCCACATCCATGCTGATCACCCCAATCTGATCAGGGCGAATGCTTAAGCTAAAGGTAGGTTGTGCATTAGAAACAGGCTGGCTCATTATTCAGTCTCCACTATCATAGCTGCACCTAAACCACCAGCAGCGCAAGCTGTGGTTAAACCAATACCACCACCACGGCGTTTTAATTCATTTAACGTCTGAGTAATTAAACGGGTGCCAGTCGCCGCAAAAGGATGGCCGTAGGCTAAAGAGCCGCCTATGACGTTAAATTTCGCCATATCAATGTCACCTATGGCTTCAGCACGACCCAGTTTTTGTTCAGCAAAAGTTTTGCTGCCAAACATTTTCATATTGGCCAGCGCCTGAGCGGCAAAAGCTTCGTGCATTTCAATCAGGGTTAAGTCAGATAACTTCAAACCGGCACGATCTAAAGCGATTGGCGTCGCATAAGATGGGCCCATCAGCATATCTTCCCACACATCGATAGCAGCAAAAGCGTAACTGCGGATATAACCCAACACTTCATAACCCATAGCTTTAGCACGGCTTTCCGTCATCATCAAAACAGCAGAAGCACCATCTGTTAAAGGGGTGCTGGTGGCTGCGGTGACAGTACCAAATTGGCGGTCAAACACAGGTTTTAACTTGCTGTACGATTCCAGTTTGGAATCCATCCGGATATTGTTGTCGATTTCAAGGAAGGTTTTGTACGGCTCGATATGAGCGGCCATCACTTCATCTTTTAACAAACCATCTTTCCAGGCTTGCGCAGCTAAGCTGTGTGAACGGTGCGCCAGCGCATCCTGATCGGCACGGCTGATACCATGAGTTTTGGCCATTTGTTCAGCCGTATCACCCATAGACAAACCCGTTGTGTACTCAGCCACTGCTGGTGGCACTGGCAACAAATCTTTTAAACCTAAACGGCGGAATATCGCCAGTTTCTGACCAAAAGTTTTGGCTTTGTTTAAATCGACCAAAGCACGGCCTAACTTTTTGCTGACGCCAATAGGTAATACAGAACTTGAATCTGCACCGCCGGCGATGGCGATTTCAGTGTGGCCTGCCATCATACTTTCAGCAACGCTGACCACAGACTGGAAGCTGGTGGCACAAGCACGGGTCACGCTAAAGGCATCTGTATGCACATTCATACCTGTGCCCAGGACTATTTCACGGGCAATGTTTGGCGCTTCCGGCATTTGTACAACTTGACCAAAAACCAATTGATCTATTAACTTGGGCGACAATTCGCTACGGATCAGCAATTCGTTGACCACCAGCTTGCCCAGTTCCAGCGCTGAAACGCCATGGAATTCGGTTGCTTGTTTCGCAAATGGAGTACGCAGACCACGCACTATGGCGATACGGTCTCCTTGACGTGTGGTAAGTTGTATTGGCGCAGCCATGGACAATCCTCTTAGTGTGACTCGTGACAGGTCTGACCTGTAGATGATTCGATTGTAACCAGAGATCAGGCAAATTAAAACACTTGTTTTAAAACGTCGTGAACCTTATATAAAAGCAAGTGGTCTTAGCCTAGCTTTTTTCTGAGCTAACTGCTTGGAAAATAAACAACAATAACTTACAACTAGCAGTGAGCATTATGGTAAACGCATTCTCCGCTTTAAAAGACTACCTGGACAGCCAGGTCTTAGGTCAACACGCGCTGACGGAAGGTATTTTGTTGGCTTTATTGGCCAACGGTCACTTGCTGGTGGAAGGCCCACCGGGTTTAGCCAAAACCAGAGCGGTCAACGCTTTGGCGCATGGGGTAGAAGGTCGTTTTCACCGCATTCAGTTTACACCCGACTTATTACCAGCCGATTTAACAGGCACAGATATCTATCGTCCTGAAACAGGGCAATTTGAATTTCAGGCTGGCCCTTTGTTTCATCATATTATTCTGGCGGACGAAATTAACCGCGCACCGGCCAAAGTGCAGTCGGCTTTGTTAGAAGCTATGGCGGAAAAACAAATCACTGTAGGGCGCAAAACGTATGCGCTACCTGAGCTGTTTTTAGTGATGGCAACGCAAAACCCGCTGGAACAGGAAGGCACTTATCCTCTACCTGAAGCTCAGCTCGACCGATTTTTATTACATCTGAAAGTCGATTACCCGGATGCAGCTACTGAACTGGCTATTTTACGTTTAACCCGGGGTGAAGCTTTAGCTCACGAAAAAGCCAAATTAAGCCCTATCAGTCAGGCCGATATTTTTGCTGCCCGTCAGGATATTTTAAAACTACATATGGCCGAAAGCCTGGAAAACTACATAGTGCAGTTGGTGATGGCGACCCGCAATGCCAAAGCCTACAGCGAACAGCTGGCGAAATGGATAGCTTATGGCGCAAGCCCACGCGCCAGTATTGCGCTGGAGCGTTGTGCCCGCGCTAAAGCCTGGTTGGGAGGCCGTGATTTTGTCACGCCAGATGATATTCAGGCGGTATTTTTTAATGTGTTACGCCATCGTCTGATCTTAACTTACGACGCCGAAGCTCAGGGCTTAAGCACAGATGATGTGCTCAGAGAGATTTTAAAACTGGTTCCGGTTGCCTGATTTGTTATTGATGAACACACAACTTCAGCTTGAACAACTGGCCACAGACGGTATCCATTTGGATTTACCGCAACTGCTGGCCTATCAGCGCCATCATGCGTTGTTGGATTTAGCCCCCAAAATGGCCATTCAAAGTAAGCTGGCAGGCAGTTATCTGGCCCGCAGTAAGGGCCGTGGTATGGAGTTTGATGAGGTACGGCATTACCAACCCGGTGATGACGTGCGCACCATCGACTGGCGTGTCACAGCCCGCACCGGTAAAGTGCACACAAAATTATTTCGCGAAGAAAAAGAACGGCCGGTGTTTATCCTGACCGATATGTCGGAGTCGATGCGTTTTGGCACAAAATTACTGCTCAAGTCCGTGCAGGCTGCACATTTAGCGGCCTTATTGGCCTGGCATGTGCGTGAAACCGGCGACAAACTCGGTGGTCTGGTATTCAGTGAACAGCAATTGCTGGAGCTTAAACCTGCAGCACGCAGTCAGGCGGTGTTACGTTATTTAAATGCACTGATTAAAATTCAGCAAAACCAAGGCATGGTTGCAGAGTCCAACCTCAATCATGCTTTGGGTTTAATGCGGCGTTTAGCCCGCCCTGGTGCACTTATTTTTGTGATCTCAGATTTCAGCGCGCTTGACTCACAAGGCTTGCGCCACATACAGGCGATGCGCCAGCATAATGAAATTCGTTGTGTGCATATCACTGATCCATTGGATTTGCAGCTGCCATTATCAGCATCAGGTTTAGCTGCGGTAACAGATGGTGTTGAGCTGAAAACTCTGGATTTAGGATCCTCTGTGTTAAAAGACAGTTATAAGCAGCAGCAACTCCAGTGGCAACAGGCCTTGCAATTGAATTTAAAAAAGCTCAACTGTCGCTATTTAGAAATCAGTGCTGCTTTGCCTTTGATTGAACAATTAAACAGGAGTTGGCCTGATGGCGAACACTGAACCACAACTGGCTTTAGCTGATATTCAGGAGCCTGTACTAAACACCTTCTGGCCACCGGCTCCGGGCTGGTGGTTGCTTGCTGTACTGGTGATTTTATTACTCGCCTACAGCTTTCGATTTTTCTGGAAAAAATGGCAAAAAGCCTTGCCATTACGTCAGGCCAAAGCAGAATTTCGACTGATTAAAGAGCCAGATCAGAGTGCTGAACTGAACGAGCTGCTAAAACGTCTGGTGAGCTGCTACAGTCCACGACATCCGGTTTTATCTGCACCGGTGAAACAATGGCAGGACTTTTTGCAGCAGCAAATGCCACAGCATGCTTTGCCTGACTTACAAAAATTGTTGTACCGGCAGCAGCCTGAGCAAACCGATTTTAGCGCTTACCTGCAATTTGCGACCCAGTGGCTGAACAAGGTTTCTGTCAAACAGCTGGAGCAGCTTTGATGTTTGAATTTAGCTATCCCTGGTTGTTTATTCTGTTACCTCTGCCTTTGTTGCTAAGACGTAAAACTCAGCAACAAGGCTGCCCACTCAAACACAAAGCCTTGATCCAGGCCAGCAGTCAGGGAGCGGCTTTAATCAGTAAAGCGCCCCGCTCTGTCAAAACGGTAATGGCACTGCTGTGCTGGTGCTTTTTGGTGCTCGCCGCCACCCAACCCAAATGGCTGGGTGAAACCGTCACCTTGCCGCAGCAAGGCCGCGATCTGATGCTGGCACTGGATTTATCCGGTTCTATGGATATCAGCGATATGCAGCATCAGGGGCAAAGCATCAACAGGTTGCAAGCGGTAAAATTGGTGGTCAGTGACTTTATTCAACAGCGTAAAGGTGATCGTATTGGTCTGATTTTATTTGGCGATGCCGCTTATCAGCAAACGCCTTTAACTTATGACTTAACGACCATTCAAACCATGCTGGATGAAGCCGTGCGTGGTTTAGTCGGTGAGCGTACCGCCATAGGGGAAGCTATAGGTCTGGCTGTTAAACGTCTGAATGCTTATGAAACGTCCAACAAAGTACTGATTTTATTGAGTGATGGAGCCAATACCGCCGGTGTGATCCAGCCAACAGAAGCCTTGCAACTGGCCAAAGCCGCTGGAGTCAAAGTGTACACAGTAGGTGTTGGAGCCGAACAAATGGTGCAACAAAGTATTTTTGGCCGCCAGTTGATTAACCCTTCTCAGGATTTAGATGAAGTATTGCTGACCCGTATTGCAGAGGAGACCGGCGGCAAGTACTTCCGTGCCCGTGATTTGGCTGAACTGGCACAAATTTATAAGCTGCTGGATCAGTTAGAGCCGATAGAGCGCGACCAAATCAGCTACCGCCCGCAACAAAGCCTTTTACACTGGCCTTTATTGGCTGCTTTGTTTTGTTCTGTATTACTTGCCTTAGGCCAGGTCAGATGGTCAGGGAGAATAAAACATGTGGGCTGATTTTCATTGGTTAAGACCAGAGTATTTCTGGTTACTGCTGCCGACATTGCTGATTTGGGGTGTATTTGCCAAACTGCGCCAACCGCAAAGTGCATGGCAACACTGGATAGCGCCCCATCTGCAAAAAGAGCTGCTCACTGTTCCTGCCACACAAAAGCAAAAACCGCTGTTATGGCTTGTGTTGATTATCTGGCTGCTTAGCGTGATAGCTCTGGCAGGCCCCAGTTGGCAGCGTTTACCACAGCCAGTGTTTCAACTGAAAAAAGCCACTGTGATTCTGATGGATATGTCGATGTCGATGCGGGCTACAGACTTATCACCGGACCGCTTTACTCAGGCTCGTTTTAAAGCACTGGATTACATTGATGGTATAAAAGAAGGTGAATTGGCGTTAGTTAGTTTTGCCGGTGATGCTTTTGTGATTTCGCCTTTAACTCAGGATCACAATAACGTGCGGCTGCTGTTGCCTGAATTAAGTCCGGATATTATGCCGGTGCAGGGATCTAACCTTGAGGCTGCCTTGGTACTTGCCGATCAATTGCTTAAACAAGGCGGTTATGTGCAGGGCGATGTGGTGCTTTTTACCGACGGCTTTGCTTCATCTGATTATCCCCGCCTGCGTGAGCTGATGGATAACTGGCCACACCGCTTGTCTGTGTTAGCTTTTGGTAGCGCCCAAGGTGCGCCAGTGCGTTTAAGCAATGGTGAACTGTTGAAAGATAACCAGGGCGCGATAGTACTGCCCCGCGTACCTTTGGCGCAGTTACAGCAGTTAGCGGAGTTGCGAGCCGGAGTTTTTGCCGTTGCAGGTTCGGAAGATACCGATGTTGAGGCCCTGCTTGCTCTGAAACCTCTGGAGAAAAAAACCGACAGCGACGAGCAGCAAAAACTCTTTGGTGATCAATGGCAAGACAATGCAGTTTATCTGGTCTGGTTGCTATTGCCTTTAGCCTTATGGCTGCATAAACGTGGCGCTTTGACTGTGTTTGTGTTGGTGCTTTTTATGCCAAAAGCTGAAGCTTTCGAGTGGAGTGACCTCTGGCAGACACAACAACAAAAAGCGCAAGCGTCTTATCAGCAAGGGGATTACTCGAGCGCCTGGCAAAATTTTGAAGACCCACTTTGGAAAGGCAATGCGGCTTATAAAGCAGAAGATTATGCCGCTGCTGAACAGTCCTATCGACAGTTGGATACAGCAGATTCTCTGTACAATCTGGGTAATAGTCTGGCACAGCAAAAAAAGTATCAGGATGCGATAGAAGCCTATCAGCAAGCGCTGGCAAAAAACCCGCAGCTTGATAAAGCCCAACAGAATATTGATGCTGTGAAAAAAGCTCTGGAACAGCAGCAACAACAAAAGCAGCAGCAAAAAGGTGAAGGCGAACAACAGGACCAGCAGCAAGGCGAGCCATCCGAAGAACAGGGGGAAGGTTCAGAATCCCAGCAGCAATCACAAGAGCAATCTTCTGAACAATCCTCTGACCAGCAGTCTGCACAACAAAGTGACGATGCCGCTTCACAAAAAGATCAGCAGCCAGGTCAGGCACAGCAGCAACAAAAACAGCAAGAGCAACAACAGCAAGTCGCTGAACAAACTCCAGACGATAAAGACAGCAAAGAAGCTCAGCAGCAAAAAGCTATTTCTGAAGCCTGGCCTAATGCAAACGCTGAGCAAAGTCAGCAGTTGGATAATTTATTACGCAAAGTACAAGATGATCCCTCTTTGTTATTACGTCGCAAGATGGCGATTGAATATCAAAAACGTCGTTATGATCAACCACCAGCCGGAGTTGTCGAAGAATGGTAAAGCAGTGGTTATGCCTGTTTCTAGTAGTAAGCAGTCCGGTTTGGGCTTTGTCTGAATTGAAAGTATCATTGGATAAAAACCCATTGTTATTGGGTGAAACTGCGGTGCTTGAGCTGGTTGCGGACGACCAGGTGGCTTATCAGCCTGATTTCTCGGTACTGGACAAAAATTTTATAGTGCAGGGCCCTTCGCTCGGCCAGCAAATGCAAATCGTCAACGGCAAGGCCAGCCGCACCACCAGTTGGCGCCTGCTGCTTAAAGCCAAACAAAGCGGCACTTTTGTTATTCCGGCCTTTGAGATTGAAGGCGTCAGCTCCACAGCTATTGAAGTCGAAGTGGTCGAAGGTTCAGCACAAACACAAACCGCAAATGACGCTCAGCTGTTTTTACAAAGTAGCCTGGATAGCACGCAGCTTTATGTGCAACAACTGGCCTATCTGGAAGTGAAGATCTTTTTCCAGGGTGATTTACAGCGGGGGTCATTGAGTGAACCTAAAGTAGATGGTTTAAGCATAGAACAATTGGGCAAAGACAAAGAAGGCACCGAACTGGTAAATGGTGAGCGCTACCGCACCTTTACCCGCCAATATCGGCTTATTCCCGAGCGTAGTGGCACTTTTGTGCTGCCAGGTTCGACACTCAGTGGCGAAATGCTCGACAGAAACTCAGGCCGCTATGATTATTTCGCCCAAACCAAAGCAGTCAGTGCCACTGCCAATGACTTAAGTATTGAAGTTGCAGCCAAACCGGATAATTTCCCGGGTGACTGGCTGATCGCGGATTTAGTCAGCCTGAATGAAGAATGGAGCCCGGCCAGCGATAAGCTCATTCAAGGAGAGCCAGTCACCCGCACTATTACCATCACAGCGCTGGATGTGGCTGAACATCAGTTACCCGATCTAATTCTTGATGCACCTGAGGGTGTAAAACTTTATAAAGAACAACCTCATGCCAAACAAGCAGAACGCAATGGCACGCTAGTATCACAAAAAGTGTTCAGCATGGCCGTGGTTGCTAATAAAGCGGGTGAGCTGGTATTGCCTGAAGTGAAACTGCCCTGGTGGAACAAAAAAACCAATTCAGTGCATTATGCCACCTTACCGGAAAAGCGTTTAACGGTAGAGGTTAACCCTGGACTGCCGCAGCAAAGTGCAACTGCGGTTGTTGTGCCACCCGTACAAAGTTCAATAACGCACACTTCAGAGCTCAACCCCTGGCAGTGGAACTACACCAGTTCAGTGCTTAGTTTACTCTGGTTATCTTCTGTCGGTTTACTACTTTGGTTCAGACCCACAAGGGCTGTGGCCGTAAAAATGACTGCACATAGTTCAGGAGTCGCAAAAGCAAATCCTAAAAAACTACAACAAGCTTGTCATAGTAATAATGCTGCCGCTGCAAGGCAATGGCTGATGCTATGGGCGCAGCAACAGTTTGGTAAGGCCCCTGCTTCATTGAGCGAATTAGCCATTTGGTGCGAGGACAACGCCTTTGCAGAGCAACTACAGCTCCTGAATCAGCAGCTGTATCAAAAAGAGCAGCAAAATTGGCAAGGTAAAACCTTGTGGATTTGTTGGTCAAAGCTATCGCTGGAAAAGCCCGACAATAAAAATGCTCTGCCAGAATTGTATCCAGAGTAAAAAGTTTGTGATCAGAACCGCATTCTCTGTAAGACGCAACCACCCCTGGCAGGTGTTGGCAGCATTGCCTTGTTTATCTGACTAAAAACACTGGCTGTTGCGCCAGGCTTCTTGATAGCATGCCGCAACTTTATAACTAAAAAAATAACAGTTCAGGGGAATCACTGTGGCCACCGGCACCATTTTAGCTTTAAGTATTTATTTTCTTTCTATGTTGGCAATTGGCTTGTATGCCTATCGTCAGTCCAGCGACAATTTATCCGATTATATGTTAGGTGGTCGTAAACTTGGCCCAGGAGTTACAGCGTTATCCGCTGGTGCTTCTGATATGAGTGGCTGGTTACTTATGGGTGTACCAGGCGCTATGTACGCCGCCGGTATTTCACAAATATGGATAGGTGTAGGTTTGGTTATAGGTGCTTACCTGAACTACATACTGCTGGCACCACGTTTCCGGGTTTACACTGAGCTGGCAAAAGACTCTATCACTCTGCCCGACTATCTTGAAAACCGCTTTGCCGATCCAAGCCGATTATTACGCTTGGTTTCGGCTCTGGTTATCGTCGTGTTTTTCACCCTCTATACCTCGTCAGGTATGGTTGCTGGTGGAAAATTATTTGAATCTGTATTTGGACTTGATTACCAACTGGGCCTGTTTCTTACTGCCAGTGTTGTTATCGCCTATACCCTGCTGGGTGGTTTTTTAGCCGTCAGCAGGACAGATTTTGTACAGGGCATCATTATGTTTGTAGCCTTGGTGATGGTCCCTATTGTCGCTTTTGGAGCCCTGGACCAACCGACTCAAATGTTCACAATCATAGAACAGCTTAATCCAAAGCATTTGGATTTGTTCACAGGCACCAGTGTACTGGGCATTATTTCGTTATTGGCATGGGGCTTAGGTTATTTTGGCCAACCGCATATCATTGTGCGTTTTATGGCAATACGTTCTGTCAGCGACTTCAAAATGGCTCGCCGCATTGGTATGTCCTGGATGATCATCTCTCTGATAGGCGCAATGGCGATAGGTTTTGTTGGTATTGCTTACACCCACCAGACACAAACCCGTATTGATGATCCTGAGACTATTTTTATTCTGTTGTCACAAGTACTGTTTCATCCTTTTGTCGGAGGTTTGTTACTCGCGGCCATTCTGGCTGCAATTATGAGTACCATATCGTCCCAGTTGCTGGTGACATCCAGCGCTTTAACTCAAGATTTTTTCAAAACTTTTCTACATAAAAATGCGACTGACAGCCTGCAGGTTTTAGTAGGTCGTGCTTCAGTTTTTGTTGTCGCTCTTATCGCTATTCTGCTGGCACTGGACAGCAGCAGTTCCATTTTAGGTTTAGTAGCAAACGCCTGGGCGGGTTTTGGCGCAGCCTTTGGCCCTGTGGTACTAATGAGCTTGTACTGGAAACGCATGAATCACTGGGGAGCCTTAGCAGGCATCACAGCCGGCGCTTTAACTGTGCTGTTTTGGGCTTACAGTCCTTATCAAATTGATGGTAAGCAGCTCAATGATTTCCTTTATGCCATGATCCCTGGTGTTTTTGTTTCAGGTTTGGTCACCTGGCTGGTGAGCGTGCTTACCGCAACTCCTACTGCAGATGTAAGCTATTTGTTTCAGCAAGTATCTGATAAGTTAGAAAAAAACTAACTACTCCATAGCGAGGTGACCAGCAGTGCAGGTTACCTCGCAGTTTCGTCCTGTAATCTTTGAAAAAATCTGTAAGACCATAGTCTTTTCCCGCAGATCTTTGCTACATTGAAGCATGACTTCTGTTTAGCTGTTCAGGGACTTATGTACTTTTATACTGCACGCCAACCTATACTGGATAAAAATAAAAACCTGTTTGCCTATGAACTCTTGTTCAGGGATGGTGTGGATAACGTATTTCCTGAAGTCGATAGTAACGAAGCCACTTCGCGTATGATTGAAGGCAGCCAGCTGAATTTAGGGCTGGATGAGTTTTTGGGCGATAAACCTGGCTTTATCAACTTTACGCTTGATTCCCTGTTAAAAAAATACCCTTCGATGCTACCTTGTGAGCAGGTTGTGATCGAAATACTGGAAACAGTGCAACCTGGAAAACGCTTATTAGCCGAATGCGAATTGCTGAAAGCTCAGGGGTATATTCTGGCGCTGGATGACTACATTCATCAGCCAGTTTGGCGGCATTTTTACCCGCTGATTGATATTATCAAGATTGATTTCCGCGCCACCAGTCTGGATACCATATTACAAATTAAGCAAGCCATTGAAGAGTTCCCGCACATAAAACTGCTGGCAGAAAAAGTCGAAACCAACGAAGAGTTTCTACAAGCGCTGGATTTAGGTTTCGATTATTTTCAGGGTTATTTTTTCTCCCGTCCTGAAATGATGCAAAGCAGGGCTTTATCTCCTGCCCAAATGACGCTGGCGGAATTACTGTACGAGACAGCTAAAACAGAAATGGATTTAAACACCATTACCTCGGTATTTGAGCGCGATGTGCATTTATCCTACAAGCTACTTCGTTACAGCAATTCAGCCGTATTTAAGCGCCGTGCAGAAATAGCGACCATTAAACAAGCCATAGTGGTGTTAGGTCAGGCCGAATTGAAGCGCTTTTTATCTGTGCTGTTTACCGCACAAATCAGCAGCGACAAACCCGCAGAATTAATGCGTATGGCGATGACCAGAGCTCGTTTTGCCGAGGACATCGCCCGTCTTGCAGGCTTTGCCGAGCTGTCTAAAGCATTTTTAACCGGCATGATGTCACTGATGGACGCGATATTGGATGAATCGATGAGTTCTGTTATGAGTAAATTGCCACTGTCCAAAGATATTAAAGATGCGCTGATTGATGGTGTAGGTCCTATGGCTCAATTTCTGCAACTTATTAAATTTTATGAACAAGCGGCATGGGATGATGCCAACGCATTAATTCAATCATTAAAACTCGACAGCAAATTAGTGCCCGATGCCTATCATACTGCAGTGCAATGGGCCAACGAACAAATGAAAGCGCTCGGCGACAACTGACGAGCGCTTGAACAGAGCTAAAAGCTGATGTGTTCCGCGACTTTAGCCGCCAGTTTGTCACCTATGCCTTTGACTTCTGTCAGCTGCTTTTGATCTTTTATCGGACCATTAGCACTGATGTAGTCTTTAATCGCCTGAGCTTTTTTCTCACCAATACCAGGCACAGCGACTAACTGCTCTATGGACGCCTGATTAATATTCAGCTTGGTTTTTTCCGCCACTTTGGCCGCGGCAGGAACAGACAAAGGGGCTTTCGCCAGTTCTTGTGCGACTGTTAAGTTCACTGCACAGGCCATACTAGCCATTACTGCTGCAACAAGTGCGATTTTCATCACTTATCTCCTTTTAACAGTTCTTCGCCTCTTCACTGTGTCGCTGAAGGTTGTTGCCAGCAACTACAATCCGGTAAGCAGAAACGAAAAACGACTTTGAGTTGCAACCTCGTCAATAAAGATAGCCAAAAGCCGATATTTTGCATCATTAAATTTACATTATTTAAACAAAAATCATCTCTGATCCACAAAAGTTGCAACAAGGCGACCGCAGGCTGAAACCACTGCCAGATAGCTCATCGCTGTGGTGCGCTGATCGGAAGATAGGCAGCTCCAGGTGGAAAGAGAACAGATGTTCAGGCTCAATTCAGACCTTAGTTCTTATACTTTCAACGTTTTGTCTGATGTTAAGGATTGCCGCCGCAGACAGAGTGTTTTAGCATAACCCCACTTTGTTTTGGCCTGTTTTTAAAAAGGAAGCCCCATGCGTTTATTAGTTGTTGAAGATGAGAGTTTATTGGCGGAACAAATCCGTGAGCATTTAGTACAACAGCAGTTTAGCGTGGACGTCGCCCATGATGGCGCAGATGGCTGGTTTAAATTAAGCGAATACCCTTATGACTTAGCCATTATTGATATAGGTTTACCTAAGATGGATGGTTTGAGCCTTATTCGTAAAGCCCGTCAGAATGAAATTAAAACCCCGGTCATTGTATTAACAGCCCGCGGCAGCTGGCAGGAAAAAGTAGAAGGTTTAGATGCAGGTGCTGATGACTATCTGACCAAACCTTTTCACACCGAAGAACTACTGGCTCGTATTAATGCGTTAATCCGCCGCGCCGCTGGTCAGCCTGATCCTATGTTGCATTCTGGTCCTGTGAAGCTCAATAGCAGAACCCAGCAAGTTTGGTTAGGTGAGGAAGAAGTGAGTCTGACCGCCTATGAATACAAAGTACTGGAATACTTTATGCACAACCCAAATAAAGTGATTTCTAAAACTGAGTTGACTGAACATATTTATGATCAGGATTTTGATTTAGACAGTAACGTCATTGAAGTTTTTGTACTGCGTCTGCGGAAAAAACTCGATCCGGACGGCGAATTAAAACCCATAGAAACTCTGCGTGGCCGCGGTTATCGTTTTACCATGGTTGTCAGCTAAATGCAGTTATCGCTCAAAGTTCGCCAGGGTATAATTAGCCTGTTTTTGCTGTTTTTTTTGCTGCCAAGTTCTTTTTTTGCAATAGAACAGGCTTTTTATACCCAACTGCTGACCAGTACTGAGCAAAAACTTGAAGTACATATGTACTCTATTTTAGCGGAGGTCCACCCAACTGATGGCAAGGTAGAGCTGAGTAATAATCTGCTGCCTCCTGATTTTTATCGACCTGACTCTGGTCTGGCCGCTTTTATTACCAGCGAAAACGAATTGTTATGGCAGTCTGATTCTTCAATTAACCAACAATTCGATCCCCCTACCCATCAGATTTTACCTGCATCTCATGAATTTGTGTTGATGGAGCAATACCAGCAAAAATACTGGGTTCTGTCTTTTTCGGTGTTATTTGATTTAGGCGACAACACCCTCCCCTTGACTATTCATGTAGTGCAAAACGATCAACTGTTACAGGAGCCGCTGAAAACCTTCCGCAAAACCTTAAGCCAGTGGTTTATCGGTATTGCACTGGTGCTGATAGGGCTAACTTTGCTGGCTTATTATTGGATCACCAAACCTTTAACCTCGTTGGATAAAGAAATTCATAAACTGGAAAGCGGCCAGCAAGAGCAACTGCTGCATGACTACCCTGCTGAACTAAACAAAATTAAAGAAGATTTAAACCTTCTGCTGGCGAATCAGAACAGACAAAAGCAACGTTACCGTCATCACTTAAGTGATCTGGCTCATGCCTTGAAAACACCTATAGCTGTGCTGCGTACCTCTAAGCTTTCAGAGCAGCCCGAACTGCGTGAACAGCTTGACCGTATTACCGGCATGATTGAGCACCAGTTAAAGCGGGCGGCCAGCTCTGGCCAGGATCTGTGGCATAAACAGATTAAAGTCAAACCTCTTATTAATAAGCTGGAACAAGCGCTCAGCAAAATTTATCGGGATAAAGGCTGCTTGATAGAAATTCACTGCACCGATCAGGTGGTGTTTCGTGGCGATGAAACAGATTTAATGGAGATTTTGGGTAACCTGCTTGATAACGCCTGCAAAGCCTGTAATCAACGGGTAAAAATCAGTGCCTTTGGTAAACCTTTGCAACTGGATATTGAAGACGACGGTCCCGGTATTCCACAGGATAAAAGGGAAGAATTGTTTCAGCGAGGTACCAGGCTCGATACGTACAAAGAAGGCCACGGTGTCGGATTGTCCATTGTGTCTGAGCTGGTGAAATCTTACTCTGGTGAGTTACAGGTCTCCCAAAGCCCGTTAGGGGGAGCACGGTTTGTCATTCGTTTTCAGGAGTCAGGATTAAAATGATGAAACTACTGCTGCTTGTTCTGTTCTTTAGCGTATTTCCGCTTAGTGCACAGCAGGCTTGTGACCCTGGCTCACTTAACAAAGTCGACTATATGCAATGTCTGGATCAACAGCTGGAGCAGACCAAACGCGAGTTAACCACTTGGGAAAACAACCACTTGTTTAAGCTGGAAGAACAGGCAGCCAGTAGTGGTCGTCAGGATGGTCTGAAATTATTTAATAAGGCTCGTCACACTTTTACCTTGTACACAGAACAAGACTGTCGCTGGCAGTTTATTGGTCAGTTACCGGACAACAATGCCGCCAGCGCTGCCTACAAACAATGTCAGCTGTATCACATCAAACAGCGCATCGAGTTATTAAAGCAAGTTCATGCAAAACCAGACTAAACCACAATAAGCCACACAACCGTACTAAAGCACTTATACTTGGTTGTATTCAGTAGCTTATTGTAGTGGAGATTGCATGAACATTTTAATTACAGGCGCTACGGGGTTGATTGGGCGTGCGCTCGTTGCACAGTGGCAACACCAGCATCAGTTGCATATCCTTACCCGCTCATCCGTAAAAGCGAAAGAAATCCTGGCGATTGACGCCAACTATCACCACACTCTTGATACTGTAGATTTAAATCAGATTGACGCAGTGATCAATCTGGCAGGTGAACCTATAGCCGACAGACGCTGGAGTGAATCACAAAAACAAAAAATCTGCCAAAGCCGCTGGCAGATCACAGAAGCACTGGCGGAGAAAATCCAACAATGCACAACCCCACCCACCGTCCTCATTAGCGGCTCAGCTATAGGTTTTTATGGCCGACAAGGCAGCACTGTAGTCACAGAAGAGTACAACTCCTATTACCCTGAATTTAGCCATGACATTTGTGCTCGCTGGGAAAATCTGGCACAGCGTGCTGCAAGCCCACACACAAGAGTCTGTTTACTGCGCACAGGCATAGTACTAAGCAGTAAAGGCGGAGCCCTTGGCAAGATGCTGCCGTTGTTTAAATTAGGTTTAGGCGGCCCAATTGGAGATGGTCAGCAGTTTATGTCCTGGATCCATCTGGAAGATATGGTGCGTCTGATCGATTTTTTGCTGCAGCGTGATGACTTAAGTGGGCCTTTTAATGCCACAGCTCCCCGTCCTGTCAGTAATAAACAATTCAGTCAGTTACTAGCGGAACGTTTTGGTAAAAAGGCACCTTTTACAGTGCCTGCTTTTGTATTGCGCTTAGCTTTTGGCGAGATGGCCGACATCCTGTTATTTGGTCAGAATGTGCAGCCTAAACGTTTACTGGATAATGGCTTTCAGTTCCACCATCCACAGTTAAAAGAAGCCTTAAACGCCCTTCAATTCTGAAGGGCGCGTCGTAATAAGGTGCTGCCTGACATCTTCAGTAATACCCTGACCTGCCATGCCCCCAGTGCTGTGACTAAGCCAACTCCCAATACAGGACCTAACCACCATAAGTTCCAGTGCGGGCTGTACGGTAAATCAAAAAACTGCTGTTGAACTACAGCCAGCAGGACTTCAGCTAAAACTGTGGCAAAAAGCCCGGCTAAAGCCCCTAAAGCGGCAAACTCATACAACAAGGCTGCTTTTAAGAAAGACGACTTAGCCCCTAAGGTGCGAAGTATCGCCAGTTCTTGCTCTCTTTGTTCCAGTGTCGCCTGCACTTGCGCGACCAAAACCAGCACTGCAGATGCAAACACCAACATCAAAATAAAGGTTAAGGCCACGGAAACCTGACTGATAATATCGTTCACCTGCTTTAAAATGGTATCGACAGAAATCAGGCTGACCGTCGGGAATTGCCGCACTATCTGATTTAACAGTTCCTGTTCTGACATATCCAGATAAAAAGCCGTGATATAAGTGGCAGGAAATCCCTGCATCAGATCAGGTGAAAGCACCATATAGAAGTTAGGTTGTAAGCTGTTCCAGTCGACTTTCCGAATGCTGCTGATTTTTGCTTCAAACAACTGACCACCGACAGAGAACTTCAGCATATCGCCAAGCTTCAGCTGCAGCCGTTCCGCCATTTGCGATTCGACCGACACTTCAGCTTTGGAGTCAGCCGTAAACCACTGCCCGCTTTCCAGTTTGTTATTGTCAGGCATCTGATTTAACCAGGTTAAATTCAGCTCCCGGCCAACCCCTTGACGTTGTTCAGGTTTCTCTTTTGTTGCTTCATCAGCAAAGTTCTCACCGTTGACGGCCAGCACTCTGCCACTGATCATCGGATAAAACGCTGTCAGGGTGAGCTGATGCTCGGCCGCCAGTTGTTGCAATGAAGTTTTGTCCTGTTCGGTTAAATTCACCAGAAACTGATTCGGTGCGCCTTCAGGAACCTGTTGTTGCCATTGGTCCAGCAGCTCAGAACGTAAAAAGTAAAGCAGTAAAGTTAAAAACAACGCCAGACTAAAAGTGATCAACTGAAACGCATTGGGCCATAACCTGCGGCGCAAATTCGCCAATGCCAGTCGTAGCGCACTACTTTGTCCTGCAGCCATAGGTTTGGCAACCCGAACCAATAAGGCGGCAAAGCCCATCAGTAAAGCGGCAAATACCAGGCAGAGCGCAAACAACCAGCTGCTGATCCAAATGTCACCACTAAAAAGCCACATCAAGAGCCAAATAGCGACTGATCCGCTGATTAAATGCACAGGGTCAAATTTCATCTGATCCGGCTTTTCCCGCAGTACATTAAGCGCTGGCACTGCAGCCAGGCGCCACAAAGGCCGGGCTGAAAACAACACAGCACAAATAGCAGCCGTCAGCACGCCTAAACCCAAAGGACGGAAGCTAAATTCAGCCAGATACTCCGGCATCCAGAATCCGACACCCCATTGACTTAATTGCACCAACAGCTGACCAACCAACAAACCAAAGCCTACGCTGAAGATCACCACAAAGAGTAAATGACTGCCATAAATCTTCCGACTCAAGGTAGTGGTTGCGCCCAAGGCTTTCATCACAGCCACAGAGCGGGCATGGCGCTGACTATAGCGATTCGCAGCCACAGCAGCGGCGCAAGCGGCCAGTACTATACCCAGCAGGCCAGATAACAATAAAAAGCGCTCAGATCTGTCCAGAGCACCACCTATGGCCGACTCTCTGTCCATTTTCTGCCATCTGTCCTGTGGACCCAGAAGTTCTTTGCTTTGTGTCTCAAGCAATGCCAGGTCTTGCTGGGAACCTGCAAACATCAAGCGGTAATTGATCCGACTACCTGGCTGAATAATCCCAGTTGCGGCCACATCATCCAAATGCATAAGCACCCGTGGCGAGCTGCCAAATACAGACAACGGCGCATCAGGCTCAGCAACAATAACCCCTGCAGCGGTAAATACTTTTTCGCCAAGCTCCAGGCTGTCGCCTACCTTGATATCCAGCAAACTATAAAGACGACTTTCCAGATACAACTGATTCGGCTGCAACGATGCAAGCGCTGTGGCATCAGTCAGCGACGAGCTTAATATCAGCTCGCCTCTTAATGGATAAGCTGCTGATACGGCTTTGACAGACACCAACTGCATCAAATCTTTGGCAAACAACATGGAATTAAACTGCACCTGACGAGATGATTTCAGTTTAAGCTCATCTGCCTGTTGTTGAACCTGTTCATTAAAACCTACGCTAGAGCGCAGAATTTGATCCGCAGCGACAAAGTTGGCGCTGCGCTGATACAAAGCGGAGCGGACAGACTCAGTAATACCCGACAGGCTGACGACCGTCAGTACAGCCAAAAAGAGCGAAAAGGCGATAACCCACAACTCGCCACGGCTTAATTCACGCCAGAACAGCCGCCAGGCGATTTTACCCCACATGACGCTTGCCCTCTGTGGTTTGAGTCAAATCAGCCGTTAGGTGGCCGGCATGCATCTGAAATCGGAATTGGCAACGCTGCGCCAGTTCATGATTATGGGTTACTAACACTAAGGTGGTGCCTTGTTGCTTATTCAGTTCAAACAATAAATCTTCGATTTTTTCACCTGTGGCACTATCCAGATTGGCCGAGGGTTCATCGGCAAACAACACTGCAGGCTTGGTAATAAAAGCACGGGCTATCGCCACCCTTTGCTGTTCACCGCCGCTCATCTGATTGGGAAAAAAGTCGGCTCTGTGGCTCAATCCGACTTGCGCCAGCAATTCAAGGCCACGTGCTCTTGCATCTGGCATACCTGCCAATTCAGCGGGTAAAGTGACATTTTCTAATGCCGTCAGGCTGGGCAATAATAAAAAGGACTGAAAGACAAAACCGACAGAACGAGCTCGTAATTCAGCACGTTCATCTTCACTAAGTTTATGCAGCGGATGACCTGCCAGATACACTTCACCGGAGGATGCCTGATCCAAACCGGCCAATATACCTAATAAAGTAGACTTGCCGGAACCCGAAGCACCCACAATAGCAACTGTCGCGCCTTGATTGATAGTCAGATCGATATCTTGCAGTATGGTAAGCTCAGACTCGGTAAGCTGAACTGTTTTTACAACATCTTTTGCAACAATATGAGGTATAGGTGTTTTCATGATTCGATTGATCTACGTTATGCTTTTGGTCCTGTCAGTCACCACAGCTGCGGTGCAGGCCAAAACGCTGTTAATTCTTGGCGATAGTCTGAGCGCCGGTTATGGGTTAAGCCAACAACAAAGTTGGGTGCATCTGCTTCAACAAAAACTTGACCAACAAGACAGTGACTGGACACTGGTCAACGCCAGTATCAGCGGAGAAACCTCAGGTGGTGGTCTGGCCCGCTTACCTTCCTTACTCGAACAACACAAACCCGATTACGTGCTGATTGAACTCGGTGCCAACGACGGTCTGCGTGGTTTTCCTGTGCCCCAGCTTGAAGCCAATCTCAATGCGATGATAACGCAAATAAAGCAGCAACAAAGTAAAGCTGTCTTAATGCAAATACGCATTCCACCAAACTATGGCCCACGTTACACCAAACTATTTACGGATTTATACCCGAAAGTGGCAGAGAAACAGCAAATACCGGTCTGGCCTTTCTTTATGGAGACCATAGCCTTAAAGCAGCAATGGATGCAAGCAGATGGACTACACCCGAACCTGGAAGCACAGCCTGTTATCGCAGATTTAATGCTACCTTTGGTGTCGAGTCTAGAATAAAGATGTAACGAAGTTTGAAGAATGTCAGGAAGCGGCTTTTAAGCCGCTTTTTTTATGGCGTTCAAGTGTAAAGATGAAATCTTGGAAATGGCTTGAAAACTATCGCAGCGAGCTGCTTAGCTGGCTAAGTTGAAGCTTTTGACGTGAACATTAAATTAAATGGAGCTTAT
>JAESGG010000017.1_pt1 | contig 174421 bp, 165 predicted proteins | sample 9266231 | NCBI WGS metagenome assembly JAESGG01 (sample SAMN14515337, study PRJNA621664) | algae metagenome | isolation source: Aphanocapsa sp. GSE-SYN-MK-11-07L and co-occurring heterotrophs from wet... | place: USA: Grand Staircase Escalante National Monument, Utah | collected 2006-04-16 | reverse complement strand
AGTTCACCGCCAGGCTCCCAATTAAGCCAGAAGGCCCAGTCTCACGACTGGGCCTTTTTGCTTATTAAGAATCTAGTGGTGGACCATTCGAGCAGGGCATTCCCCATGCGACCAAACTGCCGGGAGCAGTTTGGGACCGCTTCAGCGGGCCGCGAAGCGGCGAACCCCACGGATGGGGTGAGCAAAGTAGTTCACCGCACCCGAATCCTGCACCTATCTCCAGCATGAATCCGCTTTTAAACTAACCAACTGTTGCCTCAGTTCACCAACCCCAACCCCAAAACACCCCCATTAGCCGCATCACTCTGGCAATAGCCATCAAACCCAACCTAGTATCTGTTCAACCCATAATCAGAATAACGAGGTCCAGGTGCATTTATTGATTAAAACTGCTGTTTTTGCTGCGATTTCAGGTATTAGTCTGAGCGTAATAGCAACACAACAACCATTGCAGTATGAAGATGTCTTCCAGTTAGAGTTTGTATCAGAGCCACAGATCAGCAGTGATGGTGATCAGGTGGTTTTTGTCCGTAACCGTTTTGATCAGGAACTGGATAAACGTATCGGATCTTTATGGTTAAGTGACACCAAAACAGGTCAGTTACGACCTTTAGTATCAGAACAAGCTGATATCAGCTCACCTCTATGGTCAGAAGATGGCAAAAAACTGGCTTTTATTTCATCTGCTTCTGGTAAGCAACAGATCCATATTCGTTGGATGGACAATGGTCAAAGCGGTCAGGTCAGTCATTTACCAGCAACTCCTTCCGGTTTAAGCTGGTCACCAGATGGTAAATGGCTGGCTTTTTCGATGTTTACACCTAAAAAAGCAGCGAATCCGGTGACTTTACCTGGTAAGCCTGAGAAAAATGACTGGGCCAAAGCTCCTGTTTATATAGACACTATGCAGTATCGTGCAGATGGTCGTGGTTATCTACCTGCCGGATACAAACACATCTATCTGATAGCTGCAGAGGGTGGCACACCTATACAACTGACCAGCGGCGATTTTGATCACGGTGGTGACATTAGCTGGCAAAACGACAGCAAAGCTTTTTACTTTTCAGCCAACCGTCAGTCGGATAAAAGAGCTCAGGCCCAGAATAGTGAAGTGTACAAGCTGACTATCGCCGATAAAAACCTGACTCAAGTAACCGATCGTTTTGGCCCTGATCACTCACCCGCGTTGTCCGCTGATGGTAAATGGTTAGCTTATCTTGGTTATGATGATAAGAAACTAGCGCATCAGGCTGACCAGCTTTATGTGAAAAATCTGCAATCTGGTGAAGTTAAAATCCTTACTGCAGATTTAGATCGGGCTATCGATAGCTTTAGTTGGGATGGTGACAGCGACGCGCTTTATATTCAGTACGACGATCAGGCTCAGGGAAAAATTGCCTTACAACCTCTGAACGGCAAACGCAAAGTGCTGGTCGATCAGGTCGGTGGCAGCTCGTACAGCCGTCCTTATACCGGCGGCAGTTTTACAGTGTCAGAGGATGGTGATATAGCCTATACCCAGATGTCGACTCAGGCACCGGCTGAACTTGCTTTATGGCAGGACGGTAAAAAGAAGCAACTGACCGAACTGAATAAAGACTTGCAACTATCTCGTGATATAGGCGAAGTGGAAGAGTTTTGGGTGACGTCTTCTGTTGATCAGCGCAAATTACAAAGCTGGCTGATTTTGCCGCCAAACTTCGATAAAACTAAAAAGTATCCGTTAATTCTGGAAATCCATGGTGGCCCTCACACCGCTTATGGTCCTGTCTTTGCGATGGAATTGCAGCTGATGGCTGCTCAGGGTTATGTGGTGTTGTATACCAACCCTCGTGGCAGCACCAGTTATGGTATGGAATTCGCCAATCTGATCCACCATAAGTTCCCGAGTGAAGATTACAACGATCTGATGGATGTAGTAGATGCGACTGTCGCTAAAGGTTTTATCGATGCTGAGCAGTTATTTGTCACGGGTGGCAGTGGTGGTGGTCTGTTAACCAGCTGGATAGTGGGTCATACCGACAGATTTAAAGCCGCTGTGGCGGTAAATCCTGTGATTAACTGGTTTAGTTTTGTACTGAATGCTGATATGTACAATTACTTCAGCCAGTACTGGTTTCCTGGTATGCCGTGGGAAAAGCCAGAACATTACCTGAAACATTCACCTATCAGCTACGTCGGTAATGTGAAAACGCCAACCATGTTGATGACCGGAGAGTCCGATCACAGAACGCCTATTTCTGAGACTGAGCAGTTTTATCAGGCGTTGCAATTACGGGGTGTTGAAACCGCTATGGTGCGGATCCCGGGCGCTTCGCATGGTATCCATATCAGACCCAGTAATATGATGGCGAAGCCTGCCTATATCACCTACTGGTTTAATAAATACAAAAAATAGAGTTTTGTAGCAGTAATTAAAAAGGGCCGCCTTTAATAAAGCGGCCCTTTTGTTTTATTCATGAGTGGGTTACTCAGATATAAGCAAAAGCATCGGCAAACATTTGTTCGCGTTTTGCACCTTGTTGCAGGAAAGCATCCCGTACTACACCGACCATAGGGAAAGGACCTGCAATGTAGATATCGTAAGCATCCAGGGAGACAATATCGTCCAGCACCGCCTGATGCACCAAACCTGATCGGCCTTGCCAGTTATCTGTTGGGCTTTGTACTACAGGAATCAGCTTAAAGTCATGATGAGCAGAGGCCCATTGTTGCAGTTCAGGCATATGGTACAAAGCTTCTTCGTGACGCACACCCCAGTATAAAAAGACGGGTCTTTTTACACCTGCTGCTGCTATCGCTTGTGCGATGCTATAAACATAAGAAAAGCCTGTACCACCGGCCAGCAATAAAATGGGGTTATGACTGTCTTCACGCCAGAACGCCTGACCTAAACCCACTTCTACCGTCACTTCATCATTGCTTTGCAGATGGGCTAAGGCCTGGCCCGAATACTGATCGGCAACAGCGCCGCCAATTTGCAGCTCCAGTTGAGTTTGACCCGGAATTGAAGCAACAGAAAAAGGCCGCTTATCTTCATCTGTTAAACACAGTTGTAAATATTGGCCTGGTTTAAACTCCACCTTTTGTTGTGGCGTCAGCAGAACCTGATGCACACCAGAGGTTAATGGCTGAATTTTATCGACGGTACAAATCACTTTGGTCATGAATAATCCTGCGGCTTAGCCACGAATAAAAGGGTGGTGTAAGGTCAGATCTGACTCGGCATAAGCCAGACAACAATAGGTAAAGTTCTGCGCTTTATCCAGATCAGACAAAGGTTCAGGTGGCAGATAAGACACAGAGCCAGAGCGCAGACGGCAGACGCAGGAGGTGCAAACGCCCTGCTTACAACGAAACGGAAAGTCGATGCCATGGCGCAATGCCGCATCGAGAATAGTTTCATTAGTGTCTACCTGAAAGCTCAGGCCACTGGGGAGTATCGTCACCTGATGGCTCATTTTTGACCCGGGACTTTAAGCTCTGGCACTGTATGTCCAGCAGGTAATATGCTCAGCTCAGCCCAGATATTATCTACTTTGGCTTTCACTGCCGGGTCCATCACTATAGGTTCACCCCATTCACGGCTGGTTTCGCCTGGCCATTTATTGGTGGCGTCTAAGCCCATTTTTGAGCCTAAACCCGACACTGGCGAAGCAAAGTCCAGATAATCGATGGGCGTGTTTTCTATCATAGTAGTATCACGCGCTGGATCCATTCGGGTGGTAATAGCCCAAATCACATCTTTCCAGTCACGGGCATTGATATCGTCATCACAGACAATCACAAATTTGGTGTACATAAACTGCCGCAAGAAAGACCAGACCCCCATCATCACGCGTTTAGCATGGCCAGGGTACTGTTTCTTCATCGTCACTACGGCCATACGGTAGGAGCAGCCTTCAGGTGGCAGATAAAAGTCGACAATTTCCGGAAACTGTTTTTGTAAAATAGGCACAAAAACCTCGTTCAAGGCCACACCTAAAACTGCAGGTTCATCTGGTGGACGGCCTGTGTAGGTGCTGTGGTATATAGGATTTTCTCTGTGCGTGATATGAGTCACAGTAAACACAGGGAACGAATCGACTTCGTTGTAATAGCCGGTGTGATCACCATAAGGACCTTCAGGCGCCATTTCGCCTGGTTCGATGTAACCTTCCAACACATATTCTGCACTGGCTGGCACTTGCAAGTCGTTGCTGATACAGCGGGTAACTTCGGTATTATCACCCCTTAATAAGCCAGCAAAGGCATATTCGGACAAAGTATCTGGCACAGGAGTGACAGCACCTAAAATAGTGGCAGGGTCGGCACCTAAAGCGACGGACACCGGAAAACGTTGGCCTGGATTGGCTTTTTGCCATTCCAAAAAGTCTAATGCACCACCACGATGCGATAACCAGCGCATAATGACTTTGTTTTTTCCCAGTACTTGTTGGCGATAAATCCCTAAATTTTGCCGCTCTTTATGCGGGCCTTTGGTGACGGTTAAACCCCAGGTGATTAAAGGTGCAGCATCTCCTGGCCAGCAGGTCATCACTGGAATTTTGGTTAAATCCACCTGATCGCCCGAAAGCACCACGTGCTGACAAGGAGCTCGTTTCACTTCTTTGGCTGGCATATTCAACACTTGCTTGAACACAGGGAGTTTGTTCCAGGCGTCTTTTAACCCTTTTGGCGGCTCAGGCTCTTTCAAGAAGGCCAGTAATTTACCCACTTCACGTAAAGCCGACACGTCAGTTTGGCCCATACCCAAAGCGACACGCTCTGGTGTACCAAATAAATTAGTCAGTACCGGGACATTAAAACCTTTAGGGTTTTCAAATAACAAAGCAGGGCCACCGGCACGTAAAGTCCGGTCAGCTATTTCGGTCATTTCCAGATAGGGGTCGATTTCCATCGAAATTCGTTTGAGCAATCCACGTTGCTCCAGCTGACTGATAAAGTCACGCAGGTCTTTGTATTTCATAAGGCTCGGGCTCTGCTTGGTGTTGGGCTATTATACATGGCTGACATAGGCAAACCAGCCCGTGCTGCTTTGCTGTTCTAATCAATACGGAGCAAAATACAACTTGGGCCAAGCTGATATCGTCACGTGTCATATTCAACTGACCGCAGCTGACTTGCGTTTTCTCTGCTTCGTCATCTAATGTGGTACATAAAAGCATGATGGAGTCAGTTTTATGGATTTTCCTGAACAAATTAAACAACAAAGCTGCATGGACTGCTTAAGTGGTCAATCACTTGGTTTTGAAATTCGTATGGCATTTCAACCTATTATCGACTGGTCAGTGCAAGATATTATTGGCTACGAAGCCTTGGTGCGCGGCCCTGAAGGTCAGGGCGCTGGCTGGGTGTTTGAGCATATCAATGACAGCAATAAATACTATTTTGATCAGGCCTGCCGGGTAAAAGCCATAGAAACTGCTTCCAGGCTGGGTTTGAAAAAATTATTAAGTATTAACTTCTTACCTAATGCAGTTTATAACCCTGAAACTTGTATTCGCGCCACTATTGAAGCGGGCGATCTGTTTGGTTTTGATATCACTCAAATTATGTTTGAAGTGACAGAAGGTGAACAAATCATCGATCAGGCCAAACTCAAACGCATTTTTGAGAGTTATGCCAAAAGAGGTTTTATCACGGCGATAGACGATTTTGGTGCCGGTTATGCTGGCTTAGCCTGGTTAACTTCGTTAAGGCCTGCGGTGTTAAAGCTGGATATGGGCTTAATTCGGGATATTGACAAGGACTCCGTAAAACAAGCTGTACTGAAGGGCATTCTGACGGTCTGTTGTGAGTTAGGCACTAAAGTTCTGGCCGAGGGGGTTGAGAGCAAAGCTGAACTGGATTACCTGGTCGCCTGCGGTATCAATTGGTATCAGGGCTATTACTTTGCCAAACCTCAACTGGAAAAGCTGTTAACTCATAGTGAGATCAACGGCTGGCGAAGCCTTGGGCCACAATAACCTGATGCAGGCCCCTGATGTATTGCTGATATCCAGCTCACCTTTGTGCCATTCTGCTACTTTTGCCACTATATAAAGACCTAAACCAAAGCCTGAACTATTATCGCCGCGACGGAATAAACGCTGCAGCATGTCCGGATGCTCAGATAAACCCGGACCGTCATCCTGTACCTGTAAACAGTATTTTTGTTCGCAGATACAGAGTGTGACCCGGATTTCAGAGTGGGCATAACGCAACGCATTGCTGACCAGATTTTGTGCTGCCAGCAGAAGAGGTGCAGGTAAAGCCTCAAAGTAGTCCAGTGGTGATTCAAAACTCAGCTGCAATTCGCTTTGGTACACGTCAAATTTGTCTGCCAACTCCTTTAACCAGACTGAGGTTTGCATCTGTTGCGGCTTCTGCTCTTTAACTACTTCGATTCTGGAAAAGTCCAGATAGTTACTGACTAAGGCATCTATTTCCTCAATATCCTGTATTAATCTCTGCCGGTGTTTCTCCTCAAGCTGAGTGTGTGTCAAACCCAAAGTGAACTTCATTCGCGCCAGAGGGGTGCGGGCTTCATGAGCTATAGTTCGTGACATATCCTGATTAAAGCTTAAAAGTCTATGGATTTGGCTGGCCATTTTTTCCACACTGGAGGCCAGAGGGTACAAACTGGAGTGTTTCTCTATCCCTGCTTTCAACTCAGAGGGCTGGTTAGCAAAAGCCAAAGTAACAGAGCTTAATTTCTTGATATCTCTGAATAAAGGCAATAATAGAAACAGAAACAACAATGCCAACCCCCCATAAATCAGCAGATCCAGCCAGGGTAAAGGGGTTTGCTGAGTGGTTGCCAGTGGGCCTAGTTGTAATACCTGATTGGGGGTGGCACCTTGCCGATAATACAAACTTTGTCTGGACGGCAAATCTACCGCTATGACTTCACCTTGCTGTAGCAGGCTTTCCAGTTCTGGCGGCAGATACAGGCTGGACTTATCCAGACTTTGGAGCTGAAGTGAGCGGGTATCAAATATCTGTTCTATATCCAACTGGTAACTGAGTTTGTCTTGCGTCAGATGTTGGTAAAATTGGCTTAAGGACCACAACAACAATGCGCTGGAACAGAGCAGGACTAAATAGAGTAAAACAAATTGTTTGCGCATCAGTGATCCACCTTAATCCTGAGGCAAGTCTTTATGGTAATGGAACAGATAACCCTGGCCTCTGACTGTCAGTATGGCCAGGCCTTGTACCGCCAGCTCTTCAATTTTGCGTCTTAGTCTGCTGATCTTTAAATCAATGGCTCTGTCCAGTCCGTCATAATCACGACCCACTATATGCTTAAATAACAAATCCCGATGTACGACCTTGCCATGATGACTGGCAAAAAACCATAAAATATCAAACTCCAGGTTGGTCATCTGCAACGAGTTTCCGGCTAAGAATGCCTGGTTTAAAGTCCGGTCTAGTACTAAATCATGCAACCTGATGCTTTGGTGTAACTCTTTACGGGCAAGACGTAAGGTGCTGCGGATCCTGGCAAGCAGCAAGGAGGGATCTATAGGTTTACACAAGTAATCCGCAGCTCCGGCTTCCAGGCCACAAATTTGATCCTGTTCTGAGCTCAGTGCTGTTAAAAACAACACAGGGCAGGACCAGCGTTGTTGTAGCTGTTTCAATAAATCCAGACCATTGGCATCAGGCAACATGATGTCGCACAGGATCAAATCAAACTGTTGTTGATTGGCTAAGGCTGCGGCCGCGCTATTGGCGTGACTCACCTGGATTTTTTGCTCTGTTAAATATTCAGTGATGACTGTCGCCAAACCGCTGTCATCTTCAATCAGTAGTAACCGGCTATGTTCATGCATCAGAGCATATTCCATAAGTAGCCACGTTTATGGCGTTTAGGTTTATAGATTGCAAGCTTCAGGCTGGCTTGTGCATAAAGCTGTTGATCCGGTCCACGCAGCCGTATCTGCACATCCTGCTGACTGTCGATGGGCAGTTGCAGCTCTTTGGGTTGTTGAGGTTGTAACGCCACACAATAACTTTGTTGGTCTTGTGAGGTTTCTACGCAATAGAGTCCGGCTGCTGTGGTCACAAAGCTGATTTTTAACTGAATTTGGCAGCGAGAGCTTTCACTGGTCAAAACGCAAGTGGACGGCTCTAAGGCTAACAGCTTGGCTGCGGCCACTGGCGCTGCAACCAAGCCTAGTACCATGCCAGATATACACCAGTGTTGCTTCATCAGAATTGATATCTCACGCCAATAAACTGGGTTTTATAGTTCAGGCGTCGCAGCAATGGGCTTGGATCCAGACTAGGAGGCAAGTAGGTTTTTTGCCAATGCCATTGCAAAGCCCAATCATCACTGAGGTTATAATTTAAAGTAAAGCCGTAGTGCTGGCTCCAGCCGGAGCTCAGATGAAAGTGGCTTGGTTTATTTCCCAGCTCATGCCGGCGCACATTATAGTAATAGTTATGTAGGTCAGCATCTTTATAAACCCAGCCGGCGTGCAGGCGCAATCTGAATTTCTGCCATAACAAATCACGATGCAGCGCCAGGTGCAGTTCCGTGCCGTGGTGTCCTGCGCTGATATCTTTCAGCCATTGACTGCGCACATTCACCACTGAGGTGAGCCAGGTTGCGCTCAATCCGGTCATATAAGACAAGTGGCGTTTAATGGGTTCAAAATAGCCTGGCGGATAAACCGGGCCATCAAAACGAGTCATACCAAGTGCATCCCACCAGCCAAATTTATTGATGCCATCGAGCACAAAAAAGTAGCCGTCGTCATTCAATTGACCCACGAGATCCAGATAAAAACTTTCATTCTCCAACAATGAATAACCAACAAATGAATTTTCCAGATAAAAACGTTCGCCGTAATAGCTGACAGAAGGCAACAGGTTCCCTTCAACGTCATCTCTGAAGCTCAATGGTGTTTGAATCGTGCCCTTGCCAGCAGATAGCGCAAAACTCCAGCCTTGTTCCGCGTGCTGATTCGCAATAAGCAGGGGGCTGAAACACAGCAAAACAACATACAACAACAGCGATTTCATCAGTTTTTGATCTGAGTCTGAATTTATGCTCTGCACTTTAGCAAGTCTGTTACTGAAAATCTGCCCCGAAATTTAAATGCTACAAAATGCTACAGCAAAGCAATCGACCACTACTTCTGATGGATGTTTAGATGGATAAGTCGGTGGAAAAATAACCGGCAGATCACAATAAAAATAAGTTGGAGAATCCAGTGAGAATTAAAACAATATGTTGTGCTATAGCTGCAGCCCTATATGGGGCTGCGGTGGCACAAGCTGCAACAGGCTTATCACCTGATCAGGCTACAACCAATCCACATCAGCTGAAAGCTGTCTCTGTTCCAGACCCTACGCAGAAAAAGCGCCAGACAGTTCAGGCTGCTCAAAATAATCTGCTGGTGAATGACGGACTCAATGTACCAATTCAACCCAAAGCGAAATTTGTGCCTGAAGCCGATCTGCACGGCGAGCAGGTGTATATAGTGCGTTTGGCCGCCCCTTCTGTCAGTGTTTATAGTCAACAATTGACGCGTCAGGGCAAGGCACGAACGCAGCAGAAGTTATATGTGCAGGGTCAGGCCGCAGAGCCTGCGGTTGCCTCTTATCAAAAGCGTTTACTGAATGAGCAACAGACTGTGCTGCAAGCTGTGCAAAAACAAGTCGGAAGCAAAGAGTTCAGACAACAATACACCAAAGCACTGAACGGCTTCAGTTTGAAACTGACTCAGGAAGAAGCGGAAAAAATTTCCAGACTGCCACAAGTCGTTTCAGTGCAACGCTCAAAACTCTATCAATTACATACTGATACAGGCCCTTTACGAATTGCTGCAGATAAAGTCTGGACTGGCGCAACCAGTCAGAATACTGCTTTTAAAGGTGAAGGCACTATAGTGGGGATCATCGATACAGGTGTAAATACGGATCACCCTTCTTTCGCTGATATAGGTGGCGATGGATATAACCATACCAACCCTTGGGGTGCTGGTAATTATGCCGGTGACTGCAGCAAAGATGAGTTTGCAGACAGATGTAACGACAAACTGATAGGTGTGCGCAGCTACAAAGTGATCACAGACACCTATCAGGGCATCTACCCTGCTGTAGGTGAAGACGTATCAGGCCATGGTTCGCATACCGCTTCTACTGCAGCGGGTAACGTGCTGAATAATGTCGATTATGTGATTCCTGCTGTCAGCGAGGCCAGCGATGGTATTGTAGTGAAAGCGGGTTTGTTTACCCAGTTATCCGGTGTGGCACCTCACGCCAATATTATTTCTTATCAGGTCTGTTTGCCTTTGGATGGTTGTCCGGGTGAAGCGCTGGTGGCGGCTATTGAAGATGCGGTTACAGATGGGGTGGATGCCATAAACTTCTCCATAGGAAACGTCAACAATGTGACATCACCCTGGCAAGATGCTGTGGAGCTGGCATTTTTAGGTGCTCACCAGGCTGGTATTGCAGTTGCTGCTTCTGCGGGTAATGCTGGTGGTGATGGCGATATTGAATACGGCGCTTATATCGATCACGCTTCGCCATGGTTACTGAACGTGGCGGCATCCACCACAGGACGCCGGGTAGAGATTGATACTACAGCCGGGGAGTTTAGTGGTGGTACTGATATGCCAACCGAAGCTCTGGCTGGCGGTGGTGTCAATCAGCAAGCGCTGACTGGCGTAGTGGTTAAGGCTGCTGACTTTGGCGATGAGCTTTGTGAGTCACCATTCGCAGCTGGCACTTTTGACAATCTGACCAACAGCAATGGTGATCCTTATCTGGATGGACAGGGGCAGGCCGCGAAGATCATTGTCGCCTGTTCACGTGGCGGCAATGGTCGTGTTGAAAAGTCTGAGAATGTTGTTGCAGGCGGAGCTGAAGGTTTTATCTTATACAACGCCACCGACTCTGGTGACGAAGGTACAGTCATTTATACGGACAGCTACGCTGTTCCCGGTATCCATCTGAGCAATGCACAGTGGTATCAACTGACCCCTTGGCTGGACTCTGCCAGTCCAACAGGTCATCAACTGACGCTGTCCGCCACTGTGATAGAACGGGTGGTCGACGATAGTCTGGCGGATGAGTTGGCTGGTTTTTCGTCCAGAGGTCCAAGTTTAGCCAACCCTGAACATATAGTGCCTTCTGTTTCTGCGCCTGGTGTAGACATTTATGCTGCTACCAACGATGAAAGCCCATTTGCGGCCAGCAGAGGTGAAGCGCCGGTAACAGCTGACTTTGGTATGTACAGTGGTACCTCTATGGCGGCTCCTCATGTGGCTGGCGCACTGGCGCTGATGAGTCAGGCCAGACCTGACTGGACTGTGGCAGAAAAACAATCAGCGTTGCAGTTAACTGCTGAGCCAGAAGTGATGCATGTGCAGTACAAAGGTGAGTCCTGGGAAACGTCAAACAAAGCTGAGATTTACCGTGCCGGTACAGGCCGTATTAATGTAGCTGCCGCTATTGACACTGGTCTGGTGATGAACGAAAGCTATGAAAATATGCTGGCGGCTGATCCGAATAATGGTGGACAAGGCCACAAGCTGAATCTGCCTGAACTGGTCAACTTTCATTGTAAACCTGTATGTAACTGGCTTCGTACTTTTACTGCAACCAAAGATGGCAGTTGGACTTTAACAACGGATGAAGTGACAAACTGGTCTGGTAATTACAGCGAGCGTTTTGTCCAGCAGGGAGTTAAGCTGGAAATGATCCCAGCGCAGTTCAGCCTGAAAGCCGGTGAAACCCAATCTGTGGTGGTGCGGGCATCTATTACCAATACCCAGGATATTTTCAGTAACGCAGAGGTAGAACTGCATTCTCATCTGATGATCACTGAAGATAATGGCAGATCGCCGGCAATGCGTATGCCTATGGTGTTCAAATACGATAATGGAGATTTACCTGATCGTTTAGAAATAACGGCTCACCGCAATAACTCCACTTATCAAATCAATGATATGCCTATGCCTGAAGCTGCAGCTCCTGTGGCCAGAGTCTATGCCACAACCAAAGCGACAGTGAAAACCGTGACTCTGCCTAAAGACGATGATTTTGTCTTTCCGTGGAATTATCCGGACGATTCGTCAGCCACTGATGTGATGGATGAAGCTGTGCATAGTTTCTGGATTGAAGTGCCGGAGAATAGCAAGCGTCTTATTGTGGAAAATCTGGCACACAAAGGTTCCAGTAGCACTGTGGCGCAAAATTACGGCAATACAGTGGTTTATGTCGGCAAAGATTTTGATGCCGATGGCTTGATTGAACCGGAAACAGAACTGTTGTGTATGTCTTCGCATATAGCTCTGAATAACTTCTGTAACATCAATGAACCTGATGCAGGCCAGTACTGGGCCATGTTGTATAACCCAAATGAGTATAAAGAAGCTGGTACTGATACCTTTGAGTATGCTTATGGGGTTGTCAGCGGTGAGCTTGCGACTGATCTGACTCTGGATGCGTTGCCGGCGACAAATGGCGTTGATCCTGTGGATTTAACCTTCCGCTGGAACAAACCGGACATGGTCAAAGGTGATATTTATTATACGGGTTTTGATTTAGGTTCATCCGCAGGTAATGCAGGCAACCTTGGATTTGTGCCACTGAAAATGCAGCGTGGTGAAGATGATGTCAGTTTAAGCAGCAGCAAAACCAAAGTTTTGGTTGGACAGTCTGTTGATTTCACCTTGTCTGCTTTACCTAATCTTTCCGGTGCCGACCGCGACTTCAGCATTACAGCGACTATTCCTGCCGGTTTAGTCGTGAATGCTGAAGAGATAAAGGTCAGTGACGATACCACTGTCACAGACGTCAGTCTGGTTGAAGGCGTGCTGACGCTGAAAGGTCATCAGAAAAACACGCTGGGTGTCAGTCCTTCTTACCTCATCAGTAACAGCGAAACAGATGAAATGTGCCGCATTCCTGATTTTGGTCAGAATAATGACAAGTATGTCGACTTAAGTGAGTTTGGTTTTAGTCCATCTTTTGGTGACACACCGGCTAAGCTCAGAAATGGCACGGAAATCCCTTACAGCATGATGTTTGCTGATGGCAAAGGTTTTGGTTTATACAACAATCCATTTGCGAAGTCGCCTGCTATGTATATACGTGGTAACGGTAATATCTCGTTTGAGCCAATGCCTTACTTCTGGCCAGCTCATAATCAATTCCCTTATAACTCCTTCCCTTATCAGGCTATGGGTGTGTTATGGCGTGGCTGGGGTGGAGTTCCTATAGATATGACCCCTATGGCTACACCTTATGATGTCTGGAATGGTGAAGGTATTACTCTGGCCAGCACCCAAAGTGGCTGGGCTATTGTTGAATGGGATGGTTCACGTTCTATGCCTCATCTGGGCACAGATCCTGTGACCTTTGAGCCGCTGTATGGTGACAATGGCGATCGCTTTGACTATGAGGTGATCTTCAATACAAGCACCCGTTTTGGTAAAGGTGAGCATGAAATCTATATGGCCTATGACTCATTAGAGTTTAACGGCAGTAACAGAGGTTCAGTGGGCATACAAGGCTACAAAGGTCAGACTTATATGTTTGGACCGCTGGAAGGTTATCTGGGTGTGCAATATGCACTGAATGACTTAGACAGCAAACTGAGTGAAGGGCTGGTGCTGTGTTATGACTATGTGGGCCCTGAATCTTCTCAGTTCAGTGTCACAGTGCCTGCAGTGGTCAAAGCCAGTGCCACTGCATCTGAGTTAGTGGTCTCTGCAACCAGCAGTATGGCGGGTATGGAAGATATTCAGATGAGCCTTAGTGTTGAAGTGCCAGGTAACATTACTTTAGGTGCTATTAGCAGCAAAACTGTGGTGGAAGATGGTGAGTTGAGCGGGATCCAAGTTGTTTATAGCGACGACCTGAATAGCCGCAATACGATCAGTGTTAGCGGCGACCACATTTCTGCCACTGTGAATGGCCATGAAACGGGCGATACCTTCAGTATTAAACCTGCTGCAGATTTCAGTGGATCCACACGAGTGACAGTCACAGTGACTGATGTGGAAAATCCGGTGGACAAAGCCAGTACCAGCTTTGAGTTGGTAGTCACTCCAGTGAACGATGCTCCAGACGCTAAAGTTGTTAATACCTCTGCAACTGGTGCCGCAGGCAGTACCATAGTACTGGATGCAAGCGGTAGTTCTGATATAGACGGCGATACTCTGACCTATAGCTGGAAGCAAACGGCTGGTGCTGCAGTCAGTTTTGTGGCTGCCGGAGCAAAGTTAACACTTAATCAAGTGCCTGCTGGCAATTTCAGTTTTGAAGTTGTGGTTTCTGACGGCCAGTTAACAGACAGTGCCATTGTCACACTTTCGGTCACAGACAAGAATGTCTCCACTGAAGTCAGTAAAAAATCCAGCGGTAGCTTTGGCTACTGGTGGTTGGCTTTAGTGGCTGCTATTGTGCTGGTGCGCCGTCAACAAAGCAGAACTAAAGCTTAATAGCCTGTTGTTTTAGTTTATGCTGTGAGGCCTGCATCCTGATGCAGGCCTTTTTCTTTGTGGCATAAAAGACAACAATGCAGTAAATTAAAAGACATCTGGATGTCTAAGGTGTTTCTGATGAAAAAAGCGACTCAACTGATCCATGCTGGCCGTGGTAAAGAGTGGACAGGTTCGGCAGTCAACCCTCCTGTAGTGCGAGCCTCTACTATTGTTTTTGATACTATGGCTGAGTTGAAGCATGCGACAGCTCATCGTGGTGACAGAGTGCCTTATTATGGTCGTCGTGGTACTGCGACCCATTTTGCGTTGCAGGATGCCATCTGTGATTTGGAAGGTTCTGCCGGCTGCGCTTTATACCCTTGTGGTGCTGCTGCAATTAACGCTGCTTTATTGAGCTTTTTAAAACAAGGTGATCACCTGCTGATGGTGGATACTGCCTATGAACCTACCCGAGCTATCTGCGATAAGTTGCTGGCAGGTTTAGGTATAGAAACTACCTATTACGACCCTTTGATTGGTGCTGGGATCAGTGCGCTCATTAAAACCAATACCAAAGTGATTTTTCTGGAATCTCCTGGTTCTCTGACGATGGAGCTGCAGGATATTCCTGCCATCAGCGCAGTAGCAAAAGCACATAATATAGTGCTGATGCTGGATAATACCTGGGGCACCCCTGTATTGCTGGATGCTTATGCTTTGGGGGTGGATATTTGTATTCAGTCCGCGACCAAATACATAGTAGGACACTCAGATGCCATGCTGGGTATTGCCACTGCGAACGAAAAACACTGGCCGCAACTACGCGAATACAGTTATTTGATGGGCTATTGTGCTTCTGCTGACGATGCTTATCTGGCCAGTCGTGGTTTGCGAACCTTAAAGGTGCGTTTAGCTCAGCATGAAACCAATGCTTTAAAAGTGGCGAAGTGGTTACAGCAACGACCTGAAGTGGAAACAGTGCGTCATCCGGCTTTGCCTGAAAATCCAGGCTATGACATTTTCCAACGTGACTTTAGTGGCAGTAATGGCTTGTTTTCTTTTGTGTTAAAACAAGGGGATGCCCAAGCCGTGGCCGCTTTTATTGAAGGCATGCAACATTTTAAAATGGGCTTTTCCTGGGGCGGTTATGAAAGTCTGATTATTCCGAACTTAAATATTCAGAAACTCAGAACAGCCAGCAGTTGGCCTTACAGCGGGCCTTTGATCCGCTTGCATATTGGCCTTGAAGATACAGAAGATTTAATTGCCGATTTAACTGCGGCTTTTCAGCGTTTTAATAACGTGATTTAACAGGTGCTTTGATCAACAAAAGGCGCTGTTTGTGCAGCGCCTGCTATTGAAAGATTTTACTGGCGTAAAAAGGATTCGATGCTTTCGCCTGTCACTTTGCCAATCTGACTGAACAAGTACCAAATGGCGACCATCAACATAATGGTACAAGGCAAAGCTATTATCGGATAACTCAGTGCTGTCATTTGCGCCAGTTCTTCGTTAAATGCAGCAGTGCCGGGGGGGCTGACCAGTAAGTATTTCGCCAGGCCATAGTTTAATACAGAAGACACCATAAAAGAGCCTGCCACCAGATAAGCACAGTTTTGTAGTTTGGCCGCAAACAACTGTTCTGCGTTGTGAGCTTTTAAGCTGGCTTCCAGTTTTGTTAAGTCCATTAGCTCGTCGTTCAGCAGGATTTTTTTCACCAGCGGGTACTTGCTGCGTTGGCTGATTAAAACCACCAGCGCAATAATACCGGGAACAGCGGCTTCTTTAATGGCGATGTAGGCTGGGTCGAGCTGTAATAAGCTGATCCCACCAGTAAACAACACACTGATCACACCCAGCACGGATAAAAAGTTCACCTTTTTACTTTGCTGTAATTCCCACACACCAAAACCCAAAGGAAAGGCTAAAGCGACCACTAAAGCCCAGACGGGGCCTAACTGATGATCTTCACTGAGTTTACTTAAAATCAGCGTGGGGATAATGATGTTAAATGCCAGGTTAACTAAAAAACCTGATGATTTTTTCTTTTCTGTCTGACTCATAAATTCTGGCCTTGCTGCCTGTTTTACTATTACAACTTCTTAGTGTGGGGCCGAGTATATCTGATTTGGCGGCTGTTACGCAGTATCACGCCGAATAGTGCAGGGCATTCGATGAAACACAAAATAGGCTGCCGACAAGAGCAAAAGCTTTAAGCTACTGATTTGTTGGTCTTTATAAAAACTTAGCAAGAACTCTGGCACTAAAGCGAACTATTCGCAATGCCATCTTATTGATTTTGTTGGTTTTTTCTTGAGTTTGTTGATTTTTTGACTACAATAAGCACAGTTTTTGAATTTGCAGGTATTCGTTATGAAAGGCCAACCACTAGTGCTCGCTAAACTGAATGAGGTGCTGACCTCTGAGTTAACGTCCATTAACCAGTATTTTTTACATGCCCGTATCTATAAAAACTGGGGTTTGGCTCAGTTAAATTCGGTTTGTTATAAAAAATCGATCAAAGATATGAAGCAGGCTGACGAGCTGATTGAGCGTATTTTATTCCTGGAAGGCCTGCCAAACCTGCAAGCTTTAGGCAAATTACGTATTGGTGAAGACACAGAAGAAATGCTGCAGTGCGATATGGATTTCCAATACGATCAGCTGCCGTTATTACGTGACGCTATCAAATTATGCGAACAGCATCAGGATTATGTCAGCCGCGAATTGCTGCAGGAAATTCTGGAACATGAAGAAGAGCATGTGGACTGGATTGACACGCAGCAGCAACAAATTACTTTGGTAGGTTTGGAAAATTACCTGCAAAGCCAAATGGGTTCAGGAGACTAACAATGAAAGGTAATACACAGGTTATCGCGGCATTAAACGAGCTGCTGTCGAATGAACTCAGTGCTATGGATCAGTATTTTATCCATGCCCGTATGTATCACGACTGGGGTTTAAGTAAACTGTTTGAGCGTATTGATCACGAAGTGACCGACGAAAAAGCTCATGCGGCTGCTTTGATTGAGCGTATTTTGTTTTTAGAAGGCACGCCGGATTTATCCAAACGTGATCCGTTGCAGGTGGGTACTGACGTGCCTTCCATGTTACAAAACGATTTAAACGTGGAGTATTCAGTCGGTGCTTTGCTGAAAAAAACCATAGCTCTGTGTGAATCTGTGCAGGACTACGTCACACGCGACTTACTGATGACCTTGCTGGACGACACGGAGAACGATCACGCCCATTGGCTGGAACAACAGCTGCGTCTGATCAAGCTGATTGGTTTGCCAAACTATATTCAGTCGCAAATCTAAGGTTTTTGTCTGTTTACAAAAAAGCACCTTCGGGTGCTTTTTCTGTTTAAAGTAGTCAGAAATTGGAGCGGGTGGCGGGAATCGAACCCGTGTCTAAAGCTTGGGAAGCTTTCATTCTGCCATTGAACTACACCCGCATGCGGCTTAAAGTACAAAGCCCTATGGATGCTGTCAATCAATGCTTGAAGGACTTATGTTGTGACTCCAGAACAAATTCAACAATCTGCGGCCTGGCTGGCTGATTATCGTCAACGTGGTGAAGCCGCGCCTTTATTACCGGCAGAGCTGCGTCCAACTTCTCTGGCTGAAGCTTTTGCTATCCAGCAATGGTTGTTTATTGAGTCAGACTTGCCTGTTGTGGGGTGGAAAGCCGGACTGCCTGGACCGGATAAATGGGTGCTGGCACCTATAGCTCATCTGCAACAAGGCGAGCTTTGCCTGTTTGAACAACAATCAGAGCAGTACAGTATTGAGCCTGAACTGGCGTTTTTGCTGGCGACCGATTTACCTGCCCGGGCCGAACCTTACAGCGAAGCTGAGGTAAAAGCGGCGATTGGTGCTACTCATTTGGCGTTAGAGCTGATTATCCGGCCTTATAAAGCAGACGCTGGTGCTGAATTTTTAGATCAACTGGCGGCAGGTTTATTTAATCAGGGTTTATATATTGGTCCTGCTTTACCACTCCAGTGTTTTCCGCAAGAGTTTGAACTGGTGGTGCAGCATTCAGGTGAACAACACAAGTTTGCCGCTACACATCCTAATCAGGATCCGTTATTGCCTTTGTATTGGCTGGTCAATCATTTAAGTCAGCAAGGTATTGGTTTAAAACAAGGCGAATGGGTGATCACTGGCTCTTACGCCGGCGTATTGCAGGTACCCGCCAATACAGAGCTAAAATTACAGTTTGGGCCTTTTGGCCAAATCAACACCTTCTGTCGTCATAAGGCTGTGATAAGCTAATCGGCTGATTTGGTTTTTTATTTTGCCATGGAGAGTTTTGGATGGAGTTTTTACCGGCCTGGCCACTAACCATCACGCCGCTGTCATCCTTTGGTTTGCTGCTGTTGATCGGCAGTTTGGGTGGTTATCTGGCGCATCGTATTTCCTGGTTACCCAGTATCACAGGTTTTATGCTGGTGGGTTTTTTAGTCGGACCCAGCGGCTTGGGATTATTGACTGAGTCCGTACTGAAAGACTCCCGCATATTAATAGATATCACGCTGGCGCTGATTTTATACCGGCTGGGTTCTTCACTCGATTTGCGTTTTCTACGTCAGTCACCGCGTTTACTGGTGATTGCGCTGGTGGAAAGTACCTTAACCTTCAGCGCGGTTTTTACTGTGTTGTGGTTGTTCCAAATTCCATTAGCTTTGGCCGCTTTAATTGCCGCTATTTTGGTGTCTTCTTCCCCAGCTGTGTTATTGCACGTTGCACATGAAGTCGGAGCCAAAGGTCCGGTCACTGAAACTGCCAAGTCCTTAGTCGCTTTGAATAACCTGCTGTCTTTCCTGGCCTTTGCTTTTGTTGTGCCTGTCTTGCTGGCCGAACAGGATGCGGGTTGGCAGCAAATCGTGTTGCAGCCTATGTATTTATTGTTGGGATCGGCCTTGTTAGGTGGCGTAATTGCTTATGGTCTGCATTTTTTAACCAGCAGAACTCAAACAGCTACCCAGTATAAACTGGCGTTAGTGGTCGGGGCTTTGATGTTGTGTCTGGGTCTGGCTCAGCAATTAAAACTATCTGCGCTTTTTGCGCCCTTGGTTGTCGGTATAGTAGTACGCAGTATGGAACGCGAAGAAGTGGTGTCTGCGCTGGAATTTGGCAGTGCTTTTGAGCTGTTTTTTATCGTCTTGTTTGTGTTTGCCGGCGCTAACTTACACTTTGCAGAACTGGTGGCTTTTGCCCCTGTCATTATGGTGCTGGTTGCTGTGCGCTGTGCGGCCAAATGGTTTGGTGTCAGTGTCAGCTCGGTATTGTTGGGGCAAACAGTGCGGACTGGTGCCTCATCCGGTTTATTACTGATCCCGATGGCGGGTCTTGCTATTGGGTTGGTGCAAAGTTCCAGCCAGTTGGTACCAGAACATGCTGCTGTGATTAGTGCCATAGTGCTCGGCGCCGTGACAGTGTTTGAAACCATAGGACCTCCTATCGCCTCTTATGCCTTTCGTCTTGCCGGCGAAACGGAAGTTCAGGCGTCCGCAGCTGTGGCTGAGCAGCAACCACAGCATCCATGGCAAGCCGAAGGTACTGTGGCTGTGGACCTGTCAGCTTTGCATGCGCCTGAACCCGCAGATGCAGTGCTGCTGGAACAGTCTGAACCTAAACGATTCAAATTCTGGCGCTGGTGATCGAAAGTCTAATGCCAGCGGCCACTTTGTATCAGGCCATAAATCAGACCAAATAAGCCGGCACCGTAACCAGCTGTCACACCCAGCAAACACCACAGTGTATTTTGTCGCTTCACTCTGGCAAGCTCTGCGGCATTGGGGTATTGCTGTTGCAGGCGTGGGCTGACGATTTGCTGTAATCGCAGCTGGCTATAGATCAATCCTGCTATCAACAGCACAAAAGCTGCTATCGGCGCCCAGGCTCCACTGGTCAGTTCGTAGGCCGCTGTTAATAACAGGCCTGATAACAAGACCCAGAGGACAGTTTTGTTGCGTAACGTTTTTAGTGCAGCTTTTTCATCTTCACTGTCGGCCCTTTTTAGCACTGCCCTCATACCAAACACCACACCAGCTACCGCAGCCAAAGCGCCTATCATGGCGCCACCCAGCAGCACTGCAATTTTCGCCAGCCAGCCACTTTGTTGTGCTGCAACAGAGACAGAAGTCGCTGCTGCGACCGGAGGCGCTGCGCTGCTCAAAGCTGCTGCTACCACAGCGCTGAAACCTAAACCCGGTGCTGTGCTTAACACCAACTGGCCATAACGTGCTAATAAACTATCTTTTAACTGCTCTCTTACCCTAGACAGTTTTTTTCGCACATTGGCGTCACTTAGACCCAATAAATCAGCCACTTGCTGACTGGACTGCTCTTCACGGTAATAGAGTAAAACGATTTCCCGGCTGTCTTCAGGCAATTGGCTGATAAAGTCCTGCATAATGATTTGCTGCTGCTCACGCTCCAGTAAATCCTGCATTGAAGCTGTTGGGTCGGCGAAATTTTCCAGCAAACTTTCTGCCTCTTCTCCCAACACTTTTTGCTTTACCTTGTTGTCCCGCAGGTAGTTGTAACTGCGATGCCTTGTCATTTGCCGGACCCAGGGTAAAAAGCTGGCTGGTTCACGCAGCGTTGCTAACTGCTGCCAGATATAAATAAACACCTCTTGTGCCACTTCTTCGCTGGCGTCCAAATCTTTCACTATCGCCAAAGCTATGCCTGTGACTGTATGGCGACACTGGGTGATCAGGCGTTCAAAGGCGTTGCGATCGCCTGCTGTGGCTGCTATCACATCAGGTAATAATCTCTGCTCCACTGTAGTTAACATTTATTATTATTCCTTTATAAAATCAGTGATTTGCGCCAGTAGCCAGTCAGGCTGATCCCACATAATAAAATGCCGTGCCTGCCAGTTAAAGTCCAGCTTCGCTTGAGGAATGGTATCAATTTGTTGTTGATACAAGGCTTGAACTGCGGGGCGCATTGCTGCCGAGGGTAAGGCTCCGCCGGCACCTAACAAGAGCACAGGCTGCTGAATTTTATGCACTTCGCTTCGCAGGTCCGTGGTTAATAGTTCAGCGATAACAGCACCAACAGTAGCGGGGTTGGATAGTGCTGCCATCTGCGTGATCTGGGCTGCATGCTCCGCATTGCTGACCTGAATCGCCATACCTTGTTTTGCACTCTCAGCCAGTTGGACAGATGTCATTTGTTGATAATACTGCTGCATCATTCTGGCCTGAGGGGCCATTTGTGCCACAGTGGTCGTGCTATCGCGGCTAAAGACAGGCGCCAGATAAGGTAAGCCATCCACAGCTATCACTTTGCCAGTCAGTTTTGGATAAGAGCTTGCAAGCTGAAAGGCCAAAAACGCGCCCATGCTATGGCCAATGACTATCGGCTGCTTTAACTGCTGGTGCTGAATATAAGCGGCCAGTTCACTGGTCACTTGTGTTAGCTTTAAAGGTGTTGCCAAAGCAGGAGTTCCGGCAAAGCCCGCCAGACTGATAAAGTGCAGCTGATACTTTGGTTTGAGGGCTGTAGCCAGCTCTTGCCATACCCGCTGATCAGACATCAGACCCGGGATCAGAATAATAGCTTTGCCCTTGCCTTCCACCTGCACCTGAAAGCCGGGTGCTGAGGGTGCATCAGCCTTAAGGCTTTGACTTAGCAGCATAAATACTGTGTAGCACAGCAGAATAATGGCCTTTCTTTTCAACATAATAGTGACTCCTGAAGTTTAATAAAGCTGCGTATCTATTCAGTACAGTTATGCAGCACCTGGACTAAGTACCTTCAGCTTTGGACTATGTGACAAATAGCAGAGAAAAAATTTCAGACTTCTAAACTTCTGGCTTTCTATTTTGTTGGTCGTTTTGTAATCTATCAGGCTTGAGCACCAAACAAATACCCGTTAGGGTGGGTAAGAAAACGCAGAACTAAACTGCAGGCAGTGCAACGAGGAGAGTGGGTCATGTCGCAATATGCTGCCTTGAGGGCAAATGTCGGATTGTTGGGTACCCAGCTGGGTGACACCATACGCAATCAATTAGGTGATGCAGTTTTAGAACGTATTGAGCAAATTCGTGCTTTAGCCAAGGAAGCCAGGCAGGGTACAGAGCTACAGGATCAGCAACTGAAGCAAGTGCTGGCTAGTTTAACCGATCAGGAAATTTTGCCGGTCGCCCGTGCTTTTGCGCAGTTTTTAAATCTGGCGAACCTGGCGGAACAGCACCATACCATCAGCAAAGCGGGTCATGCTTCTATTGAAAAGCCAGAACCAGTGGCTGAACTGCTGCAACTGTTACAGGATAAAAACATCAGTAAAAGCCGGATTGAACAGGCTGTTGCCGATTTATCTATTGAGTTGGTGCTGACTGCGCACCCTACAGAAGTCACCCGTCGTACTCTTATTCATAAGCTGACTGAAATAGCGGCCTGTTTAGCAGAACTTGAGCAGGATTTAGCGCCGGTACAGCAGAAAAAAGTAGAAAACCGTTTGTATCAGCTGATCACTCAGGCCTGGCATACCAACGAAATCCGCGAACAACGGCCCACTCCAGTGGATGAAGCCAAGTCTGGTTTTGCTGTGATTGAAACCTCGCTGTGGGACGCTATCCCAGAGTTTATCCGCGAATTAGATACTGCCTTGTTGCCTGTACTGGGGCATGGTTTGGCGTTAGAAGCAGCTCCTATCCGTTTTTCGTCCTGGATGGGTGGAGACAGGGACGGTAACCCTTTTGTTACTGCCAAAGTCACCCGTCAGGTGCTGCTGCTAAGTCGCTGGAAAGCAGCTGATTTATTCAGCCGTGACCTGGATGTGCTGGCCAACGAACTGTCGATGAATCAGGTCAATGATGCGGTACGTGCTGTAGTGGGGGATGTATCAGAACCTTACCGTAAGCTGCTGAATGATTTCCGCCATAAATTACTGCACACCAGAGACTGGCTGACCGAAGCATTAAAACATGACAGATTACAACGACCTGACGATTTGATTTGGCATAACCAGCAACTGTTGGAGCCTTTGCTGCTGTGTTATCAGTCTTTACTCGACTGCAAAATGCAGGTGGTGGCTGAAGGCCTCTTAAAAGATACCATTCGCCGCGCTTATGCCTTTGGTTTAACTTTGCTGAAGCTGGATGTGCGGCAGGAGTCCGGCCGTCATACCGCTGTATTCAGCGAATTTACCCGTTATCTCGGTATTGGCGATTATGCTGAATGGGATGAATCAACCCGTCAGGCTTTCTTATTAAACGAGCTGAGCAGCAAAAGACCTTTATTCCCGCGCAACTGGTCGCCAAGCCCTGACGTAAAAGAGGTGTTGGACACCTGTGACATAGTGGCTCGTCACGGACCAGAAGCTTTATCTACTTATGTCATTTCGATGGCGGGCAAACCCTCCGACGTGCTGGCTGTGCAGTTACTGCTGAAAGATGCTGGCATTACTTTCCCTATGCGGGTAGCGCCTTTATTTGAAACCCTGGCTGATTTAACCAATGCACCGGAATGTATCAGTAAGTTGCTGGCCATCGACTGGTACAGAGGGTATATCAACGGTCGTCAGGAAGTGATGATTGGTTACTCAGACTCTGCCAAAGATGCTGGTGCTTTTGCTGCGGCCTGGGCGCAGTACAGTGCGCAGGAAGCATTAGTGGCGATTTGTCAGCAGGCTAAAGTGCAACTGACCTTATTCCACGGCCGTGGCGGCACTATAGGCCGTGGCGGCGGTCCTGCTCATGCCGCTATTTTATCTCAGCCGCCAGGATCGCTGGCTGGTGGTTTACGGGTGACTGAACAAGGCGAGATGATCCGCTTTAAGTTTGGTTTAAATGGCTTAGCGCAGCGTAGTCTGGCCTTGTATGCCAGTGCTGTACTGGAAGGGGTGTTATTGCCGCCGCCAGTGCCAGAGCAAAGCTGGCGGGAGCTGATGCAGCAACTGGCAACAGTCTCTTGCGAAGCTTACCGTGCCGTGGTGCGGCATCACCCGGATTTTGTGCCTTATTTCCGCGCGGCCACACCAGAGCTGGAGTTGGGGCAATTACCGCTGGGCAGTCGTCCGCCAAAACGTAATCCAAATGGTGGGGTTGAAAGTTTACGTGCCATTCCATGGATTTTTGCCTGGTCGCAAAACCGCCTGATGTTACCGGCCTGGCTAGGTGCAGGCAGTGCATTGGCCGTTGTTGTCGAGCAAGGTAAAACAGAGTTATTGGCGCAAATGCGGGCGAAATGGCCGTTTTTCGCCACTCGTTTATCTATGCTGGAAATGGTGTATTTAAAAGCGGATGCAGAAATTGCCGCTTATTATGATGAAAAACTGGTGCCAGCGCATTTGTTGCCTTTAGGTTTGCAATTGCGTCAGCAGTTAGCTGCGGATACTGCTTTGCTGTTAAAGCTGATCCAAAGCGATACGCTGATGGCGAAAGAAGCCTGGATCCGTGAGTCAATTATGCTGCGAAATACTTATGTCGACCCGCTGCACATACTGCAGGTGGAGCTGTTAAATAGGGTAAGGCATGAACCTGAAACAGTGAACGACAGTATTAAACGCGCTTTGATGGTGACTATTGCCGGTATTGCAGCTGGTATGCGCAACTCGGGTTAAGCTCAAAAAAAGGGCGCACTCTGTGCGCACTTTACTACTTTTTTAACTTAGAAAAAGTTCTTTTTAAACTCAACACCAATAATACGAGGTTCGTTAACGAAACCTGTCAGGTTAGCAAAGTCTATTGCACCTTTCAGGTTGTCTTCGTCCGTAATATTGCGGCCAAACAAAGCCACTTCGTAGTCGTTATCAAAGTTCAGATAACCGATACGTAAACCAGCTTCGAAATTGCCATTCGTGTGGTATTCCATCGATTCATACAGGAACAGGTTCGTTTTGCCCTGACGAGCTACATCACCGTAAAAATAAATCTCACCTGAGCTGACTGGAATATCGTAACGGGCATTGACCGTTAAAATAGTTTCAGGAGCTTGAGGGAACGGGTTGCCGTCAATAAAGACTAAACCATCGCTGTTTGATGGATTGGTTGGTGTACAGCGGCCTGAACCACAAGGTGCAACCAATAAGTTTTGATCCTTCAGTTCAGTTTTGTTGTAGCTGAAACCGCCGCCCACGACCAGGCTCTTGGTGGCACGCCATTCAGCGTCCACTTCAAAACCATAACCTGTACCCTTGTCGGCGTTTAACAGCTGGTTGCCCTGAGTTTCACCACCAATAGCGGATAACTGAATATCGTCGATGTTGTAATAAAACAGTGCACCGTTCAGACGCAGTGAGTCGTCCAGTAAGTCAGACTTCGCGCCGACTTCAACTGAAGTGATGGTTTCAGAATCAGCCACTGAAGGGGGGGCTTCAAACGCCACATCACGGCCTTGGATAGACTGAGCGCGGAAACCATTAGCCAAACGACCATATAGGCTGGTTTTGTCTGTTAAGCGGTAGTTGCTGCTTAATTCCCAACTGATCTGACCGTCATCTACTTTGATTGGGTCATAGTTCTGGATACTGGCGTCTCCAGTGACTAACGCAAAACCACCTACGTTTTGCTGGCCGACCCAGAAGGTTTTTTCGTCATAAGTGTAACGAATACCACCTGTGATATCCCAGCGATCGGTCAGATTGTAAGTGGATTGACCAAATACAGCCCAGCTTTCGTTACCATGGTAAACCGTGGTAGCACCCAAGAAGTCGTCGATACTGGTCACACCAAACGAAGAGTCAAAATAGAAGGCTCCAACCTGCCATTCCAAAGCTTCAGTGGTATCACTGGCTAAACGGAATTCCTGAGTAAACTGTTCCAAATCATTTAACTGATCTTCGGTGACATTGCCAGGAAATTTCGAAGGACCAGGACCTGCGGTATTGCCACCGTCAATGTCGCCTTTACCATTACCATCAGCATTTTCCTGCGCTGTGATAGAGGTGAAGGTCATACCGTCAATATCGAATTCCAGCGTTAACGAAGCACCGAAATTATCGTATTTCTGGAAGTTACCGTCACCAGCATCGTAATAGACAGTGTCGCGGTCATAATTGTCATTCAGCTCATTACTGCCTGGTGTCAGAACATTACGACGGAATAAAGTGGAGGTGCCATCCAGTTTGCGGCCATGTACGTTTAACAATGCTGAGAAATCATCAGTGTCATATAAAAACTGCAGACGGCCTGCTTTTTCATCATGACCACCAGTGAAGTCTTTTTCGCCGGTAAAGCCATTATCCACATAGTCGTCGCGGTTTTGGTTCATCAGTGAAATACGGGCAGACAATTCGTCAGTTAAACCACCACCAGCCGCACCTTCGACATTAATAGTGCCGAAGCTGCCTACTGTGGCTTTGGTGTAAGCTTCAAAATCCTGGCTAGGTTTGACCGAGCTGAATTTGACGATACCGGCTGTAGTGTTACGACCAAACAAAGTGCCTTGTGGGCCACGGATCACTTCAGCTTGCTCGATATCAAATAACGGGAAGCTCTTGAGGATCACGTTTTCCATCACTACGTCATCCATTATCACAGAAACTGGCTGAGAAGCGGCCAGATCAAAATCTGTGTTGCCCAAGCCACGAATGTAAAAACGTGGTGCCGCACGGCCGTTTGATGATTCAGCATATAAACCTGGGATTTTGCCAGATAAAGCCTGGATATCCTCGCCGCCTGCAAACAAAGCGTCGAACTTTTCACCGCTTAATGTTGCAATAGAGATAGGAACTTCCTGGGTGCTTTGCACACGTTTTTGTGCTGTCACCATAATGCGTTCCAATTTGGTCTCTTCAGCAGCCTGGTCTTTGTCACTTTCCTGCGCTAATAAAGCAGGAGAAAGACCCATGGCTGCAGCGAGCAGGCTGGCCTGAATACTCAATGCCAGCACAGACTTTTTGCATGTTTTCATCAATGTTTTTACCTTAGTTTTAGGCTGTTATGTATTTTCTGGTGCGTCCTGCGGAGTGGTTATCGAAGCGAACCCTACAAACTCTGGAGTGACCACAGTGTTTGCTTTGATAACTTGTCTGCTATTATAGCATTTAGCGGTGAATTTTGCCGATCTTGTAGATAAAATGCTTAAAAATCATCTGGTTGTTGAAGTTTATTTGCACATTATCTACTTAAGTAAAGCTTGGTTTACCTGTCGCTAACTTGTGCCAGCTCAAGCTTGGATACGTAAAAGGGCGGTATAAATTGAGCTGCGACCCTGATGAGAAGAATAATAACTGATGAGTAGTTTATTTTGCTGCAGAACCATACCTGCATAACTGGTATCTCCACCCGAAGGTAAAGCCATTATTTCAGTCAGCTCGCCCGTGCTCTGATCCAGAGTCACCAGGCTGGTTCTCACGGTTTCGTTGTAAAGCCTCACTACCGCCAACATTTTTCCATCAGCAGTAAAAATAGCCTGCGGACCACCAATACGGCAGCCAATATCTAACCATTGCCAGTGAGTGTAAGGAGGTAAAGAATGGCCAAGCTGGCCATGGTCAGGATCTTTGCGTAATAAACACCAGGCTGTGTCTTGGTTATCAAATAACAAAGCCGCTTCATTGGCATATCCTTCTGCATAAATTCTCGGTGCTATCACCTCAAACTGAGCTGAAGCCTTTTGTTGATATAAACGAATATGCCGGTCAGAGCCACATTTATAGGCGACTGCATAAGCCTGATCACGCAGCCAGCTTAAACGCCATACCCAGTATTCAGCTTCGCCCACAGCCTGAGGTTCAGGCCAGGTTTTTCCATCAGTTGAATGCCAAAGGTAAGACTGGTAAGCCTGTTGTGTTTTATCATGAAAAGCCGCAGCTGCAAGCAACTGTAGCTTACCGTCCGGGGTGACCGTCAGTTTACCGTCCCGCAAGTCCGCGACTGGATTTTGTAATACAGCTACAGTGCGCCATTTTTTACCCTGTACTGAGTTCATAATTCGCAGCACACCATCTTTGGAGTGATGGCTGGATGCCTGACGAAACACCAAATAATAACGTTGCCTGAAGTAACATAAGTCTGTAAAAGCGTTATGTTTTCCTGCTTTCCACGCCCTGTTTACCCAGAGTAGTTCCAAGGCCGGCGTCGCTGTTGCTTCCGTAGTTTTTGTTGTCATTGCCATTAACCAAATTGTATTTTTAATGTTGATAACTTGTTTATTTTTGTGGCTTATCTACACTGGTGTTTAGGTTAAAAACAATTTCTTCATCCGTGTCGGGTTTATGCCTGTCGGCACAAAGTGGATAGTCTTTTTGCAGTGTACAAAACTGCGAGGAGTTTCACTATGACGACAGAGCAAAGTTTATTCAGAACCAAAGCACTGTTGGCGCAACAGCAACGGTTGGAAGGGCAGGTCAGTATTGTCCAGCCCGTCAGTACTTCACTATTGTGTATCTGTTTGGTTGGTATTGTGGTCAGCTTGCTGCTGTTTTTAAATCAAGCGAGTTTTTCCCGCAAAGAGACAGTGAGTGGTTATCTTAAGCCGTCCAGTGGTGTTGTCCGGGTCCAAAGCCAACGTTCAGCTGTACTTAAACAGCTTTATATTCATGATGGTTCCGAAGTTCAGGCAGGCCAGAAACTGGCCCTGCTCAGCAGTGATGAATATCTGCCAGCCGGGCATAGTCTGACCGCTCATTTACAAAACAGCTTGTCGCTTCAACTGGCGCTAAATTCGCAAAAACAGCACGAACTTATTCAAAGTTATGCTCAGCAGTATCAGCAATTGTCAGCGCAAATAAGTAATGTTAAACAGCAGCTTGCAGAAAATAAACGCCAACAGCAGTTGCTGTCCCGGCGCATAGATTTACAGGCGCAACGTTTGCTGTCTCAGCAGCAACTGGTATTAAAAGGCCATGTGGCTAAGTTGCAGCTTGAGCAGCAGCAAGACCAGCACCTGATGTTGCAGCAACAATTAGCTGAGGTGCAAACTTTAGCTCAATCCATCCTGCAACAGCAGATCCAGTGGGAAAACCAACTTCAGACTTTACCTGTTGATCAGCAACGCCAAATTCAACATTTGGAAGCGGAACGGTTGCAATTTGAGCAGCAAAAAACCGAGTTATTGGCTCGCGGTGAAGTTGTTTTGACCGCTCCCGTGGCTGGCAGAGTAACCAATCTGGTGGTCAGCGAAGGTCAGCAAGTGCAAGGGGCTCAGGTGTTAATGCAACTGCTGCCACAATCTGGTTTTTTGTACGCTCAGCTATTGGTACCAACCCGAGCCTTTGGATTTATTCAGCCTGGCCAAACCACCTGGCTTCGATTTGATGCCTTTCCCTATCAGCGTTTTGGTTTGTCTCAGGGAGAAGTGCACCAGCTTTCAAAAGCAGTGCTGATGGCGCAAGACCCTGATAGTCCGGTACAGATTCAGGAGCCGGTTTATCAGGTGCAGGTGCGCCTGAATCAACAATTTATAGAAGCTTATGGCGAACAGATGCCATTACAGGCCGGTATGTTGTTAAGTGCCGACATCGTACTGGAGCAGCGCTCAGTGCTGAGCTGGTTACTTGAGCCGCTGGTCAGTTTAAAGGGGCGTTTTCAGATTTAAATCAGATGGCTCAGGGAGGATATGATGGCTGATCGCATCGGAAAATGTAGGGCTTTGTTGAATAGTCTTATCCTGAGTAGCTGCGTGCTTTTTATGCTCTTTTCTGCGCTAAACGCTATAGAGAAAGGTCGTATCTGGGACTTTCTGCTCTGCAGTGGTTGTGTTTTAACTATCCTGCTTGGCCCAAAAGACAGTGAGTTTTTTAAAACAAAAATCTCAGGCCTCAAGGATCTGAACAAGCTCGATTTTTATACAGACCCGCTCGCTGCCGCTTTTTTGATCATGTCACAGTTCATGATGGTGGCAGGTCTGCTGGGTATTGTGTTGTTTGGGCGGTAGGGCATTAGATGCAAACCATCTACCAATCCGAAGCGGCAGAATGTGGGTTAGCTTGCCTGGCTATGGTGGCTGGCGCTTATGGTTATAAAACCGATATGGTCAGTTTGCGTCAGCGTTATCCTTTGTCGCTCAAAGGCGCGACTTTGCAGCACTTGATGCAACTTGCCGATCAACTTGGGTTGGCTGCCCGGGCTTTGCGGCTGGAGCCGGCAGAGCTGTCGCAATTAAAGCTTCCTTGTATTTTGCATTGGCAAATGAGTCATTTTGTGGTGCTGGTGAAAGTCAAAGGTCAAAAGGTTCAAATCCTTGATCCTGCATTTGGCCAGCGTGAATTGAGCTTTGCTGATATCGACCAGTGTTTTACCGGTGTTGCGCTCGAGCTGAGTCCAACCAAGGTTTTTAAAAAAGAAGATCAACGCCAAAAGTTAAGGATGCGGCAGTTTTGGTCTTCTGCATCTGGTTTGTGGGCTGCGTTACTACGGATCCTGTTGATGTCTCTGGTGTTGCAGTTTTTCTTGCTGGTTGCACCTTATTATATGCAACTGGTGGTGGATGAGGTGCTGGTAAGCAGAGATCTGGATTTATTGCATGTGTTGGCAGCCGGTTTTGCGCTGCTATTGCTGTTACAAATAGTGACGAATGTGCTGCGCAGCTGGTTAGTACTGCACTTAGGGTCGGTTTTAAATCTGCAGTTAGCGACTAATTTGTTTCGGCATTTGCTGCATTTACCGCTGAGTTTTTTTGAGAAGCGCCATATGGGCGATATTGTGTCGCGTTTTGGTTCCTTGCAGCAGTTGCGTGAATTGCTGACTAATAGCCTGATTGAAGCACTTATTGATGGTCTTATGGCCTGTACAGTGCTGGTGCTGCTTTTTGTTTATCATCCGGTACTGGCTGCTGTTGTTCTGATCGCGGTACTGCTTTATGCAGTGTTGAGATTTGTTTTTTACGCCCCTCTTAAGCAATGTACCGAGCAAGGGATAGTGGCTCGGGCCAAAGAACAATCCGGCTTTATGGAAAGTGTGCGAGCTATTCAATGTTTGCAGCTGTTTTCAAAACAAAGCCAAAGGTTAAGCCTGTGGCAAAATCAGTATTCAGATGCAGTCGATCAGCAATTCAGGCTGGGACGCTGGCACATTTCGTTGCGGGCTGCGCATCAGTTATTGTTTGGTGTTGAGCACATAGTGGTGATTTATCTGGCGGCTTTGGCGGTGATCGACAATGCTTTTAGCGTCGGAATGTTATTTGCGTTTGCCAGTTACAAAGCGCAGTTTACCCAAAGATCCGCTGCTTTTATTGACCACTGGGTTGAATTCAGGATGCTTGAACTGCACTTGCAGCGCCTGGCCGATATTGCACTCACGGACACTGAAAAGTCAGGGGAGAGTCAGCCGTATTTACAGTTGCAGGGGCATATTGAATTGCGTGATGTGGATTTTCGTCAGGCAGAGCAGGAGCCCTGGCTGTTTCATCAGCTGAATTTCCGGCTGTCACCAGGTGAAAGTGTCGCTATTGTTGGGCCTTCAGGGATAGGAAAAACCAGTTTATTAAAAATTATTCTGGGATTGGCCAATGCACAGCAAGGTAAAGTGCTGGTGGATGGTATGGAGCTAAACAGCTTTGGCTTACAGCACTATCGCAGCCAAATTGCCGCTGTCATGCAGCATGATCAGTTGTTATCAGGTTCTGTGATGGATAACATCAGCTTTTTTAGCCCTAAACCAGATTTACAGCATCTGATGTCTTGTGCTGAACTTGCTGCTATCCATCAGGATATTGTAACCATGCCTATGGGCTACAATACCTTGGTTGGCGATATGGGTTCGGCCTTATCCGGAGGGCAAAAACAACGCTTATTGATTGCCAGAGCTTTGTACCACAGGCCCAGAGTATTACTGCTTGATGAAGCCACCAGTCATCTGGATTTGATGCTGGAGGCCAGAGTTAATCAGGCCATTCGGCAATTGAAGGTAGCACGTATTATCGTGGCACACAGGCCTGATACCATTTTAAGCGCGGATCGAATTCTATTATTGCAACAAGGCCAGTTGACCGATATTACATGCGAGTTTCATCAACTGCATCGATCACCCGGGTCACTTAACCATGCTGGGACGTCTTAGCTTTTAGGTTGCCAAAGTTCAAACCTGTTGCCTTCAGGATCCATAGCCCAGCCAAATTTACCATAGTCACCATCTTCAATCTGGTCATCAACCCAGACACCAGCAGCCTTAAGCTGCTTTAACATGGCATCTAAATCAGCGACCCTGTAATTCACCATGCTTTGTTGGCTCTGAGCGCCAAAATAAGTTGTGTCGGCAGCAAAAGTGGACCAGACAGTTTCATCCCCGGCTTTAGCTATAAAGCTGCCATAAGGTGCATCAGGAGATAGCGGAACACCTAAATGCTGTTGATACCAAAGTGCCAGCGCCTGAGGGTTTTTAGCGCGAATAAATACGCCGCCTATACCTGTGACTTTTTCCATCGATCCCTCCTGTTACTCTGCCAGTTTCGCCATTAAGTTTGCTGGTCTTATCTGTTGGCGTTGCATAATTAAATCCTGCCCCAGCTCCAGGAGTTGTCGCTGAACCTGAAGTTTAAAGCTTGCATCAGTCAGTTGCTGTAATTCCTGTGCCGGTGCCCAGCCTACAGTGCGACGGATCAGCTCACAGCCTGCATAACCTAAAGTGTCCTGCCATAACTGCTGTAAAAACCGCTGCTGATAAAGCGAGTTCTGAAAACTTTGATCTTTGGTTTCTTTTTGCATCAGAGTGCTGAACACAGCAGAAAACTCCTGCCAGAATACATCGATTTGGTTTGATAAATAGGGTCGCCCAGATACAGAGTCGGCTGGGCTTTGGGTCATTAAATTTAAAACAAGGCTGGCGATAAAAGTGCCGGTATCAAAAGCTATAGGGCCATAGCAGCCAAATTCTGCGCCTATCACTTTATATTCTTCATGGCTTACCAAGACATTACCGCAGTGCAAATCGCCATGCAATAAAGCCTGAGGTTTTGCTAAAAAGTCTGCTTTCAGTTGGGCTACTTCCGCCTGAAGCTCTTCATTGAGCCATAAATTCCGGACTTCTGGCAGTTGCGCAAAGCTCAGGCTATTACGTTCGTGGTTGCAGTAGGGGTCGGTGAAGACTAAATCCTCAGTCACAAGGCAGAGTTCAGGATTGTTAAATTGCAGCTGCCTGGCTTTTTTAACCGGACCTGTTAAGACAAAATCGCTACTGTAAAAGCTGGTTTTTGCCAGATAACGGCCTAGGTGAATGCCGATACCCTGTGGTTGTTGTCTTGTATGAAGCGCTGTCCGAAGCACGCTGCAATCTGATAAATCCTCAAGCAGTAAAGCGGCAAGCTCCTGATCATAAAACAACACTTCCACCAGATACTCAGGGCAGATTTTGGCGTGGTGCTTTAATACATCAGCTTCAATTTGTGCTCTGTGTAAACTCACAGGCCAGTGCTGGGTTAAACCTGAATGTTCAGGCAAAGCTTGTTTGACGATAAGGCTGGTGCCTCTGTTATTTTTTACTCGGAACACCTGATTCAGGCCGTTGGTGTCTAGCTGTTCTGCGGTTAACTGACTATGGTCACCAAACAAATCGCTATGCTTGTCGGCAAATAATGCGGCGTCTTTTGGGCTTAAGCGTTGATAAGGCATTGGGTCACAGGTCCATAAAAATAAAAGGCCATCATCGCAAACCGTTTTAGGCTGCACAATGGCCTTTTAATGCTGAGAGTCAGCTGGCTAGAACAGATACTAAGGTTGTACTGCCGTAAAGCGCAGCAAAGCTGCTGTGCGGGCTTTATAAAAGGCCAAACCTGAGTCATTCAGGCTGTAGTTATCAATTCCTTGAATAGTCGTCAGAAACTGCTGCTCTATCGAGCCATTCAGGCAAGCCTTTTGTGTAGTGGCCATAGGTTTAAAGGTCAGGCGCAGGCCTTCTGCTTTGTACTCACCGGTAAACTGGTTACAGCCAGCAAAGCCACTGACTCTGCCGTCCTCACCAAACTGCAGATAAGGAGTCACATCAGGTTCTGTTGTTGGAACCTCTTGCCCCATTAATTCAGTCAGTTTCCAGCGCACCCCTGTCAGTTTATGCTCTGCGACAAGGCTTTGTTTAGTCAGCTTGTAGTTGTCCGCTAAATCACCTGTGATCAACTCACCTTGCATATCCAGTTGGATCAACTGATTCTCTATTACTTTGTACAAAGCAGGCCCGTCTTTCTGATCCAGCAGGCGAATCACAGAACCTTTTGCATCCCACTCAAAGCTGCCTTGTTGCTTAAAAGGTGTGGCGTCTTTGCCAAGATAAGTGGTGCTGAGCTGATAGCTATTGTCCATATTCAGCGTTAACGAGGTCTCTATACCTTCACAGTCGGCACAAGGCACAACCCCTTTATAAACACCGGCCCAATCTAAGGAATTGGCGCTGTTGTGGTGGTCGGAGGCAGCTTGGGTCTGAGCTGTCGCAGATGGCTCGGTTGGCGCAGGCCCACAGGCGGCTAAAACCAACCAGGCAGTCAGGCTTAATATCAGTGGTTTAAACATACATAATCTCCATCTTTCGGTCATTCAGGGCATTTTTACTTCGTTGCAGTGTAAAGGCTGCGGGCTTTACCAAAACTGAATTAACGGGAAAAACACAGCACCAACCTGTATTCACAACCGCTGGTCACAGTGTGCTGGAGCCTGTGACAGCACTGGGTACACTGATCACCATCAGCTATCTTGTCCCTGAAGAGTAGAACAGAACCATGAACTTAACCCGAAGCAGTATAAAAAATCCGGCCGCTGTGGTGGTGGTCAGTCTGATTATGGTGTTATTTGGTCTGCTCGCTGTGGCTAAGTTGCCTGTTCAGCTTTTACCTTCGATCGAGCAACCTCAAATTTTTATTCAAAATGGCTGGCGGGCCGCAGCGCCTGAAGAAATGGAATCCACCATTATTGAACCGCAAGAAGCAGCGCTGCGCACTGTGCCGGGCGTGACAGAAAGCAGCAGCTTTATTGGGGCTGGTTTTGGTTTTATTACTCTGACTTTTGATGTAGGTCAGGATATGCAGCAAGCCATGCTGAATGTGATCAATGCGTTAAATCAGGCACCTCCACGTCCGCGTGAAGCGGCTGAACCTGTGGTTTCACTGAACAGTGGTGCTGGTCCTGTCGCCAGTTTATTAATCCGTAAGCTGGATGAAAATGCCGACGCTGATTTTACGGCTCTGCAACCTGTGATTGATGATGTGGTGTATCCCAGATTAAAAGCCATAGCTGGTATGTCTCAGGTTGATTTATCCAGCCGTCGTGCTAAAGAACTGCATATCGTCTTTGACCCTTATCGTTTAGCTGCCCTGGGCTTGTCCGTAGATCAATTAAGCTCACGTATTGGCCGTGCCAGCAATGTATCAGGTGGTTTTGCTGAGGTGGGGCGGCGGGAATACACAGTGCGTTTTGTCGGGCAGTACGATCCGGCCCAATACGAGCAAATGGTGGTGGCTTATCAGAACGACAGGCCTGTGTATTTGCATGAAGTGGCAGAAGTAAAAATTGATTATGCTGAACAGGCTGGTTTTACCAAACGTAATGGCTATCCGGCGTTTTACATCTCATTGCAGCGTGCCGCAGGTTCGAACACTGTCGAAATTCTTGATGCGCTGAACAAAGAAATTGCCGATTTAAATCAAAATGAGCTGCAGAATAAAGGCATTGAAATAGTGCTGAGTTATGACGCTTCGGTACATATCAAAAGAGCTATTGAGCTGGTGAAGGGCAATCTGGTATTGGGCATAGCTTTGGCGCTTGGCATCTTGTATCTGTTTTTACGCGGCTGGCAGTCAACCTTGCTGATTGGTTTAACTATTCCGGTATCTTTAATGATGTCCATTATGGTGCTGGATTTATTTGGCCGCTCACTGAATGTTGTGTCTTTGGCTGGCCTGGCTTTTGCGGTAGGTATGGTGTTGGACGCTGCCATCATAGTGCAGGAAAACATAGTGCGCTTATTGCAGCAGGGTCTGGCGCCTGAGCTAGCGGTGAAAAAGGGTGCAGCTCAGGTCAGTAGTGCACTGTGGGCATCTACAGCAACCACTGTGGCTATCTTTGTGCCTGTATTGTTTATGCAGGGCGTTGAAGGGCAGCTGTTTTATGATTTGGCGCTGACTTTGGCTGTGGCGGTGACATCGTCTTTACTGGTGGCCTTAACCGTCTTGCCTGTTGCATCTTTGTATTGGCTAAAGCCCCAGTCCGGGCAAGACTCGGTGTTGTTGTTTTGGAAAAAGCTGGCCAGCAATCTGAGCCGCTTTACTCAGAGCCGTAAAAGGGCATGGGCCTGGACCGCCTTATTTGTGCCGGGCTCTCTATTACTAATTGCATTATTGTTACCTAAAGCTGACTTTTTACCTGCCGCCTCTATCGATACCGTCTTTTCAGGTTTTTCACTCCCCCCTGGTGCCAATATACAGATACTGGAACAGGAGATTGGTGATCTGTTAGTGACTCGTTTACGACCTTATTATCAACAGAAAAAATATCCGGCAATCAGAGGTTATAACCTGTCGATCAACAGGGGGTTTAACTCACTCTTTGTTTACGCCGAAGACCCGGACAGCATAGAAGATATGATCAAATTACTGCGGGAAGAGATTCTGGTGGGTTTACCGGACACCAAAGCCTTCAGTGTTCAGGGTTCGTTATTTAACTTTGGTTTTGGCAGTGGCCGAGAGTTAAATTTAGACTTTCAGGGCCCAGATGTGCCGCAGCTCATGCAGCAGGCGGCTGACGCCATGCCAAAAATTGAAACTTTATTGCCTGGTGCTACAGTGCGGCCCGTGCCTGACCTGGCCTTGGCTCAGCCAGAGCTGCGTTTAACGCCGGATGAAAACCGCATAGCGCAAAGTGGAGTGGACCGTTTTACTGTTGCCAATATGGTGCGTGCTGTCACAGACGGTATTTATATTGGTGAGTACTTTGATGGTAACGAGCGGATGGACATTATCCTCAAAGGGCTGGGCTGGCAAACTCCGGAACAATTAACTGCAACACCTTTGTATACACCAGGCTCTGGTGGCCAAACCCTGGGCCAACTCAGTGAGCTGAATTACACCACTGGACCCACATCTTTGCAGCGGGTCAACGGCCTGCGAACTATCAGTTTACAAATCACACCTCCTGCCACCATGGCGTTGGATGAAGCCATGCAAATTTTGCAACGTGAGCTGATGACCCCATTACGTGATGAAATGCCGGAGCAAATTTCAGTGCAGTTTCGAGGTAATGCCGATCGCCTGTCTCATGCGATGACAGAGATGGGAGAAAACTTTGCTGTGGCTGTGTTTATTCTGTTTTTACTGATGGCTGCTTTATTCCGTTCTGCTAAGGACAGTTTATTGGTGGTACTGACTATACCTATGGCCATTCTGGGTGGTGTGGTAGCGCTCAGGATCCTGAATTTGGTGACTTTCCAGTCGCTGGATTTACTGACCATGATAGGTTTTGTCATTTTGCTGGGGCTGGTGGTTAATAACGCGATTTTGTTAGTGGATCAGTGTCGGCAAGGCCAGCGCGAGGGGCAGTCCCTTGATCAAGCTTTGTATCAGGCTATTTTAACCCGCGCCAGACCTATTTTTATGAGCACCTTAACCAGCATATTTGGCATGTTACCACTGGTGCTTGTACCTGGTGTGGGTTCGGAAATATACCGGGGTTTAGCTGCTGTGATTGTCGGCGGCATGACCTTTAGCATGCTGTTTAGTCTGGTATTAATTCCGGCTTTATTGCGTTTGACTTCCACAGCCCGCCAAAACGACCGGGCTATTCTTCCTTTGGAGATCTCTGATGCAACTTCATAAATGGGTTCTGACGACGGCTTTATTTTGTTCATCTTCCCTTATCGCGCAAACGCCGCCTGATAAGGTGGTCAGTGTGGCACAGGTGCAGCAGCAGGTGATGTTGCCACACACTATGGTTACAGCTCAGGTACAAAGCCGGTATCAGGCTGATGTGACTGCTGGTGTGGAAGGTCGTTTATTGTGGCTGGCTGAGCCCGGTACTCAAATTAAACAGGATGAAGTGATAGCTCGTTTAGATACCACGCCTTTGCAACTGCGGGTGGACGAAATGCATGCCCGTATCAGCAAAGCTGATATTCAGTGGCGACGTTTACAAAAAGATACAGCGCGTTTGCTTGAACTCAGCAAAAACAATAGCGTGGCCTTAACTCAACTTGATCAAATCAGTGCCGATCGCGACGGTGCCGAAGCTGAACTTAAATTATTGCGCGCCCAGCTGGCGCAGTTGCAGGATCAAATTGACCGCAGCTCCGTCAAAGCGCCCTTTGCTGGTGTGGTGGCGCAGCGTTTTCATCAATATGGTGAAGACATCAGCAGAACAGACGCTTTAGTGCGGCTGGTGAATTTAAGCGATTTAGAAGTGGTGGTATTTGCGCCGCTGAAATACGCCGCCTTTTTGCAGCAAAACCAACTGCTGCAGGTGTTTCATAGTGGTGGCGAAAGTCAACTGCCTGTACGCAATCTGATCCCAGTCTCTGATATGCGATCACAAACTTTTGAAGCCCGTATCAAAGTGCCAGAGCAATTACTGGCTAACTTTCAGGTGGGTCAGTTAGTCTCTGTTGCAGTGCCTACTGCTATAGCCCGTCAGCAGCTGTTAGTGCCACGGGATGCAGTGGTAGTAAAAAGTGAAGGCCAGTTTGTGTTTGTGGTCGATAGCGAGCAAAAGGCTCAGCAAAAGGCCGTGGTCTTAGGTCAGGGTATGGGGAAGTTAATAGCTGTGGATGCAGAGTTGTCAGCGGGTGAACACATTGTGATCCGTGGCGGCGACACCTTAACTCAGGGCGATAAAGTAAAGGTGCTGACCGACAAAGAGTTCCCGGTTAAAACTTAAGGCGTTTTGGCTGGCGCCTTATCTTGCCATGCAGCAGTGCCCCAGAGTGGCACGCTGGTCAGCGAATGTTTGTAGCTGCCAGTGCTTTCTTTGGTGGAGTAAGACAAATACAACAAAGTCTGACTGCTGCTGTCCAGAATACGGCGAATTTTTAAGTTCTTAAATAAAATGCTTTTGGAAGTGCTGAAAATCACTTCGCCGTTTTTAGATTTGTCTATGTCCTGCAACATGGCCGCTGTGATTTCTCCGGTTTGGCGGCAAGCGATCGACATATCCGAGGGGTCAGCAAAATCCAGATTGGCTTCAACATGGCTGATATGACAAGTGACGCCAGGGATCTTCGGGTCGTTAAAGGTCTGAATTTTAATGTCTTTGGTGGTGAATAAACCTAAGCTGACATCCGCTACTTCTTTGTCAGAACAGGCGGCAAGGCCAAGTACTGTAAAAACCAAAAGCCATTTTTTCATAATTCAGTCATCCTTTTAATTGATCTATACCCGTAATAAAAAACGGAGTCTTACGACTCCGTTGATTCTACTTAGTGACCAGCGTGGCCGTCTAAACCATGCACATGGCCATGGGCTAATTCTTCGTCTGTGGCATCGCGGACTAAAATCACTTCCACATCAAAGGTCAGGTCAATGCCTGACAGTGGGTGATTACCGTCTACGACCACTTCGTCTTCTGTCACGTCTAACACAATAACAGACTGCTCACGGCCGTCCGGGCCTGCAGCGCGAAAACGCATGCCAACCTGCACATCCATGCCTTCGAATAAATTACGTGGTACCGCCTGAGTTAATTCATCATGGCGATCACCATAGGCTTCTGCCGCTGGTACTTCTGCGGTGAACTTGTCGCCCACAGTTTTACCCAATAAAGCCTGCTCTAAACCGTGAATTAAGGCACCTGTACCAAAAATAAATACCAGCGGTTCTCCGCCAGCCGAACTATCTAATTCGTTGCCTGCTTTGTCAGCCACAGTGTAATGAATGGCGACTACTTTTTCTGCTTGTATGCTCATGCAAACCTCAGTTACGCGAGTGAATAGGGCAAAGGTGATATAACTACAACCGATGCATCCGGAGTTGCTAATCGCAGTGGATCAGCTGGGTTAATATCGTTCGGTAACACCGCCAACACCCAAAGTTGCCCCTGAATATTCACCGCATTAATGACCTGGCCAACCCGACGCCAGTTTTCCGACCATTGTACTTCAATATCTGTGCCGCTGGCCGGAGTTTCCTCAGTTTGACTTTTGAGGATATAAGCTGCTCTTTTATTTTTACCCAGATATTTCATTCGGGCCACAGTTTCCTGGCCTATATAACAACCTTTGGTAAAACTAATGGCGTCTATACTTTGTAAATTCAGCATCTGTGGCACATATTCGCCAATCACAGCCTGCTCTAAATAGGAAAAACCCTGCTGGATATGCTGGGCTAACCACAAGGTTGGAGCTGCGAGATAAGCCGATTGTTCCGCTAATAATTGGCGGGCGTGGACAAAATCTAACACTAACAAATAATGATCGTCAGCTAAACGTAGCAATTTACCGCCAGCAACTGAGCTTAACTGGCCGACAGCGGCAGGCTGGGTATACCCCAATTTCTCTAATAAAGCGGCACTACCGGCACCACTGATACCCAAAATCGCCAGACTGTCATGGCCTGCTTCAAAGCTGACTTTGGAGAACACGCCAAATTTTTTCAGTTGAGTGGCCGAGGCCTGCAGTTCGTCACGAAAGCCGATGTACCATAAGTTTTCGCCATCGGCACATAAATGAAACTGGGCCCACATTTTACCTTTGGCATCACAATGAGCGCCGCGCAAAAAGTTTTCGGCTGTCAAAGTGTTTAAATCCGCAGTGACCTGACCTTGCAGGTATTTGCGGCTATCCGGCCCTGCAATAATCAGGCTTTCAAAGCCCGGCAGCGGACTGATAAAGGCGCCTTGCACCGAAGTAGATAAAGAAGCGAGTTGATCTGCACTGATCCAGGATGCTTGCATAAGGGTAAGTCTCTTAGAATACTAAGTCGATCATTGGGGGATTTGGCCAAAAGCTCAACCCCTGTATGGTTTTTTTGTTAGAATCCGGCTATTACCAACAAAAGGAAAGCTGTAATGAAAGAATTAATGGGTAAACCCCGCCTGCGTTGGGCCTGTCGTCGTGGCATGCTGGAACTGGACGTTTTGTTGGCACCTTTTGTTGAAGAAGGTTATGACGCGTTAACAGATGCACAAAAATACACTTTTGAAGCCTTGTTAGCTTGTGATGACCCGGATTTGTTCGCCTGGTTTATGGGCCATGGCAAATCCACCGATCCGGAGCTGCAGGCTATGGTGAATATCATTGTTAACAGAGTACGGGTATAACCTTAGTTTTGTGCCATCCCGCATGCGCCGGATTGTCTATCTGGCGCAAAGCTTATTCATACTGCTTATTTTCCTGCTGCAACCTTTTTATGCCCTATGGTGGCTGGTGCTTTGGCCCTGGTTATTTTTTTGTTTTTATCAACTGTTACGGCAATGGCAACAACCCGTCAAAGCGCGACTGCTGTTTTTAAGCGAAAAGGGCGAGCTGAAATGGTGGCAGGATGAATTACCCGCAGGGCAGTTATCGGCAGAATCTTTAGTGTCGCAGCTGGGGATCTGGTTACGCTGGCAGGACACAGAACAGCAGCCACAGCAATTATGGTTATACAGAGATAACTTATCGGAAGAACAGTTTCGCAGTCTGGCACGGGTATGCCAGAGCGTAAAATGGCAACAACAAGCCGGTTCAGCGAACCGGCGTTAAAATGGTAGGTGTTGGTTCTGCTAACTGATCCGGATAATCCAGATTGTAATGCAGGCCTCGACTTTCTTTACGTGCCATAGCACTGCGGATAATCAGCTCAGCCACCATAGTTAAATTACGCAGCTCCAGTAAGTTGTTACTGACGCGGAAATTACGGTAATAATCCTGAATTTCACGTTGCAATAGCTCTACTCTGTGTAAAGCCCGCTCTAAGCGTTTTTCCGTGCGAACTATGCCAACGTAATCCCACATAAACAGTCGTAATTCGTGCCAATTGTGAGTAATCACTACCTCTTCATCTGAGTCAATAACGCGGCTTTCGTCCCAGCAAGGCAGTTCAGTGACTAAGCGGGTCGATTCCAGCTGCTGTTTAATATGCCGCGCTGCAGACTGAGCAAATACCACACATTCGAGTAAGGAATTACTGGCCATGCGGTTGGCGCCATGCAGGCCTGTATAAGCCACTTCACCTATAGCATACAGATTATCAATATCGGTCTGGCCATTGAGGTTGGTAATCACACCACCACAAGTGTAATGCGCCGCCGGTACTACAGGAATAGGTTGTTTGGTGATGTCGATACCTACGCTTAAGCACTTAGCGTAAATAGTTGGGAAATGCTCAATGATAAAATCTTTTGGTTTATGGCTGATATCCAGATACACACAATGAGCACCTAACTTTTTCATTTCATAGTCGATAGCGCGTGCCACTATGTCGCGTGGTGCTAATTCGGCTCTTTCATCAAAATCCGGCATAAAACGGCTGCCATCCGGCCGTTTTAAATAGGCACCTTCACCACGCATGGCTTCAGTGATCAGGTAATTTTGTGCTTCCGGATGATACAAACTGGTGGGGTGGAACTGATTAAATTCCATATTGGCCACGCTGCAACCGGCACGCCAGGCCATAGCTATACCATCACCGCTGGCTACATCAGGGTTGCTGGTGTACAGATAGACTTTACTGGCACCGCCTGTTGCCAGTGCGATACATTTAGCGCCTATCACTTCTACATGTTCTTCGTCGCGGTTCCAGACATATGCACCGTGGCACTTTTGCTCTGCTAAACCTAATTTGCTGGAGGTGATTAAATCTATCGCGTTGTAATTTTCCAGCAACTGAATATTCGGATGGCCTTTAACTTGTTCAACCAGGGTGATTTGCACAGCGCGACCTGTAGCGTCTGCTGCGTGCAAAATACGTCTGTGGCTATGACCGCCTTCACGGGTCAGGTGGTATTTCAGTACCCCATCTTCGTCTTTGTACTGATCAAAAGGCACACCCTGGGCTATTAACCATTCCATGGCGTCTTTGGCGTGTTCGGCGGTGAACTGCACTGCTGCTTCTTCACACAAACCTGCGCCTGCTATTAAGGTATCGTCGACATGAGAGGCAATACTGTCGTTTTCATCAAAAACGGCGGCTATACCCCCCTGAGCATATAAGGTAGAACCTTCCCGTAAAGGGCCTTTACTCAACACTATTACTTTGGCACTGTCGGCCAGATGCAAAGCAAGCGATAAACCTGCTGCGCCACTGCCGATAATTAATACGTCACAAAGATGTTTTTTTTGTTGTTGCATGGGATACACTTATTCAGTCAAAAACACATAAATGTCTGTAATTTGGGTCTTTATACGCTACTTTCCGGCAGCTGGCCGTGCTATCTGCGGCAAATTGTAACTTTTTTTACTTATTCGCAGAACTATTCATATAGCTTCCAGTCATAAGGGTACGCTTGACGAGCGCCAGTTGCAAAAAGAAAGTAGTATTTAGCATTAGGGGAAAGGCTCGGATGAGCGAGCAAGAATTGGATTGGCAGATTGTCCAGCGGGTACAACAAGGGGATAAAGCAGCGTTTAACCTGTTGGTAAAAAAATACCAGCATCGGATTGCGAACTTAATCTCACGTTATGTCTCTAACCATGGCGATGTGGCAGACGTAGCTCAGGAAGCCTTTATTAAAGCTTACCGTGCTATTCCTGGCTTTCGTGGCGAGAGTGCATTTTACACCTGGTTGTACCGGATAGCTGTGAACAGCGCTAAAAATTACCTGGTAGCGACAGGACGCAAACCACCATCTACCGACGTAGATGCGGACGATGCCGAGTTTTATGACGGCAGCGATGCGTTAAAAGAGCAGGACTCTCCGGAAAAGCTTTTGTTATCCGATGAGATCCGTAACGTAGTGTTCGATACCATAGAAAAGTTGCCAGACGAATTACGTACAGCTATAACTTTGCGTGAGTTGGATGGTTTAAGTTACGAAGAGATTGCGGAAGTGATGGGTTGTCCTATAGGGACAGTCAGAAGCAGGATTTTCCGTGCACGTGAAGCTATTGATGCGCAGTTAAAACCGCTCATTAGTTGAACCTCTACTAAACAGGAATCGGTATGTTGTCAGAAAAATCAGATTGGCTCTCGGCTGCTAGTGATAATAAAGCGATTAGCCCGGAACAATTAGACAGTTTACTGCAGGACGCTGAATTACAGCAAAGCTTTGCGCGTTATCATTTGATTGGCGCTGCCATTCGGAATGAATTGCCGGCTCAGTTGGATATGCAGTTTGCAGATAACTTTGCCAGCCTGTTGGATCAGGAACCTGCTTATCAGTTAGAAACGAGCCCACAGGTACAGAGACAAGATACGCCAGTATCGTTCTGGAAAAAACTGGGTGAAGCTGCCAATACAGGTTGGTTTAAAACTGGCTTTCAGGGCACTGTCGCCGCCAGCGTTGCATTAATTGCAGTGTTAGGCGTGCAACAATTCCAGGGCGCTGGTCAGGATTCAGATCTGAACTCACCTTTACCTGTGTTACAAACTCAGCCGGTGGCTGGTTTTGCTACACCTGTCAGCCTGAGCCAGACTTCAGTGGATTCCCGTTTTGAACAGGAACAACGTCAGGCTATGCTGGAACAACAAAAACGTTTGCAGCAACTGCTGCAGGCTCATCGTCAGCAAATCAGAGTGATGGATACTGCGCAGCAGAACACTCCAGAAACTCCAGCTGAGAAACCAAGACAAGAGCAATAAATATGGGTTGGAAAGGCTTAAGCAGTGCCTTGATCATCTTGTTATACTCCAACCTGAGCTTCGCCGAAGTCTCGGGTTGGGAGTGGTTTGAGCGCAGTCAAAGCTCAGTTCGTCAATTTAATTTCGAAGCCTCCTTTGTTGTCATCAAACCTAATCAGGTCGACAGTTACCGTTGGGTACATGGCGTTTATAACGACTCAGAGATAGAACAATTGATGCCGCTTGAGCAAAGTGGTGTTGAGATACTGCGTCGTGATCAACTGGTTTATTACATAGCGCCTGAAAAAGCCCCTTTAGCCACCAGCAGCAGTACTATCAAAGAGTTACCTGCCTTGTTATACCGTGATATTGCGTCGATCAAAACTTTGTACGATGCAGTACCTGGTGGCGCCACTCAATTATCTGGCCGCTCTGCGCAATTATTGCGGTTAACACCGCTGCAAAATGGCAGGCCTGGCTATTGGTTATGGTTGGACAGCCAAACCGGTTTTCCCCTGAAAATTGATACTTTAACGGTGCAAAACGAGGTGTTAGAGCGTTGGGTGGTAACTCATATTCAGCCGCATACTACATTGCCTGAGGCGTTGAGTGTGGCAGCTACAGCTGAATTGCCAAGAGTCGCAGAAACAATGCCAGCCGTGACTTTACCAGAAAGCCCGTTGGAGCTGTCCTGGTTACCTGAAGGTTATCAACAAGTCGCTGTAACTGCAGCTATGGTGCCGCAACAAGTGCTGGAACAATGGTTGTTATCTGATGGTTTACATCAGGTGTCTGTGTTTGTGCATCCCAGTGCAAGCTTGCCGGCTCAGGCCTTCCGGGACGGCGCGACCACTATTTTCGTGATGCCTAAAAACCAGTTTGATGTGACAGTGATAGGCCCGGTGTCTATTGAAAATGCCCGTCAAATTGCCGAGTCGGTGCGTTAAATGCTCGAAGAAATTGCCACTGTGATGAAAAGCCAGAGCGATGGCGTCTGGCTGAAAACTCAAAGTGTTAGCAGCTGTAATGCCTGTCAGGCTAACAATGACTGCGGCACTGGCGTGGTGGCGAAAGCTTTAACCCCACGTGAAAACCTGTTTTTTGTCAAAAGTCCGTTGCAGTTATTGGAAGGACAAAAAGTGAAAATTGCCGTCAGCGAACAACATCTGTTGTCTGCTGCGGCTTTGTTGTATTTACTGCCGTTGTTTTGTCTGATTGCTGTGGCTGCATTGCTCAGTCGTTTGCAATTGGCAGAAAGTGCCATAGTGCTGGGGTCTTTAACCGCATTAATCGCTGGTTTTGGTATAGCCCGATTTTTCAGCGGCCCGGCTGCTCAACAAGAACAAATCGAAATCCTCGCTGTATTACCAGAGCTGGCTGTGCAACATATCCGTATAACAGATTAATACTCCGCTGAAATCCGCTGTAACATCTGAACACATAGCAACCAATGCAGAGATCGAGTACAATTCGCGGCAAATTTATCTGAATCAACTTTGGTGTTCGCCCGGTTTTTGACCATAAGGGTCAGAGTGGGGCCACCTGATAGCAGCTTTAGCGGAAAAAATGCCAAAAATTACTCATATTCGTAACTTTTCAGTCATAGCCCACATCGACCACGGCAAATCTACGCTGTCTGATCGTCTGATCCAATTTTGTGGTGGTTTAACCGATCGTGAAATGCAGGCGCAGGTTTTAGATTCAATGGATCTGGAACGTGAGCGTGGCATCACCATTAAAGCGCAAAGCGTGACCTTGCATTACAAAGCCAAAGATGGCGAAACTTACCAGCTTAACTTTATCGATACGCCGGGCCACGTTGACTTCACTTATGAAGTCAGCCGTTCTTTAGCGGCTTGTGAAGGTGCTTTATTGGTGGTTGACGCTGGTCAGGGTGTAGAAGCTCAGACCGTAGCTAACTGCTACACAGCGTTGGAAATGAACCTCGAAGTTTTACCAATTCTGAATAAAATCGACTTACCACAAGCCGATCCAGACCGCGTTGCTGAAGAAATTGAAGACATCATTGGTATTGAAGCCATAGGTGCTGTGCAGTGTTCTGCCAAAACCGGTTTAGGTATCGAAGATGTACTGGAGACTATAGTCGCCAACATCCCTTGCCCTGAAGGTGATGTCGATGGTCCTACTCAGGCCTTAATTATCGACTCATGGTTTGACCCTTACCAGGGTGTAGTATCACTGGTACGTGTAAAACACGGCAAAATCCAGTTAAAAGACAAAATCAAAGTGATGTCGACTGGCATGGTATATGAAGTCGACAAAGTAGGTGTCTTTACACCTAAAGCCAACAACACAGGTATTTTAAGTACAGGTGAAGTAGGTTTTGTGATCTGTGGTATTAAAGAAATTAAAGGCGCGCCTGTAGGCGATACTTTAACGTTATCTAAAAACTCAGCCACTGAGCCATTACCAGGCTTTAAGCGTATTAAGCCTCAGGTGTATGCCGGCGTATTCCCAGTATCTTCAGATGATTACGAAGATTTCCGTGATGCATTGGAAAAACTCAGCTTAAACGACTCTTCACTGTTTTATGAACCAGAGAGCTCAGGCGCTTTAGGTTTTGGTTTCCGTATTGGTTTCCTGGGTATGTTACATATGGAAATCATTCAGGAACGTTTAGAGCGTGAATACGATCTGGATTTAATCACCACAGCGCCTACCGTAGTGTACGAAGTGATCACCAAAAATGGTGAAACCGTGATGGTCGATAACCCAAGTGCATTACCGCCTGTGGGCAATATTGATGAAATCCGTGAGCCTATAGTAGAAGCCCATATTCTGGTACCACAGGAATACTTAGGTAACGTGATTAACCTGTGTATTGAAAAACGTGGTGTGCAGATGAACATGACTTACCACGGCCGTCAGGTTGCGGTGGTGTATGAACTGCCAATGGCAGAAGTCGTGATGGATTTCTTCGACCGCTTAAAATCCACCAGCCGCGGTTATGCGTCGTTGGATTATGCCTTTAAACGTTTCCAGACCTCAGATATGTCACGGGTAGACATTCTGATTAACGGTGAACGGGTCGATGCTTTAGCAATTATCAGTCACAAAGACTTTGCTCAGGGCCGTGGCCGTGAACTGGCTGAGAAACTAAAAGAGCTGATCCCTCGCCAGATGTTTGATATCGCTATTCAGGCCGCTATTGGTGCACACGTGATTGCCCGAACTACGGTGAAGCAGTTACGCAAAAACGTATTGGCTAAATGTTATGGCGGTGATATCAGCCGGAAGAAAAAGCTGTTACAGAAGCAAAAAGACGGTAAAAAACGTATGAAGCAGGTAGGTAATGTGGAAGTTCCACAAGAAGCCTTCCTTGCCATTCTTAAAGTCGGTAAATAACAACAAGGGCAGTTATGGCAGGTTATTTTGCAATTCTCCTCGTAGTATTGACCTTAGCCAGTGGTTTAATCTGGCTGATCGACATACTGGTATTTGCGCCTAAACGCAAAGTTAAAGTTGCGACCGCTCAGGCTGCTGCAGCCGGCGGCCTGCCATTACATGCTATTGAACAACTGGAGAAACCTTCTTATCTGGCAGAAACAGCTAAAGAAATTTTCCCGTTAATTCTGGCGATCACCATTATCCGTTCGTTTTTATACGAGCCGTTCCAGATCCCATCAGGTTCAATGATGCCAACCTTATTGGTCGGCGACTTTATTCTGGTGGAGAAGTTTTCATACGACGTCAAAGACCCGGTGTGGCGCAAGTCGTTGATCACTACAGGTCGGCCAGAACGGGGTGACGTGATTGTATTTAAGTATCCTGTTGATCCTACTGTCGATTTTATTAAACGCACAGTTGGCTTACCGGGTGACCGTATCATTTACAAAAATAAGCAGTTGTACATCCAGCCTGCTTGCACAGCGGCAGATAAAAGCACTTGCCCTGGTTTAGAGGCAGTGCCTTTAACTCTGCAAGCTGAAGGTGAGTTTATGGATGGTGAATTACCTACTAAACGTTATTCAGAGCAATTGGGTGAACGTAAGCACGACATACTGCAGCATCCGTTTAATGCTGAGCAATTGATGAACTATTACAAGCAGCCTGGTACTGCGATTGAAGAGTTTATCGTGCCTGAAGGTCATTACTTTGCCATGGGCGATAATCGCGATAAAAGTAGCGATAGCCGTTTCTGGGGTTTTGTACCTGAAGAAAATCTGGTGGGTAAAGCAGTATTTATCTGGATGAGTTTTGAATTTAGCGACGATCCGAACAACTGGCTGCCTGCATGGGTACCGGTCGGAGTGCGTTTTGAACGATTAGGCAAAATTAATTAATGCAAAAACCTGTCAGCGGCCTGATGAAAAAGCTGGGTTACCAGTTTCAACAGGTCGCGTTGCTTGAACAAGCCCTGACTCACCGCAGCTGTAAAGGTGAACACAATGAGCGGCTGGAATTTTTAGGTGATGCCTTGCTCAGCATGGTGATTGCTGAAGCCCTGTATAACCACTTCCCGAAAGCCCGCGAAGGCGATTTAACCCGTATGCGCTCCTCTTTGGTCAAAGGCATCACTTTGGCTGAAATAGCCAAAGAGCTGGAACTGGCTGAATACCTTCGGCTTGGCCCTGGTGAAATGAAAAGCGGTGGCTTACGCCGCGAATCTATTCAGGCAGACGCGGTGGAAGCCATCTTGGGGGCTATCTTTTTAGACGCCGGTATCGAAGCCTGTAAAGAGCGGATCTTAAGCTGGTTTGGCAGCCGTTTAACCGGTATTCAGCCAGGCGTACAAAAAGACAGTAAAACTCAATTGCAGGAATACCTGCAGGGTCGTCGTTTGCCTTTACCTTTGTACGAAGTGATCGATACTCAAGGTGACGACCACGATCAGGTGTTCACTGTGCGTTGTACTGTGCAGGGCAGAGCCCCTGTGATCGCGTCTGGTAATTCCAGACGTAAAGCTGAACAGGATTCAGCACGGATTTTGTTGGAACAAGTTAAAAATGACCTCTGAAACTTTTGCCGGACTGGTTGCCATAGTTGGCCGTCCGAACGTGGGTAAGTCCACATTATTAAACCAGCTGGTGGGTCAGAAGGTCAGTATTACTTCGCGTAAACCACAGACCACCCGTCACCGTATTGTTGGCATAGACACACAAGATAATTACCAGACGGTTTATGTCGACACACCAGGTCTGCATATCGAAGAAAAGCGCGCCATCAACCGCCTGATGAACAAAGCTGCAGCCAGTACCATACTGGATGTGGAACTGATTATTTTTGTGGTGGAAGGTACCCGCTGGACGGACGATGATCAAATGGTGTTAAACCGTCTGATCGCGGCAAAAAAGCCGGTGTTGTTAGTGGTGAATAAAGTCGACTTATACAAAGACAAAGAAGAGTTGCTACCGCATTTACAGTGGCTCAGCAGCCAGCTGGATTTCCAGCAGATCATCCCTTTGTCTGCGGAAAAAGGCACCAATGTGCAGTCGTTACGTGAACTGGTGCAGAAACAATTACCGCCTTGTGAATTCTTCTTCCCGGAAGAATATGTCACTGACCGCAGCAGCCGCTTTATGGCGTCGGAAATAGTACGGGAAAAGCTGATGCGTTTCCTCGGTGACGAATTGCCTTATGCAGTGACGGTTGAAATTGAACGCTTTAAGTGGGAAGAAAAACACTACCATATCGCCGCTTTGGTATTAGTCGAACGCGACACACAAAAGCAGATGGTGATAGGTAAAAAAGGCGAACGCATTAAAACCATCGCCACTGAAGCCCGCAAAGATATGGAAACCTTATTTGAACAGCCGGTGTTTTTGCAGGTATGGGTCAAAGTGAAATCAGGCTGGGCTGATGACGAGCGCGCTTTGCGCAGCTTAGGTTACGGCGAAGACTAAAATGGACAATCGCAGCTGGCCAGCTTTTATTCTGCACAGCCGCGCTTTTAAGGAACAGCAGTTGTTATTGCAGCTGCTGGTACCTGAACTGGGGCGGGTCAGCGCTGTGATCCGCAAATCCAGCAGTAAAAAACAACAACGCTTGTCGCTACAGCCTTTCCAGCTATTACAACTGGAGCTGTTGGGCCGATCTGAATTAAAGACTGTCAGTAAAGCGGAAGAAGCAGGCCCAGCCTTTTTGCTGCAAGGCGAAAAGCTATTTGGCGCCATGTATTTAAACGAGCTGATTTGCCGGTTATGGCCGGAAAACGTTGGTTCGGACGCGTTATTTGAGTTGTATCAGCAGAGTTTGCAGCAACTGCTCACTGAAGATCTTGAACCCTGTTTACGTCAGTTTGAATTTTCCCTGCTGACCGAGTTAGGCCAGCCTGTGGACTGGGATTACGATTCTGAAGGTGAAGCTTTGCAAGACGGTGCTTTGTATCAATGGTGGCCTGAGCAAGGCTGGCAAATTGCAGGCAAAGGCTGGAAAGGCGAAGTGCTCAAAGCCATAGGCCAGCAGCACTGGCAGCAACACGACGTATTAAAAACCGCCAAGCAGTTAAGCCGCTTATTATTAGCGCCTTTGCTCGGCAGCAAACCTTTAAGTAGCAGAGCATTATTTCAACCTGTCAGGAACTAGCTATGAGCGCCATTTATTTAGGTATCAATATCGATCACGTCGCCACTTTACGTCAGGCCCGTGGCACTTATTACCCTGAACCTGTGCATGCCGCCTTATTGGCTGAGCAATTTGGTGCTGATGGAATTACGGTACATCTGCGTGAAGACCGCCGTCATATTCAGGACCGTGATTTATTTGTATTACGTCAAACCATAGCCACCCGGTTAAATTTTGAAATGGCCGTCACTGAAGAAATGTTAGGCATTGCGGCTCAGCTGAAGCCTGAATTCTGTTGTTTGGTGCCGGAAAAACGCCAGGAACTGACCACAGAAGGTGGTCTGGAAGTAGCAGGGCAGTTCGATAAAATTCAGGATGCTGTGCTTCGTTTGCAACAAGACAATATTTTAGTGTCCTTGTTTATCGACGCCGATGAAAAACAAATAGCTGCCGCCGCTAAAGCTGGAGCTCCGTTTATTGAAATTCACACCGGTCAGTACGCTGAAGCGACTGATCCTAAAAAGCAAAAAGCAGAGCTGGAACGTATTACTGAAGCCGCTGCTTATGCCGCTTCTTTGGGCTTAACGGTCAATGCTGGTCACGGCCTGCATTACCATAATGTGCAGCCTATAGCCGCTATTCCCCAGATGTACGAGCTGAATATTGGCCATGCTATTGTTGCCCGCGCTATCTTCTCTGGTTTAGGCCCAGCCGTAGCCGAAATGAAACGCCTGATGGTCGAGGCTCGCCGTTAATGGCCATTGTTGGTTTAGGTACCGACATTGTTGAAATCGCGCGTATAGAGCAAAGCCTGACGCGCTCACCCCGTTTAGTGCAACGGGTACTGACTGAATCTGAGCAGCAAATTTTAGCTGCTCATGGTCAACCCGCCCGATATTTCGCAAAACGTTTTGCCGCTAAAGAAGCAGCAGCTAAAGCCCTTGGCACCGGCATTGGCCGTGGTATCTCTTTCCAGCATTTTATAGTCAGCAACGACCCTTCAGGTCGCCCTCAACTTGAACTGACAGGTCCTGCCAAAGAACTGGCTGATTCAATGCAAGTGCGTTCAGTCTGGCTCTCCATCAGCGACGAGCAGGCGTATGCCTGTGCTACTGTTATTCTTGAATCCTAGGCGCGCTAACGTATTGGTTGCCAATGCGTACTTAAGTTCAGAGTGCGCCACGAATTCCGGCAAATCATCGCTTTCTATGGGGATGAGTGACATGCTGAAATTCGTGGGCATCCCCTCAGGGCCTGGTCCAATAAAGCTTAACTGGCGGTCCCGTTCACTTCGCCATTCAGATAGGCTTTGATTTGTTGGCCCATAATAGTGAAGTAATCAAGAATACTCTGGCGTACCGGTTCCATTTCTTACGCCGTTATATTCTGAAAATCTTTCGGGTCTTTGAAATCGTCCAGCATTTTATGTTTGGACTGATAATGAGTCAGCGTTTCCAGTTTCGGCATCAGCGTCAGGTCGACAGGCTGATGAATGGTTTCAACGCTGATAGCAAAAGCGGCAGAGCTGAAGTAGTTGTCCATCCCTAAAAAGCTGCGGGTAAACAGACCGTAACCCTGGCTGTAAAACTCGTTGCAGCCATAGTTGCCGCATTCGAGATAAGCCAGAGACGGGGTTTCATACACGCTGATCACGACTTGGATCCCTTCGGCCAGCAGACGTTTGCGCAGCAGGTCCTGCTCCATCGTAAATTGCCAGTTTTGATCCCGCACTTCGACAAAGTTCAGCGGTTGCAATGGCATCCGATTCCATTTGCTCAGGTCCACCACCTCAAAACGTTCAGGCCGCTCTAACTGAGCTTTTAAGGTGTCAAAAATGCCGTTGGCCATCTGCCATTGAAAAGGGTAACTGGTATTAAAGTTGTTAAAAATAGTGGTGCCTATATGGCTGTGATTGACATTGTCCCCTGCTACAACCAACACTCCTATTTTGGTTTTAGCAGGTAAATTCAGGCTGGGTGCAGGTGGAACATAGGTAGTGGCACAAGCACTCAACAGCAGGCTTAATGCCAGGGCAAGCCAAACTTTCATAAGCTTTCCTTAGTAAAAAAATCCAGTGGAAATGAATGGGAAAAATCCTGCTTTTTATAGCAGTAAGTTTACTGTTTTTAAACAACTTTGTTCACAGACGACAGGTCTTTTCTTTGTCGCTAAGTTTAACTTGCCCACAACCTCTGCATAAATATCCAATACCAATATAACCAACTTTATAGACAGCTCTCTGTGAAAAATTTAAACCTATTCACAGGGGCAAAACGCAGCACCTGATAGCAGTTTTCCCGCTTATCGAATCCTGACTTTTATCCTTCGTACTTTAATCACTGCTTGGCGGGCACGATAAAATCATCCCCTACCCAGGTTTCACCCAATTGAGGTATAAAGACCTTATATGTAGCCGTTGGTGAAGAAGATGCAAAAAGGTAGTTTGGTGTGTGTAGGCACAGGTATGACGTTGGGTTCTCATATCAGTCCTTTATCCCGCAGTTATATAGAACAAGCTGATGTAGTTTTTGTATTGGTGGCGGACGGTACTACTGAGCTATGGGTTCAGGGCATGAATGCCGATGTGCGTAGCCTGCAGCCTTATTATTGTGAAGGTCAGTCGCGTATGATCACCTATAAACAAATGGTGGCAGCACTGCTTGCCGAAGTCCGTTTGGGCAAAAAGGTCTGTGGGGCTTTTTATGGTCATCCGGGAGTTTTTGCCTGGGTACCGCATCAAGCCATTAAAGAAGCTATAGCTGAAGGGTATCGGGCTCATATGGAGCCGGGCATTTCCGCTGAAGATTGTTTATACGCTGATTTGGGTTTAGATCCAGGCACTTATGGTTGCCAGCATTATGAAGCCAGCAATCTGATGTTTTATCAGCGCACCATAGACACTGCGGCTTATTTGATTTTATGGCAACCTGGGGTTGCGGGTGATAAGTCGCTGGCGAAATTCAGCACGGGCGGAGCCTATCGCGAAGTCTTGGTTGAAGTATTAAGCCAATGGTACCCGCCGGATCATCAGGTGATTTTATACGAAGCCGTTACTTTACCTATTCAGCCCCCCCGTATTGAACGAATTCCTTTATCTGATTTACCCAAAGCGCAAATGGATTTAAAAACTACGTTAGTGATACCTCCTGCTACTGTGGCTAAAGCCAATCAGCTTATTCTTGATAAATTAAAAGCTGTAGTAGCGCAGGAAAACTAAAATGAAGACTGACTGGCCGCTGGCTGCAAAAGCACAAAACTTTGTGATTACTACATCACGTTTGTTAATCCGGCCTTTAACAGAACAAGATATACAGCTCTATCTGAGTTTATATACCAATGCAGACACTATGGCTTTTGTTGGTAAACCTTTACAACCTGGAGAGGCTGTCAACAGTTTTCAGATTGCGTTGCGGCTAAATGCTGAAGCGCCTTTTAAGAGGCTATTTCTGACTATTGTTGATCAAGAACAAGCTGCTGGTTTATGCGCTATTAATCAGTGGAATAGTGAAACTTCATTTGTTGAAGTGGGCATTATGCTGCTAAAGCCTTGGCATGGGGAAGGTTATGCCAAAGAGGCTCTGGCAGCGCTTATCCGACAGGTTCAGCAGTGGTTTCCCGGCGCTATTATTAAAGGCGATTTAGATCCTCAAAATAAAGCCGCAGTGCAATTGGTATTAAAGACAGGTTTTCAACCGGACCCACATTTTGCAAGAACCTACTGGGTGAAACACAATTGTGCAAACGTGCCTATCTCAGGCATTTAAACGTAGAACTGTTTTTGTGTGCTTGTGCTTTTAATTTTATCGTTTTAAAGTGGATTTGCGTTAGTACTTCTGGCATCTGGTTTTTAATGATGCTTTGTTTTGTCGTTTTGGAGTCGTTATGTCAAAAATTATCAATTTATTAGAGAAAATGGGCCAAAATGCAGGGTTTCGTTACGCTAATGCTGAACAACTGGCTGTATTGATGAAGGATGCTGATCCTGTATTAATTGATGCAGTGATTTCTGGAGATCAAATAAAGCTGGAAGCAATACTGGGCGCCAGAACCAATGTAGTTTGTGGAGTTTATCCTGCAGAAGAACCGGAAGATAGGGAAGAAGTCCCCAGCGATGATGAAACTGATGGAGTGCAACAAAAGAAAGTAGGTTGACTCAGAAAGTGGTAATGCCTCGGACACAAAAGCGCTTATACAAACCACTTTGGCTGAAGTGGTTTGCTTTTTTTTGTCTGTGTTTTAGCTGTAATGCTGTAAGTGAAATTTTCGTTCCTAAATTGGTCGAGGCTGATCAAATAAAAAGCACTAATTTCGATTCGTTCCGAACACAGATTCACACATTAGAGCAACAGGTGACTCAAATGTCTCCTTTCGAACGTTCTTATCTCAGCTTACTACAAGCCTACGAAAGTGTTTATGCAGGCAATACCCAAGACTCTATAGCTCGGCTATCTGAGTTAATCAGCTCTAATCCCGAGTCAACGATTTCTTTTCGTGCAAAAGCATTACTAATTAATGGATTGATTCTTGTTCGTCGGTATCTTGATGCATTTAATTATCTTGAACAGTTAATCTCGCAGTTACCGAGTGTTGAGCAGCCAATGGCCAGAGAACAAGGATTGATGGTCATAGCAATGATGTATAGATATGTGGAACATTTTGACTTGTCGATTCAATACACAAAGCAACTAGAAGCAGAACTCCCCAGAGACACTGCTATTTGTACTGCAAAAGAGCTGAGGCTTGATGCATTATTAGGGGCTCGTAGATACGACGAATTCAAAGCGGAATTTGCTAATGGATTAAAAGTTTGCGTTGATAATAAAGAAATATTGTGGGCCAACAATATTCGTGTTTTATACGCTAAGTTACTGCTACATGAGAATCAACCACAAAGGGTTCTTGATTTCTTGCTGTCACACTACACAGAAGCTAAAACTACCAAATATGCGAGGACAGTAGCTGAATTTGATATTGTACTGGCCAATAGCTATTACGAATTACAACGATATAAAGATGCTGAGCACCACGCGTTGTCAGTACTAAAGTTTATTCCTGAAAACCAGTCGAGTCAGCCGAGGGTCAGCGCGCTAAAGCTCCTGTCAGAGCTTGCTAAAAAGCGAGCTGATTATCTGCAAGCTCTGGAGTACCACGAACAATATATGGCAGCTTTCACAGCTTATATGGATGACAAGTCAGCGCAGCAGATGGCTTACCATACAGCTCATTCGGAAATTCTGGCGCAGAATCAAAAAATTGCGTTGCTGGATAAAGACAATCAATTGCTGCAATACGAGCAGACAGCGCTTAAGCATCAGGCCGCTTTTAACAAGTTGCTGATTATCGCTTTAGCTATTCTGGTGTTGGGCCTTGCCTTTATGGCTTACCGCAGTTTTGTGGCCAGGCAACGGTTTAAAGCTCTGGCCGAATACGATGATTTAACCGCTATTAGTAACAGATATCACTTTTCTGCTTCAGCCAAAGGTGCTCTGGCTTTGTGTGAAAAAGGCCAGTTACCCGCCGCGCTTATCGTGTTTGATTTAGACCATTTTAAACAAATTAACGACCAGCATGGCCATGCCGCAGGCGATTGGGCTTTGCGGCAGACGGTCGATACCTGCCGTAACTTTATGCGCAATAATGATGTGTTTGGCCGTATTGGCGGTGAAGAGTTTGCCATCTTATTACCTGGTTGCCAAAGTGATAAGGCGCACTTATTGGCGGATATTTGCCGTGATGCCATTAACACTATAGATACTGCAGCTTCGGGTTATGAGTTTAAATTAAGCGCCAGTTTTGGCGTCACTTCCGCAGAAATTTCGGGCTATCATTTAACCAAGTTGATTGAAGACGCCGACACAGCCATGTATCAGGCAAAACAACAAGGGCGGAACAAAGTCCAATTCTTTCAGGGGTGATCTGTCAGCACTATTGAATCTTTGAATTGTTTTGATGTCTGAAACTCCGGTTTTACATCGGAGTTTTGCTTTGAAGATATGGATATTTTCTATTGTAGTTCATGCGTTGTTGCTGTGGGCTCTGTCTTTGATCATCATTCCTCCTGCCGAAAAACCACCGGCGTCAGCAGTCATTCAAACGTACAGCTACACTGAAATTCGTCTGAACCCCATACCGGCTGTTCGTGTTGAACAGCAGCCAGTTGTGCAAAACACAACGGCTGAACCTGTGATTCCGCCTCCCCAAAAAAGACCGCCGAACAAGACCAAAGCGTCCGAAACTAAAGCGGTTAGCCGGACTACCGGAAGCAGTTCAGCACCTGAAGCAACAACAAATGCAGAGATAGCTGAAACAAAACCATCTAAAGCTGCAGGTTCATTGTCATTGGCGCAGCGTGCTTTGGCTTCCGCTGCCGCAGCAGCCTCAGAGCCCATAGCGGATAGGCAGCAACAACGCGACATAGTCTTCAAATCAAGTACTCCAGTAGATAGTGAACTGGTTCCTGCACTGCTTAAATCAGTAAAAACCTACGCTGATGGCTCAGTACTGGTGAAAGGTGCCAATGGATGCTGGAAGGTTCCCCCTGCGGAATCACGTGAGGGAGCAACCTGGCTTATGACCAGTACACCCTGTGAAACGGATACCACAGTGGAACAGATCAACGATATTTTGCAGAAGCGCCGCACTTACGCTAATGATTAGCCTGATACTTTTGTCTGTGCTGGCTCTGTAACCAATGGTGGCCAGTTTTTGGCGTCCTGTAATAAAGATTGGATCCTGTCCTGCAGTTCAAACAACTCAGGCTCCAGTTGCTCCGGTTGTTTACCTTTTTTCAGTTCAGTTTCAATCAATTCTGTCAGTTGTTTCAGTACTGGCAGGCCTGTATAACAGCTGGCTCCATGCAGTTTGTGGATATGTTGCAGCAGTTGTTCGGCGTCCTGTTGTTGCATCGCCTGCTGAATAAACGTCAGGCTATCGGGCAAAGACTGTACCAGCATCCATAACATTTCTTTGGCTAAATCCAGTTTACCGCCCGCTCTTTGCAATGCCAGAGTCCAGTCCAGCTGTTTGCTTTGTGGCAGCTGGTTTTCACTGACAGAAGCTGCCAGCGCTTGCTGAAAATCAGGACAACATTCGCGCAAGGTGTAATGCAGCAGTTTTTCATCCAGAGGTTTGGTTAAAAACTCACAAAAACCTAAAGCTAAAAGCCGTTCTCTCTCGCCCTCTAAAGCATGAGCCGTCACAGCAATAATAGGAGTGGCCTCATTCAGCGAACTTTGTTGAATACGCTGACAGGCCTGAATACCGTCCATCACCGGCATATTAATATCCATAAAAATCAAATCGTAATGCTGTTGGTTGGCCTTTTGCCAAGCTTCAGCGCCATTACGGGCTGAATCGACTTGTTCCACCATTTCAGAAAGCAGGGTATTAATCAGTTTTAAGTTGGCTTCGTTATCGTCCACCGACAGGACCCGCAGACGGGCTTTAGGTTTGTCCTGCAGCGGGTTTTGCTCAGGGAAATCCAAATAAGGCTGCGCCAAAGTCATCGCCAGTTTACGGTAATGCGCAGGTTTGGATAACACTGCTTTGGCGCCTGAGGCTTGCAGTACTTCGCGTAAATTCGGTGACAGGGTATTGACCAGTAAATACAACTGTTCGCTATGTAGCTGCAATTGTTGCAGTAACTCAATTACCTGATTGACCTGATTCAGCGAAATAGATCGGCCAATCAACGCCATATCAATGTTGGGCTGCAAGGCAAGCGTCTGAGTCAACTGACTCATATTGCTACAACTGATGATATTCAGTCCCCACTGATCCAACTGCGCCAGCATAGCTTCGCGGGAGTACTGCTGAGGTTCAAAATACAGCAAGGTTTTTTGCTTCAGTTCTTCCAGCGGTAAAGGCTCTGCTATGGATAAATGATGGCGTTTACACAGCAAGGTAAACCAGAAGGTCGAGCCTTCACCGGCTTTGCTGTCAAAACCAATTTTTCCGCCCATAGCCGTCACTAAGCGCTGCGAAATGACTAAACCTAAACCTGTGCCACCATAACGACGGCCTATGCTGTTGTCGGCCTGTGCGAAACCACCAAACAAGCTTTTTTGTTGATCTTCAGTAATACCAATGCCTGTATCCTGCACCGAAAAGCGCAATTGCCATTGTTCATCCGGCATAGGACGACAACTGACGCGGATCACCACACTACCTTGTTCGGTAAATTTAATCGCATTACCGGCAATATTGGTCAGAATTTGATTAATCCGCATCGGGTCAGCAATTAAATCATCGGGGCAGCTGTTTTCAATCAGCAGTACCAATTCCAGCTGTTTATCAAAGGCATTGGAGGCTAATAATTCCACACAATCGTTTAATAAGTCGCGTAATGAAAAAGGCTCGGGGTTAATGGGCATCCGGCCCTCTTCCAGTTTGGCGTAATCCAACACGTCGTTGACCAGACTGAGTAAGCTATTGGCTGACTTTTGAATAGTGGCCAGATAATCCTGCTGGTTATGGGTCAGGTTAGTTTTCAGTAGCTGTCGTGCAAAACCAATAACGGCGTTCAGTGGTGTACGTAATTCGTGACTCATTTTGGCCAGGAAGTCAGATTTGCTGCGGTTATCTTCCATCGCCTTTTTACGGGACAGGTCCAGCTCAATGTTTTGCATCTCCAGCTGTTCCATACTTTGTTGTAAGTCGCTGGTCGCCTGTTCAATGCTTTGCTGCATTTCTTCGTCATGGGTTTTAAGGGCTGTCGCCAGCGCATTGATGCCAGTGCGTAATTGTTCCAGTTCGCCTAAAAAAGGCTGTTGTAGCTGGCTTTGGTAATGACCTTCCCGCAGTTGGTCTATGACATCCCCCATCTGCTGCAAAGGGCTGCTGACACGCTTGATCAGGCGCAGGCTGAAATACACACAGGCGGCAAGCCCAAGCAAAATAATAATCAAGCTGCTGAGCAGGGAGGTTTGCTGTGCCAGCATCACCTTGTCTTTTGCTACCTGCACAGAAATATAACCTAACGGCTGATCGGCAGGATCTGTGCTGAAATCAGCTTGTTCCGGCAAAATGGGGGTGCGGATCACCAACCAGTTGCCAAGGTCTGTGATGGTACTTTGCTGCGGAATAGCGCTGTCCCGAGCGTACTTCAGCATGGCAAAGTCTTTATGATAATTGGTGGTGACAAACAGCTCGTGGTCGGCATTAAAAATGGCGATACTTTTCACCAGTGCCGAATTTTTTCTATGACTGACATCCAGCAAACGTTTGACGTCTTGTCTGCTGTTGTGTAATAAGGCATGTTCACTGGCAATAGCTAAAGGGACAGCAATGTTTTCAGCCTGATCTTCCAGATACTGGGCCAAATCATGATGGCGGGCATAGCTAAAATAACCCCCAAGGCATAAACTGACCAGCAAGGTCGGCACCAGGGTGGTCAATAAGACCCAATCTCTTAAACCAATTTTCGTCATCTGTAGCGCTGCTTGATAGAATAGTCCGGAGCGAATTTATAATGACACAAGGCTTACTAAAAGCCCACCACAGGTACTAAGTCCAGATGGTCAAAATTTATCAGGCTGCCAAAGGCACCAGAGATAAACCTCAACAGTTAAAACAAATTGAACTACAGATTGAACGTCTGGATCATGAAGCGCAGGGCATAGGCTTTGAGCAAAAGCGTATTGTGTTTGTCAGTGGTGCTTTGCCCGGTGAGCGGGTGAAGGTACAACTGACCGAACAAAAAGACAAATCGGCCAAAGGCAAGGTGGTGAAAGTGCTGCAAGCCTCGCCGTTGCGACAGGCACCTATCTGTAAGCATTTTGCCGACTGCGGTGGTTGTCAGTTGCAGTATTTGTCGGCAGAACACCAACTGGAGCTAAAACAGCAGGGCGTAGATCAACTAATCCGCCATCAAACCGGCTTGGCCAGCTTACCCTGGCAAATGCCGCTGAAAAGCGAAGGTCAGGGTTATCGCCGTAAAGCCCGTATTGGCGTGTGGTTTGATAAAAAAACACAGCAATTTACTGTAGGTTTTCGCAAAGCCAATGACAAAGTCATTACCTCCATTGAGCACTGTTTAGTGCTCAGTCCGGCTTTAACTTCTGTGTTTAGTGTATTGCAACAACAGCTGCCAAAACTGCAACAAGGCTCTGCTATTACTCATGTTGAAGCGCTGGATGCAGACGGTCAGGTGTATTTAATAGTAAGACATATCCGGGCTTTGCCAGAATCAGACAGACAAGCTTTGATCCAGTCCTGGCCAGAGGCCATATGGATAGGCGAAGCAGAGCCTGAACTTTATCAGCATTGGCAAGTCGGAACAGCTGAACCTTGTTACCAGTTGCCAGCATTAGGTTTAAAGCTGAAGTTTTCTGCGGCTGATTTTATTCAGGTAAATCAGAGTATTAATCAGCAAATGGTGCAACAGGCACTGGATTGGCTCAATCCACAACCTGACGATCAGGTGTTAGAGCTTTACTCTGGTATAGGTAACTTCAGTCTGGCGTTAGCGCAGCGCTCCAAATGGGTGCATGGGCTGGAGGGTGTCACCACTATGGTGCAACGAGCGGAGGCCAATGCAGTATTAAACAACCTGACCAATCTGAGTTTTAGTCAGGCTGATTTGCATTTAGCATGGCCCAAAGCCGAATGGAATAAGCCGAAGTACCAAAAAGTACTGCTCGATCCAGCTCGTGCTGGTGCTGTGGGTGCTGTAGAACAAATAGCGGCTTTAAGTCCGGCACAGATATTGTACGTGTCCTGCAATGCAGTTACTTTTGCCAGGGATGCAAAAGTTTTACTGGCTTGTGGTTATCAGCTGGATAAAATCAGTGTGATGGACATGTTTCCACAAACCAGCCATCTGGAGTTGATGGCCTTGTTTCACAGGAGAAAGTAACGAATGGTGACGGTAAGGCAATCACATAGCGCCGAATACCACCCAGGCGGCACTCAGAGCTGGTTAACGGCTTTAGGTTTACCTGAAGCAAAAACCAATGCGCTGCTGGATGCTGAACTCTGGTTACATCAGCAGAATTTAACTGACCAGGAACCCGAAGTACAAACGGGTTGGGAAATGGTCGAAATTCTGGCTGATTTGCGTATGGACAAAGATGCCTTAACTGCTGCCTTATTATTTCCTTTGGTGGACGCCAAGCTGATTGAACTGGAGCAGGTAGAAACACAGTTTTGCCCGGCCGTGCTGACCATGCTCAACGCAGTGCGCCAGATGGAAGCCATTCGTTCTATTCCGGTCGGACCAAATCAAAGCAGTAACCCGCAACAAGCCGACAACCTGCGCCGTATGTTGCTGGCCATGGTAGAAGATGTGCGCGCTGTGGTGTTAAAGCTGGCGGCACAAATTTGTTACCTGCGCTCTGTTAAAAACGCCGATGAAGAAACCCGGGTACTGGCTGCCAAAGAAACCAATGCTATTTTTGGCCCGCTGGCTAACCGTTTAGGTATAGGTCAAATCAAATGGGAGCTGGAAGACTTAGCATTCCGCTACCTGCACCCACAAACCTACAAACAAATTGCCAGTTTGCTGGAAGAAAAACGCTTAGACCGCGAACAATATATGCAGGATTTTGTGGCTTCAGTGCGGCAGAAAATGCAGGACGCTACTATTTCAGTCGAAGTGTACGGCAGGCCTAAACATATTTTCAGTATCTGGAAAAAGATGCAGAAAAAGCAGCTGGCTTTTGATCAACTGTACGACATCCGCGCTGTACGTATTGTCACTACCAAAGTGCAGGACTGTTACGCCGCTTTGGGCATAGTGCATACCTCCTGGCGTCATCTGCCTAAAGAATTTGACGATTACATAGCCACACCGAAACAAAACGGTTACCAGTCTATTCATACCGTCGTACTTGGCCCTGCGGGCCGCCCTGTGGAAATTCAAATTCGTACTCACCAGATGCATGACGATGCCGAACTGGGTGTTGCAGCGCACTGGCGTTATAAAGAAGGTGCAGGCCATGCCGCTCGCGAGGGTCAACTGGATGAAAAAATCAGCTGGTTACGTAAACTGCTGGCCTGGCAGGAAGAGCTGGTCGATGGCTCGGATTTAGCCGAAGAATTAAAAAATCAGGTTACCGAAGACAGGGTCTATGTCTTTACCCCGAAAGGCGATATTGTCGATTTACCTGTAGGCTCTACACCATTGGATTTTGCTTATTATGTGCATTCCAATGTGGGCCACCGCTGTATAGGTGCCAAGATTTCCGGCCGTATAGTGCCTTTTACCTATCAGCTGAAAACCGGCGATCAAATTGAAATTTTAACGGGCCGTGAGCCAAACCCAAGCCGCGACTGGTTAAACCCAAATTCAGGTTATTTAAAATCCAGCCGTGCCCGTTCCAAAGTACAGTACTGGTTCCGCCTGCAGGACAGAGATAAAAATATAGCGGCTGGTAAAGAGCTGCTGGATACCGAATTAAGTCGCCTGAATCTTAGTATCGACAGTATTCCAAAAGTGTTGGCGCGTTTTAACGTCAATACTATGGAAGAGTTACTGGCCGGTATTGGTGGCGGTGAAATTAAAGTCACGCAAGTGGTGCATTATGTGCAGAGTCAGTCAGGCAAAATTCAGCAGCCTGAAATTGACCCACGCCTGATCAGCAAACCTATGTCGGCCCAGCCAAAAAGTCATGTGGTGGTGCAGGGCGTAGGTAACTTATTGACCCATATGGCCGGTTGCTGTCAGCCGCTGCCAGGTGACGCCATAGTAGGTTATATCACCCAGGGCCGCGGTATAGCTGTGCACCGCGACGACTGTGATCAGTTTAAAACCTTGCAGGAAGCGCATCGTGAACGGGTAGTGGAAGCAACATGGGGCGATAAATATGCCTCAGGTTATGAAGTCACTATTCGGATTGTAGCGCACGATCGTAATGGCTTATTGCGCGATATTACCAGCATTCTGGCCAATGAAAAAGCCAACGTGCTGCGCATGAGTAGTAACTCGGATATAGCCCAGCAAACCGCCACTATTATTATGACGATGGAGCTGTATAACCTGGATTCACTGAACAAACTGCTGACTAAAGTCAGCCAGATTGATGACGTAATCGAAGCGAAACGTTTTCACTGATTTGCGAACTTAATAGCCAATAGCGCCGGAGTTTTAGCTCCGGTTGCTTCTTATGCAGGACAGACTGTGTCACAACCACTTCAGCAATTATTAGCCATTATGGCCAGACTTCGGGACCCGGAAAACGGCTGCCCTTGGGATAAAGAACAAAGCTACCAGACCATAGTGCCTTATACGCTGGAAGAAGCCTATGAAGTGGCCGATGCAATAGCTCGTGAAGATTATGCCGAGTTAAAAGATGAGCTGGGCGACTTATTATTCCAGGTGGTGTTTTACGCCCAGATTGCCAAAGAAGAAGGCCGTTTTGAGTTTGACGATTGCGCTGCCGCCATTAACGACAAACTTATTCGCCGCCACCCTCATGTGTTTGCCGATATGAATTTGGATAGCAGCAAAGCCGTGCTGCAAAACTGGGAAGCGATAAAAACCACAGAACGCACAGCTTCTGGCAAAACCTCTGTACTGGATAATATCCCATTGGCTATGCCGGCATTAAGCCGTGCCTACAAACTGCAAAAACGTTGTGCTCAAGTCGGGTTCGACTGGCCTGATGTAGAAGGGGCCTGGGATAAAGTGCAGGAAGAAATTCAGGAAGTGGCGGAACTACCAGCAGGAGCGGCCGAACTGGAAGAAGAGCTGGGAGATTTAATGTTTGCGCTGGTCAATGTAGTGCGTAAACAAGGTTTTGACCCGGAAAAAGTCATGCGCCAGGCCAATCAAAAATTTGAACGACGTTTTCGGCAAGTAGAACAGGCACTGCTGGATCAAGGCTCCAGCCCGGCGCAAAGTGATCTGGAGGAAATGGATGCGTTGTGGTTAGAGGTAAAAAAGCTGGAAAAACAAAACAAACTAAAAGTTTAGCGATTAAAAATTGATCAAAACTTGACGCTTTTTTAATTTGTTCAATACTCTGGTCTGGAATAATTAAAATATTAAAGCCAGATCAATGACTAAGACATACCCCATTTTTCTCTCTTGCCTCTGCCTGCTTTTTTTAAGCTCCTGTGCAGAGGACTACAGTGCCAGAATTAAAGCCCCCGAACTGACAGTGGTGAACTCCACTGGCGAAACCATAGACCGTATTGTCGAACGCTCCTGTGATGCCAATGACGACAGCAACGACAGAGTGCTGGCGCGTGAGCTGAAAACCGGCCGCAGTTTGGTGATCCCTCTGGCTGTAACCTGCAGCAATCTGGAAGCTTTTAACAAAGAAGGCAAAATCGTTGGCCGCCAGGCCGAAGTGTCGACTCCGCCGGATCTGTATTGGCAAATCTACTGATGTTTGTTTCAGGCTAACTGATCTGTTCCATGCAAAAAAAGAAAAAGGAATAAAGCTATGAAAAATCTGCTTAAACTTATCTGCCTGTCAGGCTTCGCGTTATTGATGACCGGCTGTAGTTCTTATAGTTATTATCAGGTGGAATCAAATTTTAAAATGAGTGCGGCAGCCGACAGGGTGCCAGCCACTATTACTAAAGGTCAGGGTTTTGAAGCCAACTTCCCACGCATTGCCACTATAGCGGTAAAAGCGCCGGACTTTTGTGTCAGCGAATCTCAATCCCAGCGCACCGGCACAGCCCGGGCTGAAACCAATGTAATGCAAACCACTTGTGGTGTTGAAATGGCGCAAATTGAAAGCTCATTAGCCAAAGCCGGTTTTGGGGTGATCAGTTGGAAGGTACTACAAAACGAAATGACAGTATCCAGCTCGCATCTGGATGCGGCGAAAAAACTCAAAGCTGATGCCATGTTTCAAATTAACTCACTGGAACGCGGTGTAACTCAGGCCGGACAAGACGCTCGTTGGGACAGACGTTTTTACGACACGTCCAATGGCGGCAAAACCCCAACGGCTGTCGACAGTTATATGGCTAATTTACTCGATACGTACGCCAAGCAAAACGAACAAGCCATGATTGCCGGTATTGAAGTATTAAGTGCCAGTATCAACGCCAGTGTTACCTTAGTGGAAAACGGCCGTGCTATCTGGTTTTACGAGTGGAACAATGTGCAGTCGCAGGAAGATGCCGATCAAATAGTCGCTAACACTTATGTCTACTGTGTTGACGGCTACTGCCAGCCTTATGTGCCGCAGGACTATGCCACTTACAATGATCAATTGGTACAAGGCACCAGTGACGCTGTATCGATAGGCGCCAAAGCAGCAGACCGTCGCCGCGCAGTGCACGATAAGCTGATGAAGCAAGTAGTGACAGATATGGTGGGGCGTTTTACTTTGTAATCTAGATGCGTTGTTAGCTTATTCGGACAAGGCCGCTTTTTTAGCGGCTTTGTTATTAAAGGACTGAAATGGATAGTGTAGAACTGAGAAAAGATGTTTATGCCCATTTTGGAGCTGCTATGTATTATGCGCAGTGTCTTGAGCAGTCAATTATTATTGCGATTATGTTTATTGACCATTTCCCAAAAGCCATTAAAAAATACACCTCACAGCACTTATGGGAGAACGACTTTGATCGCTTTATGAACGATATATCCTCCAAAACAATGGGCAGGCTGATCAATAGTCTAAAAGCTGTCGATTTTCCAATTGATAAAGTTGAGGTCCAACTAAAAGATGCATTAGATAAACGAAATTTTCTGGCTCATCATTACTTTGTTGAGCGAGCAATTGAAATCATTACTGATGCTGGTTGCATCAAGATGGTTGAAGAATTGATTGATATACAGGCATTCTTTTCGTCTCTAGAAACAGAGATTAATCAGGTTACGGATGCGGTGTCTCTTAAGTATGGTTTTACTAAAGAACTTCAAGACTCGATGATGAAGGAAATGATGATTGAGTATCACCAAGCTCGGTGAGCGCCTTTTATAATGGTTTTGTTTTTGCTCGTGTTCGGTAATTGGGCTAGGGTTTCAGCTTTTCAGCCCAAGGCGTTTCGCCGCTGGCGAGATACTTTGCTTTTGCTTCGCCAAAAGAAAGTATCCAAAGAAAAGGCGACCCCAGGTCGCAGCGAAAGCCCGGCCCAAAATCGTGCGTCCAAGGCGGCTGGGTAACTCGCTCGTCGCTACCGCTCCTCACTCAGACACTCCCAGCCTTAAAACCTTGGCCACCCAATTTTGTCCGGCTCGCGCCCCAATGGGGGATTGGTTGCCAGTAGTTGGAATCGATTTTTCTATGAACGAGAGCAAAGAGCGAAAAACCATAATAACGCACACCGCAAGACCTGACCCTGAGGGCTCTTCCAAGAGCGAAAAACCATAATAACGCACACCGCAAGACCTGACCCTGAGGGCTACTTCTGAGGGCTACTTCTGTTCAATCAAGCGTAATAACTGAAGATTGCACCAGCGATTGTCTAAGGTGTTACGCGGCTGAAGCTGTGCTTCAGAGGTATTGGACGCGAGCCGCAAGTCTTAGCCCGCTTTAACAACTTATTCACCAAACTAAACCAACTCTCCGTGGTCTGCGTATAATATGGACTTTGTGATAACAAGCGGCGAGAGCTTTTATGTTAACTGAATCTGCTTTAGTGGTGCGCAGCGCACTGGAAGCTGCTGGGCTGGAAACGCCTATGCTGGATAATGGTTTGTCGAGTGATCAGAAAAAACAGCGTTTAACTGAACTCATGACGCAAGTGGTGCATACCCTTGGCTTGGATTTAACAGACGATAGTCTGGCTGAAACTCCTGCCCGTATTGCCAAAATGTATGTGGATGAAGTGTTTTCTGGTTTGGATTACAGCACTTTTCCTAAGATTTCCATGATCGACAATAAAATGCGTGCTGAAGAAATGGTCAAGGTGCAGAACATTAGTTTTACCAGCACCTGTGAGCATCATTTTGTCACTATAGATGGCACTGCGACTGTGGCTTATATACCGGGCCAGAAAATTATTGGTTTGTCGAAGCTCAATCGTATCGTGAGGTTTTTTGCGCAGCGGCCGCAGGTGCAGGAGCGTTTAACTCAACAAATTCAGGTGTCTTTGCAGGCTTTGTTGGGGGTTAAAGATGTAGCCGTCAGCATTAATGCGGTGCATTACTGTGTGAAGTCCCGTGGTGTGATGGACACAAGTTCCAGCACCAAAACCATGGCCTTGGGTGGTGCGTTTAAAACCGACGCTGCAACTCGTTCTGAGTTTTTATCGAATTTTTAAACCATGCACCCCTGAATTACTCGGGGTATAAACTGGCTGATTGTGGTTACAACTGGCACACTAGGCCTATTTATACTTGCCAAAGGTTGTTGCTATGTTAGCCGGTATTCATCATGTGGCGCTGATTTGCAGTGATTATCAGCGCTCCAAACATTTCTATACTGAAATTCTGGGTTTAAAAGTTCTGGCTGAACATTACAGAGCTGAACGCTTGTCTTACAAATTGGACTTGCAGTTGCCTGATGGTAGTCAGCTGGAGTTATTTTCTTTTCCAAATCCACCGCCTCGCCCTAGTACACCTGAAGCTCAGGGGTTACGCCATCTGGCTTTTCAGGTGCTGGATGTCGCTCAGGTGGTAACACATTTAGAGCAGCATGGCATCGCAGTGGAGCCGGTGCGGATTGACCCGTATACAGAACGGGCTTATACCTTTTTTAAAGACCCTGACGATCTGCCGCTGGAGCTGTATCAGATACTGCCAGCTGAGCTGAGGCGTTAAAATCAAAGGCTGCAGCGGCTTTCGGTGCTGCAGCCCAATACCACTATTTCAATGATTGAAGCATGAGCTAAAGATCACACTGTCAGCTGCTTTTTTATTGTATTTAAAAAAGGTATCTGCTACGGTTTTTTTAAATTAAATATGGAGTGTTTAATGTGACTATCAAAAAGCTTTTTGCTGTTATTTTATGTACTGGATTGGTGTCGAATGTACAGGCCGATTCAGTAAAAGAAACCTTAATTTCCTCTTATACCCCTTATGCTCATTTTTTTGGTTTTTCTGATACCGAGGCGTATTTGCATTTTGCTCAGTCAATGGAAAAGCTTAAGAGCCAGCAATTAAAGCCTGAGGTTGATCTTCTTGCTTTGCCTCAGGTTAAACATGCGTTAAGTAAGAACTTTCAGGACCTTAGTACTGAAGAACAAATGGAGTTAAAACAATTATTAAGCCAAAGGCAGCAAGAGCTGGCTGATTTACTGGGTGTCAACGTTGAAGACTTACAGCCATTGATGAATAAATATCTGGATTTCAGCAAGTTGCAAGAAGCTTTGCATCGCAAGGGCCATTCAGGTAAGGGGAGTTTTAAATCATCAGCAGTAAAAGGTGAAAAGGTTGAACCTATTAGAGTGAGTGGAGAATTGCTGGCGTCTTGGGGAGGCCTTGACTCGACATTGGCGAGTATTGGCTTGGCTGATATGGCTGCAGCCAGAGGCATCGGAGCTTATCAAGAGTTTGAAGTGATTTTTTCGTCGCAGGATACAACGCAAGTATATGTATATAATGGTTTTTCTGGTGCAACGCTTCCATCTGCAGAGCGATAATTATTATTTTAATTAACTTTTTTTAAAGACCCTGATGGTCTGCCGCTGGAGTTGTATCAGATACTGCCAACTGAGCTGAGGCGTTAAAATCAAAGGCTGCAGCGGCTTTCGGTTGTATCGCCTGATAATCAAAACCCAGAGCTGCAGCCAATGTTGCAGCCATCTGGCCTTGTTGCCAGGTTCCAGTGGTGCGAATTAAACCTGCAGCCGGAATGTCTGGTCCCATAGCGGCCAGCCAGATTTGTTCCGAGCCTGCTATTTGTGGCACTGGCCCTTTGTAACCTGGCACTGCTGTGCTTTTACCATGAGAGCGCCACTGTGCTGCGTCACCACGGCCATGATCGGTGCTGATTAATAACGTGGTTTGGTCGCGGTAATAAGGGTCGTTTTGTAATTCCTGCCATAAGTCGGCAATAAACTGATCACTGCGGTGAATAGCCGCCAGATACTGATCGTATTGGCCCAAATGAGCAAAATCGTCGGCTTCACCCAGGGCTATATACAGCAATTTAGGTTTATGCAAACGCATATGCTCCAGCGCAAATTCCTGAGTAAATACATCCAGTCGTACTGACGCAAAAGGGCTGGGTGTTTTAGCTTGCAACTGATTCAGATAGCGCTGTTTTTCACTGAGTTTGCCTTGTTCCGACATAAAACCAGCATTCACCGTCAGGCCTGAGCGCTCTGTATTTAAAATATAAGGGAATAACTCCCAGGAGCCAAAAGCCGCAACTTTATGCCGCATTTGAGGTTGTTGGTTCAACCATTCCAGTACTGTGACATTAGGGTTGGCTATTTTGTTATTGCTGTGAATAGCCGGGTCGGAAAAACCAGCCAGTAATTCCTGATAACCAGGGTAAGAAATCTGATAAGGGTTGCTGACATTAATGGCCGAACCCTGGCTACGGTCGCCGACCGTAATGCCATGCTGCTTGACTGTTTTATGCAAAAAGGGCATCAAAAGCTCTGGCTGGCCTGGTTTGAAGGCCCGGATCAGTTCGGATGTTTTCACCCACTGTGATTGCTGATAAAGGGTAGGGTCTGCTCCGGCAAAAACTTCCTGCCAGCGCACTCCGTCAATGCTGACCAAGACAACTTTGGGTTCAGCCTTCAGGCTAAGTGGCAGTAAAAATACCAGTAACACAAGCCAGTTTAACTTCATCAGAAAGCCCCAACAGCAGTGGATTGGGGCAGATCTTGCCAGTGGAACATGACAACCAAGCTTAAAACTGATGGCAATTCGGTGACAGGGTAGTTAACAAAGATAAAAAAGCTTGCGTTGCCCTTATTCTGCGATGAATATAGCCATCTATAAAAATAGCCGTCTGGAAGTATATCAGGCGGTAATATACCCAGATACCAAGGTGCGTGTGTATGTCCGATTTTAGTTTTCAGCAGGCCTTTGAATGGTTAAGTTCTGCCATTGCCTCACTAGTGTTTTATGCGATTCCAATCAACGGTGCCGCTTTGCCTGTCACAGTGCTATGGCTGGTGCTGGGTGCTGTGGTCTTTACCTGTTATCTGGGTTTTATCAATATCCGTGGTTTTCGCCATGCGATACGGGTGGTGCGCGGCGATTACGCCGATAAAACCGACAAAGGCGATATCACTCAATTTCAGGCGTTGTCGGCGGCTTTATCCGGCACTGTAGGCACAGGCAATATTGCCGGTGTGGCTGTAGCCATTGCTTTGGGTGGGCCTGGAGCGACCTTCTGGATGATAGTGGCTGGCTTTTTGGGCATGACCACTAAGTTTGTCGAATGTACGCTGGCAGTGAAATACCGGGTGTATAACGCCGATGGCAGCACTTCGGGTGGCCCTATGTATTACATCAAAGCAGCTTTAGATAAATATGGTTTGCCACGACTGGGTAGTTTTTTAGCGGCCTTTTTTGCTATTGCCTGTGTGTTTGGTTCTGCTGGTTTTGTCCATGTGAATCAGGGTTTTTCTCAGGTCAAGCTGGTCACAGGTTTTGATAATGCCTGGGTTTTTGGTCTGGTGTATTCGTTTTTAGTGGGCCTGGTGATTGTCGGTGGTATTCAAAGCATAGCTAAAGTGACCAGTAAGCTGGTGCCTTTAATGTGTGCTATTTACTTGTCGGCTGCTTTTGTCTTTCTGGCGATGCATTTCGATGCTATTCCAGCTGCAATCTGGACCATATTGCACAGTGCTTTTGCGCCTGAAGCGGCTTATGGTGGTGTGATAGGTGTAATTATTCAGGGCTTCCGTCGTGCAGCCTATTCTAACGAAGCCGGTATTGGTTCATCGCCTATAGCGCATTCGGCGGCCCGCACTAAAGATCCTGTGTCTGAAGGTTTTGTTGGTTTGCTGGAGCCTTTTATCGACACTGTGGTGATTTGTACTATTTCCGCCTTAGTTATAGTGGTCAGCGGCGTGTATCTGCAGCCTGGTTTAGATGGTGTACAAATGACCTCCGCAGCTTTTGGTTCCGTCTTTGATTGGTTCCCGCTGGTGCTGATGGTGGCGTTATTGCTGTTTGGTTATTCCACTGTCGTCAGCTGGTCTTTTTATGGTTTAAAGTCCTGGACTTATTTATTTGGCCACAGCGATTTTACCCAGCGTAGTTTTAAAGTGCTGTTTTGTTCAGTAGTCGCTATAGGGGCCGTGCCTAATATGCTGGCGGTATTTGATTTTATCGATTCAATGATCTTTTTAATGGCGGTGCCGAATATTCTGGCGTTGTATTTGTTATTGCCGGAAGTAAAACAGGATTTAAAAGCTTATCTTTTAAAACACAAGGGTTAAGCAATAAAAAAGGCAGCAAGAGATTGCTGCCTTTGTCCTTTAAAACCGGGTATTACTTAGCTAAATAAGCATAAGCGGTGATAAAAGCAGTTTCCTGAAAACCTTTTAAGCCTGTTTCTTTAAAGACGATAGGCACAGGGTGACGCGCCAGCTGCTCTTTAATAAAAGAGCTGGTCAGAATTTCGGTTTTGACATCAGGTAATAACTGCAGTGCAGCTTCCATTTTAAAACCAACAGCACCACCGGCAAACTTACCTTTTTGTGGGCGTTCACGAATGACAAAAGTGTCGATTTTGTAGTCTTCAGCCAGTTTGGCAAAAACAAACTGAAATTTCTTCATCTGCTCGCTGTCCTGATCTTTCAGCAACGGCAAGCGGACAGTGCGGCAATCCGGAATATCAAACAGGCCGCTATCTATAGCCAATAAACATAAAATGGCTTCACTGCCTTTCATTTCAACACCACAAACGCGCATAGGAATTTCTCTCTAACTCAAGTTGGGGATATTATGACAGCTTAAGAAGGAAAAACTATAGCCAAATGTTGTCGCTGAAACCATAGTTTGTTTTAACAACAAATGTAGGGGTGCGGGCTTGCCCCCGCCCATGTGGCGTTCAGATTGGCGCGTGTGCGAAAGCACGCAGTCAACTGTAGGGGCGTGGGCTTGTCCCCGCCCGTGTGGCTGCAAGTACGAAGGGGAAAAAGGGGAAAAGAAAAAAGCAGACAAACCTGACAGGGGAGGCGATTTGTCTGCTCACAGTGAGGTCAGATCTTCGTTGAATGCTTTGGCCGGGGAAGCCAGGCATCGCTACAACAAGACCTTATTACTGCTAAAAATCTTCGTTTTCAATATCCCACTGGCTTACCGAAATCTGTCGGTAAAAAGACCAGTGTTGTAACAACCAGTTCAGCCAATGGTGGTGAACATCATGATCCTGCGGTATATGGAATGACATATCTGTCTCCTCCTAAATCCGGGCACTTACGCTAGTAAAGCGCCCAGTTTAGAGCCGTTAGATGACAATACCTAGTTGGTCACATTTAATGTTGACGCTGTGTACACAGGGCTGACGGCTTTCATTTTTTCATTTAAAAGCGCCAGGTTGTGTTGGTTTATTTCACTTTGCTCCAGCGTAGTGGCCTGTTGAAAATCAGCTAAAGCTGCAACAGGATCTTGCCCCATCAAACGGGCGACACCACGGTTAGTGTGAGCAAATGAGCGCATTTCGCGTTTGTAGCTGCTGTCTGAGCCTTCGGCGCGACGGGCGGCATAAATGGCTGAACTGCATGCTTGCTCTGCCTGTTTAAATTCCGCCATGTGGGTGTATGCCACACACAAGCTCATGTGCTTACTGAAGGAGTCCGCTTGCTTGTCTGTTGCAGCTGTTGCTTCTGCAACGCCATCCTGATACAGACCTGCTTTAATTTTGCTCACGCCGGGGGTATCTTCAATCAATACCATCTTAAATCCGCTGGTGGCTGCGCTGGCGACAAAAGAACTTGAGGCCAACAGCATCACTGCTACTTTTTTGCCAAAGCTAAGGGATGTCGCTTTCATAATTTACTCTCCAGTACTCATCAGTAATTTCATTTCAAAGTGCAGGTTGTTCACTGCACTGTGCTTACTTTAGAAAGTTCCTGACGAACTGACAAAGGATATAAATCCACCTGATAGATGAGCAAAATTCATCTGTGGTGCGACAAAAAATGTAACCTGAACTTGATAGGCAATGTTCGGCGGCTGTCTTGCAGCAGAGATGTTGGGCCTGGGGAGCAGCTCTTACCTACATCCCTGTAGGTAACAACACATCTAAAAAACGAGGGGGTCAGAGAAACGGGTGGTTAAAATGCGCGCTGAAAGCTTTGTAAGATCCAATCAACCAGCAGTTGGATCTGTGGTTTGTTCGGGTCGGTTTCGTGTTGCACCAGATAATATTTATCCCGGCTTTCCAACTCTTCGCTAAACAAACGTTTTAAGCTGCCGCTGGCAAACCAGGAATGGCTGATAGGCCATGGTACTAAAGCTATGCCTAAACCTTGCTGCGCTGCACGAGCCACGCTGAACATACTGTCGAGCTGGATCACTTGCTTAGGGGTAAAGACTTCCAGTTCAAGTTGCTCAGCCCATTGATGCCAGGACCAGGGCCTGGCCTGATGAACCAGACAAGGCACTTTGGTTAAGGCATCAAAGCCTAACCCATTCAACTGCTGATACAAAGCCGGATTGCAGGCTGGTACATAACTGATAGGAAACAGCTCATAGGCTATTTTGTCTGTCGGTTTGCTGCTGGCTAATAAAATCTGCAGATCGGTGTGTTTAGCCGGGTCCTGCCGTGACTTTATAGTTTCTACTTTCAGGTTGATATCCGGATGCTGTTCTGACCAGCCCACCAGCTTTGGCACAAATAACTCACTGGCAAAAAACTCAGGCATTGAAATACTGATTTCAGTTGGATTTTTTTGCAGGCTAAAAGTGCGTAAAGTTTGCTCCAGCTCTCTCATTAATGGCAACAAGGCCTGATAAAAAGCTTTTCCCTGTGGGGTCAGTTCTACAGAGCGGGTTTGGCGCAGAAATAAATCCAGTCCAAGCTCTGATTCCAGTTGTTTAATTTGATGACTAACAGCTGAAGGGGTCAGATACAACTGACGGGCGGTTTCTTTAAAACTTAAACAGTCGGCGGCGACACAAAAACAGCGTAGGCCGCGCATCGAACTATGTATGGCCATAGGAATTCACAATTGTTACCAAAGACGCAGAACTTAAGCAAAAATGGAACCACAAGTTCATCACATTGATTATAAACAGTTTTTTTATTGTTCAATATGCAAATTGAACCGAGGACGGTCAGCCTTGCACTAATGTGGTGCGTTGTTGCCAGTCAAAACACTAGTGCTGAGTATAGCGTCTGTTTTATTAATTAAAATGACAACTTGCTTTGATACGTTCCAGTTCGCAGCCAATCAAAAATTGCCATGCCTCCAGATGCCGTTTTGCGTTGTCTATAGTGTCTCCCCAGACATACAAGCCATGTCCACGAATTAAAAAAGCATGAGCCAGAGTATCCCGCGCAAAGCGTTGGTGCAATTCCTGCAGAGTTAACTCTGTCGCTTGTGGGTCTAAAATAGCTAAAGGGCAACAGCTGCGTTGCGGCTCTGAGGCTGCTACTACATTTTGCAACTCATAACCTACAAACAGATGTTGGTCAGCTTTGATTAAACGCGAAAAAACCGTAGCTTGCAGGCCGTGAGTTTGCAGTATCACTTTATGTTGCGGGCTTTGCTGATACAAAAACTGATGGATAGCTATTGCCGTATCTGACTGATTTTGGCGGGTCCAGTCGTACGAAAACAAGTCGGCAGGGCTTAGTTCGTTTTTATCTTTATCTGGGGCTGTGAAAAGCGCGCTATGCTCAGAGGTGCGAACAGAAAAAAGTCCGCTGCCTGCAGGTAGCCACTGACGTTGAGCTATCCAGCGACCTAAGGTACAGAGCTGGATTGCATAAGGATTTAACTGATTCGTTTGAATAGATTGATTCATCTTGATGTTTAGACGTCTACACATGAAACTGTCTGGATGATAGCATTCGTTCCATTATCAGGCCAGTCAGTTTTCTATTGTTTTTGTGCGGCAGTGAGATTCTATTATGAAGTTACAAAGTAAATTACCCTCCTTAGGCACAACCATTTTCAGCCAGATGTCACAGCTTGCGGCAGAACATCAGGCTATTAATTTATCTCAGGGTTTTCCTGATTTCCCATCCAATCCGCGTTTGATTGAATTGCTGGCCGAATCAGCCCGTGAGGGGTTGAATCAGTATGCACCTATGCCTGGAGTGCTGGTGCTGAGGCAACAAATAGCAGCTTTAGTGCAACGCTGTTATCAGCGAGCAGTCTGTGCCGATCAGCAAATCACAGTCACCAGTGGTGCCACTGAGGCTTTGTTTGTTGCTATTCAGGCCTTAGTCCGCTCCGGTGACGAAGTAATAGTTTTTGATCCTGCTTATGACAGTTACCAGCCTGCAGTCGAACTGGCAGGTGGTTTTACTGTGCATGTGCCTTTGTTGCCGCCTTTGTATCAGGTGGACTGGACTCAGCTGGAAAAACAAATCAGTAAAAAAACACGCTTAATTATTGTTAACAGCCCACACAATCCAACGGGGGCTGTATTTAGTCATCAGGACTGGTTGAGTTTGCAGGCTCTGGTATTAAAGCACCGGCTGTATTGCATCAGCGATGAAGTGTATGAACATCTGGTGTTTGACGGCCAGCCGCAACTAAGCGCTAATCAATACCCTGAATTGGCGGAACGCACGGTGGTGGTGTCGTCTTTTGGCAAAACCTTTCATGTCACAGGCTGGAAGCTGGGTTATGCCGTGGCGCCAGCTGAGTTGACGACGGAATTTCGAAAAATTCACCAGTATGTCACCTTCTCAAGCTTCACACCGGCGCAGCATGCGATAGCTCAGTTGTTGATTGAGCAGCCAGATGAGGTATATGAGTTGGCGAGCTTTTATCAGCAGAAGCGCGATCAATTTCGAGAAGGTTTGGCCCATTCAGCCTGGTCTTTATTGCCTTGCCGTGGCAGTTATTTTCAGCTGGCCGACTACAGTGCTTTCAGTGATTTGGATGATGTGGCTTTTTGTCAGTGGTTAACCCGAGAGCACAAAGTGGCTGCGATTCCGTTATCGGTGTTTTACCGTCAGCCGCCCAGTCAGCGTATAATCCGCTTTTGTTTTGCCAAAGAGCCTCAGACTTTAGCTTTGGCGACGGAGATTTTATGTCAGTTATCCGTGTTGCGTTAATTCAGTCTGAACTGGTCTGGCAGAATAGTGCTGCCAACCTCCAGTCGTTTGAACAGCAGATCCAAAAGCATAACGATGTGCAGCTTTTTGTATTGCCTGAGATGTTTAATTCAGGTTTTAGCATGGATTCAACGCGTATTGCTGAAACTATGGAAGGGCTTACAGTACAATGGATGCAGCAGCAGGCTAAGCGTGCAGATGCCGCCATTTGTGGTTCTGTAGCTATTTCTGTCGAAGGTCAGATTTTTAACAGATTATTGTTTGTGACGCCCTGTGGTTTGGTGCAGTTTTACGACAAACGCCATCTGTTTCGGATGGGGGGTGAACAGCAGCATTATCAGCCGGGTTCAGAGCGGGTGATAGTCTCTTACCTCGGGTTCAGGTTTTGTTTGCAGGTTTGCTACGACTTACGTTTTCCGGTATTCGCCCGCAATCAGCAAGATTACGACGTACTAATTTATGTGGCGAACTGGCCAGAACCCCGACGCCAGGTGTGGCGCACTTTATTACTGGCTCGTGCTATGGAAAATCAGGCCTATGTAGTGGGTTGCAACCGTATCGGTTCGGATGGCAACGGCCTGAATTACAGTGGTGACAGTATGGTGGTGGATTATTCAGGCCAGATTCTGGCGGAACTGGCCATCAGCCAAAATGGAGTGGTGTCAGCAGAGCTGAACCTGACTGCTTTACAACAATTTAAACAAAAGTTTCCGGCTTATCTGGATGCGGATGCTTTTTCATTGACGTCTTTACTTTAGGAGAATCCATGTATCAGCGGCAAGTGACGGTACTGGTGTATTTGAGTTTTATGTTATTGGGTTTGCTCAGTATTTTATGGGGTATTTTGTTGCCTGATATTATGGTGCAACTGCAGATGTCACCCGCTGCCAGTGGTTTATTTTTTGCCTGTTTGTCGATGGGATCTATTACTGGCGCCTTTTTAGGTGGTAAATATGTGCAGAAATTTGAGTTTGTGCCTTTATTTGCGGTGCTATTACTGGTGCTGGTGGTACTGATTATCGGCGCATCTTTGGTGCAATATTGGCCTTTGTTGCTGTTGTTTGTCTTCGCTTTGGGTTTAACCTGCTCAGGTTTATTTACTATTGGCCACACTCTGATCGCCCGGCTTTATGTAGAAAAACGTGCCCGTATGATGGGGTTCATGGATTTTATGTTTAGCTTGGGTACTTTAGCTGCACCTTTGTATGTAGTGGTGCTGTATTGGGGCGTTGAAGACTGGCGCTGGCCACTGCGTTTATTGGCGGTAATGCTGGCAGGTACAGCGGCTTATGCATGGTATTTAGGTCGCACTCATCAAAGCCCTGCTCATATGACACACGCTAAGGGCAGCTTGTCCTACCGTCAGGTGATGAAAAAACCAGTATTTTTTGCTTTAGCCTTAATGATGTTTGGGTACGGTGCAGTTGAGTGGGGTCATGGCAACTGGTTTGTCACCTATGCCAGCCAAGGCTTAGCTTTAAGCACCGAACAGTCCCGCTTAATTTTTGCCTTTTTTACCGGTGGTATGGTGCTGAGCCGGTTAAGTTTTTCATTGTTTTTACGTTGGTTTACCAGCGCTCAGTTACTGATGATTCTGGTGCTTTGTGCTTTTTGTGGGGCAGTGTTAGTGAAAATCACTGCAGTGCCGGCTTTATTGCAACTGGGTAACTTTGCTTTAGGTTTAGGTTTAGGGGCTATTTTCCCGCTGATGCTAACGGTTGCTATGGATCTGGATAGTGATAATGGCCCAGTCTTATCTGGCCTCGCCAATATCGGTGGCTCTATTGGCTATCAGGCTGCGGCTTTAGGCACAGGCTTAGCGGCACAACAAGTAGGTATAGCCACAGCTTACTGGTTGATCCCCATACTGGCGGTCTGGCTGTTAGGCACAGTCAGTTATTTCAGCTATTTGTTGCATAAAAAACACTCAAAACCAGTAAAGGTTTAACTTTTTTGCTGCATTTGTTGGTTTTATAACCAGCTTACTCTTGATTCTGAACGGCTTTAGGCGCATAACCTAAGGCCGTATGACCTGCAAAAATTTAAACTATGACTACAAGTATTCAATGGGCCGAATTAGCCCGCGCTGCGAAGGCAGCATCTGAACAGGCCTATGCGCCTTACAGTAAATTCCCGGTAGGTGTCGCAGTTCAGGCCAAAAGTGGCAAAATCTATTCTGGCTGTAATGTGGAAAACGCTTCTTATGGCGGCACTATTTGCGCCGAACGCAATGCGATAGCAGCCGCTGTTGTCGCTGGTGAGCGTCAGTTTGTCGGCTTGATGGTGTACACCCCGCAAGAACAATTAACCCCACCTTGTGGCATCTGTCGTCAGGTGATTGCTGAATTTTTTACGCCGGATAGCCCGGTGCGCAGCTGCAATCATTTAGAGCAACAACAGGAATGGACGCTGGAACAATTATTACCCAGCGCTTTTACTCCGTTGTTTCTGGCCAATAGCAAAAAATTCTGAGTCTGGAGTACATGATGTTATTACCTCAGGAAATTATTAAACAAAAACGTAATGGTGGTGCTTTAACAGAAGCTGCTATCGCCCAATTTGTCCGCGGTTTAACGGATCAAAGTTTCAGTGAAGGCCAGACGGCAGCTCTTGCTATGGCTATCTATCTGAATGGCATGAGTACAGCTGAAACTGTAGCTTTAACCCGTGCTATGCAGCATTCAGGTGCTGTGATGGATTGGACATCCATGCTGGATGGTCCTGTGGTGGATAAGCACAGTACAGGTGGAGTAGGGGATAAAGTCAGTTTAATGCTGGCCCCTATGATTGCAGCCTGCGGTGCTTATGTGCCGATGATTGCTGGCCGTGGTTTAGGCCATACCGGTGGCACTATCGACAAACTGGAAGCCATTCCAGGTTATCAGTGTCAGCAGCCTCTGGATAAAATTCAACAACTGGTGAAACAACAAGGTTGCGTAATAGTGTCGCAAAGTAGTGAGCTGGCTCCTGCTGACCGGCGTTTGTATTTAATCCGTGATGTCACAGCCACAGTGGAATCTATACCGCTGATCACCGCCTCTATTTTGTCGAAAAAGTTGGCTGCTGGGCTGCAGGCTTTGACGATGGACGTGAAAATTGGCTCAGGCGCCATTATGAAGAACGTTGCAGACGCTTCAGCTTTGGCAAAAAGCATAGTGAATACCGCCAAAGGCGCTGGGGTACCGACTCAGGCTTTGTTAACAGATATGAACCAGACTTTAGGTGCAACAGCAGGTAACGCGCTGGAAATACTGGAAACGCTGGACTATTTAACGGGGAAATACCGTGAATCCCGTTTACATCAGGTGACTTTAGAACTAGGCGCCAGCATGCTGCAATTAGGCGGTTTATTTAAAGATAAAGCCAGCGCTATAGCGGCATTAGAGCAAAGCTTAACTTCAGGTAAAGCTGCTGAAATTTTCAGTAAAATGGTGGCGGCTCAAGGTGGGCCAGCAGATTTACTGGAAAAACCAGAGCTGTATCTGGCTAAAGCCAAAGTGGTGTTGGATATCAAAGCCCCGGTTGCCGGTTATCTGAATAAAGCCGACACCACTGCTATTGGTATGGCGGTAGTGCGTTTGGGCGGCGGTCGTGCTCACCCGGATCAGGTGATTAATATGGCTGTGGGTTTCAGTGATGTGAAGGCATTGGGCGAAAAAGTGGCTGCAGGTGATCTATTAGCCCGGGTTCATGCTGATACAACGGAAGCTGCAGAGCACGCCAAAAATGAGTATCTGGCTGCTTTAACTATTGAAGCAACAGCAGTGACAATCGATCCAATTATCCACTTAGTGATTGATTAATCATCAAAAGATCTGATGACCTGAAGGATTCTGTTTGGGTCATCAGCTTGCGACGAACGATCTTGTTGCTATGAAAGGCATTTGCTACTGTACTGGCTTCTTTGCATGGAGGCTGGATGAAGAAGTTAAGTAGTTGTATCTTAATGCTGTTATGGACTTTCACTGCGTCTGCTCAACCTGTGATGCAGTGGTATACCAGCCATTGGCCACCCTATCGTATCAGTGAAGGAATTTATGCTGGCCAGGGCTCCTTTGACTTAATGCTCAAGCAGCTTATTGACGCATTACCGCAGTATCAACATCAGATCCATCAAATTCATTTGGCCCGTATCGTCAAAGTCTCTGCGACCACCAGCGAAAACCACTGCACCTTTGGTTTGCGTTATACGCCAGATCGGGATAAGCGTACTTATTTTTCTCAACCAGCAGGTTTATTACCTAATCTGGCCGTCAATAGCCTACAGCAACATACCAAACTTAAAACCTTCGATCCTCAGCAGGCTGTGCAGATGAGCACACTGGTGAAAAGCCCGGATTTACTGGGCCTGATTGAAAATGACAGAGCTTATCCTGCTGTGATTGCGGCACAAATTAATAAAGCAGGCAGTAATCTGGGCAGTAGCTCGATGACCACCATGAACCCTGCACAGTTATTGGCCGCTAAGCGGGTAGATTATGTGGTGGACTATCCAAATCGCTTACGTTATTTCAGCATAGAAGCAGGTCAGGACATCAAGCTGGAGTTCAGACCTATTGCCGATATTCCAGGTTTTTCTTATACCTATGTCAGTTGCTCTAAAACAGAAACAGGAAAACGCTGGATTAAGGATGTTGATGCGGCCTTGAATGCTTTAAAGCAACAACCTGAGTATAAAAATGCGATGTATCGTTGGTTTTCCGAGCAGGAGCGGCAGTTGCTGGAGCCGCACTATGCCGGATTTCAGCAAACCCGGCTTTTTGTACCAGAGCAGGCTGAAACCCGGTTTAGTGAGTTGTAATGTGGTGTTAGTGCGGTCTTGCCCTGAAGAGCAAACAAGGAGAGCATATGAAAAAACTGCTTTTGATTTTTAGTGGGGGTATTGTCGGAGTACTGTTAACAATGTTTCTTGTTAATTCCAATAACCCTGTTGAGCAGACTCTTGAATATGAAGATAACAAGACTGAGCTGCCAACGGGCACTGCTGTTTTGGTAACGGATATCACAACTCATAAGATTGAGAGTCCCGCAGATAGTGCAGATGTCGGCCATAAATTGCCGCAGGTTCCTACTGAGTCTGGCTGGAAAGATCGTCTATGTAAGAGCGCCGATCATGGATGTGAATTACATCTTGAGTCGGGCTGGGAAACCACTTTGGTGACGGAAAATGGTAGTTTACGCTCTGAGCCTGCCGGAGTAATAATGCAAAGCAAAAATTTTGTCGCAGCGATCGAACAACTGCAGTCCTCTAAGAGTCAGGTGGAAGACTATGAAGCAGAAGATGATTTAGCTCGTTTTACCAGGACCCAACTACACAACTGGCCAGGAAGTGATACTGCCATAGGCTGTAAAGATAACCTTTGTTTAGTGCAAATAGATACTGACAAGGATAACAATATTGAGCAAATAGTAGCTGCAGTACTGGATGCTAGCTCTCCTTACGGTACATTAACGGTTGCGCCGGTATATCAAGCTAACCGACTGAAAATCAGAATAATTACTAAAGCAGGTCAGAATAAAAACTCTGATTTAATCATTCAGTAACTGGAACTAAGAATGTTGCTCTGCAACGTGATATGACAGATATATTCACCGTTTTAATTAAAGCGGTGAATATATACAGAAAGTGAAATCCGATATGCCTGCTCATGAGCACTGTCAACACCCTGGTTTTTTATACCAGAGCAGGCTGAACCCCGTTTTAGTAGTCTTTAGTGCAGTTTTAACCGTGGCCTGATGATTTTGTTGATTTTACCTATCACCGAAATCACTAGTGTGCGGAACCAACCATGTAACGCCACCTGGTGCATGCGATACAGCGATATATAAGCCAGGCGGGCGATACGGCCTTCAATCATCATAGCGCCACCAACCAGATTGCCCATCAGATTACCGACAGTGCCAAAACGGCTCAACGAAATCAGTGAGCCATGATCTTTATACTGATAAGCCGACTGAGCCTTACCTGCTAAGGCCGCTGTCAGATTTTTCGCAACATGGCTGGCCATTTGATGTGCTGATTGAGCCCGTGGTGGCACCCATTTGTTGTCTGGCAGCGGACAACCCGCACAATCACCAATCACATAAATTTGGCTGTCGTTGCTGCTTTGTAGCGTTGGCAACACCATTAACTGGTTAATACGGTTGGTTTCTAAACCATCTAAGTCTTTTAAGAAGTCTGGTGCTTTAATACCTGCAGCCCACACCATCAGTTCTGCCTGTAAATGTTCATCACCCAGTTGCAGGCCATGTTCATCCGCTGCTGTGACTTTGGTACTGACCCGCACATCTACACCCAGTTTGAGCAATTCTTTGTGCGCTGCCGCAGCAATACGTTCCGGCAGGGCTGGCAGAATACGAGGACCGGCTTCAATCACAGAGATTTTTAAGCGGTCACGTTTCATATCGTTAAAGCCGTATAAATTCAGCTCTGCTGCGGCATGGTGCAGTTCTGCTGCCAGTTCTACTCCAGTCGCACCTGCACCTACTATGGCGATATTCAGGTTCTCTTTTGGATGCAAAGGCGAGTTCAGCTTTAAATAGGCTTCCAGTAGTCGACGATGGAAGCGGTTGGCCTGTGAAGGGCTGTCGAGGAAAATACAATGTTCCTGCACACCCGGTGTATTAAAGTGATTCGACACACTGCCAATGGCAAGCACCAGATAATCGTAATGTATACGGCGTTCTTCCAGCACCACTTCGCCACTTTCATCCAGCACTGGAGCCAGCGTGATCTGACGTTCAGTTCTGTTTAATCCGGTAAAAGTGCCAAGTTGAAAGTCAAAACCGTGAGCTCTGGCATGAGCACGGTAAGTGACTTGATCAATATCCACATCCAGCGTGCCAGTTGCCACTTCGTGCAACAAGGGTTTCCAGATGTGGGTGGAGTTTCTGTCGATGAGGGTAATAGCCGCTTTTCCCTTACGGCCAAATTTATTACCAAGGCGGGTTGCCAGTTCCAGTCCACCGGCGCCACCACCAATGACTACGATCTGCGGGGTTGTCATCTGTTGTGTTCTCACATAAAAAAAACCGGCAACAAGGCCGGTTTTAGGGGGTTAACTATTTTTTTGCCGTTTCATCGAATCAAAAAACTCGTCGTTGGTTTTGGTCATCGACAGTTTATCGATCAGGAACTCCATGCAATCTGTCTCATCCATTGGATGCAGAATTTTGCGCAGGATCCACATTTTTTGTAATTCCTCCGGCGATGCCAGCAGCTCTTCACGACGTGTGCCTGAACGGTTAAATTCAATAGCCGGGAATATACGACGTTCAGCAATTTTACGAGACAGGTGCAATTCCATATTACCTGTACCTTTAAACTCTTCGTAAATCACTTCGTCCATTTTCGAACCGGTATCAACCAAAGCTGTAGCGATAATTGTTAAGCTACCGCCTTCTTCCACGTTACGGGCTGCACCAAAAAAGCGTTTTGGTTTGTGTAAAGCGTTGGCGTCCACACCACCTGTTAATACCTTGCCTGAACTTGGGATCACAGTGTTGTAAGCACGGGCTAAACGGGTGATAGAGTCGAGTAAAATGATCACGTCTTTTTTGTGTTCAACTAAACGTTTGGCTTTTTCGATGACCATTTCGGCAACCTGAACGTGACGGCTGGCTGGTTCGTCGAATGTTGAAGCTACCACTTCGCCTTTCACCAGACGCTGCATCTCTGTTACTTCTTCCGGACGTTCGTCAATCAGCAATACCATCAACACACATTCAGGGTGGTTGGCAGCGATAGACTGAGCAATGTTTTGCAGCAGTATAGTTTTACCGGCTTTTGGCGGTGCCACAATCAAACCACGCTGACCACGGCCAATAGGAGAGGCCAGATCCAATACGCGGGCTGTGATGTCTTCTTTACTGCCGTTACCACGCTCCATCCGTAAACGGGAATTAGCATGAAGCGGTGTTAAGTTTTCAAACAAAATTTTGTTACGTGCTTGCTCAGGACGACCGAAGTTCACTTCGTTCACTTTTAACAATGCAAAATAACGTTCGCCTTCTTTTGGCGGGCGAATTAAGCCAGAAATGGTGTCACCAGTACGCAGGTTAAAGCGTCTGATTTGGCTTGGTGAGACGTAAATGTCGTCCGGGCCAGCCAAATAGGAGCTGTCAGAAGAACGTAGGAAACCGAAGCCATCGGTTAAAATTTCAACAACGCCGTCACCAAAAATCTCTTCGCCGTTTTTGGCGTGGGATTTTAAGATGGCGAAAATAATGTCTTGCTTACGTAAGCGGGCCATGTTTTCCAGGCCCATAGACTCGGCTAAATCAACCAGCTCGTTAATCGGCTTCAGTTTTAGTTCGGTTAAATGCATATGATGGGTTCTTGTTGGTCAAACAGAATTAAATTGCTTGCCGCTGATTAAAAGGAAGTAGGCTTAGGTTTAGTCAACGGAAAAGCGTGGTTACAGGGATTTCTTGCTGCGTTACACATTAGCAGGATAATTTTCAGTCGTCCAGCCGTAAAAAACAAAAAGGCGTATAAAAATACGCCTATTTGTGATTGACTTAGATGTTGCTGTCTAAAAACTCTTTTAACTGAGTTTTAGATAAAGCACCAACTTTCGTTGCTGCAACCTGGCCGTTTTTGAACAACAGTAAGGTTGGAATACCACGAATACCAAATTTTGGTGGTGTGCCAGGGTTATGGTCAATATTGACTTTAGCCACTGTTACTTTACCTGCGTATTCCTGAGCTACTTCGTTGAGGATAGGTGCAATCATTTTGCACGGACCACACCACTCAGCCCAAAAATCGACCAGTACAGGGGCAGCAGCTTTTAACACGTCGGCTTCGAAGCTGTCGTCTGACACCTGCAGAATATGTTCACTCATTTCATTCTCCAATTGCTTTGGGCGTAACTATAAAAAAGTATTGTCAATTTTATCCGGACTGTTTCTTATTGCAAGCGTAACGGTTATGCTTAGCGCGTATGAATAAAACACACTTAACTCAGCATAAATTTGCCGATTTCGCATTGGCACCACAGGTTCTTGCCGCTTTGGCCGCGCAAGGTTATGACCATTGTACCCCAATCCAGGCTCAATGTTTGCCTCTTGCGTTAGCTGGCAAAGACATTGCGGGTCAGGCGCAAACAGGTACTGGCAAAACTCTCGCTTTCCTGACGGCAACTTTCCATCATTTGTTAACCCACGAGCCTAAGGCTAAAGGCCAACCTCGTGCCATCATTATGGCTCCTACGCGCGAACTGGCTGTTCAGATCCATCATGACGCTCAGGCTCTGGCCAAAACATCTGGCTTAAAGCTTGCTTTGATTTATGGGGGCGAGGGCTACGATTCTCAACGCCAATTGTTGGAACAAGGTGCAGATATTTTAATCGGCACTACAGGTCGTTTAATTGATTACTTAAAACAAGGCCTGTACGACCTGTCACAAATTCAGGTGGTGGTGCTGGATGAAGCCGATCGTATGTTCGATTTGGGCTTTATTAAAGACATCCGTTTTATGTTCCGTCGTATGCCACCAGTGACTGAACGTTTGAGCTTATTGTTCTCTGCCACTTTATCTTACAAGGTGCAGGAACTGGCGTTTGAGCAGATGAACCAGCCCGTGCATATTCACGTGGCGCCTGAACAAATGACCGGCTCACGTATTTCCGAAGAATTATTTTATCCGTCAGACGAACACAAAATGAAGTTATTGCTGACGCTGATGGAAGAAGAATGGCCGGATAAAGCCATTGTTTTTGCCAATACCAAACATTGCTGTGAAGATATTCACGCTTGGCTGGAAGCCGATGGTCACCGTGTTGGTTTACTGACAGGGGATGTGATCCAGAAAAAACGTTTACGTATTCTGGAGGATTTCACCAGCGGTAAACTGGATATTCTGGTTGCAACTGACGTTGCCGCCCGTGGTTTACACATTCCTATGGTTAGTCATGTCTTTAACTACGACTTACCAGACGATTGTGAAGACTATGTGCACCGTATTGGCCGTACTGGCCGAGCCGGTGAAAGTGGTAAAGCTATCAGTTTTGCCTGTGAACGTTATGCACTGAACCTGACGGCTATTGAAGACTATATCCGTCATGCAATACCTGTAACTCAATACGATACTTCTGCGTTACTGGAAGATTTGACCGTGCCAAAACCACGGGTCAGACGTCGTCCGGGTCAGGCACGCAGCGGTGGACGACCTAATCAGAATGGGCCAAGAAACCCACGTAGCCGCCCGCGCTAAGTCTATGGACGGCGCAGCTAAACCGACACAGCATAATGATATTTATGCTGTGATCGATCTCGGCTCCAATAGCTTTCATATGTTGATGGTGAAAGTGGTTGGTGGCAGCGTCCAGGTGATAGGCCGGGTCAAACGTAAAGTGCGTTTGGCCGCAGGTTTAAACGACAGTTTAGTCTTAAGCAAACAAGCCATGACCCGGGGTTGGGAATGCCTGGCTTTGTTTGCTGAACGTCTGCAAGATATTCCTTCTGCTAATATCCGTATTGTTGGTACCGCCACACTCCGATTAGCCCGTAACGTCAAAACCTTTCTGGTTGAAGCTGAAGCTATTTTGGGCCAGCCCATTCAGGTGATTTCCGGCGAAGAAGAAGCCCGTATTATTTATCTGGGCGTAGCTCATACCTCCAATTGTGATTCCAATCGTCTGGTGATCGACATAGGCGGCGCTTCGACTGAAATCGTGGTAGGGCAGGGTTTCCAGCCGATTTTATTATCCAGTCTGAATATGGGCTGTGTGACTTTTCTTGAACGTTATTTTGAGAATAACGAATTAAGTGAAGCCAACTTTAATGCCGCTATTGCCGCTGCAGCACATGAAATCCGTACTATCAGTGATCAGTACCTGCAGCAGGGCTGGCAAAATGCCGTTGGAGCCTCAGGCACTGTGCAGGCGATGCAGGAAATTTTAGTAGGTCAGGGCAAAGATGAAGTGATCACCTTGCCACGACTGGAGGCCATTATGCAGCAGGCTTTGGCCTGTGGTCATATGGACCAGCTGAATTTACCTGGCTTAGCTCAGGAGCGTAAGCAAGTTTTTCCTTCCGGCTTAGCAATTCTAATAGCGCTGTTCCGGGTATTGAATATCAGCGGCATGACCTTATCCGGCGGTGCTTTACGCGAAGGTGTGCTTTACAGCATGCTGCCGCAGTTGCAGCATCAGGATGTTCGTGCCCGCACTATGCAAAGCATGATGGTGCGTTATTACATTGACCAGCAACATGCAGAGCGTGTGGCTGATATGGCAGCTACTTTGGCCGACCAACTGCATCAGCAATGGAATTTAGCCAGTTTTGAAGGTTTAGCTATGTTGCGCTCAGGCGCTTTATTGCATGAGCTGGGCTTGTTGATTGAATACAAAAACCATCACCACCATGGCGCTTATATTATCAGCCATGCCGAACTGCCAGGTTTTACCCGGGCTCAGCAGCAGTTGCTGATGGCTTTGGTGTATAACCACAGAGCCGATATTCATAAAGAAATTCTGTCGAAACAAACCATGACTTCAGTGCTGCTCGCTGTACGGTTAACCCGTTTATTGCGATTATCGGTGATTTTGTCGATGCGTCGTCGGCATGAAGTACTGCCTGAAGTGCAGATCACAGCACAAGCTGAAGCTTTGACTTTAACTTTGCCGGAAGGCTGGTTGGATCATCATCCGCTGATGCGTGCCGAGTTGGAACAGGAAATGTTGTATCAGCAACAAGCTGGCTGGCAATTGAGTATTGAATAAAAAAGGCCAGGGTTTTTGCCCTGGCCTCTGCATCACTAAAACTTAGCTTAATGTTTTAATCTTCTGCTTACCGGTACTAACAACAGCATCAGGCTGAACCAGCCTAAACTGCCACTGCTTTTCTTTTCTGGTGCTTTTAGCATTATGCTGACGGTTGCTGTCGCTGTGCTGCCATCTTCTGCGCTGATGGCTTTTAATTGTAGTACTATTGTGCTGTCTTGCTGCACTGCAGGCGCTTTCAGGCTCACAGTGCCTGTTTTGTCTCCACTCAAGGTGACTGTTGGGCCTGAGGTTTGAGTCCACTGGTAGCTAACTGCTTCAGTTCTGCTGCTTACTGCTGCAACAGAGACAGTATCACCGGCTTTTGCAGTCAGACTGGCATTGCTCTGACCGTTAATGCTGAGCTTCAGTTCAGCCAATACCTTCACTGTAGGGGCTTCGATAACAGCTGACATATCGTTTTGCTGATACTGCAACGACCAGCTAATGTCGCCTAGTCGTGTTGCATTGTCAGGGGTTAAGGTCAGATCAATAGTCTGAGCTGCAGCATCTGCGGCTTGAGTCAGTTCGACACTGTTATCATTCACCGCAGAACCTGACAGTGTCCAGCCTGCTGGCAATTGGGCCTCTAACTCCAACGTTCTGGCCTGTCCTGAGCTATTAGCCGCAAGCTTTAATTGATAGCTTAACGCTTTGCCTGCCAATTCAGTGGTTTTGTTGCTGCTTAGTTTTATTAAGCTCTGTTGTTGTTGCAGATTTATTTGCAATACAGAGGCTAAAGCTCCCTGTGGATTGGTCAGGACTGTATCTGCAATCCAGATTTCATCGGTGTCACTTTCTGGCAGTTGCCAGTTCAGCCTGAGGCTGTATTCATTGGCGGATACAGGCACAACAGTGGCTTGCAGATTATCTGGCTGTTCTGCACTGTCTGACTGCGCGACACTGATTTCGATCTGATCAGTCGCACCTGGTGCACTGCCCTGAAAGTTGTGCACTGCCAGCCAATAACTGCCTGGTACCAGATCTGAAATATTACATAGCTCATTGTTATCAGGACCTGCGCTGGTGCAAATCAAGCCGAAGTATTCGTTGGCGTCAGGACGACCATTCAGGTTTAAATCCCGGCCTATATAAAAATCCAGATCCTGGGTCGTGGTTTTACGCACAGCGGCATATACCCTTTGGGTATCTGAAGTGATTTGCAACGGAATGGCATGAGTAGACTCAGTGATTCTGGCCCAATCATTACCTTCTGGTTCTGTCAGTGGAGCTTTCAGTTCAAAGCTATGTTTTTGAGCTTTCGTCAGGCCAATAGTTTGTACTTTCAACTCTGCTGGTGCTGTAGCTGCGATAAAACCTGAAACTAAGCTTGACCCTGACCCTTGTTGAGCTGTGATTTTACTTTGCTCTGGGCCTGTGCCTGCTTTAAATTTAACGGAAACAGGCATTTTTAGCTTCTGCTGGCCTTCAGTCAGTACCAGTGACGCAAATTGCCAACCCGTTTTACTTTGAGCATTAAAGTGAGCAGTAATCAGTAGTTCCTGCGATTCACCTTCAGCTAAGCTGAAACTTGCCGGGCTGACGCTGATATCCATAGCACCCTGAATCATTTCTGCGCTGCTTTGCCAGCTACCTGATTTAGTTGCTGTGACAGTGCGGGTCCAGCTGCAACTTAGTAAACAATCTGCCTGCACTAAGCTTGGAATGTTGAGTTTAGTCGGATCACCGCCCAGATTTGGATCTTCGGCCAGATAGTCGTCCTTAGTGATATCCAACACTAACCCGGCTTTAGCGGCTTCATGCACCTGCACCATGCCAGCGCCCATCTCAAAAGGTGTGGCTTGTTCTGTGGTTCCGTCCAGATTATCGTCCTGACGCACGGCCGTATTGGCGGTTAGCATTAAGGCGGATTGTGCCTGAGCTGGAGTCCAGTCCGGATGCAGCGCTTTTAGCAACGCCAAAGCTCCGGCTACATGAGGGCTGGCCATTGAAGTTCCGTCCAGCATGCCGTAGTCGGCCTCTGCTTTGGTATTGTTATAAGGCTGATATCTGGCGTAGGCGGCATAAATACCTACACCTGGAGCAGACAAGGCTGGAGTCAGGTAGCTGTTATAAGGCAAGGCTGGACCACGAGACGAAAAGCCGCCTAAAATGCTGCCTTTGCTGGCGTCCTGAGTAATAGCCGAAGCACTTATACTGACCTGAATACCTGCTGTTGTCAGTTCGTTCAGTAAAGTTGCACCGTCGGTGATGCTCAGGTGAATAGCAGGTAAGGAATGCAGATCCGGGTCTACGGTATCGGCACCTCCTTCCACGTTAATCAGCACCATACCCAAAGCGCCACCAGCTTTGACGTTACGGCCTTTTTCGACCCGTGCAATTTCACCACGGCGGCACAGTACAATTTTGCCGTCAAAGGTACCTGCAGCAAAAGGCTGCATACAGTTGCCATCACCACCCGTACTGGCGTCTACTAACAGGCCACTGACAGCGGAAGTCACACCTTTACCTGTCAGAGTGACGCCACTTGGCAGACTGATAGTTTTATCGGTAAAAGCACGGTCATGAGTGGCCGCCGCAACAGAAGTTAGCCAAGGCGCATTACCAGGGCTGCGTACTGTGCTGGCATCAGGCCCTGAGTTACCTGCTGATGTAGCCACATGCAAACCAAAAGCTCTGGCATTTAAAAAGGCTAGCGCTTGAGTGGAGTTCCATGGATCTTCTACCGGTCCACCGACCGAGTAGTTGATTACCTGTACTCCATTGATAATGGCATGTTCCAGTGCCTGAATCGCCAGCTCCGGGAAACATCCGACTAAGCCATCGTCGGCATTACCCGGAAAACACACCTGATAAGAGACGATATTGGCATGAGGGGCTACACCGCTGACCATAGGGAAGCTGAATTCCGCCTGATCTCCTACCGGATTAAAAGCTGGCACCTGATGTAACTCATTGCCAGCTACAGTTGACGCGACATGGCTGCCATGACCGTTAAAGTCATAACCTATTTGGGTGCGCTCAGCTAAATCCGCGTATTTAGGATCCGTTAAAAGGGGGTATTGCCCTATGAGATCGGGAAAACTGACAACGCCAATCAACTTGTCATTACAGTACTGAGCATAAATCTGGCAATCACCCAGATAGTTGCCTTCGCCTAAAGGGTTTTGGTGATCATAACCGTCAGCCCCTACATCCGCAAAGCTGGGGTGATCGGTGTTAATACCGGTATCCAGAATACCCACTATGACGTTTTCGCCTTTAGTCGCGGTAACACCTTGCTCACCCGACCAGACTTTGGCTGCACCAATGTAAGTTGGGCCAGAGTCTGTCATCAGATAATGCATCTGGCGTTTTTCTACTCCTGCTATGCCGGCTTGATGAGCGAGTTGTTTTGCTGTGTCTGCATCCATCTTTACCAGAGCAGCGTTGACGCTGTACTGGTAAGTCGTCAGTGTCTGCAGCGGACGTTTTAACGCTTTGCTGGCCTGTTGCAACTGAGTTTGTTGTTGACGTTTGAGTTGTTGCACATAGCTTTTGCTGTCGGCGGATTTGGCGTTGAGCGTACCTTGAGTTGCTAAGGCTGAATTGGCCAGGGCTGGCGCAGTAAAACGGACAAAATAGACATCATCAGATGCAGCAGACAAGGCTTTCTCCGTCGCTGCTGTCACTTTATTGAGTTTATTGGGCAGTGCATCATCACTGGTGGTTTGTGCTGCTAATAGCGGGCTTATGGCCGCCATAGCTAAGTAAAAACTTTTGTATTTCATAAACTAACCTTTATTGTTTGTGGCTCCCTCTGGGAGCCTTTGTTGGATTCAGTTAAGCGGCGCGGCGACGACCTAAGCGCATAACACCAATCATTCCCAGCAGAACTAACCACAAATAATTGAAACTGCCGCCTGAGCTTTTCGCCGGAACTTCAGGTAGGGTTAGTTTCAGTTCAGCCGTGGTTTTATGATCGCCATCAGTTGCTGTGATGGTAATAGTGCTGCTTTTAGAGACTGTGCCATGCAACAGTTGTTGTTCTGCGTTGTACTTCAGAGCCGCAGGTAAAGTGCTCAGGCTCAGGGTAAGACCGTCGTTATCTGCATCAGTAAACCAGTTCTGCAACGACACAGAAATCTCCTGGTCGGCCGTCAATTGATAACTGGTTTGTGCCGTGCTGGACAGTTGCGGAGCGTTGTCATTGATATTTTGCAGCTTGACTGTGACTGGAACTGCAGCAGAAAGCATGTCGTCCCCCAGATTGGCCTGCACTTTAAAAGTAAGTTCAGGTTGGGTTTCAAAGTCCAGAGTGTCGGCATTGGCCACCAACAATTCGCCTTCAGGAGTTAAGCGAATAGGATTGCCCGGAATTGCATCCACTATGGCTAACAGATGTTTGCGATCCGATGTTAACTGACCACCTTCGGCAAAATAACCAAAGCTATCCAGTTGCACAAAACCCAAACTGGTGCCTGTAGCTGTATGTTCAACCGCCTGGAATTGTTGGCCAGCTCTTGGTGTGGCAATAGTACTCTTGGTGTCGCCCGTTCTTATTTCAGCTACTAAGTTAAAGTTGGAGTCTAAAGCCATCAACATAAAACCTTTGCCACAGGTAAAACCAAAGCCGCAATACCCCTCGTTGATGCCGGTAACAGTGGCGGACTCACCCGGAGCTAAGCTCAGGCGTTCACTGTAAACACGTTCAGGTTCAGCTACAGGTGCAGGGCTTAATAAGACGCGATTGGACTGGTTATCGATTTTTTCAACCAGATTGCCAAACCAGTCATATTCATAAGTCATATGAATAGCACCCATATTGACAGGGTTAAATTGCATTATGGGTTCAGAGGCTTCAGGCATGGCGTCGCGGTCGGTGCTGACGATATAACCCAGATTGTGATTCAAATCCTCTGGAGCAATACCCCATGGCTCCAGCTCTTCCAGGCAATATTCAACCAAGACATTGCTACTATCGCTGGTAAAACGGACAGGCAGTTTAGTCGGCTTAAAACGAGCATTTGGATTATTAAAATCATATTCCATGCTCAGATCTGTGTAGTAACCCACAGGTTTGCCCGTAACAAAATCAATGCTGACATAACCCCGTAGCAATACGTCTGCTTCAGTGCTGTTTGTTAATGCCTGATTGGCGGGCAGAGTGGCATTATTGGCGGTAAAGTCGTGTTTAAAAATCTCCCAGGCCACCAGTGCGTCACCGCGTTCAATGTAATTCGCTGTTGCGAGTTCTTTTGGCAGGAAAAAGCTGGTGGCTATAGAAAACTTCTGACCACTGCTGCAACTTGCTTCAGGAAATACACCATTGCCTACAGCTTTAAGTACTGCACCTTCAGACTCCTGCAGATGCACAGGCATAGCAGCGCGTTGCCTTAAGGTAGGGTAAACCGCATATTCGACGGTTTTATCCGAGGTGTTTTTAAAGTCCTGGGCCAATACTTTATAGTTATCAAAGTACTTAGCTCCTATGGTGGATCGATGACCGTCTAAGGATAAAAATTCGTCAAAGCTGCTGTAGTTTTTTTGTATATCAGCTTTGGTTCTGGCTCTGACCTGCCATGCCAATTGACTGCTCGGCTGGCCTTCACTGCTCAGTTGAATATAACCATCCAGCTCAGTTTCACGCCATTTTTCTGCACTGTAATCGTCACCCGTTAGCAGTGGCCAATTGGCCAATAAAGCGGAGTCGATAGTCAAACTAACCGGAACTAAAGTTGAACGGCCTGCACCAATAGTGACAGAAGTGGCATGTTGCCAGCTCAAGGCTTTATGACGTTCTGGCTGATTGGCATTGACCGCAATTTTGTAAGTTAAGCTCTTGTCGGTTAAGTTTCGCAGGTAAATATGTCGTGTTAGGGTTGTGCTCTGATTGGCTGGTACTTCCTGCAAGCCAAAGTTAATCCCTGTCTGGCTTGTGTCTGCGTCCCAAGCCAGTAAAGGACTTTTTTGCGCTGAGGTTGCATCGACTACTCCATGACCTATCCAACTGACTTCAGCCTGAGCGGCGCCGTCTGGTGTCATCACCTCTGCATTGGCCGTTGTATTGATCAGTGCTTTTAGCTCAACACCAGTTAACTGTGGATGTTGAGCTTTTAATACGGCTGCAGTGGCGGCGGCATGAGCTGCAGCGTAAATAGAGCCTTGGGCCGTGGCTGTCGCTTCACCGGTGCCCACTGCTGCGCCGGTAATATCCCGGGCTTGCGCTATGACGTCCGGCTTTAATAAATCCAGTTCACCACGGACAGGACCATGAGGTGAGTTGGCATCGATTTTTATCATGTTGCCATCTGTATAGGCAGAGCCTACCGACAAAGCTGAAGGCGCTGTTGCCTGATAAGGCGTTGCGAACCTGTTCGATGACTCAAACTCCCCCTGAGCGACCACTAACAATGAACCGACACTGGCCGCTCTTTGAATGGCGGCGGCATATAAAGAGAGCTGATCACCACCATTATCTTTCTGGCTATATATACCATGGCCGTAAAACTGGAAATCCAGCAAAATCACATCGGCTTTATCAGACAAATCACCATCGCCATTTGGGTCTAAAGCCCACTCCATTGCTCTGGATAAAATGGCGTGATCCGGACCGGCCAGATAAGCAATTTCGCCGTTTTCCGCCATAATGTTGTACATTTTTCCGGCACGAATTTGAGCTGCTGGTGCCAGCTGGTGAATATAGGAGGCGAGCAATGTACCGCGACCTGTAGGATAAGCACCGCCTGGTAATTCATAGACCAGATCAGGTTCAATAGGGTTGTCGTCATAACCAAAGCTGACATCAGGGTGGTCGGAAATAAAGTCACGGCCTGAAGTCACCACCGCGGTTGGAAAGCCTTTATAGGGGCCGCCCGCGTTTTTAATCGCCTGTTGATAAGCGTCAGCTGTACCGGCCCCGCCTAATAACTTGTGAGTGTAATCGACACCTGTAGATAAAACCGCAACAGTTACTCCCTTACCACCATCCTTGCCTGCCAAAGCTGCTGGCAGTTCTGCAGCAGTTGATAATTTATGCAACTGCTGCAGAACAGGTTGTGTGCTGAGTAACTGGGCTTTTAAAGCCGGGTCAAGTTTGGTGACTTTTTTCACATCCGCCAAAACGGATAATTGCGTTGCTTGTTGTTCGGACAGTTCGATAAAGATTTGATTCTCAAAGAGTACAGTTTGTCCCAGCACTTTGATTTGACCAAACTGGTTTTTCAGAGTGCTGATAAATTGTGCCTGCTGTTTTTTAATCGCCTGATGCTGAGCTTTATCAACCTGGCCTTGCTGTAAGGCGCTGTCGAGTTTCAGTTCAATGTTGTAAACAGTGACAGTATCTGCAGCTGTTGTGGTGGCTGCAAAAGGCTTTTGTTCTGACAAGACGGGCAGATGAGCTGTTGCCGCCAAAGCAGGAGTTGACGACAGCGTCGCCAGTATAGCCCCCGCCAGACTGTGAATAGTTCTTGGCATGGAATCCTCTTTAAATTGTTACACCTGGAATTAGGTTTTTTTAGTTATTGTTATGTCTTTTATGGACAAGCTGATGTGACCAAAAAATGACAGTTTGACGCTAACAAAACTGCTGATCCGGGCTCAATAGAGGTATTCTCATTTTTCTGTCGAATATATATCTTTAAATTATCTATTCTTTATTTATCAAATGGTTATAGTGTTCCCTTTGTGGTTATGCCAACATGTTTTAACGGCATAAAACATCGAATTACAGTCATTAACAATATGCTGGCTTAGCTGGCCTTTATTGGCATTGACACTGCGTAAGGCGCTGTTATACAAGTGCAGAAACCCATTAGAAAAAGTATGAAGCTTGCGCCTTTATGACAGGATTTTATGTTGCCCGATTTCGCTGATGTAGTGCTTGGACCTTGCCTGATCCAGAGTGACAATCACAAAATTTCCGGACCTTTGAGCGAAGTGCAATTGCCCGCTCGTGTGTTTGAAGTATTGCAGTATTTAATTCAGCATCAGGACAGAGCTGTGAGCCGACAAGAGCTCATTCAGCACATTTGGTCAGGTAATGATGCGGTAGGGCAAAAGGGCCTGACCAATGCGGTATGGCAACTACGTAAAGCTTTTGAACAGGCAGGTGCAGAGCAGGAGCTGATACTTACCATTGCAAAAACCGGTTATGAGTTGGCGGCACAACCTCAGCCTGTTCATCCTGACTATCGAATCAATCAGATTAAAACTGTAGCCTCTTCCAGACACCGGATTGGGTGGTTGCTCGGTTTGAGCATGGTATTGGTTATATTGCTGTTGTGGGTCAACCGACAACAAACAGCTCCAATTGATACTGCACTAAAACCCGATATCCGGCCACGCCAGCTCACGTCCTTGCTGGGTGTAGAGGAGATGCCAAGTTTTAGTCGTGATGGCCGTTATATGGCCTTTATGGCGGACGCTCCTGGTCAGGCACCTGGTATCTTCCGATTGGATTTACAACAGATGAGTAAAGCTGCTGAACGTCTGACGCCAGAACATCAGTATGCCACTGCGCCAGCCTGGTCGCCTGACCAACAACAATTGGCCTATCTTGCTGTTCAGCAGAACGACTGTCAGGTCAGGGTGCTGGATTTGGCGTCAGAGCAGAGTAAAACCTTAGCTAATTGTTTCCATCAGCATTTACAAAACACTTTGTCCTGGTCTGCCAGCAGCAATATGCTGGCTTTTGCTGCAGTTAACGAACTGGGCGGCGTGAATATACAAGGCCGTGATATGAGCACTGGCCGCATGGAAAGATTATCCTCTCCCCGTGCTGATACACAGGATTATCCGCTGGCTTTCGCCAATCACAGCGGTCAGCTTGCTTATGTTCGCCAGACTAAACATTTGGGTGTGATTTATCTGCGCCAAAGCGATGGAAGTAGCAGAGCCTTAACTAAAGAGCCTTTGTATATCTATTCTCTGGCCTGGAGTCCGGACGACAAATTTCTGTATTTCAATAGCGTCTGGCAAGGAGAGTTGTCGATTTTACAAATCTCAGTTCAAACAGGACAAATTACCCCGCTGTCTTATGTCAAAGCACCTGGCCGCATCGCGGTCAGACTTGGTTCTCAGCCTGAGCTGGTGTATACCCAATACAATAGTGAGGAGCAGCTGTATCGTATTAAGAAGGGGCAGGATCCAGTGTTGATGCCAAAAACTTTGGGTCGAGAATTGTATCCTGAGTACACAGCTGTATCGGATCACTTGCTGTTTATGTCCAGTCGTAGTGGTCGTTTTGACTTATGGTACTCTGATTTAGCTCAAACCAAAGTGCAACGGGTACAAACCACTTATGAAGGGCTGGTGGATATTGCCAGCCTGGCTCCGGATGGCGAACATTTTGTCGTTCCTGCGCGCAGCGGCGAACATGAAGCTGTTCAGTTGTATCTCGGTACTTTGTCTGGTTCAGACTTTAAACCCGTCAGTGATAAACCTTTTGAAAGCCAGCACGCCAGTTGGAGCAGAGACAGTCGCAGTTTATATTTCAGCTCAAATATCAGTGGAGATTGGCAGATTTGGCGTTTGGATTTGCAATCAGGCATTTCGCAGCAATATACGGTAAAAGGCGGGATTTATGCCCGTGAAGCACCGGATGGCCGGTTGTTATATGTGAAGGCTTTAACGGGCGGTATTTGGCTTCAGGACCAAAAAGGTGCAGAACAATTGCTGATACCACAGTTGGCTGAAGTGGACTGGGGAAACTGGCTGACCGATGAAAAGGGCGTTTATTACCTGCAACGTTTGCCTGATGCCGACTTGTGGATGTTTAAAGCCTGGGATCAAAGTGCAAGCGAGGAGCTATTCAGAGTAGCGGGACGCAGTATTAAAACCAGCCGTTCGGTCACAGCTGTAGGAGAGGATGAGTTTGTGGTGTCTATGTATGGCCGCAGAGAAGCTAACTTAATGGCGGTGCCATTGATTGCTCAGTAGAGGAACCGGGCCAGCATGCACTGACCCGATTTTATAGTAATTACTTCTGTTGCAACCAGATGGCTGCTTTTTTCGCAAAGTATGTCAGGATACCGTCTGCGCCAGCACGTTTAAAGGCCAGTAAGGATTCCATCACTACCGCTTCTTCGGCCAGCCAGCCGTTTTGAATAGCCGCCATATGCATCGCATATTCGCCGCTGACCTGGTAGGCAAAAGTGGGTACTCCAAATTCGTCTTTGACACGGCGCACTATATCCAGATAAGGCATACCTGGTTTTACCATCACCATATCAGCACCTTCTTCCAGATCCAAAGCCACTTCACGCAATGCTTCGTCGCTATTGGCCGGGTCCATCTGATAGGACTTTTTATTACCGCCTTTTAAGTTACCGGCAGAGCCGACAGCGTCACGGAATGGCCCATAATAAGCCGAAGCGTATTTGGCTGAGTAAGCCATAATTTTGGTGTTTACAAAGCCTTCAGCTTCCAACGCAGAGCGGATAGCGCCAATGCGGCCGTCCATCATGTCTGAAGGGGCTACTATGTCAGCGCCAGCTTCTGCATGAGACAAGGCCTGTTTGACCAGAATGTCGGTGGTGATATCATTCAGCACATAACCTTCGTCATCAATAATGCCGTCCTGACCGTGAGTAGTGAAAGGGTCAAGCGCGACATCGGTGATCACCCCCAGTTCTGGCACATGCTGTTTTAACAGGCGCACTGCACGTTGTGCCAGTGCGTCCGGGTTATAAGCTTCTTCGGCCAGCAAGGATTTCTTTTCGGCAGCAGTGACAGGAAATATGGCAATAGCAGGAATACCTAACGCAGCCAGTTCTTTTGCTTCTTCGAGTAATAAATCCAAAGACAAACGCTCAATACCCGGCATCGACGGAATAGCCTGACGCTGATTTTCACCTTCAACTATAAACATAGGGTAGATTAAATCGTCTACGGTAACGCGGTTCTCTGCCATTAAGCGGCGGCTGAAATCAGATTGACGCATACGGCGTAAGCGGCTGGCAGGGAAATATTCGTTAAACTGACTCATCGGGAGTCTCCTGTTCTGTGATCACTGAGTGAGACAAGGCTGAACATACCACCTTATTTCGACCTTCATTTTTGGCCTGATACAGAGCTGTGTCTGCGGCCTGAATATAATCTGCACTGACGCTGCTGATTTCAGCGACTGCGGCGTAACAGCCGATGCTGACGCTGACGGACAATTCCAACTCTTCATACTGAATACGCTGGTTCTCCAGACAGAGCCTTACTTGTTCTGCCAATAGCATGGCGCCGTCTTTATCAGTGTTTGGTAAAATAATTGCAAACTCTTCACCACCATAACGGCACAAATGATCGGTGCTGCGTTTGAGTTCCTGTTGCAGGCAACTGGCAACCTCTTTAATGACTAAATCCCCCACCAGGTGACCGTGCGTGTCATTGATGGTTTTAAAGTGATCGATATCGATCATTAACAGACCCAAAGTGCTGCGCTCGCGGCGGCTACGTTTAATTTCTGCATTTAGCTTTTGATCAAAAAAGGCTCTGTTGCGGACAGCAGTCAAAGCATCACGGGTGCTCTGCTGTTCCAGCTGTTTATTTTTATCAGCCAATTCGGTCAGAGTGATTTGGAGTTCCAGGGTGCGTTGCTGAATGCTGTTTTCCAGCTGATCGGCAACGTTCAATTGCCATTGTTTTTGTTGCAAATGAAACAGCAACCAGGCCAACAGGCCGCTAAAGACGGCGCCGGCGGCAGCTCCTGCAAGTAACACAGGCCAATGCAGCAGCAATGTATTAATCAACATGGATTAGGTCCTGTGGCAAGTTAAACACTCTGCGGCTGTTCTGCCAGCTAATTTTCCTGATGTGTTCTGCCGACTCCCCGGTGACTTGTGCTATGTAGCGAGCTATTTCTGGCAGATACATAGGTTCGTTGCGTCTGTTTTTTGGTTTTTGTTGTAAAGTTCGCGGCAACAGGTAAGGGGCATCGGTTTCTATGAGTAACCTATCCAGCGGCAAATAGCCTAATGCCTGAACCAACTGATCATGGCGTCTTTCATCACACAGCCAGCCAGTAATACCTATATATAATCCAAGATCCAGATAAGCCTGCATTTGTAATTTGTCGCCCGTAAAACAGTGCGCTACACCATGCTGTATTTGATGATCTTTTAATAGAGCCAATTGAGTCGGAAAAGCATCCCGTTCGTGCAAATAAACTGCTTTGTCTGTGCTTTTGGCAAGATCCAGTTGCTGTTCGAACACCTTGATCTGTGCCTGGCGTGGTGAAAAATCCCGGTTAAAATCGAGCCCACATTCCCCTACTGCGACTACACTGCCATGCAGCAACAAGCTTTTAAGTTGCTGCATATCGTCTGCTGTAACTGAGCCTGCATAATGTGGATGAACACCAGCCGTACAAAAGAAGTTGGTTTGCCGGCTGCATTCAAGCTGATTCTGTCGGCTTTCAGCTATGTCACTGCTGATCAGTAACATGCCTTCAACGCCTGCAGCTTTGGCCCGATCAATCACATCTTGCCGGTCCAGATCAAACTGGGTACTGAACAGGTTGACTCCGACATCAAACACCACAATTATTCCTGTAGTCTGGTTACCTTGGTTTGGCGCTCTGAGCCCTTTTTGTTTAATAGAAACGAGTTAAACGTACCTCTGCTGATCTCTATTTCTTCTCCTTTACGGAGCACGAAGCCGTCACTGCTTATTTGGCGCCATTTTTGACCGTTGTCCAGGGTGATAGTCCAAAATCCACGTTTTGACTGGACAATGCTTACTACAGTAGAGCTGATGCTGGATGCTACTTTTTCAATAACTTTATGCTCAATACCAAAGTTGTCAGGCGCTTCAGTTACTGTCACCGGACTGCTTTCCGCTGGATATTGCCTTGGCTCTGCCACTGCAGATTCAACCGTTGGTGTGTAGCTGCTAGTACCAATCTTGTCATAGCAGGTTAAGCGTTGCAGATCATTCTGTACGGCACGACATTGTGCCAACTGATCCGATAGTTCTGCGGCGTTGGTGACTGAAACCCAAAGGCCTGCGACCACAATTAACATTTTACTTTTCATGCACATTTTCCTTACAGGGTCTCTGTTTGCTCTGACTCAGTTGGAACATAAAAACGACTCAGCCAGACGCCTAGTTCATATAATAAGCACATAGGGACAGCGAGCAATGTCTGGGATAATACATCAGGAGGTGTCAGCAACATACCGATAATAAAAGCGAATACAACGAAATATGGCCTTTTCTCAACAAGCTGTTGTCGGGTTACTGCACCTGTCCACACTAATAACAATACAGCGACCGGAATTTCAAAAGATAAACCAAAAGCGAAAAAAAGTTTTAAAACAAAGTCGAGATAGCTGCTGATGTCTGTTGCTATCGTTACGCCTTCTGGTGCAACGCTGGTGAAAAAGCCAAACACAATAGGGAATACAATATAGTACGCAAAAGCGATACCGCAATAAAACAGCAAGGTACTGGATATTATCAGCGGTGCAACCAGATGCTTTTCTTTCTGATATAAAGCAGGCGCCACAAATAACCAGATTTGCCACAGCATATAAGGCACGGTCAGGCACAGTGCGACGATAAAGGTCAGTTTAAAAGGGGCGAAAAACGGTGCTGCTACATCTGTCGCGATCATGGATGCGCCAGCGGGCAATACAGCCATTAAAGGCGACGCCATCAGATGGTAAATATCGGCGGCAAAATAAGCCAAACAGATAAACACCAACAGCACCGCCATCACTGTATTTAACAGCCGACGGCGCAGCTCAATCAGGTGCCCTAGCAGGCTGTTAGGATTTGTGGTTTTTGTCATCTGCTACTACTGGATCAGGTGATACGGATAAAGAAGGTGCCGCAGGCTCTGCCGGCAGTGCTTGTGGTTCAGCTGGTTTGATGTTAGCCGGATAAGGATTGGTCACATCTGCTGCGGCCTGACGCAATTCTGCCATCGCCTGCATTTCTTCTGTGGTCAGGTTTAACAAGCCTTTTTCTTCGGCTTGTTTTAACTTATCGTGCAGTTCCTGTACGCGCAGCTCGTCGTTTAATTCAGCCTGCATTTGTTGGCCAAATTGTTTTACGCTACGGACAAAACCGCTGACACTGCGTATAGCACCGGGTAATCGCTCCGGGCCTAATACCAACAGAGCAACTACGGCTATAACAACTAATTCCCAAAAGCTCATTTAGCGTTGTTCAGGCGTTTTTGGTTGATCAGCACTGACTGGAGCAGCTTCTTTGGTTTCAGCCTTAATTTGTGGTTGTGGCTGAACGATTGGAGCTGCTGGTTCCACAGTATCTTCCGGATCTTTCACAGAATTACGGAAACCTTTAATGGCTGAACCTAAATCTGTACCTATGCCACGCAAACGCTTTGTGCCAAACAGCAGGACAATAATCACCAGGATGATCAATAACTGCCAAATACTAATGCCACCAAAACCCATGTTATTCTCCTTCGGTTTTCAAACTATTGAAACGAACCAGTGGGTTCGTCAGTTAATTTTCAGAGCAAAGCCCACAGCGACCAGGGCAAGCCCCGCCGCTGTTATAGACCAGCCAGATGTCAGTAATAAGACAGCACCTAATAAACTGCAACCTGCCAGCACTGCATTCGCCAGCTTTTTAGTCTGGTTATGCTGCTGTGTCTGCACTTGCTGCAATTGAGCTATCAAATTGGCCTGTTGCTTTGGACCTTGTTGCAAGTAGTGATGCAACAAGCCCGGCATTTCCGGCATTTTTTCCGCCCAAAAGGGCAGGTTTGCTTTAATTTCGCGCCATAAGGCCGCAGGTCCCATTTGCTGTTGGACCCAGTTTTCCAGAAATGGTTTGGCGGTTTGCCATAAATCCAATTGTGGATACAACTGACGTCCTAAGCCCTCAATATACAGCAGGGTTTTTTGCAACAATACCAGTTGTGGCTGAACCTGCATATTAAAACGACGGGCCGTGTTAAACAGATTAAACAGTACCTGACCAAAAGAGATGTCCTGCAGCGGTTTTTGGAATATAGGTTCGCAAACCGTGCGGATGGCGCTTTCAAACTCTTCAACACTGGTGTCTGCCGGCACCCAGCCAGAATCCACATGCAATTGCGCCACTTTTAAATAGTCGCGGTTAAAAAAAGCAACGAAGTTTTCTGCCAGATAACGTTTATCTTCTTTGTTTAAGGTGCCCACTATGCCGCAGTCGATACCAATGTATTTCGGATTCTCTGGGTGTTCGAAGGAAACAAAAATATTACCCGGATGCATATCGGCGTGGAAAAAGCTGTCGCGAAACACCTGAGTGAAAAATACTTCAACACCACGTTTGGCTAATAACTCCAGGTTTGTGCCTTGAGCGCGCAGTGCTGGTAAATCTGACACCGGAATACCGTAAATCCGTTCCATCACCATCACGCCAGGTCGGCTGTGATCGGCGTAGACATAAGGGATATAGAGTGAGTCCGAACCTTCAAAATTACGCTTCAACTGAATGGCGTTGGCGGCTTCGCGTTGTAAGTCCAGCTCATCCAGAATAGTTTTGCGGTACTCTGCGACCACTTCTTTAGGGCGTAATCTTTTACCATCCGGCAGATAACGAGCCACTAAATCAGCCAAAGCGTCCATCAGTTCTAAGTCGGCCAGAATTTGCGGCCTGATATCGGGCCGTATCACTTTGATGACTACGTCAGCCAAGCTGCCATCGGTTTGTTTTAGTTGCGCTGTATGTACTTGAGCGATAGAGGCTGAAGCCAGAGGGGTTTCGTCAAACTGCTCAAATAAGTCGGTGATTTGTTGTAAACCTAACTGCTGAATAATCAGTTGTTTGGCCTTATCACCAGGAAAAGCTTCTACTTTGTCCTGCAACTTAGCCAGCTCATCGACCCATTGTTCAGGAAACAAGTCACGGCGAGTGGATAACATCTGACCAAACTTGACCCAAACCGGTCCTAACTGTTGTAAAGCTAGACGTAAACGGGCACCTTCAGTCTTATCCGGGTGCTGGTTTTTCAACCAGAAGGCGGAGCTGCGTGCAGCTCGGAAATACCAGGGTTGCCATTGTGCCGGGATCAGCTGTTCCAATCCGTACTGCAGCAGGGTTTTTAAGATGTGGTAAAAACGACGCAGACCCAAAATTACTCCTGCCTGAAGGCTTTATGGCGACTTAATTGTTCCAGTCGGGCGTGTAATTGACTAACGTCACGGCTGAACTGATTCATTTCGGCTTGTGTCGGGCTTAATGCCAGTTCATCCTGAGCAAGCTCAACGCTGGCCTGTTCCAGTTGCTGCAACTGAGCCTGAATATAGAGGTGCAGTTGCTTTATAGCTGTGGCGACTTTATGCGCCAGTGCGTCACCTAACCATCCGGAAAGCTGTTGCTCCCAGTCTGGGTTTAACTGCTGTAACAAAGTACTGAATTGCTGAGCTACCTGCAGATCGCCCTCAATCTGCAGCTTGTCCTGCTTGATTAAACGGGTCAACTGGCTGGGCTCGTTCAGCTTTTGCAAGGTAGCAAGGTCGGTGGCTATCACGCAATCGACTTTTTCGTTGTGCTGATTGAGTAATAAAGTATCTGCCGTAGCCGACAAGACAAAGCGCCATGGCAATTCCTGTAACTGTAAAGCCAGTTGTTTGCCTTGTACTTTTTGTAAGAGCAGAGGGGATGCAGGATCCATGGCCACCACTTTGTGCAGCACTTTTTCTAAAGTAGCGCAGATCAGTTGTGGCACTAAACTCAGCATCAGAATTTATAGCCTTTGTGCAGTGCCACTATGCCGCCGGTCAGGTTGTGGTAGCTGACATGTTCAAAACCTGCAGTTTCCATCATCTGTTTCAGCGTATCCTGATCCGGATGCATACGGATAGATTCAGCCAGATACTGGTAGCTTTCTTTATCGTTCGCCACCAAGCCGCCTATCGCAGGCAATAATTTAAAGGAATACAGGTCGTACACTTTACTTAGCCACTCGTATTCAGGTTTGGAAAACTCCAATACCAGTAAACGGCCGCCTGGTTTTAATACTCTGTACATAGACCGTAAAGCTGCGTCTTTGTCAGTCACATTACGCAAGCCAAAACCTATGCTGATGATATCAAAGCTGTTATCGGCAAAAGGCAAAGCTTCGGCGTTGGCTTGTACATAGTCGATGTTATTGACCAGTCCTAAATCACGCAGCTTGTCACGACCCACATTGAGCATGGATTCGTTGATATCCGCCAGAATGACTTTGCCGGTAGGACCCACTCTTTTAGAGAACAGAGCTGTGATATCACCAGTACCCCCGGCTAAATCCAGCACCTGATGGCCAGGACGCACGCCGCTGCAGTCAATAGTAAATCTTTTCCATAGCCGGTGAATCCCCAAAGACATCACATCGTTCATCAGGTCATATTTGGCCGCAACAGAATGAAAGACATTAGCCACAAGCGAGACTTTTTCAGTCTGCTTCACGGTTTTAAAGCCAAAATGAGTGCTATCAGGTTGCTGGTCAGTCATAAAAAAGCCTTTGGCTACGAGTGGTGAACTAAAGTGGCGCTAGTGTAAAAGATTCGGCGGCTTACGCCAACTTATCCTGTCGTTTTATGCGGTCTTCGATGTTTTAGATCAACTCAAAAAAGCTTTCAGCATAACAATGGCCGTTCAGCATAATTTGCAGGTGATGCTGGCCGGGATAATGTTTGCGGGTGGTCAGGTCAACAAAAGACTGCCGACGTTCAAACCGCAAATTCTTGCCTGTCCATAGCGTATTGCTTAGCTGAAATACTTTGTAATTCAGCTGACCTGATTTTTTCCGGTAGCCAATTTTGTATTCCAGCCTTATTTTGGCTGCCAATTCCTGTGGGCCTGACAGTTCGATCGAAAAATGCAGAGGGTGTTGCGCTGATACACTGGCGTTGATCATCTCAAGTTGCACTTGGAGCGGTAGTTGTTGCAGACCAAATAAAGCCAAAGCCCTTGGATGCGCCTGTTTCAGCAACCCTCGTAACGCATGTTTAATAATCCAGTCTGTGATTGCATGCTGACCAAACCAGGCTTGTGCCAGGTCCAAAACCAGTTCGGGGTGATCTTTACTGATGTCATTTAAATGGTTCGCTACACTGCGCTGCACATAAGGTTCAGTGTCGGCTTTAAGCTGTTCTAAAATCGGCAATAAAGGCCTTGGATCTTTTTTATAGGCTTTTAATGCCATACCCCATGGCAGGCGAGGACGAGCACCTTCACTGGCCAGACGACGTAAATGTACATTGTCAGAACTGGCCCAGAGCTTCATTTGCGTCAACGTGAGTTCTGGGTAACGTTGGAAAAAAGGTCGGATGGCAAACTCGCCTGTCGAAAAACAGGTGAAATGCGCCAAAGCTCTGAATGAGGTTTCTGGCTCATTCAGACCATAGACTTCAACATAATCGGCAAAGACAAAACCCTGCAAGCCAGTGAAATGGCTGCTGACGGGGATTAAGACTTCGATGGCATCAGCGTAAGCTAAATTCAGCTCTTTGTGTAAAGAGTGGCTGATGTGACGAACTCTGCCTTTTAGTTCCAGCTGGTCCCAGTGATTGCCTTGTGTTTGTTGCAAAAATTGTTGTGGGTTAAAAGTAGAACAGTGATGCAGACATAATAAGGCGAGACGTTGCAGAAACTCAGGATCAAACAGGTCTTTCAGTAAGCTGGCCATAACTTAGTTAGCCAGCATAAGCTCTGTTGCTACCTGATTGCGGCCACGCACTTTAGCTTCCAGCAACACTTTGCTGCTGCGGGATAAAAACTGATGCCAGTTTTCCGCTGTGTTATAGATGCTGACCCCTAAAGAGATGGTGACTTTAGGTAAAGTTTTTTTACTTTTTGCAGAAACAAAACGCAGTTTTTCTACACCCTTACGAACTTGTTCAGCTATTTCTCCTGCTGTGCGTAAATCGACATCAGGTAATAAAATCAGAAACTCTTCACCACCAGAGCGCACAGGCAAACCACTTTCCTGAACATAACTGGCAATTTTGCGCGCAACTTTGCTGAGGATCACATCGCCAACGCCTACACCATAATCCTGATTAAATTGAGCAAAATGGTCTAAATCCACAGCTATAGCTGCAATACGGCGTCCTGGATTTTCGCTCAGCCATAAATCCAGATGCTCCTGCATCGCCAGCCTGTTATACAAGCCTGTTAGCGGATCCAGTTGGCGTTCTTTTTTAAGGTGGTCCAATTCAGAACGTAATGCATGGCATTGTTCATTGGAGAAATCGAGCTGGTCTTTCAGTTTTTGCTGACTGGATTTAATGGCATAAGTAGCACTGATAACTTTATTCACGCTTTCACGGCTGCGGTTGGCGTTATTTGGATCAAAACCTAATAAGGCTTGGTCCAATACCTCCAAATAATGCTGCACTGCTTCGCTGGCGATATCTGTAGTGCCAGATAATTTACCCAGCATAGTGGTGACTTGTTGGGCCAGTTCTTCCTGACGTTGGTGTTGTGGGCTCAGCCATTGGCTGTACAGCTCTGCCAACACAAAGTCGTCAAAGTGGCTCTGTACCGCAAGTTTTTGTTCTATGGCGTGACATAATCCGGCGTTTTGACCATTGATATATTCATAGATCACTGTGTAATTGACCGGATGGGCTGCCAAACGATGCCGCTGTAAAAAAGCAGCGGTCAACGCGGCCTTTTCACTTGCTTGCTCGATTGAGTCCTGATATTTCATGCCAAACACAACTCCACTAAATACTACTGCTAATTTAGCCTGCAAAACGCAATGTTACGCGAAACTTACGTTGAGGCAAACAGACTGATGTTGTTAAGCTGACATATCTATTAGAAAAAGTCTTCATCTCCTGCTTTATTAATGACTTATTTTTTAAGTTTTTTTTCTGATCGCCTAAAAAAGCATAGATTGTCGGTTAAAAAACATCTTTTTTAACCCTTCTGAGCAAATTATTGCGGCCAATATCCAAAAAGCGAAGCTCGCTGTACTGGTTGTCAGCACTGAACAGAGTAGAATCAAAAAAAACGTGGGAGAAGAAAAAAATGCGTCAGAAGTTTATATGTTTTTGCATTGTCTTATTGGTTACAGGCTGTAGCAGTCAGACAGTAAAACCCAAAGATTTTGATCAGTTTGCCACACAGCTATGGCAAGCCGAAAAAGACCTGAACAAGCACAGCAAAACCAGTTTGCCCGATATGTCTGCTTCAGCTTTAGCGGCAGCTTCTGCACAACGGCTGCAGTGGCTGAATAAATTAGATCAGGTGAATGTCAGCTCTTTGACTGAACAACAACAAATTAATCATCAGATTTTGCGCTATAGCCTCAAAGATGCCATTTCAGAATATCAGTATGGCGCTCACCTGATCCCTTTGACGGCAGAATCGGGTTTTCACAGCGATCTGGCTTTTATGGTGTCAGGTACAGAATTTAAAACACTTCAGGACTTTCAGGATTATCTGGCTAAATTAAAAACCATCCCTCGTTATATGCAACAACAAACAGAATGGATGAAACAAGGTTTAGCGACCGGCATGACGCAGCCCAAAGCTGTACTGGTTGGTTTTGATGAAAGTATTCTGGCTTTTATCAGTAAAACACCAGAACAGAATGTGTTTTACCGGCCTTTTCAGCACAAGCCTGATTTTATAGATGCAGATAGTTGGGTTGCCGTGCAGCAGCAAGCGAAACAAATCGTTGACCAACAATTAAATCCTGCTTATCAACAGTTTTACCAGTTTATGGTGCAGCAGTATTTGCCGGGTGCGCGCGATAGTATTGCTGCCAATGACTGGCCCCAGGGCCGCGAGTATTATCAGAACAGGCTGGAACATTACACCACATTACAATTAACACCAGAGCAGGTGCATCAGACGGGTTTAGAGGAAGTCGCGCGTATTCGTGCAGAAATGCAAAGCATCATCACACAAGTTGGATTTAAAGGTAGTTTTGCTGAGTTCATCCGGTTTTTGCGCACAGACCCACAGTTTTACGTCAAAACCCCTAATGATTTATTAAAAGAAGCCTCTTTTATCGCAAAAAAGATTGATGCTGAGTTACCTAAATTCTTCAAAACTTTACCCCGCACACCATACGGAGTGGCACCTGTACCAGCAGAAATTGCCCCTAAGTACACCACAGGTCGTTACGCTGGCACCAACAGAGATGACAGAGCTGGTTTTTATTGGGTCAATACTTATGCGCTGGACCGTCGTCCTTTGTATGAGATGGAAGCTTTAACGTTGCACGAAGCCGTACCTGGCCATCATTTACAAATTTCACTGGCGCGTGAACAAGCCTCGTTACCTGATTATCGCCGTAATTTTTACACTTCTGCTTTTGGCGAAGGTTGGGGTTTGTATTCGGAGTATCTTGGTCTTGAAATGGGCTTTTATCAGGACCCTTACAGCAACTTTGGCCGTTTAACTTACGAAATGTGGCGTGCCGCGCGCCTTGTGGTCGATACAGGTATGCATACCATGGGTTGGAGCCGTCAGCAGGCTATAGATGTCCTTGCCAGTAATACCGCTTTATCCATGCACAATGTGACCACAGAAATCGACCGGTATATCAGTTGGCCTGCGCAGGCTCTTTCTTACAAACTCGGCGAGCTGACGATTAAAAAGTTGCGCAAAGAAGCTGAACAGCAACTGGGTAATCATTTTGATGTGCGTGAATTTCATGAAGTGGTGCTGCGTAATGGCAGTGTGCCTTTGTCTGTTTTAGAGCAACAAGTAGCCCGTTATATTCAGCAGAAAATGCAGCCGTAGAGCTTTTTTATTCGAAGGTGTTTTTCCTGTAATTCTGTCATAGGATTCCGCCTTTGGCTCTGTTAAAGTGCCGCTGTTTTCGGCTGTGCTTATGCGGTAAAAGGGAGTGAAGTTCTGATGTGGATGTTGTTATTGCTACTGGCGGTGGCGCCTATAGTATTCTTGGCTCTGAAGCTGGATCAGCTTGGCAAAATTCAAAACAGACTAAAAGTCCAGTTGCATTTTGCTGAGCAGCAATCCGTGCAGTTGGAACATCTGGCGTTTTGGCTGGCTGAAGAGCAAAGTCAGCAACTACTAGCGAAGGTGCATCAGGCGGGGCGCACTCAGACTAAGGCGCCAGTCTGGTATCTGCATACAGAACTTTTATGTAAAGCTATTCCGGTGTTATGTAAAGAACAAGCCAATCACAATACCTTGCCTCGTCAGGCCGTCGCCAAATTTTTGAAGCAACAGAATCAACTTAGTTTTAATGAAATGGAAAACTTTATCCGTCATCATCCGGTGCTGACTGAGTTTTGGCAAAGTAATACGCTGACTTCTTATCTGAAGTTATGCCAGCGGGCTGTTGAGATGTTACAGGACTATCAACCTGTGCATGCTGATCGTTTGGCGGGTTAATTCTCAGGCGAACAAGCTAATCGCGCAGAAAAACGACAGGGGCGGTATTAATTTGCCCATCTTCATCAATAGATGCCATCCTGGGCCCAGCTTTAAGAACAGCTACTCTTTGCTGCTCTTCCTGACGAACAAAAGACAATTCATAACCAAAGCGCTGCAATTCAGACACTGAAAACTTCTGCGCCATGCTCAGCATTTCCCAGAAATAATTTAAATCCCGCGCTTCACGTCGTCTCTCCTGCTTCATTGGTATTCCCCTTGTCTTTGCTCATTTTTATTATGTGTTGCCATTCTGCCGGGCTAACAGGCATTACAGATAATCTGTTGCCTTTTTTCACCAGTGGTAATTGCTCTAGCTTAGTTGACTGTTTGAGTTTGTCGAGCGACAGAAGTTGGCTGAATTTCTCCACAAATTGCAGATCCACTGCAACCCATGGCGCTTTGCTGCCGCTTGATTTGGCATCAAAATAAGGGCTTTGCGAATTAAATTGGCTTGGATCCGGATAGCTGCTTTGCGCCACTTTTGCTACCCCTGCAATACCAATGTCTTTACAACTGGAATGATAAATAAACACCAGATCGCCGGTTTTCACTTGATCCCGTAAAAAGTTACGGGCCTGATAGTTGCGCACACCTTCCCAGACTATGGCTGTGTCAGGTGCTTTGGCAAAATCGTCGATGCTGCATTCTGCGGGTTCCGTTTTAAAAAGCCAGTAGTTCATTTGTTTTGAGTCCGTCTCCCATTAACACAAAGTTACATATTTTAACTTTTTATCTCAAATTTATGCTTCTATTATGTTCAGGTTTGTTGAATTTAATTTTTATGAATAGTAATGTACTTGTCGGACATTTTTTAAACAAGGAGTTGGGCCGTGAAGAAAAACTTACTGGTGATTGTCGCCGCAACATTAACGCTCGCAGCTTGTGCTGGTGCACCGAAGCAGGCTGCTGTGAAGCAAGATGTTGTGAAAAAGGAAGGTAAGGTCATTGTGGCAAAACAAGCTCAGGTCGCCAAAGTTAACTCTGAGGGTAAGGTATGTGAGCATAGCCGCGCAACAGGGTCTATGTTGAAAAACAAGCGTTGCCGTACCAAAGCACAACTTGAGAAAGAACGTGAAGAAGCTCGTGATACGATGAATGCTATCCATTCCAGTGTAACTGGTTTTGGCGAAATGCATCGTCAATAATAAACGAAATTCAGTGGTTCTCGGCTAACAAGCTCTTTACCTGGATGGCGAGGTTGCGTCACAATGCTTTCTCGCTTTTTGTATACGGGATAGAGTTATGAGTCAGGTATTGGCCGATTTACTGTCGCTATTAAAACTGGAAACAATCGAACAAGGTTTATACAGAGGTCAAAGTCAGGACCTAGGGTTTAAAGCTGTGTTTGGTGGTCAGGTGATGGGGCAGGCGTTGTCTGCCTCTAAAGAAACAGTGGAAGCCGACCGTAAGGTGCATTCGTTCCACTCTTACTTTTTGCGGCCAGGCGATGCCAGTAAACCTATAGTCTATGAAGTAGAAAATATCCGCGATGGCAAAAGCTTCAGTACGCGCCGGGTCAGTGCTATTCAGTTTGGTAAACCTATTTTTTATATGACGGCTTCTTTTCAGGCTGAAGAACAAGGTTTTGAGCATCAGGAACTTATGCCTCGTGTACCTGCACCAGAGGACTTAGTGTCGGATCTGGAGTTCTACCGCGAGCACGCTCATTTAATTCCAGAATCTTTGCGCAGCAAATTTATCTGTGAAAAACCAATAGAAATGCGCCCTGTAGCTTTTCATAACCCCTTTAACCCACAAATCAGTCAGGCTAAACGTTATGTTTGGTTTAAAGCCAATGGTGTGATGCCGGATGATTTACGGGTGCACAAATATTTACTAGCTTATGCATCGGATTTTAATTTTCTGCCGACCGCTTTGCAGCCTCATGGTAAGTCCTTTATGGCGCCTAATATGCAAGTTGCCACTATAGATCACGCTATGTGGTTCCACCATGATTTCCGCTTTGACGACTGGTTACTCTATGCAGTAGACAGCCCAAGTGCATCCGGCGCCCGTGGCTTGGTGCGTGGTCAGTTTTTTAATCGGGATGGTGTGTTAGTGGCGTCCACTATGCAAGAAGGTGTGATCCGTAGTTACGACAAAGCCCGCTGATTTCTCAATCGCTGAAAAAAACCACCTTCCGGTGGTTTTTTTATGGGTGAAAACTCTATTTTTCAGACCTTTTTTTTCACTATGCTAAGCACAGTCTGCAGCACATCAGCTCTTAATAAACCGTTTACTGTTTGCTGTAGTGGTAGCAGAATAGCAGTGGCTTCCAGCTCGTTTTGTTCATTGCTATGGCAATAACCAGCCTCGCGTAGCGCATTTATTAAGGTCGAGAACAGCTGTTTATCATGGTATTCAGGTGAACTGATACCATGCAAAGTGCTTAAACGCTGCGCCAGTTCATGGCTTTGTTGCTCCAAATCCGCGCGAGTCAGCGGACTGTGCAGTTGCAGCAAATTCAGCACCACAGCGTAACGTTGTAAAACATCCTGTGCATTGTGTGCCAATAGCTCCAACATAAAATGACCTGCCTGTTGTACAGGTGCTGCTTGTAAATGCTGGCCTTGAGCTTCGATTAACTGGTGTTTTTGCAACTGTTCCAGCACCTGGCTTATGTAGTCGTTAAAGTGCTCCAGCTGTAAAAACAATTCATGTTCTAACAGAGGCTGCAGTAGCTGACAAATATTCACCAACTGCACTTTAGTTAAACCTGGATGCTGCAATAAAGCAGTCGCCAAAATAGCGGGCAACATAAACAAGTGGCAGACGTTATTGCGGTAGTAACTTAACAAAATCGCATTTTCAGGAGTTAGCTGAATAATTTGGCCAAAGCTGTCTTGAGATACTTCCACTTTTTTCAGAGTAATCGCATGGTCAATCCACTGGCTGACGGAACCTTCAGGCAGAGTCACACCGCTATGATAAGGCGCATAGTGTTGTAAGTTGCGGTAAAACTCCAGTTGGGTAGTCAGCTCTTGTCGCGTCAGTGAATGCTGACGTGTTGCCAGTAAACAGGTGGCGATCAGGTTGATACTATTTAGCGCTGCGGCCTGATTAATCCGTTGCATAATCTCTGTAGCCAGTTTGGCTACGGCTGGATTTAACCATGCAGGTTTTTGTGTGTCAGCTGTTTCTATCGAGGCACGCCAGTCGGGAGCTTGCTGGTTTAAAAAAGCATTCAGCGAAATAGGTTGACCAAAATTGACATAGCCATAACCATAATCCCGCAGCTTACGGGCAGCGCTGAAAACGCCCCCTATAGATTCTTTTTTCTTACTGGAGCCCTTGAGCTCTGTCAGGTAGGTATTGACCTCCATCACGTGCTCATAACCCAGATAGACAGGCACTAAGCTGATAGGTCTGTCTATACCACGGAGTACAGCTTGCACCGTCATCGCCAGCATACCGGTTTTTGGCTGCAATAAACGGCCTGTGCGACTGCGGCCCCCTTCGGAGTAATACTTCACCGGATAACCTTTACTGAACAGTTGGCTTAAGTATTCACGAAACACAGCAGAGTACAGCTTTTCGCCGCTGAAACTACGGCGGATAAAAAAGGCGCCACCACGGCGGAAGAAAGTCCCGACAGGCCAGAAATTCAGGTTAATACCGGCCGCTATATGAGGTGGAGCTAAACCCTGATGGTAGATGACGTAGCTGAGTAACAGATAATCCATATGACTGCGATGGCAGGGCACATAAACAATCTCGTGACCCTTTTGCACTAAATCGGTCAGCACCTGACCATTAGTAATTTTTAAGCCCGAGTACAGCTTTTTCCATAACCAACCGAGGAAACGATCGCCCACTCTTAAGGTGGATTCGCGGTAATCCGCTGCTATTTCTTCCAGCAGCTTTAAGGCTTCAGCACGAGCTTCTCTGATACTGATTTTTTTACTTTGAGCTTCTTCTTCAATGGCTTTTTTTAACGCATCGGATGCCAGTAAAGAGTTAAATAATGCAGCTCTGTCCGGTAATTTTGGACCAGTTGCAGCCAAACGTTGGCGATAGAAATGGAAACGCGCCACCCGTAATAATTTATGGGCCGTGTCTTCATTCACTGTGGCATTTTCAATAATCTGCCGTACAGAGACGGCTTTACTGAAACGCACCAGGGTATGACGACCTGAAATCAACACAATAAACAGCTTAGCCAGCCAGCTTGGCGATTCAGATTCGCCCAGCATCGACTTTACGCTGTCTTCTTTACCAGGAGCCCGGCCCCACAGCACTGAAACAGGAATGAGTTGCGCTGAGAAATTTGGGTCCCGCTGATGCGCTTGCAATAAGGCTAAACCTTGTTGCAAAGCGTCAGTGGAAGCACGGCTGCCCCAGAGCACACGAGGTTGTTCGAGGAAGATAGTACGGGACAAGGTCGTGTTGCCCAACTGCACTGGCGCCATAGGATCAGGCAATCCGAGTTTATGGCAGACGCGGGCTAAAGTGGCTAAATCGCTGGAAGAGGCGGTTCTGCTGATATAAAACACCGGCTGTTTTGGGTCAAGCGCCAGATTTTCGGCTACAGGTTCCGGCACTATTTTGCATCTGACCAAAGGTTTGAGTGGCCAATACAGCAGCTTTGCTAACCATGTCATTGGTTTTAACATATCAAATCCGTACTTATAAACAGCCGCTAGAATAGCATGGAAGGTCTTACCAGCAAAATTGGGTATACGACTTGGCAGACTGCAAAAGGCTGTATATACTCACAGTATCCACTGTATAGGTATTCAGCATTATGCGTCCATTAACACCAAGACAAGCCGAAATTTTGCAACTGCTTAAAGATTATCAGGCAGCTTCAGGTATGCCACCGACCCGTGCTGAAATTGCTACTCAGCTGGGGTTTAAGTCAGCCAACGCTGCTGAAGAGCATTTAAAAGCGCTGGCAAAAAAAGGTTTTATCGAAATGATGCCGGGCACGTCCCGTGGTATACGTTTGGTTGAAGATGAAGCTGCCAATGATGTTGAAGAAGAGCCGGGTTTGCCATTGATTGGCAAAGTGGCTGCTGGCCAACCTATTCTGGCAGCAGAACATATTCAACAACGTTATCAGCTGGATGCCAGTTTGTTTAAACCCAATGCAGACTTTTTATTAAAAGTGCAGGGCATGAGTATGAAAGACATTGGTATTCTGGATGGCGATTTATTGGCTGTGCATAAAACGACCGAAGCCCGCCAGGGTCAGATTGTTGTCGCCCGGGTTGAAGATGAAGTCACAGTAAAGCGTTTTCGCCGTGAAGGACAGATGGTTTACCTGCATCCTGAAAACGGTGATTTTGACGTGATTAAAGTGGACTTAAGCCAGCAGCATTTTGCCATTGAAGGCCTTGCCGTTGGTGTGATCCGAACCAGCAGTTGGTAAAAAATCTACCTGACTCAATAGTTTGCTAATAGATGAGGCACTGGTACGACCATTGGGTTTTATCGGTGCTTTTTCATTTTCCGGGTTTACTTCTGTCTGTTCCTTGACTAATTGTTAGATGCAACTGATACAAAAATAAAATCAGTGCACCGATTTATGCAAGTTAAATCGGGACAATAATAAGAATGGCGATTGCGGAAAAAAGACTGCTGAGGGTGCGATGTGTCTTTGAATCTGCAATGTGCTTTGTGCAAAGACAGAGGAGAAGTCACGTGGCGAGAACCAGTTATCTGTGTTGGTCGCTGCTAACCTTTTTGCTTGCGTTTTCGACGCAGTCTGCAGAAATGCCTTTGAACATGACTCAAGGGGTTACAGAAATCAGTCAGCAGGTTTACAACCTGCATATGAAGATTTTTTACATTTGCTGTGCAATAGGGATAGCGGTTTTTGGGGTGATGTTTTGGTCAATCATTCATCATCGTAAGTCGAAGGGCGTCGAGCCAGCCCAATTTCATGAGAGCACCAAAGTAGAGCTACTTTGGACTGCTTTACCTGTTGTTATTCTTATTTTAATGGCAATACCCGCCACTCAAACCCTGATAGCCATGGAAGACACCTCCGAAGCTGATGTGACCATTCTGATCACTGGCTCACAATGGAAGTGGCATTACAAATATATGGACCACAAAGTAGAGTATTACTCTTTGCTGGCCACGCCTCGTAAACAAATCGAAAACAAACTCAAAAAAGGTGAAAACTACCTGTTGGAAGTCGACAGGCCTTTGGTGATCCCAACAGGTAAAAAGGTCCGCTTTTTAGTCACTTCGGATGACGTGATCCACTCCTGGTGGGTACCGGCTTTTGCGGTGAAAAAAGATGCAAACCCAGGTTTTATTAATGAAGCCTGGACCAAAGTGGATCATCCCGGTATTTACCGCGGTCAGTGTGCTGAGCTTTGTGGCAAAGACCACGGCTTTATGCCTGTAGTGGTTATTGCTAAAGATCAGGCTGATTTTGATCAATGGATAGCTCAGGAAGCTGCCACTCAGGCTGCCGTCAAAGCAGAAGAGCAGAAGCTGTTGTCAATGAATATGAGCAAAGAAGAGCTGATGGCCTTGGGTGAAAAAACCTATATGGGTTATTGCGCTGCTTGTCATCAACCCACTGGTATGGGGATCCCTGGAGTTTTCCCTGCGCTTAAAGGCAGCAAAATGGCACTGGAAGATTTACCTGCTCATATCGACATAGTGCTGAACGGTAAAACCGGTACCTCAATGCAGGCTTTTGGTAAACAGCTGAGTTTAAGCGAAATTGCAGCTGTAATTACTTACGAGCGCAATGCATGGGATAACAATACAGGTGATCTGGTGCAAGCTGCCGATATCGCCAAAGCACAAAAACCTTAGGGGGCGCAGATGAGTACTGTTACTACAGATCCGCATGCTCATGCTGAGCACGAGCATCATGGGCCAGCTAAAGGTTTCAAGCGCTGGCTTTACACCACCAACCACAAAGACATAGGTACTTTATACCTGCTGTTTGCGCTGACGATGTTTTTTATCGGCGGTGCTATGGCCATGGTGATCCGGGCAGAGTTATTTCAGCCAGGCTTACAAATTGTTGATCCAAACTTTTTTAATCAGATGACCACAGTACATGGTCTGATTATGGTGTTTGGCGCTGTGATGCCTGCCTTTACCGGCTTGGCGAACTGGCTGATCCCTATGATGATAGGGGCTCCGGATATGGCGTTGCCACGGATGAATAACTGGAGCTTCTGGATTTTACCTTTTGCTTTTAGCATCCTGCTGCTGTCTTTATTTATGGAAGGTGGTGGTCCTAGTTTTGGCTGGACTTTTTACGCGCCGCTGTCCACGACCTACAGCAATGACAGTACCGCACTTTTTGTATTCTCAGTTCATATCATGGGTATTTCATCCATTATGGGTGCTATTAACGTGATAGTGACCATTATGAATCTGCGTGCACCAGGCATGACCTACATGAAAATGCCGTTGTTTGTCTGGACCTGGTTTATCACAGCCTACCTGCTGATTGCTGTAATGCCTGTGCTGGCCGGTGCTGTCACTATGGTGTTAACCGATAAGTACTTTGGCACCAGCTTTTTTGATGCAGCTGGTGGTGGGGACCCTGTGTTGTTCCAGCATATTTTCTGGTTTTTTGGTCACCCTGAAGTCTACATCATGATTTTGCCAGCCTTCGGTATCATCTCCAGCATAGTGCCGACCTTTGCGCGTAAACCACTGTTTGGTTATGCCTCTATGGTGTATGCCACTTCCAGTATTGCGCTGCTGTCCTTTTTGGTTTGGGCACACCATATGTTTACTACGGGTATGCCAGTGTTTGCAGAGCTATTTTTTATGTACTGCACCATGCTGATTGCCGTACCTACTGGGGTGAAAGTATTTAACTGGGTGGCCACTATGTGGCGTGGGGCTATGACCTTCGAAGTGCCTATGATGTTTGCATTGGCCTTTATTGTGCTTTTCACCATAGGGGGCTTCTCTGGGCTGATGCTGGCTATTACGCCTGCTGATTTCCAGTACCACGATACCTACTTTGTGGTCGCACATTTCCACTACGTACTGGTCACAGGAGCTATCTTCTCCATTATGGCGGCTGCTTACTACTGGCTGCCGAAATGGACAGGTCATATGTATGACGAGACTTTGGGGCAGTGGCATTTCTGGTGTTCGCTGATTTCCGTCAACGTGTTGTTTTTTCCTATGCATTTTGTTGGCCTAGCCGGTATGCCACGACGGATCCCGGATTATGCCCTGCAATTTGCCGACTTTAATGCGTTGATCAGCATTGGTGGTTTTGCCTTTGGTTTATCTCAGCTGCTGTTTGTCTGGCTGGTGGTGAAGTGTATTAAAGGCGGCGAAAAAGCCACAGATCAAGTGTGGGAAGGAGCTGAGGGACTGGAGTGGACTATCGCGTCTCCTGCGCCTTATCACAGTTTTACTACACCACCTGAAATCAAATAGGGGGCACTATGGCACTAAAGCATCAACCCATAGTCGTGAAATTATGCCTGCTGACCGCAGCCATGTTTGGTTTTGGTTATGCCTTAGTGCCTTTGTACGATGTGTTTTGTGACTTAACAGGTCTGAATGGCAAAACGTCCACTATGGCAGCCACAGCTGAAGCCGCTATACCTGATAAAAAACGCGAAGTGCTGGTGGAGTTTATTGCTCGTCCGAATAACAACATGCCTTGGGTGTTTGAGCCTGTGGTGCATAAACTCCGGGTACATCCGGGCGAAATTCATCGTATTGATTATCTGGCGCATAACATCACGGGGCGTTCTATGACTGCGCAGGCCGTACCTTCGGTATCACCAGGCCAGGCTGCTTTGTATTTTAATAAAATGGAATGTTTCTGCTTTACCCAACAACATCTGACGGCAGGTCAGCAGTTATTAATGCCGTTGCAATTTTATGTCGATCCCGCATTACCGGAACAGTTCAGTACCATCACTTTGTCCTACACCTTATACGAAGTGGATGCTGCTACCCCGGTCACTGCACAGACAGCAACAGGGGATAACAATGAGTGAAAAGTACGAACATTATTATGTGCCTGATCAAAGCCCATGGCCGATCGTAGGCGCAGTCGCTTTATTTATGATTGCTTTTGGTGCCGGTAATTATGTCAACGAGGTGACCAAAGATCAGCCTGGTTATGGTGGCTACTTACTACTGGCTGGTGTTGCCACTTTAATTTTTATGTTGGTGGGCTGGTTTCGTAATGTGATCGATGAGTCGATGAATGGTTTGTACAGCAAACAACTGGACAGATCGTTCCGCCAGGGCATGAGCTGGTTTATCTTTTCCGAAGTGATGTTTTTTGCTGCTTTTTTTGGCGCCTTGTTTTATGCCCGCATCATCGCAATCCCATGGCTGGATGGCGCCAGTAATAACGCCAGCACAGCGGCAGTGTTATGGCCTGCTTTTGAAGCCGCCTGGCCTTTGCTGAAAACACCGGGTGGCACTGAAACTCAGGCTATGCCATGGCAAGGTTTACCTCTATACAACACCATCATCTTATTAGTTTCTTCTGTGACTTTGCATTTTGCTCATGTGGGTCTGGAACAAAATAAAAGAGGCCAACTTAAGCTGATGTTAGGGCTTACTATCCTGTTGGGTGCTGTATTCCTTTATTTGCAGGGCGTGGAATACGTGCATGCCTATCAGGATTTAGGTTTAAAACTGGACTCTGGCATTTACGGCAATACCTTCTTTTTACTGACGGGTTTCCATGGTTTGCATGTGACCTTGGGGGCTGTGTTTTTACTGGTGATGTTTTTACGAATAGTGTTGAAAAACCATTTTACCGCTCATAAGCATTTTGCATTTCAGGCAGCCGCCTGGTACTGGCATTTTGTTGATGTAGTCTGGTTATGTTTGTTTGTTTTTGTTTACGTGCTTTAAAGGCGAGGCGGGTTTGACCACCCGCCTTATTCAGTAAGGTCTGTGGTGTGGAGTTATAAGGCCAAATTGAAGGGCAAGGATCACAGCTATTAATACAACAGCTGACCACATGACGCGGCGGCCTAAAAACTTCGACATACTGGGCTGATTTTCATCGTTTTTCAGCATCAGAAATAAGGCACGAAATAAATTAAAAACAATAAAGAGCAGTAGTGCAATGAGTAAAAGTTTAATCCACATAAAACCTCGCAAAGCTCAATTATATAGCCAAAGTAATTGGGGTCGCAGCGCGGCGGCAAGTGCGCGAGACCCCAAGAGCATAGACAAACTATGTGATTGGGGCGAGAAAACGCAGCCAACAAAGCGGCCACTTCAAGTAGGAAGGCTATAGTATGCAAGCTCAGCCTTTTGCCCATTTATCCCGACACTGGCTGTTGGCTGTATTCACTCTGGCCGCTTTTGCGCTTTTGATCAAGTTGAGTTATTGGCAGTGGCAACGTGCCGAGCAAAAGCAAACTCAATTGGATCAGTTGCATACTGCACAGCAGCAAGGGCCTGTGCAGTGGACAAACTTAGCCTCAATTCCCGAGGAGCAGCAAGATGGCACCCAGTTGCAAGGCAAGGCTGTTTGGTTAAAGCCTGCGGTTTGGTTACTGGATAACCAGCTGATACAGGGTAAAGCAGGGTACGACGTGGTGATCCCCGTGCTGGTGTCGAATCAGGGGCCTGCAGTCCTGGTTAATTTAGGCTGGGTTGCAGCGCCGCCAAGTCGCGAGCAATTGCCAGAGCTCAATATCCCAGACCAGTTTGAATTGTTGGGTTTATTACGTACTGAACTCAAAGGTTTTCGTCTTGGCCAGAACTTAGAAGAAACCGGCCTGTGGCCACAACGTATGCAGCAGGTGGAACCTGCTGAACTGGCAAAAGTGTTTGGGCAGGAGTTGTATCCGGCTCTGGTGTACCAACAAGAGTCCCCTTATCTGTACCACTATAAAGCTGTGGTGATGCCACCGGAAAAACACCGGGCTTATGCGCTGCAATGGTTATTACTGGCTGTTGCAGTAGTCGTCATCGGCTGGTTTATGTCAAAGAAGGAGCTTTAAATGGCGAAGAAGAAGTTTTTGCTGCTGTTTTTGTTGTGTTCTGTACTGCCTTTGGCTTTTGCTCAGGCGTTTTTATCTTTGGGCTGGTTTGGTGGAGCCACCACCAACAAAGGCCAGTGGCTCAGTGAAGAAATTGTGTTATTACCCAAAGCCAGTGGCGATGTGCACTGGCGACTAGTCTATGTCAGCGACAAAGCAGACTGTGACGCCCTTTGTCAAAATGCCCGTTATGGTATGCAGCAGGTTTATACGGCCCTGGGCCGCAAACAGCAGCATTTAGAGTTATGGCAATCTGGTGGTACTCAACCGCAAAAATTGTTGTGGCAGGCTAACCCCTTGGGTGCTGATGCGTTACAGCAAAAGCTGGTGCTGGTGGATTTGAATGGGCTGGCGTTGATGACCTATCCGGTCAGCGACGATAAAACTCAAATGGTGCAAACAGGTAAAGCCATTCTGACTGATTTAAATAAATTATTGAAATACGACAGGGGGCTGTAATGATTACCCTGAAACGCTTGGTCGGCAGCTCTATTGTATTAGCTATGCTGGTGATTTTATTAGGCGCCTACACCCGTTTGACCGATGCTGGTTTAGGCTGCCCTGACTGGCCTGGCTGTTACGGCTTTTTAAAGGTGCCAGAGCAGGCGCATCATATTGAGCAAGCCGAAGCTTTGTATCCGGATCGGCCCGTCGAAAGCCATAAAGCCTGGAATGAGATGATCCATAGATATTTTGCCGGCACTTTGGGGCTTTTGATCCTGGCTATTTTCCTGTTTAGCCTGAAACACAAACGTCTGCTGTTACCCTCCTTATTATTAGCGCTGGTGATTTTTCAGGCCGCTTTAGGTATGTGGACAGTCACTTTGGCCTTGCATCCGGTAGTGGTGATGGGGCATTTGCTGGGGGGCTTTACTTTGCTGTCGTTATTGGCGCTGTATTGGTGGCAGTTACAACCTGCGCCTTTCATCGCAGTAAAACACAGCCTGAAGTTTTTGTTTTGGCCGGTGTTGCTAGTGCTGGCAGCACAAATTGCTTTAGGCGGCTGGACAGCAGCCAACTATGCGGCCTTAGCCTGCATTCAGTTGCCAGTCTGTGAAGCAGGCTGGACCAGCCAGCTTAATTTTGACGAGGCGTTTTCTTTGCATCTGGGGTACGACAATTACGAATACGGTGTGATGAGTCAAAGCGCCCGTGCCACAGTGCATGTGATGCATCGCGTTGGGGCTGTAATTACTTTGCTGGTTGTTGCAGCTTATGCCATTGCCTTATGGCGTAACAGTTCGGGTCTGATCAAAACCTTATCTTTAACGGTTTTACTACTTCTGTTGCTGCAATTTAGTTTGGGGCTTGCCAATGTGGTGCTGCATTTGCCTTTGGCCAATGCAGTAGCGCATAACTTTGTGGCAGCCAATTTAGTGATGTGTCTGGTGGTAATTGGTTATCAGCTGCACAGAAACAAGGAGTCTGCTTATGTCTAAAGTTCTGGCTATACCCCAACACTACAGCCAGCAGTGGCGCGACTATTACCAGCTAACCAAACCTAAAGTCGTGGCGCTTTTGGTGCTGACGGCTTGGGTCGGCATGATGCTGGCGCAACCTGGCTTACCTAAATTTGGCCTGATGGTAGCAGCAACTTTAGGTATAGGCTTATTGTCCGCCGCTGCTGCTGCGATGAACCATATAGTGGATCAGCGTATTGATGCGCAAATGGCCCGTACTTATAACAGGCCTGTGGCCCGTGGCCGTTTATCTACACAGCAGGCCGTGAAGTTTTCACTGCTGCTGGCAGGTTCTGGTTTTCTGCTGTTATTTATTGCCGTCAATCCACTGACAGCCTGGCTGACCTTAGCCAGTTTGTTTGGTTATGCCGTGGTCTACACCATGTTTTTAAAACGTGCGACACCGCAGAATATTGTCATTGGGGGCTTAGCTGGTGCTATGCCACCGCTGTTAGGCTGGACCGCCATGACAGCTGAAGTGCATGCGCATGCACTGTTGTTAGTGATGATTATCTTCACCTGGACACCACCGCATTTCTGGGCTTTGGCCATTCATCGCCGTGATGATTATGCCAAAGTGAATATGCCGATGTTGCCTGTCACTCATGGCATTGAATTTACCAAAAGCGCCATTTTCCTTTATACCCTGGTGCTGTTTTTGGTGTGCTTATTGCCTTATTTAGTAGGTATGACGGGCGCTGTGTATTTGCTCGGCAGTACAGTGCTGAACTTAGGTTTTATCTGGTATGCCTGGCAATTAAAGTTTAATGCCAAACCTGAAACCGCCATGGCAACTTTTAAGTTTTCGATTTGGCATCTGATGGTATTATTCCTGCTGTTGTTGCTGGACCATTATTGGTTTATATCAGCGCTTTAACAGGAAGATACTTTTATGCAGAAGTGGTTATGGATTGTTGTTGCGATAGTGGCATTGGCTGCGGGTTTATGGTTGTCAGCCAGTTTTAAATCCGCTCCCGCCGAGCCTGTGGCCGCTTTGGTCTACCCAACTCCAAGAGCTTTGACTGAATTTAATTTGCTGGATGAACAAAAACAGCAAGTAGGGCTGAAGGACTTGCAAGGACACTGGACGCTGATCTTTGTCGGTTATACCCATTGCCCCGATATTTGCCCTATGACAATGGCAAAGTTAGCTGGTATGTATCAGGACTTAGTCAAGCTGACCCCAGAGCCATTAGAGATTTGGTTTGTTTCTGTCGACCCAAAACGGGATACACCAGAACAATTAGCCCAATACATCACCTACTTTAAACAAGCCCCTATCAAGGCCAGAACAGCCGATCATAAAGACCTATTTCCTTTTATCCGCCAACTGGGCCTGATGTATGCCATTAATGATGGAAGTGAAGAGCGTTATACTGTCGATCACAGCGCCAGCATAGCGCTGCTGAACCCTCAGGGCGCTGTAGTAGCTATGTTTAAGCCTGAAATGAAACCAGGCGCTGTGCCGCTGATTAATAACCAGCAGTTTTTGGCGGATTATCCTTTGGTGATAGCGGCGACTGCTCAATAACAGTGGATGCGTTGCATGTTGGGCGAATGCATCCTACGTTTTGTAGGTTGTAGCCGAAGGCATAACAACCTTATGTTAATCCATCACCCAAGGCTGGGAATACCAGTAGAAATAGCCTTTTTTACTTAACGAAGGCGCTGTGCAGTTGTAGCGTTTATGGCTGGTTTTTAGCTTTTGGCCAGCCTGAGCGCTAAAAGTATCGGGTTTAAGCCAGGTGACTTTAATAGGCTCGCCATTGCTAAAACAATTCAATTGGCTGGTTTTAAAATCTGAGCTATCGATTTGCAAAGTTAAAGTCGGTGGGTTTGGCCCTTTCACTGGATCGGCAGCGAGATATTTTGTCACCGGCAAAGCCAAAGTTTTCAGTTTAGGTGTGAAGTGTTTTAACGCCGCATACTGGCTGGACGAAGGGTAACGCGGCAAGCGGGTCATCAGGCTGTTCAGGCCGACGGCACCGGATTGTTGGCCTATGCCAATAAAACCCAGCTCTTTCACCATCTGCTCCAGCTCAACACTAAATTCACCATAAGGATAAGCCAGCCATTTGTGTTTGATACCTAATTGCTGTTCCAGCTGAGTTTGTGCCAGTAAAATATCGGTTTTCACACGTTTCAGCCACTGCGCTTTGCTTTCGCCTTTATTCGGTGCCGCCAGATGATCATGGTAGGAGCTGTGGTTGGCAATAATAACGCCGTCTTTTTGCAGCTGTTTGATTTGTTGCCAGCTCATCACAGGGCCTTCTTTACGGTCTATTAAAGCCGGGCTTAAAAACACAGTGTAAGGAAAACCAAACTCCTGCAAAATCGGGTGGGCCTGCAGATAGATATTGTCAAAACCATCGTCAAACGTAATAACAACAGTGTTATCAGCAGGCTCTTTGCCTTGCTGTAGCTGTGCCAACAAAGTATCTAAACCTATCACCTGATAGTGATGATCTTTTAAATACTGCAAATGAACACGAAATTCTTGCGGCGTGACACTGGTGGAACGAGGAGTCTGAGTGCTGACATGATGGTACTGCAGAATAATAGCGGCGAAGCTTGGGAAGCTCAGCAAAGCAAATAAACATATCAGCAGTTTCATCCCGGAATTCCTTTTGACATTAATATAATAAAGGCCACGTAAAGTGGCCTCTGTCGCTTATACAAACAACAGCTTAATAGTAAGAATGCTCACCACGCTGGTGATCAGTCACATCACGTACAGCAGTTAATTCACCGGCAAAACGTTGCAACAGCTCTTTTTCGATACCTTCTTTTAAGGTTAAATCGACTTGTGAACAACCGTTACAGCCACCGCCAAATTGCAGTACAGCAATACCATCGTCCGTCAGTTCTACTACTGAAACACGGCCGCCATGGTTGGCTAATTGCGGGTTAATTTCCGCATCTATAACGTATTGTACTTTTTCCTTCAGCGAAGCGTCGTCATTCACCTTACGCACTTTGGCGTTTGGCGCTTTTAACGTCAGCTGAGAACCCATTTGATCGGTGACAAAATCGATTTCTGCATCGACTAAAAATGGCTTGCTTTCAGCATCCACTATCGCCATAAAGCCTTCAAATGGCAGTTCTAAATCTGTGCTTTCTACCGCGTCTGCAGGGCAGTAGGACACGCCACATTCCGCAGAAACAGTGCCCGGGTTGACCACAAAGACACGGATATGAGTGCCTGCGGCCTGTTTTTCCAGCAGCTTACGAAAATGGCTCTGCGCCTGTTCAGAAATGGTGATCATCGGTAGTACCTGACTAAATTACTAGGTTAATGGCTATGATACTCTGACTTACTCTGCCTTGCCAGCCCCGCTTGTCGGGCCGGACTTTTTATTGCTAAGGTAGCGGCCAGAAAGGGAGAATAACAATGTACAAAATAACAACTATCATCAGTGCTTTAGTATTGGGGTTAAGCAGTCAGTTCTCAATGGCAGCGCCACAAAGCCCAGAACAATTTTTTGGTTACCCCGTCGGCGAATGGCATTTACGCCATGATCAAATTCAAATGTATTTCCAGCAACTGGCCGCTGGCTCAGATAAAGCTCAGCTGGAGATTATTGGCCATAGCCATGAACAAAAACCTGTATTGCAGCTGATTATTTCATCCCCCGAAAACTTAAAAAAGCTGGAGCAAATTCGCTTACAGCATCTGGCGCAACTGTCGACAGGTACTGAACTGGCAGATGATTTACCGCTGGTCATTTGGCTTGGTTATGGCGTGCATGGCAATGAATCCAGTGGCCCTAATGCGTCGGTGCAGGTCGCTCATCATTTATTAACCAGTACCGATGCTGAAGTACAAAACTGGCTGAAAAACACCATTATTCTGATCCAGCCGAGTTTAAACCCTGATGGTTTAGAGCGTTTTGCCACCTGGGCCAATATGCATAAAGGCAAATCACCTGTTGCTGACCCGCAAAGCCGCGAGCATATTGAACCCTGGCCTAATGGTCGTCCTAACCATTACTGGTTTGACTTAAACCGCGATTGGCTGCCGTTAGAGCATCCGGAAAGTCGTGCCCGTATCGCGCAGTTTTATAAATGGCGCCCGGCTGTAGTGGGTGATTTTCATGAAATGGGCCCGAACAGTACCTTCTTTTTTCAGCCCGGTATTCCAACCCGTACTTACCCTTTAACACCAACCGCCAATCAACAACTGACAGCTAAAATTGCCGATTACCATGCCGCAGCTTTGGATAAAAAAGGCCGTTTGTATTACACCGAAGAAAGTTTTGACGACTTTTATGTAGGTAAAGGTTCTACTTACCCGGACGTCAACGCCAGCGTAGGTATTTTATTTGAGCAGGCCAGCAGCCGTGGTCATTTGCAGGACAGCATTAATGGGCCTTTGCCTTTTAGCAAAACTGTGGAAAATCAGTATATTACTTCGCTATCGACCCTTCGCGGTTCAGTGGCGCAGAAAAAAGCGCTGCAAAGTTACCAGAAAGCTTTTGTACTGGAGTCAGAGCGTTTAGCTGCTGATGACTCGACTCAGGGCTATGTCATTGCTGAAGCTGCGGATAAAACCCGTTTGCACGCTCTGCTGGCGTTATTAAAACAACATCAAATCAAAGCTTACCCCATCAATGACAGGTGGCAGCATAAAGGCCAGACTTATCAAAAAGGCCAGGCTTATTATATTCCACTACAACAACCACAGTATCTATTGTTAAAAGCGGCGTTCAGTACTCAGACCAACTTTCAGGACAATACTTTTTACGATGTGTCGGCCTGGACTTTACCTTATGCCTTTAATATTGAATTCAGCGCTGTAGGCCGCAAACCTGCGGGTGTGGCGGACGAGCAATGGTCACTTCAAACAGAGTCTGCACTGATGCCATCGGCCGGTGCTTATGCCTATGCTTTTGACTGGGCCGATCAAAAGGCGCCTTTGCTCACTCAGGCGCTGTTGGATCAAGGTGTGGTATTACGTGCTGCCAGTCAGCCTTTTTTTGCCAAAACAGCTGATGGTGAACAAGCCTTTAGCGCTGGCGCTATCGTCATTGCCGCTGGTTTACAGCAGCACAACAACTGGTTTGAACGTTTAGGCAAAGCGCAGCAACAGGCCGGTTTAGCCATTACTGCCCTTACTTCGGGTTTGACAGCTAAAGGCCAGGATTTAGGCAGCAATGGTTTTGTGCCTGTGACTAAGCCGAATGTGCTCTTGGTGGCAGGCCCTGATGTCAATTCCACTGAGGCGGGCGAAGTCTGGTTTAACCTGGAAAAACTGGCGGGTGTATCACCAAGTTTGATCGAACCTCAGCGTTTAGGCCGGGTGGATTTGTCACGCTACACTCACATTATTTTGCCGGATGGCAGTTACAACAGCTTGCAGCAAAAAGAGCAGCAACAGCTGAATCAATGGGCAAAAAAAGGTGGAGTGTTATGGGGGCACAAAGGCGGTGCCGCATTTCTGGTGCGCTCCGGTTTACTGAAAGCCAAAGCCTGGAACTCAGCTGATATGAGTATGCTGATTGTTGATCAAGGCTTAAGTTATGCTGATAAAGAAAGTCTGGCTGGTCAGCGCCGTATTGCCGGTGCTATTTATCAGACTCAACTGGATTTAAGCCATCCTTTAACTTTTGGCCTGTCGAATAAAAACCTACCAGTCTTTAAAAACGGTACTTTTTTATTAGCGCCCAGTGAAGAGCCTTTTATCAACGTGGCTTTGTATACAGATAAACCTCAACTGGCAGGTTATACAGCACCTGAGTATGTCAGCCGTATCGCTGAAGGTGCGGCGGTCGTTGCGCATAATCATGGCGAAGGTCGTGTGATTGGTATGACAGATAACCCGGTGTTCCGCGGCTATTTTGTCGGTTCCAGCCGCTTACTGATCAATGCGCTGTATTTTGGCAAAATGTTCAGCGCCGAATCCTCTGATGGTGAAGGCGAAGAAGCCTACGAAGAAGAAGCACATTAAAAAGCCCTGGTGATGGCCAGAGTCCAGACGCTGACGGTCTGGACTCCTTTGGCTTTGAGCAAAGAGCTTAGATAATCCAGAGTCGCCCCTGTGGTGATCACGTCGTCCACCAAAGTCACATGAGTGGGCAGGGGGCGCTCCAGCAGCTCAATTTTTCCTTTTAAATTACTGAGCCGTTCTTTACGGTTCAGTCCAATCTGATGGGGCACTAAATCCGGGCTTTGAAACAAACTGACACAAGGTTTTTGCCAGGCAGCAGATAGCTGCAGTGCCAGTAGTTTTGCCTGATTAAAGCCTCTTTCCTGCAACCTTTTGTTGGATACCGGTGTATAGCTGATGCAGTCCGGTAAGCGACCGCCTTGTTGTTGATAAAGCTCCGCACGCTGGTACAGCAGTTGGCATAACAATTCTCCTGCGGCCTGATGGTGCTGAAATTTCCACTGGCTGATCCAATGCCGGTAAGGTTGTCTGTACCAACTTAAGCTGTAAAGGCTGTCAAATTTGGAGCGGCTTAAGCCTTGCGCTACTTGCGGCAACAGCAACGCATTGTGTTCAACCCAGCTCAAATCCAGGCTGGGTAAATGAGCCTGGCAAAAATTACACAGCTGGGCCTGCGGCTGCTGAACCTGCATCTGACACCAGAGACAGCAGTTTGGTGCCAGCTTATGCACCAGTTGCTGTAACAAAGTCGCTTGCATCTGCATCCCTGCTTTGATAAAAGGCCAGACATAACATCAAGTATGGTCGAGCGGATGAGCGAACAAATAAAATTTAGCCGAAACCCAGTGGTGTTGTTGCATGGCTGGGGTTTAAACCATCAGGTCTGGTCGCAACTTGTGTTGGCCTTGCCGGCAGAGTTAGCTATTCATACGCCTGATTTACCTGGCTTTGGTTTATCTCCTTGTCCGGTTTCTTATGATATCGACAGCGTCTTGGCCCAACTGGCTGAACAAATCCCGGATCAAAGCACTGTGGTGGGGTGGTCTTTAGGGGGATTACTAGCCATAGCCTTAGCCAGCCGTTATCCCGATAAAGTGAAAAAACTGGGTTTAATTGCCAGTTCACCCTGTTTTATGGCGAAAGAGAGCTGGCCTGGTATGGAAAGCCGGGTGATGCAGCAATTCGCGGGTCAATTGCAGCAGGATTTGGCTTTAACAGTGGAGCGTTTTCTGGCGATTCAGGCCATGGGTAGTAGCACTGCACGGCAGGATATTAAACTATTAAAACAAGCCGTATTGAGTTTAGCTTTGCCTTCAGCCATAGCTTTACAAGGTGGACTAGAGTTATTGGCGACATTGGATTTGCGGCAAGAATTTGCCGCTCTAACGCAGCCGGTTTTTAGCATTTTAGGGCGTTTAGATTCCTTAGTTCCTGTTGCTATAGCACCTTTATTACAAAACTTACGCACAGATCTGCATGTCGAGATACTGCAAAAAGCCTCGCATGCGCCTTTTATCTCTCATCAACAGGAGTTTATTTCCCTGTTACAGCCACACTTATCCGCTTAAATCTTAACTAAATTAGAAAAATCTGCATTTTGGCGGCAAATTATTGCCGCCAGGCTTTCGTTTTGCCAAAAAATGGCTAATAATTATCCAGTTAAATTACTCTGTTCAATTAGTCAACGAGGTCATGATGGAAATCAGTTCAGCCTTTACGAGCGGTTTTCAGGGCTTTCAGCGTGCATCTGACGCTGTGACTGAAGCGACCGTGAATATAAATCAGCAAACTGCTCAAAGCAGTAATCAGCGTGCACTGGAAACTCCGGTTGAGCCAAGTACTGGTCCATCGATAGAGCAAAGTCTGGTGACGTTAGGTAATGAACAAATTAACGCTGAAGCCAATATGAAAACGGTAAAAACTGCCGACGAAATGTTGGGTTCTATTATTGATTTAAGGGTGTAAACAGGCTTTATGTTACTGACTTCGAATTACCCAAATGTGCCATTGCACACAGGTAATCCGGCCATGGATATGGCCCGGCGCGATAACCTGCGCCGTGAAGTTATTGAACCTGTTGCAGCCATGGAACGCTCTGCTGCTGAAAAAGGCCTGATGGCCGACGAAAAAAGCCGCAACGGCAACAGTTCTACTCCAACCACTTATGAAGATGTAAAAACTAAAGGTCTGGAATACCGCCAGGCTGTAGTTGAAAAAGACCCACAATCTGGTTCTGAGCAAGAAAAACAAAGCTCTTCTGGCGAGGAAAAAGACGACCCGCAGCAGCAAAAAGAAGAACAGGCTGAACAGCAACGTATTGCCGAATTAAAAGCCCGTGATCAGGAAGTTAAAGTTCACGAGCAGGCTCATGCCGCCATAGGTGGCCAGTATGCGGGTGCTCCAAGCTACGAATACGAAACAGGTCCAGACGGTCAACAATACGCAACTGGTGGCGAAGTTCGTATCGATGTGTCTGAAGTACCGAATGACCCACGGGCCACTATTCAAAAAATGCAGCAAGTCAAAGCTGCGGCTTTGGCACCGGCTGAACCTTCAAGTGCAGATCGCTCTGTAGCAGCTCAGGCCAGTCGTACTTTAATGGAAGCACAGGCCGATTTGGCCGCTGAAATTGCCCAGTTGGCCAGAGCAATGCCAGATGCATCCCAAAGCCGGGCATCATCAGATGCTGAATGGGAGCCCTACGAAGCGCCTGTGAATAACGAAGCCAATGATTTTGCTCCTGCTGATTTTAAATCGTTGCAACGCGACCCACTGATGTCTTTGCGCTCTGATGTGATTTCGGGTTTTTACGCTAAAGCAACCCAACCGGCAGAGCGGCCTTTATTGCAAATGGCTTAGTCTAAAACGTAAAAACAAAGGCCGGGAATTCCCGGCCTTTGTTTTTTCCAAAAACGCGAATTACTTCTTCATTTTGGCAAAGGCCTGAGCAAAAGCGTCGCCCATAGCTGCATTTGGAGTTTCAGGAGTTTTTGCAGCTTTCGCCGGTCTGCTCTGATTTGCTCCAGAACCTGAAGAGCGTGGTGTATCTTTTCCTGCACCACCAGCACCTTTCACCGCAGGTTGTTCGTCCATGCGCATTGTCAGGGCAATACGTTTACGGTCCAGTTCTACTTCCAGCACCTTCACTTTGACGATATCGCCTGCTTTGACCACCTGATGTGGGTCGGATACAAACTTGTCGGTTAAAGATGAAATATGCACTAAGCCGTCCTGATGTACACCAATATCAACAAAAGCACCAAAGTTGGTGACGTTGGTGACTACACCTTCCAGCAACATACCTGGCTTTAAGTCGGCCATGGTTTCGACGCCGTCTTTAAACACAGCTGTTTTAAACTCTGGACGTGGGTCACGACCAGGTTTATCCAGCTCTTTAATCACGTCTTCTACTGTAGGCAAACCAAAATGTTCATCAACAAAATCAGCAGGGTTCAGGCTTTTTAAGAAAGCGCTGTTGCCGAGCAGTTGTTCGATTGGCTGACCAAATTTAGCCAGAATTTTTTCCACTAAAGGATAAGCTTCAGGGTGAACTGAAGAGGAGTCCAAAGGATCTGAGCCTTTGTTGATACGTAGGAAACCTGCCGCCTGTTCGTAGGCTTTAGGGCCTAAACGGGCTACTTTGAGCAAGTCTTTGCGTTGCTGGAACCGGCCATGAGTATCACGGTAGACCACAATGTTTTGCGCCAGCGTTTTGTTTAAACCAGCTACTCGAGCCAATAAAGGCACAGAGGCCATATTTAAATCCACACCTACGGCGTTTACACAGTCTTCGACTACTGCGTCTAGTGACTTGGCCAGCAAGCTTTGGTTAACGTCATGTTGATACTGGCCCACACCTATAGCTTTAGGCTCAACTTTTACCAGTTCAGCCAAGGGGTCTTGCAAACGACGGCCTATAGATACAGCGCCACGTAAGGACACATCCAGATCCGGGAATTCCTGTGAAGCCAGCTCAGAAGCTGAATACACCGAAGCACCTGCTTCGGATACCATAATTTTGCTGATGTTTTGCTCTGGCAGCAGTTTGATCACATCGGCCGCTAACTTGTCGGTTTCGCGCGACGCTGTGCCGTTACCAATAGCGATTAACTCAATTTTATGTTGTTTAGCTAAAGCGGCCAAAGTGCGGACTGATTTGTCCCAGTGATTTTGTGGCGCATGCGGGAATATAGTGGTTTGGTCCACCAGCTTGCCGGTTTCATCAATAGCCGTGACTTTCACACCAGTGCGCAGGCCAGGGTCCAGCGCCAATGTGGCACGCATACCAGCAGGAGCTGCCATCAGTAAGTCTTTTAAGTTACGGGCAAACACTTTGATGGCTTCTTCTTCAGCCTGTTCGCGTAGTTCGCCTAATAAATCGTTTTCTAAATGCAGGTGTAACTTCACTTTCCAGGTCCACTGCACAGCGGTACGCAGGAAATCATCGGCAGCGCGGCCTTGCTGGCGCACATCAAAATGATTGGCAATCATTTGCTCACAGACAGCATGAGCTGAAGCATCGTCGGCATCAGGTTGCAATTGCAGATTTAAAATGCCTTCGTTACGGCCACGGAACATAGCCAAAGCGCGGTGTGACGGCACAGTTTTAAAGGCTTCTTTATGCTCAAAGTAATCGCGGAATTTAGCGCCTTCCTGCTCTTTGCCTGCCACCATACTGCTTTTGAGCACAGCGTTCTGGCTTAAATGACGACGTAATTTCGCCAGCAAAGCTGCATCTTCAGCAAAACGTTCCATCAGAATGTATTTCACACCATCCAGCACAGCTTTGCTGTCTGCAAAACCCGCTTCTGCATTGAAGTAGCTGGCAGCTTGTTGCTCAGGCACTAAAGTTGGGTCGTTAAATAAAGCGTCTGCTAAAGGTTCTAAACCTGCTTCAATCGCAATCTGACCTTTGGTGCGGCGTTTGGCTTTGTAAGGCAAATACAAATCTTCTAAACGGGTCTTATTGTCAGCGGCCAATAATTCCTGCTTTAACTCTGGTGTCAGTTTGCCTTGTTCATCTATGGTTTTGATAATGACCTGACGTCTGTCTTCCAGCTCACGTAAGTAAGTTAAACGTACATCCAGGTTACGCAGCTGGGTATCATCCAGGCCACCTGTCACTTCTTTACGGTAACGGGCGATAAAAGGCACAGTAGCGCCTTCATCCATCAGCTGAATAGCTGCGGCAACCTGCTCTGGGCGTGCGGAAATTTCCAGAGCAATTTGTTTAATGATCATAGACATAACTTAAAGCTTCCTTAGCATCTGGCGACTTTACTCTAAGTAAAAGCCAGACTGGTTCTTATCAACTGCGGCAATTGTCCACTGTTAGGGCTAAAAAATCCAATAGCAAAACGCTGAAGCGTCCGTACTCTGCACCGAATGGCTAGCTCAACCAGCCCAGCACTTTACGTTTCCACTCTGCATAAGGCGCAAAACGTACAGGCGGTTCAGGCCAGAGTGGCCGTTTTAGTACAGACTTCAAATGACTGAACTGCTCAAAGCCTGCTTTGCCTGAATACTGGCCCATGCCACTCGGACCCACGCCACCAAAGGGAAGTTCAGACACCGCCATAAACATCAGCACATCGTTGATACACTGACTGCCACTGCTGATTTGTTCTACCCACTGCTGCTGCTGTGAGCTGTTATTACTAAACAAATAGGCAGACAGTGGCTTATCGCGTTTTTGCACAAAACGCACTGCAGCGTCAAAGCTATTGATAGAAAGTATCGGCAACACAGGGCCAAAAATTTCTTCTGTCATCAGGCGGCTATCAAGCGGCGGGTCTAACACCAGAGTAGGGCTGAAATACAGCTGCTCTGCATCAGTTACACCACCACAATACACTGCTACACCATCCAGATAACTTTGCACACGTTGTAAATGACGTTGATTAATAATGCGGCCATAGTCAGGGCTGAGTTTAGGATCGCTGCCATACATCTGGTGTAACTGCGTTTTAATCTCTTCAGCCAGCGCCTGACAGATATCTTTATGCGCCAGAATATAATCCGGTGCTATACAGGTTTGTCCGGCGTTCAGCCATTTGCCCCAGGCAATACGCTGTGCTGTCAGTTTTAAATCTGCGCTGTTATCGACATAAACCGGGCTTTTTCCACCCAGTTCTAAAGTCACTGGCGTTAAATGTTCGGCTGCGGCGCGCAATACTATTTTGCCAACCTGCCCATTGCCTGTGTACATAATATGATCAAAAGGCATCTTCAACAGCTCTGTGGTCTCACGCACACCGCCTTCTATGACAATCACAGCCTCTTTATCTAAATACAAAGGCAACAGGCGAGCCATAATGGCTGATGTCGCAGGCGCTAATTCGGAGGGTTTCACCACAGCACAGTTACCGGCAGATAACACAGCAACTAAAGGCGCTAAGGCCAGCTGTAACGGATAATTCCAGGCGCTGATAATAAGCACAGACCCATAAGGTTCTGGCTGAATAAAAGCCATAGAAGGAAAAGTGCGAAGCCCGGTGCCAACCCTGCGAGGTCTGGCCCAACGGGTTAGTTTTTTCAGGCAGTGTTTAATGTCGGTATGCAGGTAATTGATTTCACTCAACAGTGCTTCAAAGGCTGGTTTTCCCAGGTCCTGTTGTAAGGCGTGTAATAGCTCGCTTTCATGTGTACTCAATAACAACTGAAGCTGTTTCAGTTGTTGTTTACGCCAGTTCAGATCTTTGGTCACGCCGCTGGCAAAATACTGCTGTTGTTGATCCAATATTTGCTGATACATAACACACCTTAGCTTTTGGCTTGTGGATACCAGATTTTGTTAATCCACCATTCTTTCATTCCGGTGGGAGTGGGCACTTGCACTTCATCATCTACTTGTTTTTTGATCAAAGCACGGGCCATAGGCGCATCTATAGAGATGTAATCATTGCGGCCATAAATTTCATCAGGCCCAACAATACGAAAGGTCAGCTGTTCGCCTTCGCTGTTTTCAATGGCTACCCAGGCACCAAAAAATACCCGGCCGTCCTGCTGGGGGGCATAATCCACGACTTTAATCACTTCAAGACGCTTTCTTAAGTATCTGATCCGTCTGTCAATTTCACGTAGAAGCTGTTTGTTGTATTTGTAGTCCGCATTTTCGCTACGGTCGCCGAGGCTGGCAGCCCAGGCCACTTTGGCCGTGGTATCGGGGCGTTTTTCCCGCCATAAATGGTTTAATTCCTGTTGCAAGGCTTCATAACCTTCGCGGGTGACTAACTCTGTTTTACTCATGCTGTCCGGTGAATTATTTGAAAAGGAAAGAACACTGTGCTGGTCTGACTTTATAACCATTTAACAACGAACAGGAAAGAGAAGGTCATAAATTTCAACAGATAACTTAAGTGTCAAAAGAGAGTCACGTGCAGTTTAGAACAGTGTTAAAAAATAAAGTATATATTAATCAATTGATTAGATTGTCATTGAGAAATAATAAAAAATATTTCATCACTGTCATTTAGATGTAACAAAAATATGTTAGGCGAATCCGGTTGGGCCAACTATAGTGAAAATGTGCTTAATAAAGGAGGCCAACAATGAAAGCAAAATTAACAGGTCTGATAGTCCTTGCTACTGCTCTTGTGATGACAGGGTGCAGCTCAGCGCCAGATTACGCTTATGTGATTGATCAGAAGACCTTAGAGAAACAGGAAAACTCCACCCGACTGGGCGCTCATACGGGTCATGTGGTTTGGATGAATCCGCCGCTGCGTAAAGTAGAGAAGGTGCAACCTGAATAAGTTGCCCAAGCAGAAGCAGACAAACTTTGTAACAACTGAACCCGGCGCATGCCCTCCATGCACCGGGTTTTTCGTTTATAGTGCTCTTCATTTGCGGAGGGATTTGTATGCTCGGACAAGAAACAACAAAAATTTTAGTAGTAGACGATGACATGAGATTACGTTCTTTATTAGAACGTTATCTGGTAGAGCAAGGTTATATTGTCCGTACCTCCGCCAACTTCGAGCAAATGCAGCGTTTAATGGAGCGCGAAAATTTCCATCTGGTGGTGCTGGATCTGATGCTGCCTGGCGAAGATGGTTTATCCATTTGCCGTAAGCTGCGCCAACAAGAAAATGAAATTCCTATCATTATGCTGACGGCAAAAGGCGATGAAGTGGACCGTATTATTGGTCTGGAAATGGGCGCTGACGATTACCTGCCTAAACCTTTTAATCCGCGTGAATTATTAGCCCGTATCCGCGCCGTATTACGCCGTAAATCAAAAGAGCTACCTGGTGCGCCTGCAGTGGAAGAAAGCCAGGTGAAGTTTGGTCCTTTTGTGTTTAATCTGGCAACCCGCGAAATGCGTAAAGGCGAAGAACTGATGCCTTTAACCAGTGGCGAATTTGCGGTACTAAAAGTGTTGGTGACTCATGCCCGTGAGCCTTTGTCGCGCGACAAGCTGATGAATATGGCCCGTGGCCGTGATTATTCAGCCATGGAGCGCAGTATCGACGTACAGGTATCCCGCTTGCGCCGTATGCTGGAAGACGATCCGACTAACCCACGTTATATTCAAACCGTCTGGGGTTTGGGTTATGTGTTTGTACCTGATGGTGCAGTCAGCTAAATGCGCTTGTTTCCGCGCAGCGCTTTTGGGCAGACCGTCTTTCTGATTGGCATTCTATTGCTGATTAACCAGTTGGTGTCGTATTTATCCGTGGTTTATTACGTGATTAAACCCAGCTACCAGCAAATTAACCATCTGATCGCCAAACAAATTAAAGTGGTCTTTATCGACGTGGAGCACAACGATGTGCTGCTGTCGGAAGAGTTAACCAAAAGATTCCAGCAAGCTACAGGCATTGAGGTGTATACCGATGCCACAGCGCCTTTAAATGGCTTAAATGATGCCAGCTATTACCCCTATTTTTCCGAGGAAATGTCGAAGGAATTGGGAGGCCCTGCCGAAGTGCGTATCGCTCAGCAAAACAGCTATGCTTTTTGGGTTAAACCGCCGCAAGCGCCACAGTATTGGGTGAAAGTGCCTTTAACTGGCCTGGATGAAACCGATTTTTCACCGCTGAAGATTTATGTTTTTGTCATAGGTTTTTTAAGTGTGGCGGGCGGCTGGTTATTTGCGCGCCAGCTCAACAGACCTTTGCAAGGCTTGCAACAAGCCGCACTGAAAGTGGGGCGCGGTGAAATGCCCGACCCTTTGCCTGAGCATGGTTCGACTGAAATAGTGGCAGTCACTCAGGCCTTTAACCGTATGGCTAAGGGCATCAGTCAACTGGAGAAAGACAGAGCTTTGTTAATGGCCGGTGTGTCACACGATTTGCGTACCCCTTTAACCCGTATCCGTTTAGCCAGTGAAATGGTCAGTGAACAGGACAGCTGGATTAAAGATGGCATTGTCAGCGATATCGAAGACATGAACGCGATCATCGACCAGTTTATTGATTACATTCGCCACCACAAAGAAGAAGCGCTGGATGAAGAAGATTTAAACCTGTTGGTGCAGGAACAAATCAGTGCGGACAGGCTGCAAAAACGTGAAATTAACGCCAGCCTCTGCGAGCCTTTACCACTGGTGCCGCTGCGTCGTATTGCCATCAAACGGGTGCTGAATAACCTGATTGAAAATGCACTGAAGTATTCTGATGGTGCTATTGAAGTCAGCACTGGCGTGGAGCGAGCCAGCCGCAAGGTTTATGTACAGGTGCGGGATCATGGTCCTGGTATTCCTGAGCATGAAATGCAGCGTATGTTTGAGCCTTTTGCTCAGGGCGATACAGCCCGTGGCAGCGGTGGTTCAGGTTTAGGTTTGGCAATCATTAAAAAGATTGTTGATATGCACCATGGTCAAATCAGTATGCATAACCATGCTTATGGCGGATTAGTGGTAACTGTGTATTTGCCTTTGACCAAAACGGCATAAAAAAGGCTCCAATGCGGAGCCTTTTTAATCAAATCAGTATCAAAAAAACATTAAGCTACTTTTGGACCTGCATTGCGGATTGCATCGGACACATCGTATTTCTTAAAGTTATTGGCAAACTCAGCTGCCAGTTTGCTGGCGTACTGATCGTACGCTGCTTTGTCTGCCCAGGTATCTCTTGGGTTCAGCAAGTTGCTGTCCACGCCAGTGACCTTTAACGGCACATTCAGATTTAATTCTGCTAAATGTACAGTTTCAGCAGTCGCCAATTCACCGGATACTATAGCGTCGATAATGCCGCGGGTGGTTGGGATGTCAAAACGCTTACCAACGCCATGTGGACCGCCGGTCCAGCCCGTGTTAACTAAATACACTTTGCTGCCGAATTCACGGACACGTTTGATCAATAGCTCAGCGTACACACCTGCAGGGCGTGGGAAAAACGGCGCACCAAAACAGGTAGAGAAAGTTGATTCAATAGCGGAAGTTGAACCAATTTCAGTCGAACCTACTTTGGCGGTGTACCCACTTAAGAAGTGATAAGCGGCTGCTTCTTCTGACAGGATAGAAACCGGTGGTAATACACCGCTAACATCACAGGTCAGGAACACTACAGCTTTAGGTTCACCGGCGCGGTTTTCCAGTACACGTTTTTCCACATGAGCTAACGGATAAGCGGCGCGGCTGTTTTGGGTCAGGCTGGCATCTTTGTAATCCGGCGTGCGGTTGTCATCTAACACCACGTTTTCCAGAATAGTACCGAAGCGGATCGCATCCCAAATAACAGGCTCGTTTTTCTTCGACAAGTCGATACATTTAGCGTAGCAACCACCTTCAATGTTAAACACTGAGTTAGGTGCCCAGCCGTGTTCGTCATCACCAATCAGGAAACGTTTAGGGTCTGCTGATAAGGTTGTTTTACCTGTGCCTGACAAACCAAAGAATAAGGTGGTGTCGCCTGCTTCACCGACGTTGGCCGAGCAGTGCATAGGTAATACACCTTTGGCTGGCAACAGGAAGTTTTGTACTGAGAACATGGCTTTTTTCATTTCGCCAGCATAACGCATACCTGCTAATAACACTTTGCGCTCGGCAAAGTTGATCATCACAGTACCGTCACTGTTGGTGCCGTCACGCTCTGGATCACATTCAAACGAAGGCACGTTCAGAATTTGCCAGGTCTCTTTGCCTGCTTTGTTCCAGTGTGCTGAAGTGATAAACAGGTTTTTGGCAAAAATATGTTGCCATGCGGTTTCTGTGGTCACCGTCATCGGAATGTAGTGTTCCGGATCTGCACCTACTTCAAGGTGAGAGACAAAATGTTCTTTGGTCGCAATAAAGTCGCTGACACGAGCCCAAAGCGCAGAGAATTTTGCCGGATCAAAAGGACGATTGACGTTGCCCCATTGGATATCCTGCTCTGTGCTGGCTTCTTTGACTATAAAGCGATCTGTAGGTGAGCGACCAGTTCTATGACCGGTTTTAACCACCAAAGCGCCGTTGTCCGCTAACACACCTTCGTTACGACGAATAGCGTGTTCAACTAAATCGGCCACTGTTAAATCGACATGGCGTGTGATTGTAGAGGTCATTGTAGGGTGACTCCTTGAGGTACGTAAGTCGGTAAATTATAGGTTTTTAATAGGGTTCGGGCCGATTGTACTTCATTTGGCTGGTGCAAAGCACCCTGAAATAGTGTGATTTGTCGGAAAATTCACTTAAAAATGAAAACTTACAAGGTGGGTTACATGATTGTTTCAGCCGCAGTGAGTCCAGGATAAACCCGGCTATACAACATTTTCTATACTCGAAGTAGTTGGCGTTGCTGTGAGGCGATAAGGGGGATAGCCCCGGAAACATAGTGTTCTATGAGACTGGGGCGAACTTTTTTATGTAACTGCAGGCAGTCAGCAAAGCTGCAGCTTAAGGTCTGAAAGCTTGATCAGAACTTATGCAGTAATAAGGATAATTCAGCACTGTCAAACTGATAAGTGCTATTGCAGTAGTCACAACTGATCTCCAGTTTGCCTTCGGCTATATGCTCTTCAATAATAGCTTTACCTAAACTGATAATGGCTGATTCGCATTTTTCCCGCGAGCAACCACACACAAAACGTATAGGCTGCGGTGCAAACAGCTCTACTTCTTCGTCGTGATACAAGCGGTGCAGCATTTGTTCTGTTGGCAAGTTCAGCAATTCAGTGGAAGTGATGGTATCTGTCACTATCACTAAATCACTAAAATCCTGTTTGGCCTTTTCAGGGTCAACCGGCAACACCTGTAACAACAAGCCAGCAGCACGGCTTTGACCTTCGGTCAGATCAGTAAATAAGTACAAGCGGGTAGGCAACTGTTCCGACTGGGCAAAATAAGCTTCCAAAGTGTCGGTCAGGCTGTCGCCGGTAAGAGGAATGATGCCCTGATAACGTTCGCCTTGTTTTGGCGTAATAGTCACCAGCATATAACCCTCACCAATCAGATCACGAAAACCTGTGGCACCAATTTCAGCCTGCAGACGGGCGACACCACGGAATTCTTGTTCTGCAGTACCATTTACAGCAGCAAAACGTATAGGGCCATCACCCTGCAACTGCACCGCAATATCACCATCCAGTTTTAAGGTGGCGGTTAGCAAACTGGTCGCAACCACTAATTCTGCTAATAATTGTTTCACCGGATAAGGGTAATCATGATTTTGCAACATTTGCTGCAAACTGTCCGAGGCGTAAGCGACTTCGCCCCGCACATCGCGTTGATTAAATAAAAAACGTACTAACACATCTTGATTCATAACATTACCTTAAGACCTAGGATTGCTGCGATTTGATCAGCAACAATTGACGACGCATTTTTTTGTCGGGTTTGGTTTCCGGATGAGGAGCAAACAGCAAATTCATTTTGCGCAGTTCAGCTCTTTCCAGTTTAAGCTTCTGGCTTTCTTCTGTTTCCTGATACAGAGTCTGAGCCAATGGCGCGGCCAGTCTTTTGTCAGACAATGCCTGCACTATCACAGTTCGTTCGTCTGTGCCTTGGGTCAGTTTTATCGTCGCTCCGACTTCAACCGTTTTGCTGGCTTTACAACGTTGGCCATTATAATGAACTTTTCCGCCTTCGATCATGTCTTTTGCCAGCGCTCTTGTTTTGTAAAAGCGGCAAGCCCATAGCCATTTATCTAAACGTAATATAACTGTGGTAGGCTGGTTCACCGATTTATCCATGCCTGTTCTCCGCTGCACATGATCATTAAGTATAGTCTGACACCCTTTGGGTAATGTAAGGGTTCTGAATTGTGATATGTAGGCTTGTTGAGTACAAAACAACTGGGTAAGATGCAATGAGTGTTGTAACAGAATTATTAAAGAATGAATTGGCTCGCTTCCACCCGACCAGCCATTGATTGGCTTACACGTTTGCCGCAACAACGTCTGAATTTCTGGCTGACCGGATTTTTTGCGCTGTTATTTTGTTGGTTATTGGCAAAATTGAGCTGGCAACTGCTGCCTGTGCCGCAAGCAGCTCCTATTAACTCTGCTGTCACTGCAGCAGGTCAGGCTGCTCCTGATTTGAAGGCTTTATTGGCGGCCAGTTTATTCGGTAAAGCGTCAGAACAACCAGAGGCTGCTCCAGTTGCAGTGCCTTCCTCTGCACCTAAAACAAGTCTTAACGTTAAACTGACCGGGGTTGTGGCCATTTCCGGCAAACCTGGACAGGGTGCTGCAGTGATCGAGAGTCAGGGCACTGAGCAAACTTATGGTGTGGATGACAAAATTGAAGGCACCAGCGCCAGTCTCAGTCAGGTGTTTGAAGACAGGGTATTACTGAAAGTGTCGTCCCGTTTTGAAACTCTGATGCTGGATGGTATCGAATACCAGCAGATGGCTGCTGAAAATGGTGGCCTACAGGAAGTCGATTATCGACCGCAACCTGAGCCTATGATGGACGGCCCTCAGCCCCCGATCGAAGAATTAGCGGATGTGCGCAAAGAAATGCTGTCGGAGCCGATGAAGTTTTTCGACTATATTCGTGCTTCGCCGCAATACCGTAATGGGCAGTTGTATGGGTACCGTGTAATGCCTGGTAAAGATCCTGAATTGTTTGAACGCATGGGTTTAAAAGCCAATGATGTAGCTGTTGAGATTAACGGTACGCCGTTGAATGATATGCAACAGGCCATGATGGTCATGAATGAATTACGTGAAGCAACGCAAGCTTCTATAAAGGTTGAACGTGACGGCCAGACCAGAGACATCGTCTTTAGTCTGTCACAATAATAATTAATTAAGATGGTTAAACTCTAATGAAGTCAGTGACATCTTCTCGTCTGCACATTTCCCGTTGGTTTGGTTTGAGTGCTATTGCGCTGCTGAGTTTTTTTGCAACAGCAACTGAATATCAGCCGAACTTTAAAGGCACAGATATCAACGAATTTATTAATATTGTTGGTAAAAACCTGAACAAAACCATCATTGTTGACCCTCAGGTCCGTGGTCGCATTAACGTTCGCAGCTATGAAATGCTGAACGAAAAACAGTATTACCAGTTCTTCTTAAACGTGCTGGAAGTCTATGACTTCTCTGTGGTTGAAATGCAAAGCGGCGTGCTGAAAGTTGTTCGGCAAAAAGACGCAAAAACATCCAATATTCCGGTTGTCAGTGACAACGCTGGTGCCTTGGGTGACGAAATGGTCACTCGTGTAGTGCAGGTGAAAAACGTGTCAGTGCGTGAATTAGCACCCTTGCTGCGCCAGTTTGTCGATCAAAGCGGCGGCGGTAGTGTGGTGAACTATGACCCCTCTAACGTCATTATGATGACAGGCCAGGCCGAAACCGTGAATCGTTTAGTCGACATTATTTCCCGTGTCGACAAAGCCGGTGATCAGGATTTAGAAATCATCAAATTAAGTTACGCCTCTTCGGCTGAAGTAGTGAGAATTCTGGAAAATATCTATAAAAATCAGGGGAAATCTGAGCAGCCTGAATTTTTAATTCCAAAAATTGTCGCCGATGAACGCACTAACAGTGTGATTGTCAGTGGTGAACGTCAGGCCCGTGAGCGAGTGGTTGCTTTAGTGCAGCGCCTTGACGCTGAACTGGAAAGTCAGGGCAATACCAGGGTTTATTACCTGAAATACGCCAAAGCCGAAGATTTAGTGAAAGTATTACAGGGCGTCAGCGCCACTATAGCGGCAGAAACTCAGGGCGCAGCGACTCAGGCCCAAGGTGCGCGTACTGCTGGCAAAGGCAGGGATGTCAGCATCGAAGCTCATGCTGAAAGTAACTCTTTAGTCATTACGGCTCAGCCGGACGTCTTACGTTCGCTGGAAGATGTGATTCGTCAGGTGGATATCCGTCGTGCTCAGGTATTGGTTGAAGCCATTATTGTCGAAGTGGCCGATAACTCAGGCGCCAATTTAGGTGTGCAGTGGATCAGTGCCCAAGGTGGTATGACTCAGTTCAGTAATGGCGTTGTGCCTGTCAGCCAGATTGCAGCCGGTGCTGCTGCTGCCAGGACTATAAAAGGGACTACAGTGACCAGTGAAAATGGCGTCACCACTGTAAACCCGGATCAGTATGGCGATTACACTAAGCTGGGTGAAGCGCTTGGCGGCGTCACAGGTATGATGCTGGGTGTAGTGAAAAACGACTGGGGCGCTATTTTACAGGCGGTGACCAGTGACAGTAATTCGAATATTCTCGCCACACCTTCTCTGACTACGCTGGATAATCAGGAATCCTCTTTTATTGTCGGTGAAGAAGTACCAATTAAAACCACGACCAGCCCAGGCTCGGGTGGCACTAACCCTTTTACCACTTTAGATCGGATTGAAGTGGGCATTAAGCTCAAAGTGACACCTCAGATTAACGAAGGTAATGCGGTTAAACTTACCATAGAGCAGGAAGTATCGGGCCGTAACGGCGATATCGAAGGCAACCCTATTATCGCTAAAAGAGAAATTAAAACCACAGTGCTGGCTGACAATGGCGCTACTGTAGTCTTGGGTGGTTTGATTGATGAAGACGTGCAGCAAAGTGAATCTAAAGTGCCGCTGTTAGGTGATATACCTGTATTGGGTGCTTTATTCCGTTCTACCTCTTCAACTAAACGTAAACGTAACCTGATGATTTTTATCAAGCCTACCATTATGCGTGACGATGGTTTGCTGAGTGAAGTCAGCCAACGTAAATACAATTATGTGCGGGCGCAGCAACTGGCTCAGGGTGAAAAAGGTATTCATCTGATGCCTGGCGCTGAAACTCCAGCTATGCCTGAATTTGATGAAACCTTAATTATTCCGCCAACTTTTGATGAATATTTGCAGAAAAAAGAAGCGCAGGATAAAGGGGCTACTACACCGGCAGCACAACCTGCAGAGCAGGGGAATAACTAATGTCTGCTGTTGATCTGAATGACATGCAGCCCGTTGCGGCCAAAGTGCGGTTGCCTTTTGGTTTTGCTAAACGTTTTGGTGTCTTGTTACAGGCTCAGGCAGATGGCTGGTTGTTGTATGTGAATCCTCAGACACCGCCTACTGCATTACTTGAAGTACGGCGTTTATTATCTGCGCCTTTTAAAGTGCAGAAACTACAGCAAACCGAATTTGACGCCTTATTGGAAGCCTCTTATCAGCGAGATTCGTCCGAAGCCCAGCAAATTATGCAGGACATTGGTAACGAAGTGGATTTAGCCTCTTTGGCTGATGAAATTCCTGAGACTGAAGATTTATTAGAAAATGAAGACGATGCACCGATCATTAAACTGATCAACGCCATGCTTGGCGAAGCTATTAAGCTGGGCGCTTCGGATATTCATGTTGAAACCTTTGAAAAAAATCTGGTGGTGCGTTTTCGGGTCGATGGCGTGTTACGGGAAGTGCTCAAACCAAACCGTAAATTATCCAGTTTATTGGTATCCCGTATCAAGGTAATGGCCAAGCTGGATATAGCTGAAAAACGTGTGCCACAAGATGGCCGGATCAGTTTACGTATTGCGGGTCGGGCTGTGGATGTGCGGGTGTCGACTATGCCATCCAGCCATGGTGAGCGGGTGGTGTTGCGTTTACTCGACAAAAACAACTCGCATCTGGATTTAAACAAGCTGGGTATGACTCCAGCTGTGCAACAAAGTTTTTCACAGCAAATTTTAAAACCGCACGGCATTATTCTGGTCACAGGCCCTACAGGTTCGGGTAAAAGTACCACCTTGTATGCAGGTCTGACCGAGATCAACACCAAAGACCGTAATATTCTGACAGTAGAAGATCCTATTGAATACGAACTGGAAGGTATAGGCCAAACTCAGGTCAATACCAAGGTGAATATGACTTTCGCCCGAGGCTTGCGCGCCATTTTACGTCAGGATCCTGATGTGGTGATGGTGGGTGAAATTCGTGATTTAGAAACGGCGCAAATTGCAGTACAGGCCAGTTTAACCGGCCACTTAGTGTTAAGTACTCTGCACACTAATACCGCCTCTGGTGCCATTACCCGTCTGGAAGATATGGGGGTTGAACCCTTTTTATTATCCTCCAGTTTATTGGGTGTATTGGCACAGCGTCTGGTGCGAACTTTGTGTGTGCACTGTAAACAAGCCCACGAGCCAGACAAAGAAGAACGCGCTTTACTTGGCGTTACAAAAAAAGACGGAACACTTATTTACCGTGCTGTAGGCTGTGAGCATTGTAATCAGACGGGTTACCGTGGCCGAACCGGTATTCATGAATTACTGGTGGTAGACGAGCACACCCGCGAACTGATCCATAACGGCAAAGGCGAACAGTCGATTGAAAAATACATTCGTACTCAAAGCCCAAGTATCCGCCAGGACGGCTTCAGCAAAGTATTAACGGGTGAAACCACGCTGGAAGAAGTATTGCGTGTGACCCGAGAGGATCTGTAGTGCCAGCTTTTGAATACCAGGCTATGGACGCCAAAGGGCGTCGCAGTAAAGGTGTACTGGAAGCCGATAATGCCCGTCAGGCCCGCCAGCTATTGCGTGAGCAAAAGCTGACGCCGCTGAGTTTAGAGCTGGCTTCGCGTCAGGAAAAACTGCTGGCGTCCGGTAAAAAGTGGTTTCAATCTGGTATCAAAGCCAGTGAATTAGCACTGATCACCCGCCAGATGTCGACCTTAATCGAAGCGGGTTTGCCGATAGAAAGTGCCTTGCTTGCGGTATCAGAGCAATGTGACAAAGCCCGTTTGCAAAGCATGATGATGTCAGTGCGCTCTAAAGTGGTGGAAGGTTATAGCCTGGCTGAAGGCTTGGCAGAGTTTCCTTATGTGTTTGACCACTTGTTTACCTCTATGGTGGCTGCCGGAGAAAAATCCGGCCATTTGGATGCGGTATTAAACCGGTTGGCTGATTACACTGAACAACGCCAGCATATGCGTAGTCAGATCATGCAAGCGCTGCTTTATCCTGCCATTCTGACCTTTTTTGCTATAGCTGTGATCAGTATTTTACTGGCTGCTGTAGTGCCACAAATCGTTGGTCAGTTTGAACATATGGGGCAAAGCTTGCCTGGTTCTACTTTGTTTTTGATCGCAGCCAGTGATTTTTTACGCTCCTATGGCCTGCTTGTGGTGCTGGCCATTTTTCTGGCTATTGCTGCCTTTAAAAGGGCGCTGAAAAAACCGGCCTTTAAACTGAAAATAGACACCAGGCAGTTAAAGCTGGGGTTGATTGGTAAAGTCAGCCGTGGTTTAAACACCGCTCGTTTCGCCCGTACTTTAAGTATTCTGAACGCCAGCGCCGTGCCTTTGCTGGAAGCTATGCGCATCAGTGCTGATGTGCTGGATAACAGCTATATGCGTCAGTCCATCGCTGAAGCGACGCTGAAAGTCCGTGAAGGTTCTTCGCTGAAAAATGCGCTGGAGCAAACCAAATTATTCCCACCTATGATGCTGCATATGATCGCCTCTGGCGAAAAAAGTGGTCAGCTCGATGGCATGTTAGAACGCGCTGCCAATACGCAGGACAGGGAATTTGAAACCCTGGTCACTGTCTCATTGAAAGTATTTGAACCTGTTTTAGTTGCCGTGATGGCTGGCATAGTTTTATTTATTGTAATGGCGATTCTGCAGCCTATTTTGGCATTAAACAATTTAGTCGGAGGTTAGAAAATGCAACAACAAAAAGGTTTTACCTTATTAGAAGTGATGGTGGTTATTGTTATTTTGGGTGTTATCGCCAGTATGGTCGTACCTAACTTAATGGGCAATCAGGAAAAAGCAGCCAAGCAAAAAGTGGTGGTGGATATTCAGCAGCTGGAGAATGCGCTGGATTTGTACAAGTTGGACAATGGTTTTTATCCAACCACAGAACAAGGCTTACAAGCTTTAGTAACCCAGCCAACCTCTGAGCCTATGCCACGCTCTTTCCCTGAAGGTGGTTTTATCAAGCGCCTGCAAAAAGACCCATGGGACAACGATTATTTGTTAGTCAGCCCAGGTGAGATGGGCCGTATTGATGTGTATTCAATGGGACCAGACCGTGTTGCCGGTACAGATGATGACATTGGCAACTGGAATCTGGATGCGCCGGAAGCGCAGCAAAACTAAAGCATGAAACACCACCGCGGTTTTACATTGCTGGAAATCATGTTAGTGATGCTCTTGCTTGGTTTGATGGCATCCTACGTGGTGGTGAACTTTGTCAGCGAATCCAGAACTGCACGTATTCAAAAAGAAACCGACAGGTTGCAGCAACTGGTACAGGTGGTGTCTGAGACTGCCATTTTAAAGCAGCAGGATTTTGGCTTAGTCCTGAACAATAAGGGCTATCAGTTTTTGGTTCACAACGGTCAGCAGTGGCTGGAAGTGAGCGAACCTAAGTTTATGCAGTTCCATCCCTGGCCTGAAACTGTGCAGGCAGAGCTGGAACTGGAAGGGTTAAGCTGGGCTGAGGACAGTATATTAGGTCAGGAAGAATTTCGTAAACTGCAGGAAGAATTGCTCGAACAGCAAGAAGAAGCGGCCGAAGAAGATGATAAAAACGCAGACAAAGAAGGTAAAGCCAAAGGCCCACTGAAAAGCCGTGAAAAACCTTTGTTGCCCAACATCTATATTTTATCGTCCGGTGATATCAGCCCTTTTCAGCTGGTATTGGCGGATGAAACTGAGCAGCCTTTTTGGTATCAGGTGCTTAAAGGTGAATACAGTATTCCACTGACTAAATCTGAAGTGGAAAATGACAGACCATGAAAACTAAAGGTTTTACCCTGATTGAATTGCTGATCGCTATGGCTGTGTTTGCCACTGCTGGTGCTGCGGTGATGAAGACGGCCTCTGAGCATATGAACTCCATTTCTCATCTGGAAAATATGACCTTTGCCTCTTACGTCGCCGAAAATCAGCTGAATGCAGTTTTTCTGGAAAAAACCTGGCCGTTAAAAAGCCAACAAAAAACAGTAGAGTTTGCAAACCGCAGTTGGTTATGGCAACAGGACATTCAAAAAACCGCTGATGCTAATTTCAGTGCTGTGGTGGTGAAAGTCAGCCTGGCTGATAACCCGGAAAAAGTGGTGTATCAGTTACAAACCTTTGTAGGTAAACCTGATGCCGAACGTTAAAGCGGGCCGTGGTTTTACTTTTATTGAAATGCTGCTGGCGATGGCGATTTTCGCCTTAGTGGGTTTGGCATCGGCCAGCGTATTGTCCAGTGTGACAGAGTCTGACGCTGCATCGCAAAAAGCAGCAGAACGTTTGGCACAAATACAACGTTTTTTCCTGATTTTAGAGCGGGATTTGGCTCAAATCAGTGCACGTCAAATTCGGGTTGAAGGTGAAGAACCGGTTAAATCCCCTTTGCTTGGCGACAAGCTGATGCTGGAAAGCGAAGAGGGCGGTTTTGCTTTTGTTCACAGCGGCTGGCGTAATCCGGGCATGGTATTGCCACGTAGCGAAATTCAGGCTGTGGGTTATCGTTTTCGTGAAGGTAAAATTGAACGGCTTTTTAGTTTATTTCCGGACGCAGTCACAGGCAGCGAGCCTAAAGTACAGCCTTTGCTGGACAGAGTGACGGGCTTTAAAGTGGAGTTCTTAAAAGACGAAGAGTGGCTGGAAACCTGGAATGACGAGAAGTTGCCCAAAGCTATACGTTTAACCATAGTGCATGAACAGTTAGGTGAAATGCAGCGTTTTTACACCTTAATGAACGGATTAACCTGATGCGTCGTCAGTCTGGTGTGGCATTAGTAGTGGTGATGATGATTGTCGCTTTGGTGGTGGTCATCGCTGTGGGGATGAGCGGCCGTTTGCAGTTGCAATTGCAACGACAGTCGAATTTACAGCAACAACAACAAGCCTATTGGTATGGTATAGCAGCAGAGCAGGCCAGTATCCGTTTACTGAAAAGCACTGTGGCCGGTAAAGAAACGGTGAATTTGTCTCAGGACTGGGCGCAGTTAGGAGCGACCTTTCCGGTCGACAACGGCAGTATTACCGGTAAGCTGATTGATTTACAAAGTTACTTTAACTTAAATAATTTACAGCGGCCTGCTGATCGACAGCAGGTTGGTGCAGGCCAGACGGCCAGCCAAAAAGCGTTTCAGCGGTTGCTGGAGCTAAAAGCGACAGATTTGTCGATGCCAGCTGAGTATTTAACAGCACGGGTCAGTGACTGGCTGGACGCTGATAGTTTGTTGCAAACTGCCGGTGGCGCCGAACAGGACGACTATGCTGGTTTGCAGATGCCGTTTTATACGGCCAATAGTTTAATGGGCTCAACTTCTGAATTACGGGTGATGCTGGATTTAACTCCCGCAGATTACGAGTTGGTCAGGCCCTGGGTTTGCGTGATCCCTAAAGTCAGCAGCAGTAAACTAAATATCAATACGATCACAGCGGAAAATGCAGCCTTGTTATCGGCTTATATTCCTGAATTGGATGAAGGCGCAGCTTCAGATTTGATAGGTAGCAGACCAGAAGAAGGTTTTGCCACTCTGGAGGAAATCTGGGCCAGTCCACAATTGGCGAGTATCAGTGTCACGGATGAGGTTAAAGCCATGATGGCAATAAATTCGAATTATTTTTTGCTCGAAACCACAGTCACTTATATGGACACCGTCTTTAATCTGGCGTCTGTACTGGTGATTGACGAACAACAAAATGTAAAAGTGATAGCGCGGCGGTTTGGAGGTCAGTGGTGAACGAACAATTAATAATAAGACTGGGCAGTCAGCCTCAGCAGCCAATCAGTTGGTTAGTCTGGTCCGCCATCAATCAAGAGATTATCGCATCAGGTCAGCTGGCATCCGCTGATGAACTGGCCGCTTTGTCAGAACGCTTAGGTCGTCGCCCTGTGGTGGCTTTAGTACCAGCCGCTGATGTGGTGTTAAGTGAAGTATTATTGCCTTCTAAACCAAACCGGCAAATTATTCAGGCCTTGCCTTATATGCTTGAAGAAGAGCATGCCGAAGATATAGAGCAGCTGTATTTGGCTTTAGGCCAATGCCAGCAGCGTGGTAAAGAATACTGGCAGCAAGTGGCTTTATGTAAAAAAGTACAGCTGGAACAGTGGGTTGGCTCATTAGTGGTCGCTGGTTTTCAGCCCACGCAGTTATTACCTGATGCTTTGTTATTGCCTTTACATCAGGATGGCGCCTCAGCCATAGAGCTGGCAGGGCAATGGTTGTTACGTCAGGGCCAATGGCAGGCGTCCAGCATTGAACCCGGTTGGTGGTCTGATTTTTTAAGCCTGGCGAATATCGAATTGATCCACAGCTACAGTCCGTGGCCAACAGAGATACTGCAAAACGTGCAGGCTGCTGAGCCTGAACTACCTCTGGCCTTGTTGGCGCAGCAACTGCCGGAACAACGTTTTAGCTTATTACAAGGCCAGTACGCGCCGAAAAAAGCACAGAACAAAATCTGGTCTGTCTGGCAAAGCTCTGCTTTTCTTGCCATCAGCTGTTTAGCTTTGTATCTGATCACTTTAGGGGCGCAAGTATGGCAACAAGGACAACAGCTGCAGCAACAGCGGGCAGAACTGGTCACTTTGTATAAAAGCCGGTTCCCGGCTGAATCTACCCGCGATATTTCTCGTCAGCTGGCCCGTAAGTTACAAGGCGCGGGCACTGGTCAGGATGCCAGTTTGTTTAGCCTGCTGAATGATTTACAGCAGGAGCTGGCTGCGACAACTAATGTACGTTTAGATAACTTAAAGTACGACCAGAAAACCAGCGAGCTGCGGTTTCAGGCTGAAGCCGACAGCTTCCAGCGCTTTGACAACTTAAAAAACCGACTGGAACAAAAAGGTTTCGAAGTGAAACAAGGGGCTTTAAGTAACGAAGGTGGCAAAGTACAAGGTACTGTCGCGATGAAGGTGAAAGCATGAGCCAAATACAACAACTCCAAAGCTGGTGGCAGTCGCTACAAAAACGTGAACAACAGTTGGTGTTGGGCGCTGGCGTAACTTTGGCTATAGCTGCTTTTTATTGGTTGCTATGGGCTCCGCTGCATTTGAGTTATCAAACTCAGCAACAGCAACTGCAGCAGGTGAGTCAGCAATTACTGCAAGTCAGTAGTTTTCCTGTGGTCTCGACTCAAACCAAAGTGCAGGGCAGCCTGACAGACATCATCAGCTCCAGCGCCCGTAATCATAAAATTCAGGTCAGCCGGATGCAGCCTCAAAATGAGCAGATGCAGGTGATGCTAAACGATATTAGTTTTGATCAACTGCTGACCTGGCTGCATGAACTGCAGTATCAGCACAATGTCAGCATAGTGCAGCTGGATTTAGCTGTAGCCGATGCGCCTGGTATGGTGCGTGTCCGTCGTTTATTGGTTGAGTCGTAAATGAATTATAAAAAAATAATCCCTGCCGCTATTGGTCTGTATTTAGTATTTTTAGTGATATTGGCGCCTGCTGCCTGGTGGTTAAAGTTGGTGACTTTACCGTCACAAATACAGTTAGGGCCTGTCAGCGGCACGTTATGGCAAGGTCAGATCCAGGCAGTTTCATTGAATGGCTATGTGCTACAACAGGTCAATTGGCAATTAAAGCCATGGGCTTTATTCACCGGGAAGCTTGCGCTATCGCTGGACATTGGCCAAATTCGCCAAACCACTTTGCCTTATGCGAAGGCTCAGCTTGCTTATGGTTTCTCCGGATTAGAACTGGAATCCAGCCAGTTACGTTTACCAGTGGAGCCTATAATCCCTTTACTGAAATTACCTTTGCCGTTTCAGGTGGCAGCCAGCGGTAGTATGCTGCTGAATATTCAGAACTTCAGTATGGGCAAGCCTTGGTGTGAGCAATTAGCAGGTAAAGCCAGCTGGTTAGACGCCAAGTTTCAGGCCCCTTCAGGCTGGATAGATTTAAAAGCCATTGATGCTAGCTTAAGTTGTGAACAGGGTCAGCTGCAACTGGTGACAGAACCTGGCAATCCGCTGGCGTTGAACGTGACTGCACTGATAGGCGAGCAGGGTAAATATAAGCTCAATGGCACTATGAAACCAGACGCCAGCTTGCCAAAAGAAGTGCATCAGGCGATGCAGTTTGTTGGCCAGCCGGACGCAGAGGGACGCTTTACTCTGAAACTACAGAGCCGCTAGTACCCCGTGTTACATTACTTAGGGGATGTCTCCTGAATATCTGCCAGTAATACTGAATAATCTTCAATAGCCGGAAACTCAGAGATAGCTCTGCTGGGTTTTTGGCTGTCGGGGTTGGCCACTGCCAATAAATGCCCTATGCCAAAACGTTGCGCTGATTGCAGAATCGGCAAGCTGTCGTCGACAAACAAAGTGCGCTTCGGGTCAAAGCCAAACCGTTGTTGCAGCTGCTGCCATAACTCCTGTTGCTCTTTGGTTACACCAAATTCATGGGTCGACACCAGCGTATCTATGTAACTGGCAAGTGTGGTGCGCTCGATTTTTAACGATAAAGAATCCGGATGGGCATTGGTCACCAGTATTACTTTACGGCCAGAGTTTTTTAAAGCAGTTAAAAAGGCGGGCGTGTCGGCGCGCATCTGAATTTTGTCCATCACTTCACGTTTCAGCTCTGTGATAGGTAAAGCCAATCTTTTGGTCCAGTAATCCAGACAATACCACTCAATTTTACCGTTCAGTTCATGGTATTGTGCTTCAAGCTGCTGTTTTGCTTCGGTCAGACTGATGCCACTGAGCTCTGCCCAGCGTTTTGGTAAATGCTCCAGCCAGAAGTAGTTATCAAAGTGTAAATCCAGCAAAGTACCGTCCATATCCAGCAAAACGGTATCAATTTGTCTCCAGTCCAGCATAGGTTTTTCCAGCTAATCCATTTATAGTAAGGCGATGGCCCATTGTAGCAGAGGCAGTTTTATGGCGCAGCGCGACGGCAACAAAGAAAAACCGCAAATTTTAGATCAAAAACTGGTTGCTGAAAGTCGGCTGTTTAAAATTGAACAGTTGGATCTGCAATTCAGCAACGGCGAAAAACGCACCTACGAACGGATGAAAGGCGGAGGCCGTGGTGCAGTGATGGTGGTTGCCTGCCCTGACCCCGACAGTTTTTATTTAATACGTGAATATTGCGCCGGTACCCATGATTATCAGTTGGGTTTCCCTAAAGGCTTGATCGATCCCGGTGAAACCGTAGCTGAAGCTGCTAACCGCGAACTGCAGGAAGAAATAGGTTTTAAAGCCGGACGTTTAATTCCGTTAAAAACCGTGGCCTTAGCTCCGGGATACTTTAGTGCTACAATGCATATTGTATTAGCTTTAGATTTAACCGCCTCCAGCTTACCAGGGGATGAACCCGAACCTTTGGAGCTGGTGTCATGGCAGTGGCAACATCAGTTTGAGTTGTTAGATCAAAGCGATTTCACTGAGGCCCGCAGTGTAGCGGCCTTGTTCTTAGCCCGAGATTATCTGGACAAGCATCAGGATGTTTTTAAGTAGGTTATTAGAACCTGTCAAAGACGCAGCTCGTGCCGCTGGCGATACCTTATGGTCTATCTACCAGAGTGGTGACTATGAAGCCAAACACAAAGCGGATGAAAGCCCTGTCACCAGCGCTGATTTGGCTGCCAATGCGCTGATCCTGCATGCTTTAACCGAGCTTACTCCAGATATTCCTATCGTCTCCGAAGAAATGCATTTGTTGCCGCTACGCCAGCGTCAGGATTGGCCACGCTACTGGCTGATCGATCCTATGGACGGCACTCAGGAATTTATTGCCCGCAGTGGTGATTTTGCCGTCAGCATAGCGCTGGTTGAACATGGCTGGCCTGTCTTAGGGGTCATTTACTGGCCTAAAGAACAAATCTGGTATTACGCTACCCGCGGCAATGGCGCTTTTAAACAGCAACAGCATTTGATCAACCGTATTCAGGTCAACCAGCATCAACCCGGTGATGTTCTCAAAATTGCGGTCAGTCGTCGCCAGCCGATAGAGCATATTCATCAGTTATTAAATACGCCTGCCTGCTCAGAATTTATAGCGCTTGGCAGTTGCTCATTAAAAAGCTGTCTAGTGGCTGAAGGTGGCGCAGATTGTTATCTGCGTTTGGGTCCGACCGGCGAATGGGATACGGCCGCTGTGCATGTCATAGTTGAAGAAGCTGGTGGTAAAATTCTCGATAGTCAGTTTGCACCTTTAAGTTATAACCAGCGTGAAACCTTATCGAACCCCGACTTTATGGTGATAGGCCGCTCTGAAGTGCCATGGACTGAACTGATCCGTGCCCATAGCGCGACCAGAACCTTAGGTTAGCTTCAGAACTGGTCGCTCTCAATCTCGCCTTGTTTTACCAATTGTCGCCACTGTTGCTTGGTGATGATGTCGACACTTTCATGTAACTCTGAATACAAAATCACCAGTTGGTTAGCTTCCAGCTGGCTTTTTACCTGAGCCACTTTATCACTCAGGCTAATATCCTGCTCACCATATTCAGTGCCTTCGCGTAATACAAAAGCTTCGATCAGGCCTTCCAGCGTATCTGTTGATAATTGCTCGTATGGAATAAGTAGCATCAGTGTTTTCCTAAAAATTGAGCAAGGTAAGGCGGCAGCTGTTGCTCCAGATAATATTCCGCTTTAAAAGGCGTATTGCCTGTAACAAAACCAACATGACCGCCATGACGGGACAATAACAACTGCACATAAGGGGGGATCTCATCAGCTTTGGGTAACACTGCTGGTGATAAAAATGGGTCATCTTTGGCATGCACCAACAACAACGGAATACGCACTTGTTTTAAATAAGCTTTGCCGCTGGATTTTTGGTAGTAATCATCGGCATTCTGAAAACCATGCAGCGGTGCAGTCAGTAAGTCATCAAAATCACGGATGGTTTTTAACGCCAGAATTTGGGCTTTGCTAACCGGCAGAGGGAAATCTTTGTGTCTGTCCAGTTTACGCATCATAGTAGCTTTGAGCCGACCCAACAGGTACTGCTGATAGACTTTGCTGCCACCTTGATTAATGCGCTGTGCGCTTGGAGCTAAAGCTAGCGGAGCAGATACTGCCACAGCCGCTTTTAACACGCATTGCGCGCCTTGCTCACCGCAATACTTCACCAACACATTGCCACCCAGTGAAAAGCCAACAGCGGCCAGTTCACGGCCCGGATAGCGCAGTTGAATTTGTGCTATCAAGTAGGCCAGATCGGCGGTATCACCTGAATGGTAAGCGCGTGGCAATCTGTTGGCGACACCGTTACAGCCGCGAAAATGCATCAGTACTGCGATAAAGCCCTGTTTTTGCAAAGCGTGCAACATGCCAGCTGCATAGTGACTGTGGATATTACCTTCCAGACCATGCAACACCACTACTATAGGTTTAGCTGAGGCCAGCTCTGGGTTTTCTGTCCAGTTGAGTTGGATATGATCACCATCCGGCAAGGCCAGCATTTCTGTCTCTGTCGCTAAAGCACGACGTGGAGCCAGATATTTAGCCACTATGGTTTGCAGATGGCAGTTACGCAGCCACCAGGCTGGTTTAAAAGCCGGGGGAAGTTTTACAATTTCAGGGGCTTGCAAAATCAACAGTCCTACTTAACAATCAAGGTCACTTTCTCTGGCCGGACCACAATAAGAATGAACAGACGCCAGTTTATTTTCCGCTCGCTTGCGCTGACATTAGCCGCCAGCACAGGCTATGCAGTATATCAGCATCAATCTCTGCAAGGCAGTGACAATGCAGCTGTTCTGGTACTGGATGCGTTATTGCCCGCTGTATTGATGGGGGCTTTACCTGCTGAATCCGCTGCACAACAGTTGTCATTACAACAAAGCCGCGATGCTGTGCTGGAGTTTCTGTCCTATTTACCTCAAAGCCAGCAGCAACAGTTAAACCAATTGTTTCAGTTGCTGCAGCAGGATTTAGCCCGGCTGGCATTAACAGGACAGTGGTTGCAGCTGGCAGATTTGCCGCTGTCAGAGCGTCTGGATTTGTTATTAAGCTGGCGCGACAGTTATTTTTCTTTATTGCAGCAAGCCTTTAGTGGTTTGCGTGAACTGATCTATGGCGCTTTTTATGGTCAGCCGCAACATTGGCAGGCTTTAGGCTACATGGCACCGGAGTTTAACCCATGAGAAATCTGATTGCCGATGGTGTGGCGGCTGGCTGGTCTTATCTGGATGCTTCCACTTTAACTGCTGACAAAGAGTTTGAAGCCGATGTGGTGATAGTGGGCTCTGGTGCTGGCGGCGCTATGGCGGCTGAACAACTTAGCCTTGCCGGATTCAAAGTGATATTGCTCGAAATGGGTGCTTTGTATGAAGGCAAAGACTTTCAGCAGCAGGAACGCTGGGCTTACCCTGCGTTGTATCAGGACGGCGCTGGCCGTAAAACTTTGGATCAAAGCATAGGTATATTGCAGGGGCGTACCGTCGGGGGCTCTACTACTGTCAATTGGACGACTTCGATTCGCACACCGGAAAAAACATTGGATTACTGGCGCGCTGAATTTGGTAGCGATCTTACCGCAGATAACTTAGCGCCTTATTTTCAACAAGCCGAACAGCGGCTGAATATCCACCCCTGGCCAGTGCCACCTAATGCCAATAACGATAAATTACGTCAAGGCTGTGAAGCTTTAGGTTGGCAATACACTGTGATCAACCGGAATGTCAGCGGCTGCGCTAATCTGGGCTACTGCGGCATGGGGTGTCCTATTAACGCCAAGCAGTCGATGTTGGTGAGTAGCATTCCATCTGCGATGCAGGCCGGCGCTATGTTGATTAGCCGGGTATCGGCCCGTGAGCTGGTATGGCAAGGCGAACAAGTGCAATCTTTGATGGCTGTGCCTGTGAACTCGTATTTTCAGCCTGATTTCAAAATAAAGCTCAGCTTTAAAGCAAAGCACTACATAGTGGCTGCAGGGGCTATAGGCTCACCTGCGTTGTTGCTGCGCTCCAAAGTACCTAATCCGTCTGGCCGTTTAGGTAAGCATACCTATCTGCACCCCAGCGTGATTTCAGGTGCTTTATTTGACGACACTATAGCTGGACACAGCGGGGCTCCTCAGTCGATTTATTCTGATCAGTTTGTTTGGCCTTCAAATGGACAGCTAGGTTTTAAGCTGGAGGTACCACCACTGCATCCTGTGTTGATAGCGACTAAGTTAACAGGCCTGGCGCAATCCCATGCAGCCTTAATGCAGCAGTTTAACCAGTTGCAGGTAGTGATTGCATTGTTGCGGGATGGTTTTCATCCGGACAGTCAGGGTGGCACCGTATTGTTGTCTGATCACGGCGAGCCAGTAGTGGATTACCCTATTTCTGATTATCTGTGGCAAGGCGTACAAAAGGCTTATCTGGCAATGGCTGAATTGCAGTTTGCTGCTGGTGCTAAGTCGGTACTCCCTATTCATCAGGATGCTCAGCTTTATTCCAGCTGGGGTCAGGCCCGTGAGGCGATAAAAGCTTTATCATTACAAAAATACCGCGCTACGCTGGCATCCGCTCATGTCATGGGAGGCTGTAATATGAGTGCAGACCCAGCCAAAGGTGTGGTGAACCTGCAAGGCCGCCATCATCAGCTGGACAACTTATCTGTATTTGACGGCTCTATCTTACCCTCAAGCTTAGGCGCGAATCCGCAGCTAACGATTTACGGCTTAACCTTGCGGAATACTGAAGCTTTAGTGAAGAGTTTAAATCAAAGGATTAAAACGCAGCCGGATTGACTGCGCCTTTTTACTTAAAACTTTATTCGGCATGTGACGTTTTATATAAGAAGTAGCCAGCGTAAAACAGGCATAAGCCAATCACCAGAGCCAGGCCGGTAAAAGAGAAAAAGATCACCGGATCTTTAAGAAACTCTTGCCATATATTCATCATCATATCCTCGCTATTTACTGATGCTTGTAGTTTAGAAGCATCAGTGGAAGCAAAGTCTGATGTAGATCAAAGTTGGATTTTAGAAGTGCTCCAACTGCTGGCTTTGTTGATACAGATCAAGAATTTCAGCATCAAGCTGTTCAACTGGCGCGTTAATCAGTAATAAATAATGGTCCAGTAGCTGGCTGTAGGGCAAGACATCTTCACTCACGCCCAATTGATTAAACTGCTGCACCAATAACTGCTGTTCCAGTTTCTCAGCAGCCAATTCCGTGCTCAGCAATTGCTGACGCAAAGGCTGTTGCATATCCGACTGCAGCCATGGAGAGGGCAAGGTGCGACGTAAAGCCCGGATAGACTGAGTGACTTCAGTGCTGAAATGCTTGAGCAAGTCTTCCAGTTGCTGCAGTTGGGCTTCACTTAAACTTTGCTGCTGTTTGTCCAGATACAGCAAAAACAACAACAGGTTAATGTTCACGCCAAAGTTGTCCTGCCATTGCAGACTCAAGTCTTTAATGGCCGGATACAAACTCAGGCTGTACAACCAGAACTGTTCAGAATTAAGAATTTTTTTGCCAGAATTCTGCACTTTGTTGCTCCCATGCTTCCTGAGCTTCGAACCATTGTTCTTCCACTTCAGATAATTCCTTTTGGACTTTTTGTTGCTCAGCCAATGTCTTGGTCAGCTCTGCCTTACGAATTGCATCGTATATACCGGCATCAGCCAGGGCAGTTTCAATCTGCTGTTGTTGCTGGTGCAGTTTTTCTTGTTGCTGCTCCAGCTTTTCAATTTTTTGCTTTAACGGTCGTTGCAACGTACGCAGTTCTGCTTCCAGTCGTTTTTGGTCTTTACGATTTTGCGCACTGTTTGCAGTAACAGTTTCGTCAGAAGCAGTGGCCGCGTTGTTACTCGCCCGTTGATCTTGCTGCAACCACTGATAATAATCTGATAAATCACCGGCAAAAGGCGCTACTTTGCCATGGGCCACCAGATAAAACTCATCTGTGGTGCTGCTGAGTAAATGGCGGTCGTGTGATACCACCACTATAGCGCCTTCGAAGCTTTGTAAGGCCATCACTATGGCTTCACGCATGTCCAGGTCTAAGTGGTTGGTTGGCTCATCCAATAACAGCAGGTTAGGGCGCTGATACACCAGCAAGGCCAATACCAGACGGGCTTTTTCACCGCCGGAAAAAGGCGCACAGGCGGCAAGCGCTTTGTCGCCATGAAAACCAAAACCACCGATATAATCCCGCAGTTGTTGCTCGGTCGCATCAGGGGCTAAACGCACTAAATGCTGTAACGGCGAATCCTGCGGTCTCAACGTTTCCAGCTGGTGCTGAGCGAAATAACCAATACTGACGCCATTGGCATACCAAATTTCACCGGCTTGGGGTGTTAAAGAACCAGATAACATTTTGATCAGCGTCGACTTACCAGCGCCATTGCGGCCTAACAAACCTATACGGCTGCCTGGCAGCAATTGAAAGTTAATTTGCTGCAAAATAGGGGTATCGCCATAACCGGCTTTGACGTTTTCCATCTTCAAAAGCGGGTTCGGCAAAGAACGCGGGTCTAAAAACTCAAACTGAAAAGGTGAATCAGCATGAGCTGGCGCCAACAATGTCATCCGCTCCAGCGCTTTGATCCGGCTTTGCGCTTGTTTAGCTTTAGTCGCCTGAGCGCGGAAACGGTCAATATACTTTTGCAGATGCGCCACCTGACGTTGTTGTTTTTCAAACATCGACTGGTGTTGCGACAAATGTTCAGCGCGTTGACGTTCAAACTGGCTGTAGTTGCCTTTGTATAAAGTTAAGGTCTGATTGTCGATATGTACCGTATTATCAATCACAGCATCCAGAAAATCGCGGTCGTGGCTGATCAATAATAAAGTGCCGGTAAAGGATGCCAGATATTTTTCCAGCCACAGCACAGCGTCTAAATCTAAGTGGTTGGTGGGTTCATCCAATAACAACAATTCGGCTGGTTGCATTAAGGCTTTCGCCAGGTTTAAGCGCATACGCCAGCCACCAGAAAACGATTTCACGCTATGTTGCTGTGCTGCACCGCTAAAGCCCAGACCATCTAATAAAATACCGGCTTTGGCTTCGGCTCTGTAGCCGTCTAAAGCGTCAATCTGATGATGCACTGCAGCTAAATCAACACTGCCGTCGGTAATTTTTAACTGCTGTAACAATGGATAGAGTTTTTCGTCGCCCTGCAGCACATAATCCATGGCGGACATATCCAGCGCCGGAGTTTCCTGCGCTACAGTGGAGATAGTCCAACTGGATGGAATAGCAACAGAACCAGCGTCAGGTTGCAGTTTTTGTTGCAGTAAAGCAAAAAGACTGGATTTGCCGCAACCGTTGGCGCCAATTATTCCGACCTTTTGCCCCGGAAATACGGTAAGATCGGCCTGTTGCAGTAAGCAATTAATACCGCGTCGCAGTTCGACGTTTTGCAGTTGGATCATGGTGTTTTAGCCCGGACGAAAATTGGTTGCTACTCTAATCGCAAAGTGGCTACAAACCAAGAGTGCAAGCGGTATTGATGCGATAAAAGCCCGGTTTGGAGAGTAAAAATATGACAGACAGAAAGAAAAAGCGTTTTATTGCTGGTGCAACCTGCCCACAATGCAAAGCCATGGATACCTTGATGTTGTTTGTTGAGAACAATGTTGAAAAAGTAGAATGTGTGGAGTGTGGCCATCATATGGCTCAACCTGAACAGCAGGTGGCAAAAGCTTCGCGTGCTACTGAACAGGTGATAGGTGTGTTCAAACCTGAATAATCAGGGGCATTAATAATGCGGCGGTGGTGGTTCTTCATCTACACGTAATATGCCACTGTCGTTGCCCTGGCTGATTTTTTCTGCCAGCAGCATCACCTGTCGTTGCAGTTTTTCGATACTTTTCTGATGTTCGTGCAGCTCGTTATTCAGGGTTTGCACCACATCTTCCTGAAAAGCAAGTTTACTTTCCAGATCTATAAGTTGTTGCTGTAGTTCTACTACTTGTTCTGTCATTGTTTAATCTCCCATACTTCGGCTACGCCACTGGAACTTTCACTGATAATCTGGCTGTCATTCAAAAATGCCACTGCATGGATCACCGCACTGGCTGGCCTGCTATTAAGAATAGCTCTGACCTGCCATTGCTGTAATTTTTTCCCTGTTGCTACATCCCATAAAATTAATGCTCTGGACGGCGAACCTGTCACCAACCATTTGCCATTAGGGCTAAAGCGGGCGGCGGTAATAATTTGCGCTCTGGATAATTCCAGCTGGCTGATTTGTTTCCCTGTTTTTAGATCCCAGATAAAACCTTGCAGTTCACTACCAGCACTAAAAGCATAGCGGCCTTGTTGATCCAAGGTTACTTTAGTGACCCGGTTTGGATGTGGAAAACTATAAATAATCTGCGCCGTTTCTGTATCCCACAAATAGGCGTAATGATCATTGGAACCTGTTAAAGCAAAACGACCGTTGGCGGACATGTCGACTGAGTTGACGTTTTCAGTGTGACCTAAAAACTCAATACGGCGTCCTGAACTTAGGGTTATATGTTGCACTTTGCCGTCGCTTTGTCCTACCAGCATATGACGGCCAAAATCAGACACAGCCAAGTCGCGAATGGTGGCATCTTTTACCGACCAAAAACCAATATTCCGGCCATCATTCATTTGCCACAAAGCAAAGTCTTTACTGTCACCCGTTAATAAGTGACTGCCATCCGGGCTTAATGACAAGGATAAAATCTGATTATCGCTTTTTTCCTGATGACCCAGCGAATACAAAGCTGTATCTTTTTGCAGATCCCAAACGGTAACACCTTCATCTAAAGCCGACACTGCGACTCGCGTTGATTTGTCATTAATAGCCGCGCCATAAGAGGGCGTTTCAGTGTGCTGTACCTGCCGCACAGATTTTGGTTGAACTTCTGAGCAGGCAAAGAGACAAAATGCCAGAAAAATCGTCAGATATTTACCGCTATGGGTTAACGTCATTAGCACAAACCGTTAGTATAGGGACGTTGCATAAAACCTTTAAACTTATTAAAACACAATTTTGCAGCCAAACCTGCTTATTTATTGGAGAAATACATGCGTTTATTAACTAAGGTGTCGCTGATTGCGGCTGCCATTTTAACTTTGTCTGCTTGTAACAAAGAAGCTGAGCAGCCAAAGCCTCTGGTTTTAGATACTGATGCTGCAAAACAGTCCTATAGCTTAGGTGTATCTGCTGGTCGTTTTATCGACACTACCATTAAAGAACATGAGAAGTTAGGTTTACCTTTAGCTTCAGAAACTATAGTTCGTGGCATTCAGGATCAGTTAGCTGGTAAATCTCAGTTGACTGAAGAAGAAGTTCAGAAAGTGATGATGGCGCTGGAACAAACAGCCCGTGAAAAACAAGTTGAAGTAGCAAAAGCTCAGGCAGAACAAAACGTTGCTGCTGGTAAAGCCTATTTAGAAACTAACGCGAAGAAAGAAGGCGTGAAAGTGACTGAATCAGGTTTACAGTATGAAGTGGTTCAAGCTGCTGACGGTCCAAAACCAGCTGCAACTGACGTAGTTCGTGTGCACTACACTGGTACTTTGGTTGATGGTACTGAATTTGACAGCTCAAAAGAACGTGGTCCTGCTCAGTTCCCGTTAAACCAAGTAATCAAAGGCTGGACTGAAGGCGTTCAGTTGATGAGCGTTGGTTCTAAGTTCAAATTCACTATCCCTGCTGAATTAGCATACGGTGAGCGTGATATGGGTACTATCCCGGCGAATAGCGTTTTAGTATTTGACGTTGAACTGTTAGGTATTGGCGAAGAAGCCCCGGCTGCTGAAGAAGCGCCTGCTGAGAAAAAGTAATTCTTAATCCAATAAAAAAGCGACCATCAGGTCGCTTTTTTTTAAACTAATTCAGGCAGACACAGCACTGGAGTGTTTGTTGTGTAAGGTTTGGATCAGTTCATCTTCGAAGTCAAAACGTTCTACCAAAGCTTGGCCTAAAATAGATAAGTCGCGGTCAAAGTTCTTTGATAAGGCCTCACCATCCACTTCCGCGTATTTGTCGTTAAACTCCAGAGCCATATCCGTCGAATTTGCGATCTTAGGATACAAAGAGTCAGCCAGTTGACGGCTATCATGGCCATTCACGGCACATTGCGAAACGATTTGCTCATAGACTTCAAAATGACCAGCAGATAAATAATCCATCAGCAGTTGGCAAAAGTGCTGGATATCTGCCAAATCAGGCAAAGAATTTCCACTTTTTTTGTCAAAAGGAGGCAATGCAGCCAGCTCACAATAGCGAACAATCAGGCGCTGCCTTTCATCCAGCCAGTTATCTATAGCTGTCAGGCTGCCACCCCATTTCTGCTGTGCCGACTCTAAACGGGTGTACATATACTTCCCCTTACTCAAATGACTTACTGCTCTGAACCTCTAATTAAAAGAATTCTCGGATAAAGATCAACTACTTTTTTATTGGTCAGCTCAGTCTTTGGCTCTATCATACGCTTGTTTTCACGAATAAGTGGTGGAGTAAAACAAAAATGATCAAGCACAATGTGCCCGCAGCAGCCGACTTGTATGGCCACTGGTTTATTGTCAGTCAGGGTAAAATCTGGCTGCGTTCTGTTGATGCGGCTCCACCTCTGTGTCGTTACGACCAATTACCAGAGTTCTTAGATGGTACTGAGCCTTTGTGTTTGCTTGGTGCCATTGATGGAGTGGACTGTTATCTGTTGAATTACACCGACAGACCAGAAGCAGAAGAGCAGTGGCATTCGGCCCGTGTTTTGTTGCAGCAGTCAGCCGCTATTTTTGAACATGCAGCCAGAGCTTGTCAGGTGGCTTTATTTTTGCAAACACACAGATACTGTGGTCAGTGTGGCAGCTCTATGCATTTGGTGAACTGGGAGCTGGCAGCGCTTTGTCACAAATGTGGCCATCGTTGTTATCCTCGCATTAATCCCTGTGTATTGATTGCAGTCGTCAATGACAAAAACCAACTGTTGCTTGCTCGCTCAGCACGACATAAAACGGGCTTTTTTTCTATTCTGGCTGGTTTTGTCGAGTCCGCAGAAACGCTTGAACAAGCCGCAGTGCGGGAAGTAAAAGAAGAGGTGGGTATTGATATCACCAATTTACGTTATATGGGCAGCCAACCCTGGCCTTTCCCGCATTCATTGATGACCGCTTTTATCGCCGACTATAAGTCAGGTGAGCTGGTGTGTCAGCCGGACGAAATTGAAGAAGCCCATTGGTATGATCTGGATCAGTTACCGGAAGTGCCAATGGTGGCAACCTTATCAGGTCAGGTGATTCAGTATATTGCTAAAGGCGGTCGATGATTGGCTGCTGCTTCATGGATGGTGGCAAATAAAAAATTATCAGGAGTAATTTTTAACAGCTTTAGCTGGCCCGATAGGGTTTGCGCCATGGATGGCAGCAAATAAAAAAGCCACTAACGTGGCTTAAGGGAGGTGTAACTTGCGTTACCAGGACTCGTTAAAACGAGTTTCTTTATTCTTGTTCTTTACTAGCGCAGGTAGTTTATAACAGATGTATTTTTGCAGGGCAATAGCTTTTTTCGTTGTGGAAAAATAGCTTTTGGTAAAAAATAGTGACTGATCAGACATCAGTGATAAACTAGTGATAAATCAAAAGATGGCAGATGATAGATGCAATTAAAAAATGATCGTTATTTAAGGGCCTTGATGAAACAACCAGTCGACCGCACTCCGATATGGATGATGCGTCAGGCGGGTCGTTATCTTCCTGAGTACAGAGCGACACGAGCTATTGCCGGCGATTTTATGTCGTTGTGCAAAAACCCTGAACTGGCTTGTGAAGTCACTCTGCAGCCACTAAAACGTTATCCTTTAGATGCTGCCATCTTATTCAGTGACATTTTAACAATCCCTGATGCTATGGGCATGGGGTTGTACTTTGGCGAAGGCGAAGGCCCGCGCTTTACCAAACAACTGACCGATTTTATGGATGTGATGCAGCTGCCTGTGCCAGATCCAGAAGTTGAGCTGCGTTATGTGATGGACGCTGTGCGTACTATCCGGCGTGAACTTAATGGCGAAGTGCCATTAATTGGTTTCTCGGGTAGTCCTTGGACCCTTGCCACCTACATGTTTGAAGGCGGCAGCAGCAAGACGTTCTCTAAAATCAAAAAGCTGATGTACACAGAGCCAGAAGTGGTGCATATCCTGCTGGATAAACTGACGCAAAGTGTCATTTTGTATCTGAATGCGCAAATTGCGGCTGGTGCTCAGTCTGTGATGATTTTTGATACCTGGGGTGGTGTGTTAACTCCACACGATTACCGTGAGTTTTCATTAAGCTATATGCAGCAAATTGTCTCTGGTTTAACCCGTTTTGCCGATGGTCGTCCAGTGCCTGTCACGCTGTTTACTAAAAATGGTGGTTTATGGCTGGAAGAAATTGCAGCAACTGGTTGTGATGGCGTAGGTTTAGACTGGACCATCGATATTCGTCATGCTCGCTCTCGTATCGGCGATAAGGTGGCGCTACAAGGCAATATGGACCCTTCCATCCTATTAGGCACACCAGAGCGCATCCGTCAGGAAGTGCAGGCTATTCTGGATGGGTACGGTATGGGATCAGGCCATGTGTTTAACCTGGGGCACGGCATAACGCCTGATGTTGATCCGGAAAAAGCTGGCGTATTTATCGATGCAGTGCATTCGTTCAGCCGCACTTATCATATGAACACCGAAGTTGTAGAAGACGACGAGTAAATTTTCGTTGTACTTAGAATTAAAAACGCCAGCATGAAGCTGGCGTTTTTATTTGACCTGTCAGCTTAGAATAAACGGTTTAAACCATTCATAGCGGCAACCCTGTAGGCTTCAGCCATAGTAGGGTAGTTAAAGGTAGTGTGCACGAAATACTCTATGGTATTACCGCCATTTTTTTGCATCATAATGGCCTGGCCTATATGGACTATTTCTGCGGCCCTTTCACCAAAGCAGTGAATGCCCAAAATCTCTTTAGTGTCCCGGTGAAACAGTAATTTGAGACTGCCTACACTGGTATTGGCGATTTGAGCCCGAGCCAGATGTTTAAACTGAGCCCGGCCTACTTCATAAGGAACACGGGCTGCCGTTAGCTCTTGCTCGTTTTTACCCACAGAACTCATCTCAGGTATGGTGTAAATACCCACCGGAATATCATCAATCAGATAAGTGCTGCAGTTGCCATGAATAATAGAGTTAGCGGCGATACGCCCCTGATCATAAGCGGCGCTGGCGAGGCTTGGGTAACCAATCACATCCCCCACGGCGTATACGCTTGGGACTTCAGTCTGGTAGTTGTCGTTGACCTTCAATTGGCCGCGGCTATCTGCTTTTAAGCCTATAGCATTCAGATTGAGCTTGTCGGTGTTGCCGGTGCGGCCATTGGCAAACAAGATACAGTCGGCTTTCATTTTTTTGCCGGATTGCAGGTGTAAAATCACCCCATCATCACAGCCTTCAATTCGATCAAACTCCTCGCCATGACGAATAGTCACACCAGAGTTCCAGAAGTGATAACTCAAGGCATCAGAAATTTCCGCGTCCATAAAAGACAGCAACCTGTCTCTGGTATTGACCAAATCCACCCGCACGCCTAAACCACGGAAAATAGACGCGTATTCACAACCAATTACACCAGCCCCAAAAATAATGATATGTCGCACGTCATCTGTTAACGACAATATAGTGTCGCTGTCAAAAATACGGCTATGAGTAAAGTCGACATTTTGTGGCCGGTAAGGGCGGGAGCCCGTGGCCAGAATTATATGTTCTGCAGAGATAATCTGGTCCGGTGAACCTTCCTGCTCTATGCGGATTTGGTGCGCATCGACAAAGGAGGCATTGCCCTGAAACACTTTGACTCTGTTGCGCTCATAAAAACTGCTGCGCAGCTGCACCTGCTTACGAATCACTCCAGCAGCATGTTTTAAAATATGTGGGAAGGTGAGATTGGACGATTGATCATCCATCTGAAACAGCGGGTTTTCTTTGTATTCAATATAACGGCTAACCGAATGACGTAGCGCTTTGGAAGGAATAGTACCCCAGTGTGTGCAGCCGCCGCCGACTTGCTGATGGCGTTCAATCACAGCCACAGTTTTGCCACTTTTCGCCAGATTCATGGCTGCACCTTCGCCGCCTGGACCTGTGCCTATAATAATTGCATCAAAATCATATGTTTTGCTTTGAGTTGCTTTGACCACGGGTTATTCCTTCGCTGACTGCTCTCTTTATATTTAATCAGAAATCCTGAATGAAAGGCGATAAAAAAGGCGGCAAATGCCACCTTTCGTAAGTTTTTATCAAATGCTTAAGCAAATTGAGCAGTTAGCTGCTGCCAGCGTTTTTGCTGCAGTTGCAGATTACGCCGTACTTCCAGCATTTGCTGCTTTAAATCAAATTCATTGTACTGTTGCATCAACTGTTGTTTTTTCTGTTGCAGCAGTACTTTTTTCACTTCGTAATACGCATGCATTTTTTCCATCAGCAGCTCGTACTCATGCTCCAGGCGTTGCATCACCAGTTCAGCGTCTGGCAAGTGCGACACTTTGGCCTGTGCGCGTTTAAGTTGCATCTGCACTTTGGCTTTTTCGATACGATCTGGCGGGCAGACCCGTAAATTGCGGGTTAAGCCTAACCAGGAACAGCTTTTAATCAGCCATTTGGTTGGGTCAAATTGCCACCATTTAATGCCGTTGCGGTAATCGTATTCAAAAATATGGTGGAAGTTATGATAACCCTCACCGTAAGTTAAAAAAGCCAGTATGCCGTTATCCCGTGCGCTGTTCTGATCGGTGTAAGGCTGGTTGCCCCAGATATGAGCTAAAGAGTTAATAAAAAACGTAAAATGGTGGCTCAGCACTAAACGTAAAACCCCAACGCTTAATAACATGCCGATATAGCTATCGGTTAACCAGCCTAAAAACAGCGGGATACCAAAGTTGGTTGCTACAGTCAGTACCAGATAGTTTTTGTGCTGCCACATGACTATTTTATTGTTCTGTAAGTCGCGGGCGTTGCTGTAATCCGCATAGGTATTGCTTTGATACTCGCGTAACATCCAACCTATATGGCTGAACCAAAAGCCGCGCTGGGCTGAGTAGGGGTCTTTATCGTTTTGGTCAACAAATTTATGGTGGACCCTGTGATCGGAAGACCAGTGCAGAGCGCTGTTTTGCAGAGCAAAAGCACCACCTATGGCATAAAACCACTGCAAAGCAGGATGCGCATCATAAGTTTTGTGCGCCCAGAGTCTGTGGTAACCGGCGGTGATCGACATACCGCAATAACCCAAGCATACAATAGTGGCAATAATCTCGGTCCAGGTAAAACCAACAGCTATGGCATACCAAGGCACCAGAATGGCGGCAACAAGAAAAGTGGACGCAAACAGAATGACGTTGGTCCAGATAATTGGGGGTTTATTCATTTTGGGAACTTTAGGCTTACAACTGTAAGCTAATTTAGCCGTGCAAAGTGGCAGGGTCAAGCGTTAAAATGAGTCAGAAGCAAAAAGGAGTGAGCCGTGACCCGCGCCCAACAAAAAGAAAAAACCAGACGCGCTATTATAGATGCAGCTTTTCAGCAGCTTAGCGCTGATAAGGGCTACTCAAGTTTGAGTTTACGTGAAGTAGCGCGCGAGGCAGGTATTGCTCCAACGTCCTTTTACCGCCATTTTACCGATATGGATGAGCTCGGGCTAACCTTGGTCGATGAAGCCGGTCTAATGCTTCGTCAGTTATTGCGCCAGGCCCGACATCGCATTGAAGCCAACGGCAGTGTGATCCGCACGTCCATCGAAACCTTTATGGAGTTTGTCACTGGTCACAGCAACGTATTTCGTTTGCTACTGCGCGAGCGCTCAGGCACATCGGCGGCTTTTCGTAGTGCGGTAGCTCGGGAGATTTATCATTTTGGTGCTGAACTGGCGGATTATCTGCGCAAAGAAACAGATTGTCCGGCTGAACGTGCTCAGATGCAGGCGGAAGCTATGGTGATCTTAGTTTTTCATGCCGGAGCTGATGCGCTGGATGCAACGGCAGAGCAGCGTAAACAAATCACCCAGCGCACTATTATGCAGTTGCGCTGGATGGCTCACGGTGCTGCCAGTTATGGCCGCAAAACCCAGTTGTCGCAAAGCTAAGCAGTAAGCTTGCGCAACCAGACACCAGATTCAATATGGTGGGTGTAAGGAAACTGATCAAACAACGCAAAAGCTTTGATTTCGTGGGTTTTACTCAGCTGCTGTAAGTTCTGTTCCAAAGTCACAGGATTACAGGAGATATAAATAATATCGTTAAACTGGCTGACAAAAGCTTCAGTGGCCGGATCTAAACCAGCCCGTGGCGGGTCAACCAGAATAGTATCCAGCTGTAACTCTGATAAATCCAAGGTCTTTAACTGTTTACCTGTAGCCATAGCCGCGCTGACATCTTCGGCCGACATCTGCAACACCTGCAAATTCGTCACCTGGTTCATTTCGATATTCAGCTGTGCAGATTTAATCGAACTGCGGGCAATCTCTGTGGCGACCACTTGGCGGAAATAAGGCGTCAGGGCCAGCGAGAAGTTGCCGTTACCGCAATAGAGTTCCAGTAAGTCGCCTTTGAGCTGGCTTGATATATCACAAGCCCACTCCAGCATCTGCTGATTTACTTTGGCATTTGGCTGGGTAAAGCTGTTTTCAATTTGCTGGTAACTTAAAGTGCGATCTTTCACCTTTAGCTTTTCAATAATATGGTCGCGATGCACCAAGACTTTTTGCTTACGCGAACGGCCAATAAAGTCCAGTGGCCATTGCTCTGCTAAATCAGCTTTTAATAAAGCGGCTTGTTCGGCCCAGTCGTTACTCAGTGGCTTCTTATAAATGAGAGAAACCAACAGCTCGCCACTTAAGCCGCTCAGGTAATCAATCTGATATAACTTGTTCCGCAGCGCTGGACGCTTTTTCAGTTCTTCCAGCAGTACAGGCATAAAATCTGCTACTTGTTTGCAGGCCACAGGGAAGTAATCAATGCGCTGTTTTTGTTTGGTTTCAGAGTCAAACATAATGTGGAACAAATCGTCCCCTTCATGCCAGACCCGAAATTCAGCACGTTGACGATAATGGCTGGGTTCGGAGCGGAACAACTCTAACTCTGGCAACGCATAGGATGCAAACAGCTGCTGTATGCCAGCTTGCTTTTCTGCCAGTTGAGTTTCATATAAATCCGGAAATACTTGCCCTAAAGCCATTGCCTGTCACCTGTTGTCGAAAAAGCGGCCTATTCTAAGGGCTTTTGCCTGAATGTCTATCAGCAAAAGCAAGCTGCAGATAAAAGTAGCAGAGCAACTGCCTTAGCGGGCGAATGTCTGGCAAAATAGCGCCATAGTTTTTCAGCAGATACTCTATATAGAAGACAGCGGTATGCGCATAGGTTTTATCGACAGTGGAGTGGGTGGTCTTTCTATATTAGAGGCTGTGCGTGCTTTAGTGCCTGCGGACTACTTCTACATGATGGATAACAGATACCTACCTTATGGCACTAAGTCGGAGTTATTTATCCGCCAGCGCTTAAAACAACTGACCGAACATCTGCTGACTCATCAGGTGGATCTGATTGTTATCGCCTGCAACACAGCTACGACTCAAGCCGTTGATTGGTTACGCCAGCAGTTTGATTTGCCTTTTGTCGGTGTAGTGCCGGCCATTAAACCTGCTGCTTTCTATTGTGCTGGCGAAAAAATGGCATTGCTGGCTACTCCAGCCACAGTCAAAGGCCACTATATAAAGAAGCTGGTTGCTGATTATGCCGGAGAAAGTCAGGTGCAACTTGTTGGTAGCAGTGAACTGGTGATGTTGGCAGAACAAAAAGTCTGGGCAGGTGCTGATGTAAAAGCGCAAGTGGCTCTGGTTATCAAAGACAGTGGCTTAAATGAGTTTGCGCCTAAAGCTATTATCCTGGGCTGCACCCATTTTCCTTTTTTAGCTCAAGAGATCCGTTTGGCTTTTACGGATGCACCAAAGCTGTTTGATACAGCCGATGCGATAGCCAGAAGGGTGCAACATTTAGCTGCAGCGATCACTCCTCTATATAAAGAGCAGAGTCAGGATTGTTTTATTGCAACACAAGAACTGACAGAGCAGCAAAAATTAAGAGTTAACCAGATGGGATTTGGCCAGCAGAGCTGCTGGCCAGATTTATATCAGGACTAATACAGTTTATTCGTCGTTATCGTCACCGTCCTGACGTTCTTTGGCTTCACGCACTTTTAACGTACGCTCCTGGAACGCAAAGTCGTTTAACTTCTGGATCATCTTGTTGGCATCTTTTGCTGCCACTTCAACAAAACCAAAACCACGGCGACGACCTGTCTGGCGATCTTTCATCAAACGTACATTGACGACTACACCAAACTTTTGGAACAACTCACGTACAGCATCTTCATTGGCACGGTAAGGTAAGTTACCTACATATAAAGTAGCAGTTTCACCGTCGTAGTTTGTTTTAGCTGCAGCAGGAGACCCTGTGCTGGCAATAGTGGCACCTTTGACTTCAACCAGAATAGGCACCAATACACCACCCAGCACTACACCTACGGTCACTAATACAGAAGCACTTAAAGCAATATCAGGGGTTAACATTAAAACCAGATAAACGATGATGGCTAACGCCAGAGTAAAAGGTAAGGATCGTTGTAAATTAGCTAACATAAAGATTTCCTAAGTAATAAAGATGAAAGAGTCAGAGTAAATACATATAAATACTTAAAGCTCTTTCATATTAGCGACTAGTTCTTAAGCAGCCAACTACTAAATGCATGGTTACTGATATTGTTTTTGGAGCTATTTTGCCCATATTGACGGTTTAACCAGCAAACGATCGCCAAAGCCTCAAAAAACTAAGATTTGGTATTGCACGCTGCCAAAAACCCCCTATAATGCGCGCCATGCCAACGGGGTGATGCGAAAGCAGCTCTGGGGTGGTTTTGAAATGAAGTGAAAAATGATGCAAAACATCGCTTGACACGGAGTTGAAAATCACTAAAATGGCTGCCTCGCAACGCGGTGGAGTCGAAAGGCTCAAAAGTGAAGCGAAGCAAGTTGAGTAGGTGAGTTTGATAAATAATTTCAAATCTCTGGCTTGACACAAATTCTGGGAAGTGTAAGATACGCCTCCCGCTGAACAAGGTCTTAACCGGTTCAGCACTGCTCTTTAACAATAAGCAATCAATCATCTGTGTGGGCACTCACGGTTTAGATTCT